>FLOH01001084.1_pt1 | contig 45207 bp, 73 predicted proteins | sample 756751 | NCBI WGS metagenome assembly FLOH01 (sample SAMEA4026879, study PRJEB14308) | marine metagenome | biome: coastal water; material: water | depth 74 m
AGATGAATCGCCCAGGACGACTTGCCTGGCAGCATGACAGGGTGCTTGTGGTGTACCCGTTGCCCCCGGAAGATCTTGGTGCTGTCCGTGATCCTCGCCATCTGCGTGAGAGCCCGCCAGGCTTCTTCGGAGGGTGCAGTTCCTCCAGTGCCCGCCAGCCTCTCCAAGTCCCCCATCTCCTCGGGGAAGAGCAGGTTGCCCCAGCTTCCCGAGCAGTAGGCGAGGTGGGCGAGGGGGATCTCCATCTGGCCGAAGTTCCACGTCAAACGCCCGTCCCACAGCATGTGATCGAGGTCTTCTTCACACGCCATGATCTCCCAGAACACGGCCCTCACAGTGAAAGAGACGCCGTGAAGCTGGTCCCGCCCTGCCCAGACATAGTAGGGGGCACTCTGCCCGGCAGGCAGCTCGATCTTGTAGGTCGGCAGCCCTTCCCCGAAGCGAAACACCATCATGGTCTCCATCCCTCACGGCTGACTTCTGCCAGCTCTTCCAGTGGTGTTGGCTGGCGGAAGGGCACGATGAGCCTTCGCCGCTCCATCTCCATCATCCGGCGGAGAGCCCAGCGGCGAAGGGCGAAGCGGGTCACGTCGTGTGTCACCTGCGATCTCCCATGACAACGGCCTGCTCCAACTGGAACACGAACGCATCCAGGGTCTGAGCCAAGCTCAAGCTGTAGGGCTTGCGAGTCTCGGACTCGAAGGTCCCTCCTGCGAGGGACAGGTTGGTCAGGTGGGTTCCGTACTTCTTGTGCTTGGCCACGAGGAAGTCACCCTTGAGGGTCACTGTCCAGCCGTCGAGGGTCTTCGCGCTCATTCCCGCTCCCGCTCCCGGACCTGAACGCGGGCTCGGACCAGAGCCTCGGCGGGGTCCTCGGTGTCGATGCCGGCAAAGCTGTGCTCGCGGCGGGTGTGCTTCTCACCCCGAAGGGTCCAGCAGCCTGTCCCCTCGTCCCCCCCGAAGGACAAGCCCCCGCCATCCGTGTCTCGCGGCCAGCCCAGGGCGTCCGAGAGGTCAGCCAGGAGGCAGGCCCAGGTCGCTGGGTCGTTGGGGTCGGGGAGCGGGAGCAGATCGCCGCCGCCCAGAACAGCGAGGCCCCTCACAAAGGTCGTACCGTCCCCACGGGGGATCAGCAGCACGCTGGCGTGCCCTCCCCCGTCCATGATGTTCAGGTGCGCCCACGTCGAATGGACCGAGGCGGGGGGCTGAAGGCACTGCCAACCGCCCAGAGTCCGCACTCCCCGCATCGCGAGATAGCCACTCGGGTAGGCGCGCCAGAGCAGGGCTCGGCCCTCTTCGCTCGTCCAGTTCATCGAGGACTCCTTCCCCCGTGAGGGCACCAATCGTGGGGGCAGGGCTCGTCCTCATGGCCGTACTTCAGGGGGCAGCCAGACTCAGCCCCGCAAGCGCAGTCCGGACACCATCCGCCGTAGGACGGCTCGGGGTTGACTCCACACTCGGAGCAGAGGTTCTCTGGCTCGCAGCCTGCCCCCAGAACATCAATGTCCTGCTTCTTCATGTGGGGGACGTTGCCCAGCCGGATGACAGGAATCTCCTCGGAGGAGGGTCGGAAGCCAACCCCGCCCAGATTCAGGCGTTCTACGGAAGTGATCTCCTCGGTGCCCTGGAACAGCAGGGGAGCTACCACCAGTGCTTCTGGGTCACACTGGCTCAGGAGAGCCTTGAGTTCACGGACGTTCATGGCTGACCTACCTCCTTGGTTGTGTCAGGTCTCTTCCTACTCTCCTGCGTGACAGCTGGCAAACTGTTTCTCAGCTTCTTCCTTCCCAGGCAAGAGCTTCCAGAGGAGGCAGTCCGGGCTGCAACGGCACGAGGGTGTCGTCGAGCTTCGCCTCGCGGTAGTACCTGCGGAATCCCCAGCCTTCTCCCTTGCACGTCTCGGCTCCTTCCTCGTAGCTGGCTTTGTGCCGGCGGATCCAGACCTGTGTGCCCGGATGGACCTCCGGGTGGTAGCAGAAGCAGGTCGCGCAGATGAGGTAGAAGCAGGCCCTCGGGTCTTGCTCCCGCTCCTCGAACAGCGCGAGAGCTGCGGCTCTTGAGGTCTTCACCTCTTGCCCCAGGATGAAGAACCGAAGGCAACCCGGACACCTCTTGGTCGCCGGGTGCAGATCGTCGTGATGAAGCTGATCCATCGGGGTGCGGCAGCGCGGGCACCTGTTGTAGCTCATGTCGTCCTCGTGTGAGGAGACGGTATCTACGACAGGCCGGAGTGTCAACTGGCGAACTACTCGTCCCGTCTCGGAGCAGGGTGCTGTTTCCGCCACATGAAGCTGTCGGCCTTGCACTTGGCTCCCAGCTTGGTCTTGCTGTAGGCGATGACTGCTTCAGGATCGAGCGCCCGTCCCAAGACGATGACCGTGCCCTTCTGGTCGGTTCCCACGAAGTCTCCAGGCAGCGGGTCGTTCAGGTTCTGCTCCTCGACCAGCGCTCGGAAGAGTGGCTTGCCGTCCTGGTCGACCATGATCAAGGGGTCTGACTGGAAGGGGCAGTGACCCACGTGGGTGCAGTTGCACTTCTTCATCGAAGCAGCTTCTGGTGCTGAGCGAGGATCCTCTTGGCCCGGTCCCACGCCGCAAGCTGTCGGCCCTCGTTCGTGTCCATCTCCCGAGCGGCCCGGACCAGGGCTGCGCCCATGCTGAGTGAGCCGGGGAACCAGGTTCCTTCCATGAGGCCGAAGCCGAGGCGGTAGAGGCTGTTCATGATCTACTCTCCTACTCCCAGGAGCCCTTGAAGTTTGGGTTCCAGCGGAACTGGTCGTCAGGTTCAGCCCGCCGCTCCAGAATCCCTTTCTCGGCCAAGCCCATGAGCATGTTGGCCAGCAAGGTGCCTGTGCCGTCGCGGGACCACATGACGTGCTTGACGTCCGTCTGGAAGGAGTGCTCCCGCGGGTTCCAGAGGCCAAGGACGACGCCGAGAGTCCACATGGCTCCGTCCCAGTCCGTCCAGTCTTGCAGGTAGGCCTTGAGGGTGTGGTCTGGGTTCATGCCGGCTCGACCTCAGCCCCGTGGCCCATCTTGATGAGCTTCCCGACGATGCGGTCCCTCTCGGCTCGCGTGAAGACGTTCTTCCTGCCCTCGACGACCCGCTGCTTGGTGTTGGTGTCGTTGTTGAGGACCCAGATGATGAAGCGGGGCGTCTTGATGGTCATGCTCTCTTACTCCCGGACAACCTGGCCGTTGTACAAGTGCTCTTGGAACCAGACCTGCTCCAGAATCTCCCGGTCCGTGAGCGACACCCCTTCTGGTACGACTACCAGCTTGTCGTCATCGTCTTCTGGCCTGTGGATGACAGCAATGCAGATCCCTTCTGCTGTTTCCAAGGGACGAAAGACGTTCAAGAGGTAGGCGTCCAGTTCATCCCCGTCCGGGGCCAGAGTGCCTGGCACGAAGCCGTAGTTGATCGGGTAAAAGTCAATCCCGTGAGGCTCGTAGGAGGAACCTACAGGTTGGTCGAATCTCAACCTCACCCGCTTGCCGATGTAGGCCAGTGCCATCCGGAGCGATCGTGTGGTCTTGAAAGTCATGCTCTCTTACTCCCCTACTCCCGAGGACCGGGTGGTGAGGCGGCCTCCGGCCGCCAGTCTTTCTCGCTTGGACGAGGTCACTCCTCCCCTGCGTCGTCCACGTCGGCCACATCGACTTCGATGACCGGCTCGGTGCCGAAGTCGCGGGGGGCCTTGAGGAAGTCGAAGACCATGCCGCTGAGGTGGGTGGCGATCTCAGCCGCCGAGACCGGGATGCCGGGGGCCGTCGCAACCTCGTACTTGCTTGCACCCTGCTCAGTGCAGGTCGCGAGCACACGAAACCGCGGGTAGACAGCGGTCTCTTCTCTCTCGTCACTCATCGGTCTTGCTCTTGTCTGTAGGGAGGGGGTCAGGGATGCTGAAGCGCTTGCGCAGGAGGACAAGCTCCTTCTCGGTCAGCGAGTTCCTGAAGTTGGTGATGCGCGTCTTGAAGCGCTTCATCTTGATCGGGTCGAGGACTTGGTTGCACTCAGAGCAGTTGCAGTCAGGAGGGTGGCTCACGCAGGAACCTCGGACTCGTCATCTTCCCCGGACTCGTCTCCCTGCTTGGGCTTCGGTCCCCGGAGGTTGAGGCCCACCCGATCGTTCCTCACCTCGCACCACTTCCGGGCAAGGTCAGCGCGGAGGAAGACCTGCTTGGACTTCTGCTCACCGTCCTCTCCGAACACCACCCACCCCTTCGGATGGGGCTGGACCTTCCAGCCAGGGTGCAGCCACATGCCCACCACGTAGCTCCAGCCCGAAGGCGGGAGAAGGAGGTCAGCCCTGGCGATGGCGTCGTCAAGGTCGGAGATGTCGATGGGGACGACCTTGTCGCTCAGGAGCAGGAACACACCGCGGTGTGCGATCAACGTGAGCTGACCTGCTTCGCGGAAGCCGTACTTGTACCGGCTGTTGGTCGACCAGTGGGAGAAGGGTGTGCTCATGGCCGTAGTCTATCGGCGGGGCAGGCGGATAGCAAGGTGTGCCACCTGGCGTACTTGTTGGTGGTGGGAGAAAGCTGCTTGCCGCTTTAGCCTAAATAAGCTAATCCAGGGTTTAGGCTATCCGGAGTCACTGGACAGTCCCAGCGGTGATTACTTAGCTAAAGAGAGAAAACAGGCCCCTTGCCTCCGAAAGATAATCCCATTAGCTAAGTAATCCTTGTTGAGTTTGAGAGGTAAGAACTCTTAGGCTAAGCACGAGATTGACTTATTTAAGCTACAGGAAACCAGATGCCCCGCAAGCGCAAGTCCGACCTGGAGCAGTTTCAGCTTTGGTTGGAGCAGTCCAAGTTCCTCGAATCCTCTTCCGCCTCCGTCTACGCTTCTCATGTCCGTGCAATCCTTGGCTGGCTGGAGCCGTTCGACATCCAGAACATCGACGAGGTGTCCGAAGGCTTCCGGCGCATGTCCTCTGCTACGGAGCGAAAGGCGATGTCGGGACGCAAGACAGCCTGGAGCCACTTCGTGGACTACGCCTACCAGGAGAAGAAGATCGTCTTGGCCAAGCCGAAGTCGGATGCCTACCGGACGGGGCCGCGGGAACTCCCCCATTCCGTCCGCGCTGCACTCATGTGGCTCGTTGGCGGGAAGCGGTTCCAGCACAGCCAGGTTTCGGCTCTGCGGTGGTCGATGTTCGAGACGGTCCTCCCGAGCGTGGACGAGGTGCTGCTCCACAACCCGTTCAACCCGAGCGAGCAGATCAGCGTGCCGAAGGTCCACTACGAAGCCATGCGGCTCTACGCTGCCACTCCGGCCGGCATCGACGGTGCTCTCATCCCCGTCTACTCGGGCTCCCCTGTCCCGTACCCTTGGCGGACCTTCCGGCGGGAACTGCGGGCCTACAAGGACGCGGTGTCGGTGTCGGAGATCGTGGACAACTGGGAGGTCTTTGCGGACTCCCGCAGTGCTGTCGCTGTGGACGTTGCTGCCAAGACAGAGATGGAACAGGTCTTGGCCCAGCGGGCTGGGGTCAGGACGGAACTGGAAGACTTCGAGCCGGGGCACAGCACGGCTGACCTCATGAACCTCCTGGAGAAGGGCGTGCCTCTGCCCAGCGCCCAGCCCGACCTCCCGCAGCCTGCTTCCCCTCAGCCTGCTTCCATGCTGCCTGCCTCCCCGCGAGAGGAACTGGCCGACGCAGTCGGCCTCAACGCCGGGAGTAGGGGAGTAGGGGAGCACAGCCTCCAGACCCAGGCCCCAATCCAGGTCCAAGTCCCCAACGACATCCCCCGCAAGGTCCCCAACAGCTCACCCTCTGAGCCCAGTCCCTCCGACCAGCCCACTTGCACCGTCTGCGAGTACCCGCGGGAGGTCCATGCCGTCGCCTTCGGCTTGACCGACGGCACCATCAGCAACTGCGCTGTGGAGAACGGCTACCCCGAGGACGCCTGCCAGATGTGCGACAACGGCTGCTACGGGCGGCACAGCTTCAAGGCGAAGTCGTGAGCAACCTGAACCCGCGCCCCTGGGGTGATGACCCGCCGAGGGTCGGAGAGCAGGTCCTGGTTCTGGCTGGGAGTGAGATCTACGGGCCGCGAAAGCCCCCGAACGCCTTCCAGGGAGACCGCTGGTGGACGAACCCGCAGGCCAACGAGGAGGGCTGGCTGTGACCGAGGAGGAACGAGCTGCCGAGAGAAAGGCAGTCGAGGAGCGCTTCATGGACGCCTCCATGAAGGCGTTCAAGATGCGGGGCGAGCTGGAGGAGCTGGTCGCAGCCAGCCCAGATGTCTTCTCTTGGGTCTACCCGAACCCCGACTGGTCAGGGAAGAAGCGGGCGGACAGCGAGGAAGTGAAGCTCTCCCGAGCCAACTACAAGAGGATGGCTGCCGAGGCCAAGACGCTTGGAATCACCGTAGACGAGCACGTCTCGAACATCCTCCAGAAGGTGCTGGAAGAGAAGGGCTGGAAATGACTCAGGAACGGGCAGCATCCATCAGGGCTGATGGAGCGAAGGCAAAGAAGGCCATCATCGCCGTCCTGCGCCGCAGGGCTGTCCAGAAGGACCGGGGCAACGTCGGCATCTCCAACCTCGACCTCCTCCGAGAAGTGTGGGAAGAGATCGAGTTCAGGCCTCCTTCTTTCAACTTCCTGCTGATGCAGCTGGAGGCCGAAGGAGCGATCCGGGAGAGCGACCGAGGGCTCTGGTACATCGGGTCGTCGACTCCCTTGGAAATCCTGTCCTGGGCAGCGGATTCTTCTGGCTCTTGACCTGTCCGCGTAGTATGACAGTTGTCACAGGAGCGGCGGAAAGATGTGGTTGGAGCTGGTGGCAGGAACGGTCGGATTTGGGGTCGGAATCGCCTTCGGGACGTGGCTCAAGAGGGCCTCGACCTACTACGCCGTCCTGAACCATCAGCTGTCGCTGGGAGTGCATCCCAGCGCGGCAGAAGCAACGGCGAGGAAGATCGCCAAGACAGGACAAGACTGATGATCCCCGCACTGTTCAAGCGCATCGTCGCCCTGGGCTATGAGCCTGGCACTCGCAACCCCGAGGAGTGGACCGTCTCCGAGCTGGAAGCAGCACGAGAGGAGATCGAGCGGCTCAAGGTGCTGCTACAGGAGGTGGCGCAGGCCGACCTGATCATCCACGAGGCGTGTCTACGGCACGGCGGGTTCGAGGGCAACCACGACGACGCTGACTACGACGCGATGCTTGAGGACTGGGCGGGATCCCCTGGCCGAAGCGAGGCCATCCTCGAAACTCTGGAAGGCAAGTGAGCAACGACCTGTCCTTCCGACTGGCCCAGGCGCTGCTCCGCGTGTCCCTCTGGCATGACATGACCGGGCCAACAGTTGATCCGAAGGCCAAGGAGGTTCTGGTCGGCGGCCTGTCCTTCTTCGAGGAGGAGAACCTCTTCGCTCTGGCGACCTACCCGGACGGTGAGCGGGTGCTGTGCTTCCGACAGCCGGAGGGGAGGTGGGGAAGAGTGATGGTGCCGGAAGGCCGTCTTGCTACTCTGCGGGCTCAAGCGAAGGTCTCGAAGGAGCCGGAATGAAACCGTGGATGCCGGTGGTAGGGGACAAGATCCTCGTCAAGAAGGGAGCCCACGTGGAGAGCCCTTCCTGTATCTGGGAGGTCCCGAGAGACTTCGAGGTCACCATGACTGCCGTGGCTCGGACCAAGAAGACAGGAGAAGTCGACCTCGACGCCCTGGTCTACTGGGAAGGGAGGAACGGGTCCGAGCACTCCACGGCGATGTGCAGCATCGGACAGCCCCTGAGCCCACTTGAACATCTGGCCCGCGTGGCCAAGGAGGGATGATGGAGATCGAAGAGTTGCTGGGGATGCTCGGGAAGATCGACACAGCTCGGCTCCGCTCCCAGATCAAGACCCTGCGAGAGGAGCGGGAAGGGCTCTACTCCTTCTGCCACGTCAAGGAGGGAGATCGGGCTGTCCTGACCCGCGGCTACCACCAGGACGAGAGTCTGACTCCCGGCAACGCCTACGGGCCGGACGACTCGCTCAGGGCGGGAGCGACCGGCGTCATCCACGAGATGAAGTGGATGGGAGCGAAGGGCAAGTCGCCCTTCCGCTTCGTCGCCATGTGGGAGCCGGACCTGAAGTGGGGGACCTACACCAGCCGCATGGGTGAGGGCCCGACACCCCCAGAGCTGCTGTCCGAAGTACACAACACCTACGTCAGAAGCACGGGCTCGACCTACTTCATCAGCGCAGATCGGCTGAAGACCTGCGAGGAGCCCTACCCCTGGGTCGTGGCCTGTCGGCAGTGCGGGTGGGAGGGGCCGCCTCCTCCATCCGCAGAAGACAGCAGGAATCGGGACTGTCCGGTCTGCAAGGCTCACTACATGAAGGGGACGGGGAAGACGCTTCTCTACGTGGCCTGTCCCTACCCTGACTACGTCAGCCCGGAACTCGCAAGTGAGTGACGATAACGACAGCGGGTCGGTCTGGATCTGGGGTTCGATCCAGAACAGGCCAACACCCGTCGAGCAGCTCGTCGCCGGGTTGACCTGCGAGGAGTGCGGGAGCCCTCGCTGCTGGAACTGCTGGCCGAGACGGCTGAACCTGAACCTTGTTTCGACTTGCTGATGAGGAGGGTCTGACATGCCCATCTACGTGTTTCGCTGCGAGGCTTGCGGCGAGGAAGAAGAGCACCACCAGCGCATGAGCGACCGTCCGATGGTGATCTGCTCGGTGTGCAAAGAGCCGAAGCTCAAGAAGATCATCGCCCCCAGCAACTTTTCGCTCAAGGGAAGTGGCTGGTACGCGGATCACTACGGGCTCAAGCCCCCACCGCCCAAGCCGAGCGAGTCGTGAGCCGGCGAAAGAGGACTCTCTACCGCTACTCGCCGTGGGTCGAGACCACCTTCGAGCGAGACGGGAAGGTGATTCTCCTGCCCATCCGAGCACGGGCTGTCTTCCGTGGCAGGAAGGCCAGGGGCGAGTCCCAGCTTCTGGTCGCTGGTGTCTGGAGGGACCACATGCTCTTCCCTTGGTGCAACCTTCGGCATGTGCCCAACGAGGGTCAGCGGGAGACCTACGGAGCGACCATCGCAGACGCCATCATCGAGCACTTCGAGGAGAACGACCCGGTCGGGCTGGAGGAGGTCCTGGCAGAGTCGCCGGTTGTTGAGCTTCCCGAGGAGATGATGCTGTGAGCCGGGTCTGCTCTGTCGAGGGCTGCGAGAAGAAGGTCTTGGCTCGTGGGTGGTGCAGCCTGCACTACGAGCGGTGGCGAGTCCGAGGAGACCCCTTGGTGGGTGCGGCCAAGGTTCGGGGCGTCTGCTCAGTCCCAGAGTGCAGCAAACCCCACGCGTCGAGAGGCTACTGCGCGACCCACTACAAAAGATGGAGGAAGCACGGGGACCCCCTCCTGCTCCTCATTCGCCCGAGGGGCTCGCCGGCTGCTGCCTGCAAGATCGAAGGGTGCAAACGGGAGGCAGCAGCTCGTGACTTGTGCAGCAGTCATTATCAGCGCCGGAGAAGACACGGAGACCCTCTCGGAGGTCGAGTCTCGCCAGGGGAGCCGGAGCGATACCTTCGAGAGACGGTCTTGAGCTATGCGGGCGACGAGTGCTTGCCGTGGCCCTACGGGAGATGTCAGGGCTATGCCGTCCTCCACACAGGGAGTGAGGCGCGAAGCACCATCGTGTCTCGCCGCGTGTGCAGGGCTGTTCACGGCCCTCCCCCAACCCCGAAACACGAAGCAGCTCATTCTTGCGGCAAGGGACACGAGGGGTGTGTCAATCCGAACCATCTTCGCTGGGCAACCCACCAGGAGAACATGGAGGAGATGGTCGCGCATGGAACGGCCCAGCGAGGAGAGAACCACGGCAACGCTAAACTCACCGCGGAGGATGTGCATGAGATCCGCCGGTTGCAGGGGAAGATGAGTCAGCAGGAAATCGGAGACCTCTTTGGCGTCTGGCACAGCACGATCTCGCTCATCCACTCCCGCAAGACTTGGGCACACCTCCCAGACGAAGAGGAAGAGCCAGCTCACGTGCCCTACCTCCAAGACGTCCCCACATGAGCGCCCAGGGAGAGATGCTCTACGCCCTGGGCTTCGAGCTGGTCGCCGGTTGTTGAGCTTCCCGAGGAGATGATGCTGTAGAAGTAGCTTGCCAGCCGTCACTCGCCGAAGTATGACAGTTGGCACACAAGGGAGCAGACATGACAGGCAACGAAGAGGTCAAGCACCTCCTCCAGTTCTTCCGGTACGCCCACCTCCCGGAGCACTTGCAGGCTCCGAGCAAGGAGTTCAGCGAGCTGGCCCACCTCATGGCTGTGGGTCTGCCCAACAACCCGGAGAAGACGACGTGCTTGCGGAAGCTCTTGGAAGCCAAGGACTGTGCCGTTCGCGCCGTCCTGGCAGGGGCTACGACATGATGCTGGACGGCACCCTGTGTGCTGGCTGCGGCGTCTTCGACGAGAACATGGAGCCAGGAGCGGGCTTCCCGCAGCTGTGCGACGACTGCTTGGCGGATCCGGAGACGGCGAGGGCTTGGGGGAGGGAGCCTCTCTTGCCCGGAGTGGGCACCCTCTGGAAGCACCACAGCGGACGCATCTACCGTGTGATGCTCATCGCCAACGGCTTCACCGAGCACCCGGACCGCTACCCAATCACGGTCATCTACGAGGGCGTCGTCAACAAACGCATCTGGGCGAAGAGCCTGGAGCGATTCTACAAGACCATGAAGCCGGAGGAGGAGTGAACACGGCCCGGTCCCAATGTCACGGGTGCAGAGGCTGGATGAAGTACGGGCCTCTCACGGAGAAGACACCTCTACAGCGGGCTCCCGCTCCGTGGGGTGCGAAGTGCATGGACTGCGCCGAGGGTTTGCTTCGGGTGACCGGAGTGGTCTGCCCCGACTGCGACGCCTTCATCTTCAGCCGGGCACGTCGCGACTTCCACGGGTGCCTCTGCGGAGCCTGCCATGTAGATGGCGGCTTCGACTACTTGAAGTTCGGGTGGGTATCAGACCGGATCTCCATGCCCCAGCAAGAGGTCCGCAAGATCAAGGCGACCAAGAAGCAGCTTCATAACGACTGGAACAAGAACGAGAACAAGTGGGGTGTCATCCCCGGCAAGACCCCGATGGAACGACTGGCCGCGAGCCAGGGTGAGGAGGAATAGGTGACCGACGAGAAGAGAGAGGCCTTGCGCGACTGCGAGTGGCCTGAAACGGTTAGGAATCTCAGGGAGGAAACGAAGCGATGAGCAGATCGACACGGCGGGCGAAGGCCAAGACTCTGAAACTGGCCGCGAGGCCCATGTTGGGGGAGGTCATCGATGGGATGGGGCAGGAGAACCTGAGCCTGTCCATGATGACCGGAGAGTTCAACGAAGGACATCACCTCGCTGTGCTGGTGTCTCTGGACCCGGATCTCACGGCCGCCATCCAGGTCCTGCTCGATGACATCGAGTACGACCGGGCCGAAGCCGAAGACGACGGGACTGAAGACGACGAAGCAGGAGAGGAGTGATGAGCTGGACCGAGGAACAGCGGGAGAGCTACGTCGATCAGGCCTTCCGGAAGCAGGAGCTGGCTGAGCTGCTCGGCTGGCCCTTCTTCGAGAACCTGACCTTCTTCCAGGTCTGGCCCGGAGGCTGGTGCTTGCACGGTCGGGCCGGGATCACGATTGGGCAGGGGGACCAGAAGTCGATGAACTTCGAGCTGCCCCTCGACATCCACCTGCCTGTGGAGGCTCTGCTGGCTGTGATCAAGAAGGTCCAAGCCAACCCGGAGAAGCTGCGAGAACAGATCCGCTGGTACTGCCCGGAGCACGAGTGGGAAGAGATCGTCTCTCGGGGTGAGATGCACGCCGGCTGCCCGAAGTGCGGCGGCTACTACTGCGAGCCCTACCCCAGGCCCTCGGCCGAAGGAGAGGAGTGATGCGCGAGTCCGAAGAGGAGAAGACAGCCCGGTTCGTGGCTGCGACCAAAGAGCTGCTCAGGTACGCGGTCGAGTCCAAGGCCGCGGGCAGGCAGTCCTTCGAGACCCGGCGGATCCGGGAGGAAGGGCCGTTCTTCTTCTCCGTCGTGACGGATCCAGAGCATGAGATCCGCACCCTGCTCAAGCCGTTGCCAGACGCGAACGGGCTCACCGTAGAGAACCGGCACTACTTGGACAAGAAGTGGCAGCCCGGCAACCTCTGGGCTGTCACGCGGGCAGGCATGGGCAAGGGTGAGTTGGAGATCGAAGAGGAGGTCGAGGGAGGCTGGATCCCACTTGAGCGTGAGGACTTCGCCGCGGCGGACAAGGCTGTGCAGGAGTTCACAGGCCTGGATGAGCTGGACTTGTCGGATCTTCTCGGGCTCATCGCCTTTCGGGCTGCTCTTCAGTGGGGCGACTACAAGCACCTGTCCCGGCCTATGACCGGACCGCTGGTCTCAGACGGTCAGGTGAGGGCATCTGCCTTCATGTTGTGACAAGCGTCAAACCCAAGGAGAATCAAGCATGGTCCGAGAAGAGATAGACCCTGAAATCCTGACCCTCTGCGGCTACGTGAGGGTCAATCAGGTCGTTCTGGGGGAAGGTCAAGCCCGATCCTTCAACCTGGTGAACGGGTGGGAACGCCTGGCGATGACCTCCGCCCTGCTCGGTGGGGAGGGGAGTGCTCTCGGCAAGTCCACCGAGGTGACCATCTGGGCCGCTCCCGGTAAGGAGTCGCATCAGGCGTGGCGCTACGACCTGAACATCACGATGCAGGGCGAGGAGATCGTGGTCATGGTGATGAAGTCCGACATGATCGGTGAGGAAGACACCATCTACGCTCGGCAAGGCACCCTCGTCGACCTCGACCCGCCCTCTCCGCTGGAGATGCTGGCTGCTCTCGGCAGGTCAGACGAGAGCCTGTCAGACGAGAGCCTGTCAGACGAGAGCCTGTCAGACGATGGTGTTGAGGATGAGAGCCCAGCGAGTCCCGGAGAGGACCGGGCTGACTGAGTGCAGCGGACCCTGCTTCCCGTCGATGGTGCAGGCCATCACCAGGGCGTTCCCTGGCTGGAGGTCGAAGGTGTTCACGTCATCGTCCCCGAAGGAGATGATGCTTGTCCCGCCGGTCCATTCTCCAAATAGTCCAATGACCGTGTGCCCCAAGTTGTTCTTGGGGTCGCGGTGTTCGTACACGGCCTGCCCGCGCTCGTAGCGCTGGAGGAAGACGGTGTTGAACTTCTGAGCCGGGACCAGGGCTTCGAGAGTCGGGATCAGCTCGGCCAGGCCCGCGGGGAAGGGGAACGGGTCCGGGTGCTTCCCTCCCCACTGACGGAAGGAGAAGTTGCCCAGCCACTTGGGGCAGGGCCGGAGCGGAGTGTCCTCGGCCACCTCCCTGTACACCTGCTTGGGCTCGAAGGCACAGGCGTGGAGCTGTAGGGCCGGAAGGTTCGGCTCGTCTTCCAGGTCGCGGCACTCACGGGCCAGCTCTTCGATCGGGCTGATGATGCAGGTGTAGCCCTCCGGGACGTCGAATCCCATCAGCTCGACCTTGTGCTGAGCCGCCCAGCTCTTGAACTCAGGCCAAGCGATCTGCGCGTAGGTCTTGCAGCACTTGCAGCCGTAGTAGGGCTTCATGGCTCAGGGCCTGGTGTGGAGAGTGAAGACGATGCCCAGGCTGGTCTTCTGCCTGGTGACGCGCCCTTCTTCCATGAGGGCATCGAGCATCTCGACGATGGGGCGCTTTCGCATCTTGAGGACGGAGAGGATCTCCCCCAGGCTGGCGACACCGCCGAACTGACGAATCGCCACCATCACGGAGCGCCGGAGGCGCGCATCCTGGTGCTCCGCGATCACATCGGAGAGGTGGACGAGGCTCTTGACGTGCAGCTCGGCCAAGGCGATGGCGGGCTCCAGCACGTCCAGGTCCATGTCCCAGGGCTGACCGGCGAGGGCCGGACCGTAGTCCCAGCCGTAGACCAGGGCGATCTTCCTGGCCATCGAGGGAGCGCGAGACCGGATGCCCACGATGTTGTCGGGCAGACGGCGACCTGTGATGTCGAGGAACCACTCGGTCCAGAGCTTGCGCGCAGCTGGGGTCAGCCCCATGCAGTAGCCAGCCGTCGGGGTGGTCGCTCGCTTCCGAACCTCGTCACAGAGGCCCTGAAACCTGGAGTTGTCGCCGGTCGGGTCCGGGTCGGTACGCTCACGCTTGCCGTAGAGGACCGTCCAGCGACCCATGAAACCACCTGTCCAGTCCTCGGCCAGGGTGTGCTTCTCCAGGTACGGGATCGAGCAGGCGGCTCCGATGGAGAGTCGCGGGTTGTCGACCCGGACCGTCTTGTTGTTGGCCTTGGTCCGTTGGGTCGGCAAGGAGTCCCAGAGGTCCGCGAGGAGCGTCTTGGTCGGCTCGAAGTACCCCCGCTGGGCCGAGGACAGGAACTTCCCGAACTCGGAGATGGGGATGAACTGGCTGGGCCGCCGGGCGAGGCTGTCGATCAGCCCCTCCGGGGAGCCCGGAAAGTCTCCGATGAGGGGCGCGGCAGCCTCGTCAAGAATCTTCTTCCCGACGGACAGCGCAGTTGACTTCTGGTCTTCGCCGGAGCGCCCTACAAGGAGGCAGAAGTTGTTGGCCCGCAGGGGTCCGGCGTAGTTCATGCCGTAGGCAAGAGGGCAGGTCGTGCCCAAGACGGTGACGCCCACACCAAGGTGATAGATCAGGGGCGACGTTGTTTGATGTGCGGCATGAATCACGTACTCCCTGAGCCATCCGCTCGGGGGAAGCGCCGCGACCGCCTCTTGTTCTGAAACCGGCACTCGTCACCCTCATCCTCAAGGGTGGAGTAGCCCTTGGCGTGCCAGTTGGCAAGGCTCTTGAAGACGTAGCACCCCACTTCGACCAGTAGGCCCAGGGGCCGGGCTAAGATGACCTCCAATGGCCCAGTTCAAGCCCAGCAAAGTCAGCCTCACGCCACGCAAGAAGGCACTTCTTTCCCTTGCCTACGCGAAGGCTGCGCTGACCAAACTGGAGACCTACTTGGAAGACTCGGGCGAGACGGATGTTCCGGTCTGGGTGCTCACCAAGATCAACCAGGGAGCCGCCTGCCTGGGGCAAGCTGTGAGCTTCGTGACCTTCAAGCAGGGCAAGGACGACGCATGACCAAGACAGAAAAGGCAGTGATGATCTACGGGCTCTCTGTTGGGGGCGCTGCGCTCGCTTCCTACCTGCGAGGGAACCGGGAGTTCGCCGATCTGAGCATGGACGCCATCGTTCACGGAGGCATCGTCGGTACGGGCATCAACGTCGTGCTCTACCTCCAGGAAGATGCTGCGGGCAAGAAGTACGTCACGGCGGCGATTGCCCAGCAGAACGGAGGGCAGTCCAAGTGCGAGCCCTACGGGAAGATCGGGATGGACGGACTCAAGCTCTTGTCGATGGTGAACCCGGAGAAGCTCTACAAGGCAGTCCGGCGGCCTGGCGTGAGCGTCGATCCCGAGGGCGAGGACCCGAACCGGGTCACCCTTCCGCCTGACGAGTAGACCGTGAGGCTCGGAGCCTTCGGGCGGAAGAACCCAGATCCGAGAAGGGTCTACGCGGCACTCCTCAAGAGGATCGAGCCGAAGGCCAACTGTGCTCCCGCTGAAGTGGAGATGGCGCTGAGGAAGATGGCTACGCTGGAGGAGCGCCACGGCAAGGAGTACCTGCTGGGTCGGGCTCCCCCCAAGGAGGCCCCGAGGCAGAAGAGCCAGGAAACGGCGCGGGAAGCGGCCGAGAGGAAGGCTCGGCAGGACCGGAGCCGGGCAGAAGCCCGACGACAAGCACGGCGCAAAGCCGCAGAGGCCGAGCGGGAGAGGCAGCGGCGTGAGCAGGAAGAGAAGGCGCGACGAAGGGAAGAAGCTCGTCAGTACGAAGCAGAGCGAGTCTGGGAGAGGACGGAGGGTCGCAGGCTTCAACGGCGGAGCTTGGCGGCAGAGCGCAGGCGTAGGCAGGATGCGAGTCGACGCTGGGGCAAGACCCGACCTGTGATGTCTTGGACCGAGTTTTGGAGGCACAGGTGCAACGAATGGGAGGCCCTGAAGAGAGAACCGTCCGAGATGAGGCGGCAGATGAAGGCGTTGCGGGAGGGCTTGAAGGCACATCCGGCGAGGTCCGCAGGACCAGGAGAGGGGTGGCACTTCCGGCTCCCCGACCCCTTCGGCCACTACCCCTTCAAGCGCCGGATCCTGTGCGGCTTCGCTCCCCTCTCTACGAACCTGCCTGGAGATGTCCGTGGGTACGTGATCAGCCAGCTCGGACTCGACCCCTTCATCCCGGTGGACGTGTGGCCTGCCGGGACGGATGAGCCGCCGCTGGTCTTCACGCAGCAGAACCCGATCACAGTACTGACAGGCACGATGGGAGCAGGCAAGACCACCTTGGCCAAGGAGAAGGCGGGAGACTTCGACCTGGTGATCCATACGGACACGCCTCGGGTTGACAGCGAAGGCCGTTTCATCCTTCAGCCGAACAAGAAGGCCAGGGAGCGGCTGAGGCAAGAGAAGCGACAGCAGATCCGAGATGCTCACCGGGCCGGGAAGAGAGTTCTTGTCGAGGGCTTCCCTCGTGGACTGACGAGGTTCCCAGAAGCGGTGGAAGCTGCGGAGGAGCTGTGGATCCTCGACACGCCGGAAGATGTGGCTCTCGCTTCGGTCGAGCAGAGGAGCCGAGAGCGAGGCTCCGATGTAGAACAGGACAGAGCGGACGCTCTCCACGAGAGGGCCTCAGACGCCCGCTACATCCAAGAGATTCAGCAACTTGCTCGTGGAGCCAAGGTGAGCCGGAAGATGCGATCAACTCGGGGAGCTGTTCCCAACCCTCTGCTCAAGCCCAAGAAGACCTTCGGCATCGCCTACGAGGAGTGGGGACTCAACGACTACCCTCTTCAGCTCGTCATCGCGGACATGACCGACCCGCACACGCCCTTGCTGGTGGCTGGCGGGACGATCGACTTCCGAGGCACCGACTACGAGTCGAGCATGATGGCAGCCACCAGGGGCTACGGGCCGCTGCTCTACGACGCAGCAGCCACCCTCCTCGACAGCCCGCTCGGACCCTCCAAGGACCTGAGCACGGCTGCACGTCGCTTCTGGGCGAGGCAGGGCGGTCAGGTTGAGCCGCTGACGAAGGCAGAGTGGGGCTACAAGTACCGCACCAGCCTGGCCGAGATGGTCCAGCGCGGGAAGGGCATCAGCACAGCAGACTTTCTGGAGCTGATCGACGAAGCAGAAGAACTGGCAGCAGACGCAAGCGAAGGCGAAGCAATGGGGATGCCTGTACGGACCCCTTGGGAGGACGAGATGGCTTGGAAGAAGGCAGAGAAGACCCGGAAGCCCCGACTGGCTCGGAAGCCCAAGCGGACGCAGAGCAACCCCCTCAATCCTGACTTCCCGCCCATCCGGGAGTACCGGGACAAGGACGTCTACGACCCTCGGGACGAGGCCATCCGAGCTGTGGTCCGAGGTGCCGACAGGTCTGGGGCCTCCTCGCCTTGGGGCGACGTGAAGCGGAAGTACCTGCGGGAGCACAGCGTCGGGGAGACCATCGAGAGGTCCTACGAGCGGTACCAGGACGTCGATCGGCTCATCCGAGGGCGTCAGGAGTACGAGGTCATGCTCGGAAGGGGCCGGAAGTACGGGCCGTTCCGCGCCACGCTGGAGCCGACCCGTCAGGGTCTTCGCTTCTTCGTCTGGCCTCTGACGAGGAAGAGTCACTTCTTGCCTGTGAGCTTCTCGACTCAGGGAGCAGCGGACAGCTACATCCGAGAACTCTACAACGAAGGGTTCGACCCGACGCGTGACCTGGGGACGATCAGGGCGAAGGAGTACAGCAAGGCCGATCTCCGGGACTGGCTCCCACCTGAGAGCGCCTTCTTGGGCCGCAGCGGGAACCCGACGAGGGTGAAGATCCGGGAAGAGAAGAAGATCCGGACCAAGCTGCCGCCTCCTCCCCCGACGCCGAAGCAGCGGAAGCCGAAGAAGATCCGGGAAGAGAAGGTCATTGCAGGCAAGACGCTCACGGACTGGGACAAGTTCTTCAGCGGAGGGGAGTGATGGCGAGGCGCGCACGCAACAACAGCGAGATCCGCATCCCGCCTATGGTGCGGGCCGCGGCGTTGAAGTTCATGGGGGACTACGACACCTCGCCCGTGTGGAACACCTTTCCCCATGCGAGGACACTCGTCACTGACCTCGCAGGCTGGGAGCCGCTGTTGAGGAAGGGCTGGGACCCGCTCCAGGCGAGAAAGCGGCTCCCGCAGAGGCTCCAAGAGCTGTACCTCAGGCTTGGGGGAGACCATGAGATGGGGTGGCTGGCCTCCTACGCGAACAGCCGGTGGCCTGTGGAGATCAGTGTCTACAAGCCCAGGTGGGCGTCACCAGCGGCGTTCAAAGAGGCGAAGGACTCGCTGGACCATGAGTTGAGGCACTTCGCTCAGGACCTCTTGGCCGAGCTGACGGACGGCTACCGTGTTGGCCGTCCTCGTGGAGCCCTGCCGGACGACGTGGAGCGGGAGCTGATGGAAGACAGCTACAACAAGTTCTACCAGGCCAACCGGCGCGAGGAGCGTGACGGTGCCCGCTCTGCCCATGCAAAGCGGTCCGTGGAGTTCTACACCCGCCTGGCAGACATGGTGACCCGGATCACGCGGCGGATCGAGCGGGGACAGCTTCGTCATCGCTTCACGGAGAAGGAGCTGCGGGCGATGATCAGGCGGGAGATCGCCTGGTCCATTCAGTCGGACGAGACCATCACGGCCTTGAAGGGGATGCCCACCTACAGGAAGATGATCAGCGAGTTCTCCTCGCAGGTGATGGCCCGGTTGGAACCTGAACTCGCCGCTGCACGGAAGAAGGACCGGAAGGAGATCCGCAGGAAGCCCCCGAAGCCGAGTAAGACCTACGGGGCGGACTCGAACTTCAACTGGGATGCCTTCTTCGGCGGGTAGCACTCCGTCTTGATGCAGCCCAAGTCCGGAGGGAAGTCCCGCGCTAAGGTCATCAGAGCTTTCTCTGGAGACCGCCTCATGGACTCGAACTTCGACTGGGACGCCTTCTTCAGTGGCCGCAAGGCCAAGAAGAACCCGCGTCGCTCCCTGACTTCCGTCACCAGGACGCCCTCTGCGCTGTCTCAGAGAGGAATCGCGCCCAGCACTGAGCGGAACATCTTCGAGGCAGGCCCGTCGCTCCAGCAGATGCAGGTCTACCCCAGCGGAGACCCGATCCAGGGACAGAACATCTCGCAGGCGCAGCCCCTGGAGCCTGTCTACCAGCAGGTCTACACGCCACCGACTCGACACACCGGAGGTCAGGGAGGCTCTCTTCCTCGTGGTGTCGGGTACAGCCGCTCCTACAGCGCGTCCCAGGGAGCAGCCCAGCCCAGCAAGGGCATGAAGGACTTGATCGACCCGCAGCTCTGGCGGCTTGCAGACGGAGGCAGCTACCCGGCGATGGTCGAGCTGGAGCGGCGCGGTCCTGGTCACTACCGTCCTGCCCGTCCGAACCCGCGGAACCCGACCCTGGCGCACCTCGTGGACGGCGGACGAGGTCTTCGCGGCAAGGACCTCTCGAACATGCCCCGCGGTCTCCGCAAGGGTGTGAGGAAGGGGATTCTTCACCACGACCAGCACGAGCCCCTCTGGCCCGCCCCTCGGGTGTCGAAGGCTCGTCCCGGCTACGGTGGCTTCCTCAAGGGCAAGACCGGCTGGCCTGCCTGGAAGGAGGACAGTGGCTGGAACCACGCCAAGGTGGTCATCCAGTTCATGATCATGGGCCGCGGGAACCCCTCGGACTACCCGTCGCTCATCCGGAAGATGGCGAAGATCCTCCCGCCGAACGAGCCGGCACTGTCCGGCATCTGGGCCAAGTACCAGCGCAACTTCGCCAAGATCCAGAAGAAGTCCGGTGGTCGGATGCCCACGCTGACGCAGCTGAAGAAGATCGAGAGCAAGGCGAACCCGCGGCGTCGCCGGAACCCTGCGGGCTTCGTCCAGCAGCCTCAGATCATCGACGTGTCCTCGGCTCGCCCCCTGTTCCGTTGGGGCTGGGAAGAGGCAGACGGGAAGATGCACGGAGGGTATACCTTCTCAGACGAGGCTGCCCTCCAGGACCTGGCCAAGGACGTGGCGCAGGCCTTCGGGATCCCCGTGAAGGACATCGGGATCGAGAGCCTGGGGGCAGACGGGGACTTCTTCTACGTCGTGGTCTTCTCGGAGAAGACAGACCAGGATCTCGTGGAGGGACAGCTCGTCCACTTCGGTGGGCTGGAGCAGTCGGGCCTCGCGTCCATGCTCTCCGACCCGCCTGTGGCCCAGGCCAACCCCTACGACTACCCCGACTGGCACACCCCGCACTGGTACTCACTCAGTGAGGTGCGGAGGTTCGTCAAGGACGAGGCCCGTTGGGCGTGGGGGGACGGACATGGGAAGGGTGGCAGCGGGTACCACCCGCACGAGAAGGGGGCCCTTCTCGCTTTGGGCGAGGGCGTGGCGCGGTCCCACGGGCTTCCCCTTAGCGACATCGACTTCAGGGACTGGGATTACGACAGACTGCCGGGGGGGACCACGGGGCGGTCGGAAATCACCGCCGAGTTCACAATCTTCTCGCGGAGGACAAACAAGGAACTCGGGCAGGGGTACATCCGCTGGCTTCCTGGGGAGAAGGCCCACGCCAACCCGAGGACTCGCGGGTCCCGCCGCCGTAGGAAGTAGATCGTGGCTCGGCGGAATCCGAATCTGCTGAGTAGGGTGCCTGCCGACGTGAGGAAGGCAGCAGCCGACCTGCGCTCCGCTGGGACCAAGACTCGGACCAACCTGGTCGGCGGTGCAGTCGTGGACCTGCTGGCGGGCCGCGTTCCCAAGGACTGGGACGTGGAGGTCTTCGGGCTCTCCTTCGACAACCTGCTCAGCGTCGCCTCCCGGATGGGCAAGGCCAACGCCGTCGGTCGGTCCTTCGGCATCGTGAAGCTGACCCTCCCGAGTGGGACGGAGCTGGATCTCTCCATCCCTCGTCGGGACAACAAGGTGGGGATCGGTCACAAGGGCTTCGAGGCCACGCTCGTGCCGAACATGAGCAACAAGGAGGCCGCACGCCGGAGGGACTTCACCATCAACTCCCTGGCGGTGGACCTCAAGACAGGGCGGCTCATCGACCCCTTCAACGGGCTGGGGGACCTGAAGGCGGGCACGCTGCGAGCGACCGACCCCAAGCTCTTCGTGCAGGACCCCATGCGTGCCTTGCGTGCCATGCAACTCCTGGCCCGCAAGGCCAAGAGGGTCCATCCCGACACCCTGCGGCTCATCAAGGGGATGAAGCACACCGCCAAGGAGCTGTCTCCTGAGCGCGTGCTGGAGGAGTGGCGGAAGCTGCTGCTCAAGGCGGACAGGCCCTCTGTGGGCCTGGACTTCCTGAAGGAGAGCGAGTGGATCGAGAACTTCCCCGAGCTGGTCCCGCTGGAGTCCACGCCTCAGCACCCTGACTGGCACCCCGAAGGGGATGTCTGGGTCCACACCAAGCAGATCGTGGATGCGGCGGCCCAGACGCGGCACCGGGTCCCGGAGCACCAGCGCGAGGGCTTCGTCTTCGGTGCGATGCTCCACGATGTCGGGAAGCCAGTGACCACGGTGACGCCAGAGGACGTGGCTGCGGGCAGGTTCCCGAAGGAGCGCCTCTACACGGCGCACGCCCATGACGCCAAGGGGGCTCCACTGGCCCGGCAGTTCATGGAGAGGATGAAGGCGTCGAAGAAGACCACGGCCCTCGCAGAGGTGCTGGTCGGCGCGCACATGCAGCCCTACACCCTGAAGTCGGGCAAGGCAGGGAGAGCAGCCTACGCTCGGCTGTCGAGGAAGCTCCGCAAGGGCGGGGCAGACTTCGGCGTCTTGGCCGTGCTGAGCCAGTGCGATGCCTGTGCCACGGGGCAGGGACGACACTTCCACCACGGAGAGCCGGACTGGGAACACGAGTCGTCCCAGAACCTGCTGTCCTGGGCAGAAGAAGTGGACACGCCCAAGGCAGCAGCGTCACTCGTGCAGGGGCGAGACCTCATCAGGTTGGGCCACAAGCCAGGTCCTGCCTTCAAGATCATCCTTGACTTCGCGCAGAGCCTTCAGGATACGGGCATGGGACGCGAGGCCATCCTGGAGCAAGTCGTGTCGCAGTACCCGGTAGTGAAGAAGAACCCCTGGGGGCGGCGAGCCCAGGGAAACTCCAGCATCGTGGACTCCCCCAGGGACTTGCGAGAGCAGATCTCGTGGCGTGCAGTCCAGGAAGGCACGCGACCGGATCTTGAGGAAGAGATCTCCTGGCGAGGTCCGACCAAGCAGCCCTTCTTGTCGCTCTGGGAGCGTGGTTGGCGCAAGTACAAGGCGCGACACCCTTGGGGCGAACGCGTGATGGTGCTCCACTTCTGGATGAGCCCGGAAGGCGAGCGGGAGCACATCAAGATCAAGAACAGCCCTCTCGACCAGGGTGCTGTGCCGCTGAAGAACCCCTGGAAGGAGTCCGACCGCAAGGAGCACTCGCCCTGCCGCCGCTGCGGGGGCCACGGCAAGATCGACTCCTTCTCCCACGTCTGGCAGGGCGTGTGCTTCAAGTGCGGGGGCTCGGGCCTTGCGCCGAAAGACTGGAGATCCTCTGCCGGGCGGGAGATCCAGATCTTGGGTCAGAAGGTCCAGATCCGTCGCATCAAGAAGAACCTCTACGCCCTCGTTCGCGTGGTCGACTTCGAGGAGCACGGGACTCCGGGAGTTCACTACGTCGGTACGACCTTCCGCTTGGTCGGGTCGGATGTGGTGGGAGACCTGCCTGGTGGGCTGGTCCGCGTGCCTTGGCCCGTCCTCCATGCTGCGAAGGAGGACTGGCATGAGGTGATGATCCGGGACTGGGGAGACGAACGAGTCCCCCAGTGGGTCCGGGCCAAGAGGGTCAAGTACAAGGAGGCAGAGCACAACCTGTCTGTGAAGCTCACCCAGGCACTCCAGGCGCAGCACGACCAGACGCGTCGGAGCAAGGCCAAGGCTAAGGCCAAGCGGAACCCGAAGCGGTACGGATCGGCTCCGACTCGGGCGTGGGCGGAGTCTGAACTGAGGAAGAACGGCTTCTACGACTTCACCTACGTCGGGAAGGAGAACCACCCGACTCTCGGACCGGTCCTGGTCTACACGGCGGAGTCACCCAGCGCAGTCGGGCACAGGCGCTTCCGCATCAACGTCGGCCGCTTCCGGGGGGAGGACCGGCTCGACGTGAGGACAGCTCGCGCCAACCCGAAGTTCGCCGGCTTCATGGGTACCACTCACTTCCAGCAGCGGGTTCAGCAGCGCAGTGGGGGACTGAGCAAGAGGAAGGAGAAGAAACTCCAGAATCTCTACTCAGCCCTGAAGACAGGGCAGGCACGACTTGGAGTCAGCCGAGGCAAGTACGCCATTCAGTTCGGCGGTGAGCCTGGGAGGCAAGGGGACTACCTGGTTGTTGAGGTGGACCGTGGGCGCGTGGTGGCCTTCGTGTCGCTCTTGGTGGACCAGAACGTGGGCGTGCCGGACACTGGGCTCCTTCACTACGCCAAGGTGATGCCGCCGGAGCCGAGGGGGACCAAGGCACGAAACAACTCCTGGGCGCTGGCAGGAAGATTGGCCTGGAAGGCAGCAAAGCATCCTGCTGTCCAGGACCTCGCCGTCGATTTGGCGAAGCGGGTGGGGCGCAAGACGTGGCAGAGGCTGATGCTGATGTCTCGGGAGGAGCGCGCTGACTGGATTCAGGAGGTGGCCTTGGGTCTTTCCTGGGCTGGCGGGCCTGCAACCCGTGCTCTTTTCGGGGCCGGGAGGCGCATCGGGGCGAAGCAGAGACGGCAGTTCTCTTTGTGGGTGGCCGAAGCGATGGAGGATCCAGAGGTGCAGGCGCAAGCGGTTCAGGCCGCCCGCGCCGGGGTCTCGGCTGCCTCGAAGTCCAAGTACGCCAAGCAGATCGCAGCGGCAAATCCAGACCAGCAAGTCTGGGAGGAGCAGATCCTCAAGAACGGGACGGTCTACGACACGCTCCACTTCGACGAGATGAGCCAGTTCTGGCGCATGATTCAGGGTGAGGACCCGCAGGAAGACAACCAGCAGGTCGTGGACAACTGGCGCTCTGGCTCGGGCTGGGCTGAGACCTGGTACGTCGACGGCGTGGGGAATCGCTGGACCCTGAAGTTCCGCAAAGTGGATGATCCTCGTCGTCACAGGCAGCACGTCTACGGTCAGACCAACCCCCGGACGGTCAGGAACCCGAGAAAGAAGTCGGTTCGGGAGCTGGCTGTCTCGACCTTGGTGAAGAAGACCCGTGCAGGAGACTCTGCCGCACAGCGCGAGCTGGGCAGGCGCGGTCTGGGCTTGACCGGCAAGCCCGACAGCTCCCTCTGCGGCTACTGCGGTTCCTCGGAGCCTCTCACTGAAGATGTTCATCTTGGCTACCGGGGTTGGCCCTGCTGCCCTGACTGTGGTGGTGTGTAGGATTGCCGGATGTCACTCCACATGAGTCCAGGCGGGCTACCGCAGCCTCCACCTCTTGGCGACGAAGCCCGGAGGGAAGAAGTGATGCCCACACCTCGGCTGAGCTTCGCGGGCCGCAAGCTGGTCGGACTCATCGTCTGCACGGGTGCGATGGTCCTCACGGCTATCGGCACCCTGGGCCTCTCAGCAGCCGAGATGCTCGACGGCACCTTCGCTCAGAACCTGACCATCACGGTCGTGGGTGGGATCGCGACCCTGTACGGCACCTTCGTGGGAGGCAACTATGGAGAGCACATCGCCAAGCAGAAGTACCAGAACGGGAAGGCAGGGGAAGCTACTCTTCCTCCAACTGCACCTTCAACTCAGCCTTGACGCGCTGCTCCTCGATCTCCAGGAGGAACTGAGCCAGGGTGACCACCCCTGCGAGGTAGTGGGCCGAGTCGTAGCCCAGGTGCCTCTCGGGGTCGTCTGAGTGCCACCAGAGAACGAGCTTCTCCGCGAGGAGAATGAAGCGAGGATCCAAAGGTAGCACTCGAAGAAGAGGCAGTAGGCGTACCCCGCAACCTGCGCGGGCTACTCTTGCATCGTACTCGGAGAGGCCATGCCCTACGCGCAAGACAACCCCGACCTCGCAGTCAAGATCCTCCTCGGTGGGATCTTGGCCCTGGGGGCCTACGTCGTGTTCGTCCGCGACCAGGACGAAGAGGCACCCGAGCCGGAAGCGGATTCTTCAGGGCCGACAGGGGCTGTCCTCTCCATCTTCGCTGTGACGGCCACTGTTGCGCAGGAAGTCCAAGCCTTGGGGTTGAAGGTCGTGCGGGTGGACAAGCCCAAGCTCCTCACGCAGAGCCGGACTTTCGTGGGCCGCGACAGCGAGATCCTTGACTACGCCCCTGGGTCTGCATGGCTGGTCAACGTGGTCTTCAAGGACCCGCACAAGAGGGGCAAGAACAGATCGGGGAAGTTCTTGGTCACTTCTGACGGCTACGCGGCGATTGTCGACTACGAGAGGAAGTAGTCATGTCTGACCGACAGGACGAATACTCGATGATGAGCTTCCGGCCCTCGTCGTACTCGACTGGCATCCAGCCCGTGCAGCCCTACACGCCGATCTGGCCGGAAGGTACGGAGTACGGGAGCTATCTCCCGGATTGGCTTCGCTGGGGAGAGGACGACACCGGAGCCCGCGGAGTGGGCGGGACCTGCAAGAACGACGGCTCGGTCCCGAACGTGAAGGTCGGAGATCCAGTCTCCTGCGCCGCGCTGAAGGCCGCTCTGGAGGGGAAGCCTCTGGACACCTACGACGTCTACGAGCCTGACGACGGGATGATCACGGACCTCCAGGTGTCCGATGTGCTCCCCGACTTCATCCTTCCCGACTCGCTCAAGTCCGAGGACTACTGCGACGAGGAGTGCCAGAGGAAGAAGAAGATGAAGAAGATCGTCAGCGTGGCGGTCCCCCTTCTGGCGGTCGCAGGCTTTCTGGGCTGGAGGTACCACACCACTGGGAAGATCGTCTGATGCCTGTGACCCAGCAGCTCTCGATCAGCGATCCTCGGTACAACATCCGGGAGATCGTGAAGCAGATGATCCTCCTGGAGCAGCACCTCTTGGAGAAGGACAAGTACTGTCCCGACTGCATCTCCAAGCACATCCTGACGATCGAAGCGCTCGCAGAGGAGGCCCAGTGTCTCGACGCAGAGCGACGCTACTGCAAGATCATGGAGCCCCTGGTCGGCAAGGCTCGGGTGTGGGGAGCGGCTTTCAAGTCTGACGTCCCGACCCCCAAGATCGGGCAGGACGTGCGGCACATCCGGAAGCAGCTTGCTCCACATGTCCTCTCCCCGTTGACTGAGGTCTCTGACTTCGCCAACGTGGCCGAGCTGGCAGCGGACTTCGGTGGCTTCCAGCGAAACAGCGTGGGCCAGAGTGCCCTCCCTGCCTGGGCTGTGGGACTCGCAGTTCTCGGCGGGATCATCTGGTACACCGAGCGGAAGAGGTTGGCATGAGCCAGTACGACAACTTGATCAAAGGCACCGTCCTGAAGGACAGCTACGGCAACCTTCACGAGGTCGGGAGCGAGGGTCCCTCCCTGTCGATGGCGAACTACGAGGTCATGATGGACGCCCTCAACAACCCCGAGAAGAGCCACGGGGTGATTTTCTGGGCCGCGGTGGTGGTGGGAGTGGGTCTCGTGATCTTCCCCGAACCTGCGACAACGGCGACGGGCCTGGCCATCCTTTCTGGAACCTTTGCGTTCAGCCGGATGGGATAGTGAGCAAGCTCCGCCAGAACCTGACCGACCTGTTGGCGACGCTCACCGCGATCCGGTGGCACGCCTGGGTCAAGCACTGGAAGAGCCAGGGCGGGGACTTCTACTCCGACCACCTGCTCTTCCAGCGCATCTACGAGGGTTCCGGTGGCGGCCCCAAGATCGACGACCAGATCGACGGCTTGGGCGAGCGCATCATCGCTCTCTTCGGCAACGACGCCGTGGATGGTGTCGAAGTGTCTGCGAAGGCCACGCGCATCCACGAAGGCATCAAGGGCCTGGGCATGGTCGCCGGGGCGCTGAAGCTGGAGAAGGAAGCCCTGGACCGGTCTGCACAGATCGCAGACGCGGTGGCCAAGGGTCCCGCGGCTCTGCGGATCGGTCTCGACAACTTCGTCCGAGAGCTGGCGGATGCGAGGAGCACGGTCGTGTACCTGCTCCAGCAGCGCCTCAAGGGCGGCAAGGACAACTACGGAGCTTTCATGTCTGCACTGAGCAACCCCAACGAAGGCGAGATCTCGCCCTACGTCAGCGCGGTCTTTCCTGTCATCCTGTCCGCAGGAGTAGGCGGCCTGCTGGCCAGCGCGACAGGCAAGTTCGACCCCAAGCAGGGCGCGATGGTCGGGGCAGGGCTCGGCGTCGTCTGGTCCGTCATGCAGATGAAGAAGCAGGACGAGAGCGAAGAAGTCGAGGTCATCGAGGTCATCGAGGCCGAAGCGCGACCCAACAACGTCTTCCAGATCGACGACTACCGGGGCGTGGACTTCGGGGCTGCTGAGGCTGTGGAGGAGTCGAGCAAGCTGTCCAGCTTCGCACTCCTGGGTCTCATCGGCATGGTGGCGGTCCTCTACGCGAAGAACCAGGAAGCAGCGGCCGGTCGATGACCTTCGAGCCCAGCCAGCACAGCTTCGCCAGTCCAGAAGAGGCTGAGGAGTACGGCTTCGTCGGCCTGACGACGACTGCCATCGGCCTCGGTGCCGTGGGCATCGGCGTGGCGGGTCTCGTGCTGTGGTGGGCTCTCCCGACCTTCGTGGTGGCTCCGGCCATCATCAAGGCGTTCAAGCCGGAGTGGGACTACAAGCGCAGGGTCATGGCAGGCGCGGGGATCACTCTCGCAGGCAACTGGGTGAAGGACTTGGTCCAAGACGACGGGTGGTTCTGATGAAGTTCAAGCCCAGCCAGCACAGCCTGCCGAACCCTGGCGTCCGCGCCGGTGCCGGTCCGGCGACAGGTCAGTACTACGTCACCATCGCAGGCGAGCGCGGTATGAGCCCGGACGGCTGGCACTGGGGCTACCTGTCAGGTCGAGTCCCTGAGCTGGTCAAGATCAAGGGACCCCTGGTGCCGGGGACGCGCATCCAGTTCAAGCGGATGTACGGGAACACAGCCACGCAGTGGGCTGTCCTGCGAGACCGCAAGGTGATGCCACAGCACTCTGCTGGACTGCCTGGAGCAACGGGGATGCCCGGCCCCGGCATGGTGGGCTTCGACGCCTACTCGATGCACCCCGGTGTCCGCGTGCGCGTTCCTCCGGTCCCAGTGCCGAACCCCCGAAAGATCGACCTCAGCAACATGCAGATCGTGGCGCCAGTGGCCGTCGCGGGCGTTCTTGGTCTCCTGGTTGTGGGGCCCCTGGTCATCACGCCCTTTGTGCTCAAGGCATTCGTCCCGAAGTGGAGCTACGGCCGCCGGGTGGTGGCAGGCTTCGGCATCTCCCTTGCTCTGGGCGCAGCCAACAAGCTCATCAAGACGGCGCGGGAGCCGGCCCCTACAGCCCTGATTCTGCGAGAGAATCCTGGCTACGGGCTGCTGGAGATCTTCTCCAAGCCGGCTCATGGGGCCGCGCAGACGACCGCGAATCGGGGCGTGGGCGACATCGACATGATCATCATCCACACCTCGGAGGGTGATCCCACGTCGAGCTACGGCCCGGCAGACTGGTTCCAGGACCCGCGGAGCAACGCCTCCGCGCACTACAACGTCTACGGCACGGGCACCATCTACCAGTCGGTTCAGGACAAGGACATCGCCTGGCACGCTGGGAACAGCGCCGTGAACAAGCGGTCCATCGGCATCGAGATCCAGGCGAGGGCGGAGAAGGCCAACTGGAATGAGCTTCAGCTCCTTCAGGTGGCTCGCCTGACTGCGGGTCTGGCCAGAAAGTATGGAATCCCCATCGACCGGGAGCACATTCAGGGGCACGTGGAGGTCTCCGGGCCTGGGGGTCACGAAGATCCCGGCCCTCACTTCCCTTGGGACCGCTTCATCAAGATGGTGAAGGCTGCGGACAACCCCTTCAGCCAGGCGATGAAGACGGCCACGAACTGGCTCTTGCCGCTCTCCCTGGCTACTGCCGGTCTCGCGGGCCTCTACTTCCTGGAGAAGTACGTCGAGAAGAAGAAGGTGCAGCGATGAGGTTCGTGCCCTCTGCGCACAGCGACGGGGAGTACGGCTGGACGTCGGCGTTTCCCTTGTCCGTGCTGACTGTCAGCTCGACAGCCAAGGCCAAGGGCATCGACAACCAGCCCTACTCCTCTGCTCACGACGCCAACCTGAGTCGCCTCTCCGACTTCATGGCGAAGCTACCCTTCGACTTTCGTGTCACCTCGGGCTACCGCTCGCCGGAACTCAACACGGCCATCGGAGGGAGCAAGACCAGCCAGCACCCCAACGGCCTGGCCGTAGATGCTTCTCCTCTGGGCGGGAAGACCAACAGGGATGTAGCAGCCTGGCTGTACGCCAACCAAGCGAGCTTCCCCGAGCTGGACCAGGTGATCTGGTACGACGACAGCACCCACGTCCACATCGGCATCTGCCCATCCGGAGCGACCAACTGCGCAAGGAGTTCTGGGCCCCGCGGAGAGTTCCTCAACGCCAACAAGGAGGGAGGCGTCTACCTCCCCTGGGCACCTACGGCGGAAGAGACTGTAGGGATGGCGTTGCGTGTAGCCAAGACCCGGCCCGTGCAGACTGCGGGCATGATCTGGGCGGCCGGGATGGCCGCCTCCCTCACCACGCTGGGCTTCCTGTTGTTGCTTGACCGGAAGATCAAGCGTAAGAAGGCACGCAAGTCCTTGAAGGGAGCCCCATGACACGCAAGAGCATGTTCCTCCTTCAGCGGTGGCTCGATGCGGTGTGCAGCCGGAACGCCGAGCACGTCCTGGCGTTGTACACCTCTGACGCTGTACTCCTGGGCACCTTCGCGAACTCCATCAAGGAGGGGCCAGAGCTGCGTGGCTACTTCCAGGACTTCTTGCAGAAGATGGACCTGTGCGGGCAGGTGGATCAGGTGATCGAGCAGGAGGCGGAAGGGAGTCTGATCCTGTCGGGGGAGTACACCTTCCACTGGCTCGACGCAGTCGGCCCGCGGGCTGAGGAGGCGCGCTACACCTTCGTCTTCGTCCCTGTTGAGGAAGAGTGGCTGATCCTCACTCACCACTCCTCGGCGGTGCCGGGATAGAGGGAGAGAATGAAGCCTGTCGAACTCCATGTCTATGACTTCGATGGTGCCCTCTACGACAGCCCCCGCCTCCGCGTGGACCGACCTGACTGGTGGTACTCCGCCAAGAGTCTTCAGGGCTGGGGAGCGCCAGGGCACGACCCGAAGTGGATTCTTGGCACCGTGATGGAGGCCAGGCGCTCTGTGAGAACCCCCTGGGTCCGAACTGCTCTTCTCACAGGGAGGCCGCTCCACGGAGAGATGCTCTTGACGCTCAAGAAGATGTTGCGCGCCGCCCACCTCCCGTTCAACGAGGTGCAGCTCAAGCCGCTGCTTCCTCCTACCGACACCCCTGCCTACAAGGCGATTCGTGTCGTGGACTGGCTCTCAGAGCACCCCACCATCCACAAGGTGGTCTTCTACGATGATCTCCCCGAGAACCTGGCTGCGATGGGTCACGCCCTCAGCTACTACCAGGACGTGGAGTACGTCCCTGTCCTCACTCCTGGCGTGTCGTAGCACCGCAGGTTCCTCAGCTGAGCGGCGCGAAAGTGCTGGTCGGCTAAGCTGTCTCTTCGTAGGAGCGTCTCATGCCGGTCACAGGCAACATCGTCATCTCATCCTCCGCTGCGGAAACCCTCACGACTCCGGAGAACCGGAGCGGTGAGATCATCGACGCAGTGCGCGAGACCTACTCGTTCCTCAACGGGACCAACGCAGGTCAGGCAGATCTTGTCTGGTCAGGACGTGTCACGGTCCCGGCCTTGACCACCTGGGTCCTCGCCCTTGCTCCTCTCAGCGTGAACGCTGTGGCCCAGACGGACGCCTTCGGCAACGCCATCACCTTCGTCGAGATCACGGCCATCATCATTCGCAACCGGGAGACGGTCACGCCCCGTACTTTGCGTGTCGGTCCGACCGCCGCTCAGCCGTTCCTCTGGCTGTTCGCCGATGCCAGCGACCGGCTCGATGTGGTCACAGGCTCCTGCTATGCCCAGTGGGACGATGTTGGGGTCACGGTTGGGGCGGGGGCCTCTGACCAGCTTGACCTCCAGAATCTCAGCGCCGTGGCTGGCGTGACGGTGGACATCTTCCTCCTCGGACGTTCTGTGTAGTTGCCTCTCGCCTCCTGGCTGACTATGACAGTTGTCACAGAGAGGAGCGACGAGGATGCTGAAGATGCTGATCGCGTGGACGATGATCGTCCACCAGATCTCACTGGCTGAGTTGGCCTGGGAAGGCGAGCCCGCGGGCTTGCACGAAGGCGGCCCAGGCTGTCCCGGAGTCATCTTCTACGACCCGGACCCTCTGTGGAAGGAGGGTCTGTGATGCGCCTGCTCATCTGGCTCCTCGCCCCCGTCGGTTCCCTCTTGATCGTCGGTCTGGCCCTGCTCGCTCGGAAGGTCCGGCGGCCCAGGAAGCGGCGATGACCCCCCAGGAACAAGTCGAGCAGCTCGCTGCGGACGGTGAGGAGATCCTCACCTGCGACGGCTTCGAGGACGCCCTCATGGGCGTCCAACAGACCTTCGAGAGGGGAGGCATCAACTACCGAGCCCTCTACTCGTTCAAGCGATGCGTTGAAATCATGGTGGCTGACGGCTCGTCCTACGACGAAGCCTTGGAGTTCCTGCACTTCAACACCCTCGGGGCCTACGTCGGCGAGAGCACCCCGAGCTTCTTCCTCGACTTGGACTTGGAGGAGTAGGGTGAACAACTGGCAGATCATGGCTCCCCATGCCCAGGTGGGGTTCAAGGCGTCTGACAGCGTCCACGTCTTCGAGAAGGAGCTGAAGAAGCTCCCCGGAGTGAAGCCCAAAGGGGCCGGTTGGATGGTGCCAGGCAACGCCCTCAAGGTCGTGGCATCGCTCTGCGAGCGGTACCACGTGGACATCGCTTTTGCGAAGTGGCAGATCCCTCCGGCACAGGGTGCGACCTGGGAAGAGGTTGAGGCGCAGCTTGCGCAGGGCGGTGAGGTTCGGGAGTTCGTCCTCGATGGCTTCCTCACGACCTACCAGAAGGACGCCATCGCCTTCGGCTGGTACAAGCTCGGAGCCCACTACTGGCATCCTACGGGGTCGGGCAAGACGCTCACGGGCATCCTCGTGGCTCTCGTGGCACCTGGACCGATGATCATCGTGACCCGTGCAGCCTCTCGGCTCCAGTACGGCCGCGAGGTGGAGCGGTTCACGAACCTCAAGCCTTACGTCGTCCGACCGGACGGTGAGCGCCGCGGGCTGATGACCGTCCAAGGACAGACCTGGGTGGACTTCTTCAAGGAGAAGATGCCGGAGCTGGGCAAGGCATCCCTCGTCGCGGAGGCCTGGAAGAAGGCGAAGGCGGCACACGGAGTCACGGTCCAGCGGGGCAGCGACCTCGACGACTACATGAAGGAGTGCCGAGAGAACCAGCAGCGCCCGGTCATCGTCGTGGGTTGGGAAGCCCTGACCCTGCACCTCCCCAAGCTCCAGAAGCTCGGAGCCGGCTCGGTCATCTTCGATGAGCTGCACCAGGGCAAGAACGCCAAGCGGTGGGAGGTCGTGCCCTTGGCCGATCTCGAAGGCTCGATGGACACGCTGCGCAAGCAGGACCGAGAGGCGAAGAAGCTCGGCGGCTTCATCAAGGACACCGAGGAGGGGCGCAAGATGTTCGTCCCGGTCATGAACCGAGCGGCTGCCGCTGCGGCGTTGGCCCGCACGACCTACAAGCGCATCGGGACGACGGCGACGCCCATCAAGGACCGGATTCGGGACCTGTGGAGCCAGCTCGACGTGATCGAGCCCAACGCCTGGGGGAACAAGACCACCTGGGAGAACCGCCACGCCGACCGGAGGCCCGGAGCCTACGGCGGCTACGACACGACCGGGACCAGCAACATCCCGGAGCTGAACGACCGGCTCGACGGCATCACCCACATCCTCAAGTACGAGGACACCCACAGGCATCTGCCGCCCAAGCGACGCCAGTCGGTCTACCTGGCTCCCGAAGATCAGTGCCGACCCACAGGAGGTTTCGCAAAAGAGCGCAAGGATGCAGCAAAGCGTGGGGCCACGGCCCTGCTGGAGGTCGGACTGGCAGAAGCGGCTTCTCGGAAGCGACCTGCCGTCGTTGGCCTCGTAGAAGACCACGTGAGCAGCAAGCAGAAGGTCGTGCTGTTCACGGCCCGTCGCCGGGACTGTGAGGCGCTTGGCAAGAGCATCCGGTCGGCCAAGACAGTGAAGAAGGACGAGGTGACGGTCTGGGTTGCCCACGGAGGCAACACCCAAGACGACCGTGACGAGATCATCCGGGAGTACATGGCCCACCCCGGACCCTGCGTGCTCGTGGGCACCGGTCCGGCCTTCGGAGAGAGCCTCAACATCCACGACACCGACGCGGCCTTCTTCGTGATGCTGCCCTACACGCCTGGGCAGCTCCGACAGTGGGAGGGTCGTTTTTGCCGGCTCGGGCAGCAGCGCCCGGTCGTCATCTACTACGTCATCGCAGAGGGGACCGTGGACGAGCACATGGCCGCCATCCTCATCGACAAGCTCCCGGCTGTGGAGAAGGTTGTGGATGACACGGAGCTGGCTGAGGCGCGAGGAGCGCTCTCGGGCATCGACCCCAACGAGAGCGACGAAGAGTTTGCGCAAAGAATATTGGCAGACTTAGATTTCGGGTAGTGTACTGGGCAGACAGCTCAGGCAGCAGACCAGGGAGTGAGGAGGTAGTCCACGACGACACCACCGAAGGTGCCTGCGCCCTTCACGCTGTTGCCCTGGAAGCCGAAGAACCAGTGCAGCGCCCCACCAGCCCAGCTTGTCGGGTTTTCCACGCGTCCGAGGTAGCCGTAGGCAGGGCCGGTGAGGCTCTTGCTGGTAACGACCATGTTCTGGAATCTGGAGTTGTCGCCGTCTACCCCGAAGGTCACCGAGAAGGTGCCTCCCGCTACCAGGGTCGCCGCTGCGTTGCCGTTGATGACGGTCGAGCCGAACTGTTCCGCGCCGGTCTGCCCGCCGTCGTCGGTCATGTTGCCGTAGAGACCCTGGGCCGTTGCAACCGTGCCGTCGTAGAGGCCCAGCACGATGCCCCAGCCACCGGCCGGAGCGGACGCACAGCGGAACCGCAGTTGGACCTGAGCGTACAGGCTGTAGTCGAACGCTGCGCTGATCTGGCCGACGCACTGCGGCACCGTCGTGGGCGCGTTCATCTCGTTGGGATCCGCCGCGAGCATCACGATCGTGCTGGTCGTGCTGAACGTGCTGGTCGCTTCATTGACGCAGTTGTTCGCGTTGTCGGTGAACGTCCCCGAGAGGTCCAAGGTGGTGTACGAAAGCCCACCGGCACCGCTCCCAGCGAGGCGCGCGGCCCAGGGGCTGTTGTAGGTCGGCATGTCCTACGTCTCCTCAAACAGCGCGGCGATGAAGATCCCTGACCCGTCGAAGCCCGCGTTGTCGCTGGCGAGCGCCAACGTGGCGCGCCCGAGCAGGGCAAGGCGCAAGTCGGCTTCGGTGCCCGTGACCGCGAGCGCGGCCCAGGTGTTAGCGACGAGGGTGTTCATGTTGAAGGTCGCCCCGGCGAGCATCGACGCGGCGGTCCCGTTGTTCGTCAGGGCCAGGGTGTAGGTGCCTACGGTGTTGGGGACGACCGAGAAGGCGTGGATGCTGACCAGGCGCACGGCAACAGGGAACCCGCCGAAGGTCCAGTTGATCGTGTTGGCTCCCTGGTCCGTGCCTTCCGGCCAGTCTGAGGTCCACCAGAAGGGACGGGGTGCGCCAACAACCATCAGATCACGCTCCAGTCTGTCGCGGACCCGTCAAGCATCGCCTTGACCTGGTACTGCGCGGTGAGGTCCGGGGTTGCGTCCCCGTCGATTGTCTCCGCGCCGTCGCCGTCGATGGTGACGAAGTTGGCCGACACGTCGATCTTCTTCACGGTGATGACGCGACCCAAAGAGGTCAGGGCCGGCATGTTGACCGTGATCGCCCCCGCAGTGCAGTCGCAGAGGATGACTACGTCGCCTGCAAGGACAGTGTAAGGGCTGTCGGTGTTGTCGATCGTCTTGGTCGCGTAGACCAGCCCTCCCGAATTGGAATCGAAGCTGTAGCCGGAGGAGCTGCGCGTAGACTTTGCCATCGACCTACAGGAGGAAAGAGTGAGGAGACCTAAGCATAGTCCGCTGACACCCCCCGCACCTTCCCTGTAGCACCCCAAGTAAGAAGCCTCTTCTTGCTGGGGGCCCTCGAAAGATTGTCAGTTGACATTTTCGCTGAAGGTGCTAACTTCTCTTCAGCCCGAGGATGAGGGCTGAAACAACCCGAGGAGTTCAACATGTCTCGCGAAGTCAAGTACTACGACCCCACCACTCTTGTCATCATCGGTCTCGACCGTGACGAGGAGAGCAGCCCCCTCAACGACGAGCGTTCCGAGTGGGAAGTGGACGAAGCGATGGTCCGCAACATCATGGTCTACGGCATCCAGCAGCCGGTCCTGGTTCGGAAGGAAGCTGGGTCGACCTACGTCGTGGACGGTCGTCAGCGGGTCAAGGCGGCCCGCGTCGCTGCCCTGCGCCAGGATGGGTCTGGCGAGTTCCCGACCAAGGTGCCCTGCATCGAGGTGACCGGAGACGACAGCCGGGTCACCGGCATCATGATCTCCACCAACGAGATCCGCCAGGACGACGACATCCTCATCAAGGCGGCCAAGGCGGCCCGCTTGTTCGACATGGTCGGGGACAAGGAAGAAGTCGCTTTGGCCTTCGGTCGGTCCACCAAGACCATCGACAACTGGGCGAAGCTCCTGGCTGCCGACCCCAAGGTCCACGAGGCCATTCGTGACGGCAAGATCAGCGCCGCGGTTGGCATCACCCTGTCGGGGAAGAGCCGTCAGGACCAGATCGTCGCTCTCGACCAGATCTTGGAGGGTGCGAACAGCCCCGCCACGAGCAACCCCACGCCCAAGGCGAAGAACCAGTCCTCGTCCTCGTCGAGCAGCTCCACGACCAAGGAGCACCCCGGCATCAAGAAGGGCTGGCTCCGCAAGGCGTTGAAGACCGAAGCCTTCCAGGCGCTCCCCATCGAGGAGCAGGAGACGTTGGAGTGGATCCTCTCGGGCCACGCGCCCAAGGGTCACTGGGTCGACACCTTCGCCTTCGATGCCGACTCCGAGATCGAAGGCTCGTAAGCTGTGGCCCGAGAGGATCACAGGAAAGAGGTTCAGGAGTGGGTGGAGGGGTCATGCCGCGAGTGCGGCAACTCCTTCCCCCAACGTCACTCCTACGAGCGCAGCTGTCCTGCCTGCTTCAAGATCGAGCGGGACTACAAGATGCTGTGGGGAGACCTGGCCTTCTTGTGGATGCAGGAGCAGCTCAAGGAAACTCAGCTCCAGCTCCTCGACGCGCAGCGCGCACTGAAGGCAGTCAAGAAGGCACAGGCCCAGCCACCGACGAAGACGTCCCCCCGGTTCAGGGATGACCTGCTTCGGCAGGTGATCTCCCTGTGCCACCCCGACAAGCACGGAGGAAGCGAGAGGGCCACCAAGGTGACTCAGGAACTTCTGTCCATGCGTACCAAAACCACCCGTCAGAAGAAGAGGAAAACATGAACATCGGCATCATCAGCAAGCCCAGCCACGCCAAGTCCCACCTGACCGCGTTGAAGAAGGCAGGGCACCACGTCGTCATGCTCGGGGGGAACCCCTCCAAGCCCCTGCCGCCCAGCCTCGACGTCCTCGTCATGCGGCCGGCGTCGATCTCTCACGGGGGATTCGACACGGGTATGGAGGCCAAGCGGAACGGGCGGAAGGTCATCGTGGCCAACGGGGTCAAGGAGATCGTCACGGCAGTAGAAGCTCTTCGGCCGCAGGTGAAGATCAAGGCCCCGGAGATGAAGACCTCGGCTGAGATCCTCCAAGTCCTCGCTGTCGGGCTCGGGGTCTACGGGCCGCTGCTGCACCGAGAGAGCGCCGGGCCGATCGTCAGCCAGCTCGCTGCCCGAAAGGGTGAGGCAGGGCAGGTGGCCTTCACTCTCTGGAAGAAGGGGATGTCTTCCTGCTCAGAGAACTCCCTGCGGCAGCACCTGCGCAAGTCGAAGGACCTGAACTCGACCTGGGTCTACAGCTACCCCTCCAGGGGTGGCGTGCGTGAGGTCGGCTTCCTTGTCCAAGAAGAGGCTGCCTTCGACGTGGTCCTGTCCAAGCTGGACATCGCCAAGACGCGCACTGAGGCTGATGCCAAGCGGGAAGAGATCAAGACAGCCAATGCAGTCAAGCGGGAAGCTCCGGCCAAGAGCAAGGTCCCGCGCAAGGCGAAGAAGGCGGCCAAGAAGTTGGCTCTGCCTGTTCCGCCTGTTCCGGTCAAGGCTGCTCCAGTGGCTCCGCCCGCTCCGCCCGCTCTGGTCGTCCCCGAGACCCCAAAGACCTGGGACCACCAGCTCAAGTCAGCCATCAGCATCCTCCTGGCCGAGATGCGGGAGGCCAAGGTCCTGACTGTCGTGGTCAAGTCGGACGGCTCGGTCAGCTTCGAGCGAGAGGTGGTCGTCGTGACGACGGAGCAGGGCTCGATGATGGTCACGGAGTGATCAGGTCCAGCTCTCTGAGCATGTGGGACACGATCTTCTTGCCGGCTGGGACTTCCCTGGCCGACAAGCAGTTCGTGTACTTCGACACTCCCCTGGGAGGGAAGAGGAACGGGCGGGTCCTGGACATCGCAGACACGAACATCCGGGAGGGAGGTCGGCTCCCAGCCAACTTCAGCGTTCGCATCACTCGGGTCTCCAGCCTGATCCTGGCCGAGGTGGGGGTGACGCCTGTGGAGCAGCTGGCCCTGTCTGCCGGGAAAGACTCGTCCTCAGAGATCGCGGCCCACGGGATTCTTCAGTGGGACTTCCTGCAAACGAGAATCGAAGTAGGCCCTCTCTGGCTGGGAACAGCGAGTCAGGACCTCTCGTTGGAGGGGGGAACCACCTTCTCGCTGCTTCTTCGGTTCGGCCGCAGAGCCCCGACGCTGACGCTGCCCCACTTCGTGAGGGTGGGGGTTGAAGGGACCTACAAGAACGACCTCGGGCAGTACGGATGAGCGTGACGGATGGCACTCTCCGCGCTACGTGAGAGGGGAGGATGAGGAGGACGAGGAATGGCCCCGAAGGTCTTGGCCTATGACTTGGAGTTCGCTCGTCCGCTGCCCTACGGGGACTGGCGGAGGCAGACTGAATGTGGTGTCGGCGTGCTGGCTTCTTGGTCCAACCAGGAGAGCGAGCCCCGCATCTGGCTCCCGGATGAGGGGCCTCACATCTGGAAGGACTTCGCCCGCCACGCCCTGGAGCATGAGGTCTTCTTGACCTGGAACGGTCTGGGCTGCGACGACCCTCTCATCCATGCCTCCTTCCCTCTCTGGGCCGAGGTGCTCAAGTGCGGCAAGCGCCTGGACCTGGGGGCGGTGGTCGGGCTCTACGCCCTGTCCGCGAAGAAGGAGCTGGACCTGGACTACCTGGGCTTCGTCCTGACGAGGGGCGTGCCCAACAACTACCCAGAGCTGGTCGGCTACAAGCCCACCGCCAAGGTCAACGTCCGCTCAGGTTGGAGGCTGGAGGCCACCTACTGTACGACCTTCGGCTTGGCGGGCTCCAAGTCGATGCCCGCGGAGGAGGCCCCGATCCGCTGGCAGGCAGGGAAGCGAGGCGAGGTCATCGGCTACTGCGTCGGAGACGCGAAGCGACTTCTTGACCTCTGGAAGCACGCCTGGGCAGGAGAGCTGCTCAAGAGCCACCAGGGGCCAGAAGTGCTGGTGCCGCAGGCTGTCCTGGGAGTCTCGGGTGCGGGAGCACGAAGTGGATGACGTGAAGAAGGCGATCGGCAAGCGCTACATGAACCTGGAGATGAGCTTGTGAGTACCTGGCCCGAAGTCGATGACCCTGCCGTGATCTTCACCGGACCCAGCCCCCGAGGCTGGCACCGGCTCCAGCAGGCTGCGGAGTGCCTCCAGAGGTACGCCTGGAGCTACGAGAACGGTCCGAAGGAGGACATCTCCAAGAAGCCGCCGCTGGCGATCGGTTCCCTCATCCACCTCGCCCTGGCGCAGTGGTACTCCCGCATGAAGCAGGAGCAGGAGGGCAAGAACCCCAACGAGTTCATGGACCCGGTGGAGGCAGTGCGCCTCGTGGCCCAAGTTCAGGGGAATGAGAAGCACGTCGCCAACGTGGTGGAGACCTTCCACAACTACCGGAAGCGGTACTGGCAGGACCTCAACAACCGCCGCATCGTCGCGGTCGAGGTGCTCTACGACGGCACACTCGATCCGGGTCCGATGGAGGCGCTGGCCGGGGAGAAGTCCTACCGGCTGACCGGGCGGCTCGACCTGATGTACGAGGACCTCGGAGGGAGGCTCATCGCGTCCGACCACAAGACCACAGGCCGGCTCACCAAGCGGCACAAGGAGTACTTCGCGGTCTCGGGTCAGATGCTTGGGTACGCCCACATTGTCCGGCAGAAGCATCCCGACCTGGCCTCCTTCGAGATCAACCTCATCCAGCACGCGGGCCAGGGAGACACGAAGTTCGAGCGCATCTTCCTGCCACGTCGGCCCGCGCTTGAGGCGCAGTTCGTGGCGCGGGCTCGGGACATCGAGAAGTCCATTGAGCTGATGCAGGCTGAGATGGCAGCAGGGAAGCGCAAGGTCGACGAGTGGCCCAAGGTCATGAGCGAGCTGGGCTGCTACCACCGCTACGGAGCCTGCGATCACATCGACAAGTGCATGTACGGGGCCGACGCCAAGAAGGGCGGCTCCTGGTCGTGGGCTGACTGATGGCTGAGAAGTACAACGCGGTGCTCGGCTCTACGCTCAAGGACGCCCAGGAGTGGGTGTTTGACAACGCGGAGGAGGGAGCTGAGTGCCCATGTTGCACGCAGCTCGCTCGGCTCTACAAGCGACCCCTGAACAGCACGATGGCGCGGGGCCTGATCTGGCTCGTCCTGGCTGCTGGCCCTTCGCGAGCATGGGTTCCCATGAGGAAGACCGGACCGAAGTGGCTCTTGGCCGCCGGAGGTGAGTTCGCCAAGCTGGCTCACTGGGGCTTGATCGAGGAGCAGCCCAAAGACCCAAAGGACACGGAGAAGAGAACCTCAGGTATCTGGAGACCCACGGAGAAGGGAGTGTCCTTCGCTCATGCTCGCATCAGGGTCCCGAAGAGGGTTCATCTCTACAACAACATCCAGGTCGGGTGGGACGAGAAGCTGGTCAACATCCAGCAGGCCCTGGGCAAGAAGTTCAACTACGCCGAGTTGATGGGTCGATGACTCCGGACTTGTCGTGGCTGGAGCTGGTCAAGGCGTTCAGCGCGGCTCGTGGCTTCGCTACCTGTCCTCCACAGGTCCGGGATAGGAGACAGAATGGAAGATCTTGACGCGCAGCTGATTCATGTGAAGCAGGTCCTCGTAGAGGGGCAACTTGCCTTGGTCGCGGCTGAGACAGAGGTCGGCCCTCCCGGCGGGGTGGTCGTCATCATCCGGCCCATCTACGACGACCCTGGCGTCTTCGGAGTCATCCTCGCTGACATCGTGAGTCACGTCGCCAATGCCTACACGGACAGCGGGTTCGACCCTGTCCGGGCGCGGAATCGGATTCTTGAAGTGCTGGGCGACGAGTTGGACTTCCCGACAGACACCCCCAGGGCGATTCAGGAGGCAGTCCGTGATGTCCCGGAAGCCTGACACCCCCGAGCACGAGGCTAAGTGCGAACGCTGCGGGGTTGCCTGCCAGGCTGCCGTTCCGATCGGCGACCGGCAGATCGTCATCCCGCAGCTCTGCTGCACCTTCTACGGCACCGCGCCAGACGGGAAGCCGGGCTGCACGGTCTACGAGGATCGCTTCGAGAAGGCTCCGTGGTGTATGCACACCGACCAGGCCAAGCTCCAAGCAGCCCTTCGCATCGGCTGCCCCTACAACTTCCCGGACGTGCCCTTGGGCAAGGAGAGGGTCTCTGACGAGGAGTACCTGAGACTCTGGCCGAAGATCGTTGAGCACCTCTTGGCGCACCCCAACGTCCAGCCCAACTTCACCTGGGATCGCTTCTTCGCGTGGGCTCACAAGATGGACCCGGAGCACCGCTGGTCCTTGAAGACCAACGTCGCAGGTACAGCAGGCCGGATCGTGAGGACCAAGACGGCGTGGGGTCGGCTCAGGTCAAGCCTGGTCCGGAAGAGGTCGAAGTGAAGCAGTTCTTGATGAAGTGGTGGGCCTTCTTCCATCCCGCAGATGGGTGGGAGAATCGACTTCGCCAGATGAAGTCCGGGAACCACACCTGGGAGGTTCCGGGTCGGCCGGAGCTGCCCAAGTTGGTGCCCTTCCCGCTGGCGTGGATCCCTCACCGGACGGATCTGACCGAGGAGGACTCCGAGGCTACTCACGCCCGTGGGTTCGAGTTCCTCACGGACACATGCGTCGACACCGGACTCGTCTGTGAGCCTGGTGTCGTCGTGAGCTGCCTGCGGTGTGGAGTCTCGCTCCACCCGCAGGCTGCCAGCATGTACGGCGGCTTCGACCCGCCCTGTTGCAACAGGTGCAGGCTGGTCGTCAAGCTGCTGTTCTGACTACCCGAGAACCCAGCTGGCGGCGTTGGAGCCGATGCCAGAGACGAGCCAACGGGTGCCGTCGCAGCGCACCGTGACGTGGTCTCCGACGACGCCGCCGGTGCCGTCGAACCCGACCGAGGTGTTGAGGACCGCCGTGACAGCGGCTCCGCCCTCGACCAGGGCTCCGAGCATGTTCACGCCGTCAGACGTGATGTTCGCGTCGTCGTTGGCAGCCACGGCGAGGATGAAGGTGTACCAGACACCCGCGCTGGTGGCGGTCGCCGGCAGAGTGATGGCGTAGGGTGCAAGGTTCGGCTGTGTCACAGCGAAGAGAGCACCCGACTGAGCCGTTGTCAGGGCGGTGACCCCTGCGATGACAGCACTCTCGTTCTGGATCACACCACCCGTGAAGGTGGTGAGGCCGGAGAAGGTCGTGTCCGCCGTGATGGCGTCGGTCCAAGCAGCGTCGCCGCTGGTAGCTGTAGTGGCCTGGAGAAGAGGCATGATGAAGCTCCTGAAGAAGTAGAAGAAGTGGCGAAGAGAGAGGCGGGTTCGGACTACGCCGCGGCGGTGATGCCTGCGGCGTTCGAGGTCACAGCGCGAACGATCCACACGGTGGTGCTGGCACTGATGACCTCGACGTGGTCACCCAGGACACCGGCAGCCTCGAAGATGATCTTCGTCTCTGTGGAGACGGCGACCACGGCGACCGTGCCGTTGATGATCGTGCCCTGGAAGGACCCACCGACTCCAGCCTGGATGGTCACGTCGTTGGCGGCACCGTCGGCGGCCAGGAAGAGGTAGCGGGTGCCTGCCCCGGTGGGGACGGGAAGGGTGATCTGGTAGACGCCAGCCTGGGCGACCGAGAAGATGCCGCCCGAGTCGGCCAAGCTCATCACACGAGCCGCTGCGATGGCGGTAGCCTGGGCCGGGACCGTCGTGAGGCCGAGGACCTGGGTGGTACCGCGGCCTGCCTCGGACGAGGCGACACCGGGGGCGATGACGATGTTGCCTGTGGTGCTGTCGGCGGAGGTGCCTGACTCGATCGACACGGTGCCAGAGCTGCCGCCGGCACCTGCGCCGCCGCTGTCGGCATCACCGGATGTGACGAGCACGTTCCCCGTGTTCCCCGCCGCCTGGGCAGAGGAGTCCGTGTCTCCCGACGCGACAGTGACGGCCCCGGAGTTCCCGCCGTTGGAGGCGGCTGCCGTCGTAGTTCCCGTCCCGACAGTGATCGCACCCGAGGCGTGGGCCAGGGTAGCGGAGGTCGAGTTGCCGGTGACGATGTTCAGCGTCCCGGTGGCCCCGTCAGCGGCGTTGCCCGTCTCGACGATGGCGGCCTGGGATGCGACCCCTGCCGCAGTCGTGGCGTCGGTGTCGACGGAACCGGCAGTGACGTCTTCGCCTGTGGTCCAGGCACTCGTGCCGGGGTTGGTCGGGGCGGTGAGAATGACGGCCATGAGGCCCTCCGAAGACGAGAAATCGCGTAGAGGAGTTGAGGGTAGCGCAGGAGCTTCTTCTGGGCTCCTCAACAGGAGTTTCGGAGTGCTACAACCTTCTTGTGCCGTGCCACTTGACACGCCTCAGGGCCTGCCCTATGTGCTTCAGGAGGATGAGGTGAGAGGGATGGAAGCTGCCCAGGTTGCTGAGGCTGAAGCTCTGCGTGAACGCGTGGAGAAGCTGGAAGACGACTGCGAGTCGCTTGAGCATGACTTGGCCGAGCGAGAGTTCGATCTGGAAGACGCTCAGGAGAAGATCGCTGACTTGGAGGAGGCCCTGGCCGACTTCCGGGAACGCGAGCTGATCAGCCCCGAGGCTGTGGCCCGGAAAATGGTGGCCTACCTGGAGTGGATCGCTTCCCCCAACACCACCGACCCTCGCTTGGCTGCATCTGTGGCCGAAACGCTGCTTTCCCAGGTTGAAAGGGCTCTCTCAGGAAAGTCCAGGGAAAGTGCCCGTGGTCAGTTGACACTCTCGGACGGCCTTCATAAGAGGCTGGTGAGGATCGAGGAGGAACGAGGGAATGTCTGAAAGCAAGGTCATCTTGACCTACGGCCCGTCTGGCGTGGGTAAGACCACGGACCAGGGCTACTCCTTCCCGAGGGCGCTGTTCGCAGCGGCTCCGGGAGCCCTTCACTCGGTCCAGTCCGTGTGCGGCTACATGCCGGCCACGACCCAGGTCGACACCATCGAGGGAGCGACCAAGCTCATCAAGGAGGTCGCGGGCAAGTTCGACTGGCTCGTCATCGACGACTTCAGCTTCATGGCGGAGCAGACCTTCTCCCGCCTGGAGCGAAAGTACACAGGCTTCAAGGTCTGGGGTGCTCTTCGTGACGTCGCCCTGGAGTTCCGGGACACCGCTCGCTACGCCAAGGTCTCGGTCGTGATGAACGCTTGGGAGCAGGGCCCGAAGACCAAGCACAACGGACAGCAGGTGCGCGGAGGTCCTCAGCTCTCCGGCAGCCTCCCTGAGCAGATCCCGGCGATGTGCGATGTGGTCCTCCGTGCCGGTCACGACCTGCGTCGCCAGCCCTGGCCCGCCGTGTACCGCTGCACCTTCGACCCCTCCTGGGTGATGAAGGACCGCTTCGACGTGGCTTCTCGCATCGACCCCTGCCCGATGAATCTGGCAGAGATTCTGCGATCTTCCGGCCTCGAAGTGCCGCGTCACCCGGACCTGCCGGACCAGGAAGAAGTCGTTTCCGCTCTGGCCGAGCACTTTGGTGCCCTCGAAGGCTTCGCTGCCGTGACGGCCAACGAGTTCTACGCCAAGCTCCGCGCCAGCGGGATGACGCCGACGGTCGCCAAGTGGACCCTCCGCGACGCCCTGGACCGGGCTGAAATCCAGAAGGCACTCACCCTCGCCGGGGACACCTTCATCCACACTGACAACACCGCCCTCTTGTAGGGCACCCCATCTTGCCTTCGGGCACAACCCGCCCTTCCGGGGGCACATTCGAGACGAGGACAGAGGAACAACATGGACACCAACGAGATCAACGTCGTCCGCGACTGGGACTTCGACGTCAACCTGAGCGGCCTGGTCGCTCCGAGCGGGAAGGGCGGCAACGTTCTCCCGACCGGCTACTACAAGGTCAAGCTGGCCGACCTGTACATCAACCCCGACCGGAACGCCAACCGCGTCATCATCAAGGTGCAGGTCGCTGAGGGTCCCTTCACGGGCACCATCCGCACCACGGGCTTCAACCGCCCCACCTCCGACGATGACAAGGTCCGCTACTACTGGCGCGGCCTGGCTGAGAGCGCGGGCTACACCCCGACGCAGCTCGACGCCGGCTCCGTGAAGCTGGGTCTCGGTTCCTTCAAGGACCGGGTCGCCCACGTCCTCTTCACGGCCAAGGACGAGGACGCCAACCCGCCCGTCAAGTACGAGGACATCGACTTCCTCGCGCCGATGGAGTGGAGCCAGCAGAAGCAGAACTTCGAGATGAGCGGTGGCGCGGCCAAGCCGGCAGCCAAGGCGACGGCGGCGGTGGGCTCGGCCCTCGGTG
>FLOH01001085.1_pt1 | contig 45156 bp, 39 predicted proteins | sample 756751 | NCBI WGS metagenome assembly FLOH01 (sample SAMEA4026879, study PRJEB14308) | marine metagenome | biome: coastal water; material: water | depth 74 m
GCTTGCCTCGATCATGTGTTGGCCGAGGCCGGCAATGCCAGTCTGATGACGCCGTCGCTGCGCCATACCTTGTGCGATCACGCCGCAGGCAATTACCGCATCCTGACCACCTTGGCCGCCGAACTTCTGGCGGTGGCAGCGCAACGTGAGTTGCCGCTGCTCGATGAGAAACTGTATCTGGAGGTCTTTGCGCCGTCGGATCGCGCGCCCTCTCGCCGGGCCGGGGCGAACCGATGAAGAAGCCCTCGACCATGCGGACCAAACCCGATCCCGGCACGGTCACGTTCCCTCTGCCCGTGCTCGATGATGCCACCGCCGTCATGATCTACAACTTCCTCTGCGAGCTCGTCGATCGTTTCGACGCCCACTACGGCGAACAGATTTGCAATTTCTACTCGAAGCAGCAGCGCGCCAATAGCCGGTCCCCTCCGACCAACACGCCCGACGACGCGCCATTCTGATTACACCTTGAGCTGTTCCATCATCGACAACGCCGGCTTGATTTGCCGGCGTTGCGCTTTCGACATGTCCAAAATACGACCATCATCGAACGCGAACTTCGCACCATCAAATCACGTGACCTCACTCACCTGCAGCCAAACTGTGGGAAGCAATTCCAGCGGATGCCCGGAAGTCTTTTCTCGCGAATGTTTGGTGCGGGAAATGTAGCCGTGGGGTCACGATTACGAGTTTTTCAGGTGCAGTAAAGGGCGGTGACCTGTTGCTGTCTGGCTCCTGCTCGGCGTGTCAGGGTGCTGTGGCGAGGCTGATTGAGGTAAACGGCAACCCCTGTGTTGAAGCTCTTAGAAACTTCCTTCGATCACTTCAGACTGGGAGTATTTCTGAAGAGGTCGAAAACCAACTGATGCCTCTCCTAAAAGGAGCATGGAACAGCATTGAGGGCACGGAGGCCCAGAAGACTTTTGCCTCAAAGCTGTTCCGAGCCGAAAATCTTAAATGGAATCTACCCATGCTCAGTTTCACCCTGGAGCGGCATGGAGCTACGGTGAATAAATCTTCCCGTGCAGCCCTACATCACTGGGAGGTCGATATTGAAAAGGGTGTTGCTCGAATCGGAAAGACCGGAGCGCGGCAGTTATATCCCATGGATTCACGGCTAAACGTTAAAGCTCTTGCTGTAGCAACAAGAGAGAGAATCGTGGCGGGTGATAAGCACGATTCGCTTGAGTGGATTAGCCACCAGCAAGCACTAATTCGCATGGGGAACATCATCCCTGAAACAAATGCTCAAACCACTTCCAGCAGAAGAAAGCGATTCCGTGCAGCTTTGGATCAGGAAATGGCTGAAGCTGGATGGCGAAAAGCCGATAAGGGCAACAAGTGTGGTTATAGCAAACAGTAGATTGCGGCAGTCGATCAGAGAGGGCGCCCCATATGATCGCGGGCCAAAAATGAGAAAGACCCCGCAGGTCATAAGACGAACGGGGCCTTGGTGTTACTGGTGGCCAGGGACAGAATCGAACTGTCGACACACGGATTTTCAGTCCGTTGCTCTACCAACTGAGCTACCTAGCCGGAAAGGCAGCGGATTATAGGCCCTCGGCGCTATGTCGTCAAAGGCGCAAGTGTTTTTGTCTTACGCCTCTCGAAATTTCCAATAGCCCTGTTTCTGACGACTAATCTACATCGCGATATGCGATCGTCCGGGCAAGTTAGGTTGCGCTGCAGCAAGTCACAGGGGGAGCTGAGGACCATATTGCGGAGTGGAACTGTAAGCCTTTAGTAAGTAGCAGTCACTATAGTTGGCCGCGCTATCGTCCCATATAGTGTCAGTGGATCATGCAGTTTCGGATCCAAATACTATTCATAAAACTAGGAGGGGAAATATGGATAAGAGCGCTTCGGCCTATTGGTCGGCAACGCTAGGCTTATTGACTAAAGTTCTAATAGTCTGGTTTTTGGTCTCTTTCGGCGCAGGCATTCTGTTTGCGCCCATGTTGAACAACGTCAGTCTCGGCGGTTACCCGCTTGGTTTCTGGTTCGCGCAACAAGGATCGATGTACATCTTCATCGCACTGATTTTCTGGTACGGCAAGGCGATGGGCAAGATCGACCGCGAATTTGACGTTCACGAAGAATAAGGGGCCCTTACATGGATCTGCAAACTACGATTTACATATTTGTCGGTGCGAGCTTCGCGCTCTACATCGGCATCGCCATTTGGGCACGTGCCGGTTCCACCAGCGAGTTTTATGCGGCTGGCGGTCAAGTCCCTCCGGTACTGAACGGTATGGCGACCGCTGCGGACTGGATGTCAGCCGCTTCCTTCATCTCAATGGCCGGCCTGATTTCAAACATGGGTTACGGCGGTGGCCTGTTCCTGATGGGCTGGACCGGCGGCTACGTGCTACTGGCTATGCTGTTGGCTCCTTATTTGCGCAAATTCGGCAAATTCACGGTGCCGCAGTTCATCGGTGATCGCTTCTATTCGAAGACCGCTTCCACCGTTGCCGTGCTCTGCCTGCTGGCCGCTTCGCTGACCTACATTATTGGTCAGATGACCGGCGTTGGCGTGGCTTTCTCACGCTTCCTTGGCGTCTCGAAGGAAGTCGGCATCTACGTCGGTATGGCCATCGTGTTTGCCTATGCGGTGTTCGGCGGCATGAAGGGCATCACCTACACCCAGGTAGCCCAGTACTGTGTGCTGATCATGGCCTACGTCATTCCTGCGATTTTTATCTCGATGCACATCACAGGCAACCCGATCCCGCAACTGGGTCTGGGCTCCAACCTTGTCGGCCAGGATGTAACCCTGCTTGCCAAGCTGGACACGGTGGTGCAGGAACTGGGCTTCGGCAAATACACGACCACAACAGCCGGCAGTACGCTGAACATGTTCGTGTACACCATGTCGCTGATGATCGGTACTGCTGGTCTGCCGCACGTCATTATGCGATTCTTTACCGTTCCCCCGGTTGCTGCTGCACGTAGCTCCGCTGGTTGGGCGCTGGTGTTTATCGCCATCTTGTACACGACGGCGCCTGCTGTTGCCGCCATGGCCAAGTTCAACCTGATCGGGACCGTTAATACTGGCGCCCTGAGTGCCGAGAAGAGCATTTATGCTCCTGATTCCGCCCTTGAGTACTCCAAGCGTCCTGACTGGATGAACCGCTGGGAGAAAACCGGTCTGCTGAAGTGGGCTGACAAGAACGGCGACGGTCGCATCAATTACTACAATGACAAGTCGAAGGATCCTGCTTTCCTGGCCAAAGCTGCTGAAGCTGGCTGGAAGGGCAATGAGCTGACGATCAACGCTGACATCATCGTGTTGGCCAATCCGGAAATCGCGCTGTTGCCCAACTGGGTGATTGCACTGGTTGCCGCCGGCGGTCTGGCTGCTGCGTTGTCCACAGCTGCTGGCTTGTTGATGGCTATCTCTTCCGCAATTTCACATGACCTGGTGAAAAACATTTTCGCACCGGACATCAGTGAAAAGGGTGAGTTGATGACCGGCAAGATCGCGATGGCGGCCTCGATCGTGGTTGCGGGCTATTTGGGATTGAATCCGCCGGGTTTCGCGGCGGGTACCGTCGCAATTGCCTTTGGTCTGGCTGCCAGTTCGCTGTTCCCGGCGATCATGATGGGTATCTTCAGCAAGAAGATGAACAAGGAAGGCGCCATTGCCGGCATGATCGCCGGTATCTCCATAACGATGATCTATGTGTTTGCGCACAAAGGCATCTTCTTCATCAAGGGTACTGAGTTCCTTGATCTGTTTGGTGGCAAGCCTGACTTCTTCTTCGGCATCTCGCCGAATGCCTTCGGTGCCATTGGTGCTCTGGTTAACTTTGCCGTGGCGTTTGCCGTGGATAAGGTCACCAAGGAGCCGCCCGAGCACATCCAGGCCATGGTCGAAGCCGTACGTGTACCGCGCGGTTCGAAAATGGTGGATGGCACGCACTAAGCTGCACTAAGGGGCTCGTCCCCAAGGCTGCTGCGCGGGTTTCTACCCGTCGGCAGCTGGTTTTCCCGGCCCCGCTGGACATTCCGGCGGGGCCGTTTCGTTTCCGGGTGAGCTAAACTTGCTCTTGCCTGGTCGTACAGAGAGGATTGCAGATGGTTTTTGATGTCAACGTTGCCATAAGCTGGATCTTGTTTCTGGCGCTCTTCCCGATAAGTTTTTTTTGGTTGCGGCGCGCTTGGCGAATTGTTTACAAGCGAGACTTTTCAGAGGTTGCGATAAGAAAAGGTGAAGCGCCAGAGAATCCCAAGAAATTTGCGCCCTATGCAGCTGCGATAAATCTCATTGGCGGGGGGATCGTGGTCGGGGTGATTCTTGGTGTTGTTTCCGGTGAAATGGAATATCAAACATGGTCGGCCATCGCGGGTTCGACAATCTGGATGAAGTTCATTTTCGATTTTATTTTGGGCCGACATGCCCACCCCATCGTTCCGGCCAAGAAAAAACCCGCCACAGAGGCGGGCCCAAAACAGAAGTGACGCGGCCAGGTTAGAGCTGGTAGTTCAGCTTGATGCGCTGCTGCAGCTTTTTCGCCTGACGAAAGGCTTCTTTGAGAATGCGTCGGTCGAGCTGGTTCAGGCTGCCAATAAATATTCGGTTATCACCGGGTCGTCCTTGCCCCGCCTCCAGGTGCTGATGACGTAAACGCAGCAGTTGGATAAAGTTGAAAGCGTCAATCAAGGCTTCCACCTCGTCACCCGCCCCGCCTTTCTGCCGGGCAGTGCGACGCAGGCGCGCTACGGTAGACGCCGCCTCGACGCCATGCGCCAAAGCCAGCACGCGAGCTGAATCCACAAACAGCCGTGCACCGGATTTTTTCAGGTCGATAAAGGCCTTGCCGTGCTCGTCGGATTCGACGACGAAATCACGGATCATTCCCAGCGGCGGCGTGGCGGTCATCGCGTTTGCTGCCAGCATGTGTTGAAACGCCGTGTCTGGAATGCTCAACCTGAAAAGGTGCTCATGCATTCGCTGCGCCAGCTCACGTGCGCCGTGAATTGCGCGGAAATCGAAGAAGATGGTGGCGTTGAGCAAGGCTTTTGGTTGCGGGCTGTTGATCCAGCCTGAAAATTTTGCCTTCCATTCATCCAGCGTCAGACACCACTGCGGATTGCTGGCCATGATGTTGCCCTTGCACAACGGAAAGCCACAGCGGTCGAGATCGGCATTGACGTCGCTGGCAAAGGTCAGCAGGCGTTTGCGGATGTCTTCAATCTCACCGGTTGCCGGTTTGACGAAGACGATACCGTTGTCCTGATCCGTTAATAGGGTCTGTTCCTCTCGGCCTTCCGAACCGAAGGCGAGCCAGCTCCATTCAATATCGTCCAGCGTATGCCGCCGCAGGTTGAAATCGATCACGCGTCCGGTAACAGCATCATTCAAGGCCGAGATGAACTGGGTCAACTGTTCTGCGCCCACGCCTTGCGCCAGCAAATTGAAGGCTGAACGCTGTACATCATTCAAGGCCAGCTTTAGCGTGTCTATGCTCTCTGCCGAGTCGATGGCACGCCTGACCTGCCCAACGTTTACCCTTTGCAGGGCGAACAAGTCGCGTTCCGAGATAACACCGGAAAGCCGCCCCCCTTCGTTGACCAGTATGAGATGGCGGATGCCGTGTGATGCCATGGCGAACATGGCGTCGTAGGCGCTCGCGGTATCGGGCAGCATCTTTGGATGGCCGGACATGACCGAGGTAATCTGGCTTTCCAGTGGGGTGCGGTTCAGCACAATGCGATTCAGTACATCTGACTGGGTCAATAGACCGATCGGCGCTTCATGGTCATCAACGACAACGATTGAACCAACCTTGTTCTCTCCCATGATCTCCACAGCGCGCTGAATGTTTGCGGTGGCTGCGACGGAAATTGGGGAGCGCTTGATCAAGGCCAGCAATGGCGTACTGAGCGATTGTTGCTCGCTGGCCTGTTGCGACAGATAAGCTTGTAGCTGTTGTCTGGACTGGTTGACCAAGGTTGCCAAATAGCCACCGCAGTGCCGGCTGAATTCCTGACTGATCACCATCAATTTGTGAAAACTCGCCGCCGGTAGTTCGTAAGCCTCAACTTCCGTCGCTGCGGTATAGGTATTCGTCGAAGCGCGGCATCCGGACAGTGCGCCGATGGGGAAACACTCACCCACAGAGAGCGTCAGGCGTATTTCACCTGCGGCACCCGCCTCCGAGGCTTGCACTCTGCCTTGGGTGATGACGAACATCGCGCGTGGCTCACCTTGATCGGGGGATATCAGCACGCTATTGACTGGGAACGTGATTGACTTGAGCTGGCTGTCGAGAAATCTCAGCGCCTCAGGTTCAAAGCGATCAAAAGGCGGATAGCGTCGTAAAGTTTCGGATGGCAGCGGAGTGTTCATTTCTGGCCTGGCGGTTCGAAGGGCAATACGGCATTTTAGATGACCGAGACCGCACCGCACCATTTCCAGCGTCAGAAGCCCAAATACGTGGAAAGTTTGCCACTTGAATCAGACGCATTGCAGCATGTTGGCTTCGCAGTAGATAACTCGTAAATACGCCAATCCGATCCAGAGCCAAAACAATAGAAAGAAAGCCGCCAGGGGCAAGTGCCGTTCGAGAACCAGAGGTGGCGATATCCTGCGAACCATTTTCAGTATCGGCGCGGTGACTATGACAAACAGCCGGTAAATAGTATTGTCATGCCGGCGATTTCCCGCGAGTAGCGCAAGCAGCCCGCGACCTGCCAGGAACCACAGTGCGACCTCGACCACGGCCCGTAGCATGGAAAGAGCGAGCAGTTCAAGGTGGCTCATGGTATGTTTCCATTCCCTTTGTCGGGCCGGCTAATTTCATGAAATTCGAACACTGGTGGCATTATGCTCGCGGCTGGCTGTTCCATTTTTTCGGCCAGGACAATCGTGCATTCGAGAACTACCGTGCGGCGTTTTGCGTCAATCCGCGGAATGTCCAGTCGGCGCGACATCTGGCGGCCATCGCTGCCGAGCGGCAGCAGTTCGATGTGGCTGAAAAGTGGTTCGAGGCGGCGCTTGCGCTGACCCCAGAGGACGGCGCAAGCTGGTTCAATCTCGGTTACGTACGCGAGCGCGCGGACCGGCCCGTAGAGGCGATCAAGGCTTTCAGCGAAGCCGTGCGCCTGACGCCTGGTCAGGACCGCGCTTGGTATGGAATGGGACTCGCACACGCCCGCTTGGGACAACACGCCGAGGCCGCGACAGCGTTTGAAAAATCGGTAGCGCTGCAACCCATGAATGGTGAGAGTTACTATCAATTGGGTATGGCCTATCACCACGCTAATTGTCCGGACGATGTGGCGCGTATCGTCATTCGTCTGGTCGAGTTCGAGCCAAAGCGCGCGAAGAAACTGGCGCACGATGCAGCGCGCCCTGATTTGTTGAGGTTTGTTCCAGAGCTTCCGTTCTGATCACATAGCGGCAGACGCTCGATAAAAGTCGGCGCTGGCAATACGGCGAGCCTAGCGACTGGTGTGCCTAGGATGCGGCGCTTTGCGTGCCTGGAATTCTCCTTCGGAGGCAGGCGCTCTGCGTGCCTGGAATTCTCCTTCGGAGGCAGGCAAAAAAAACCGGTCCGTGGATGTCCACGAACCGGATCAACGGGGCGGGTATTTTCCCTTGTCCCCTCTCCTCCTCCAGTAGCCTTCTTAGCGAGCCTTGGCTCCTGCTGAAAGTGGTGTGCCGAAACTGGGGTAACGCACATGGTCAACCATATCCTGAATATCCTTGCTTGGCGCGGGGGAAATCAGGCTGCCAATGATGACGCCAAGAAATCCGGCGGGAATGCCAAAAGTTCCCGATGCTATCGGATTAATGTCCCACCATAGGGGTGCGTTGACTCCAAAGAACGGATAAGTCAGGTACATGTAGTAGGCACAAACGCCCAGACCCAGGCTCATGCCCAGTACGGCGCCTAGCCAGTTGGCTCGCTTCCAGAATATGCCGGCAACCAGGGCCGGAAAAAATCCCGATGCGGCTAGCGAGAAAGCGGCACCGACCAGGAACAGAATACTGCCCGGTTTCTGGCTGGTGACATAGGCGGCAAGTAAGGCGACACAAAGCAGTAAGCCCTTGGACACGGCCAGGCGTCGTATCGTCGACGCATGGGGGTCAATCATCTTGTAGTACAAGTCGTGCGACATGGCGTTGGCGATTGTCAGCAGCAGACCGTCGGCAGTCGACAGTGCTGCAGCCAGCCCGCCCGCAGCCACCAGGCCCGAGATCACATAAGGCAAACCGGCAATTTCCGGAGTTGCCAGAACGATCAGGTCGCCACCGATGACGATCTCCGCCAGTTGCACGATGCCATCCTTATTAATGTCGGCGATGTTCATCAGTGTTTTGTCTACCGCCGACCAGTTGCTGACCCAGGCTGGAAGCGACGAAAAGCTGGAACCCACCAGCTGGCTATACACTTCGAATTTGGCCAGGATTGCCAACGCCGGGGCTGTTATGTAGAGCAGAAAGATGAAGAACATTGACCAGAACACCGATACGCGAGCTTCCTGAACTGAGGGTGTTGTGTAGTAGCGCATCAGGATGTGCGGCAAGGCGGCAGTCCCGATCATCAGGCAGGCCACCAGGGCCATGAAGTTCTTCTTGGCAATTCCACGGTTTGCCTCCACCTCATCCAGTGTCGCACCATTGGCGGTGAAGGCCTCGGCATGTGGCTTGACCGGCGCTGCCCGCGCGCCTACAGCCGCCTCGGCAGTCCAGGCAATTTTTGCCGCAGCGGCGTCGCGAGGGAAATCCCTGACCGCTCGTTCGGCGGCATCGATGGTTCTCGGGTCCGCCGTGGGCGAGGCCTGCAATTTGGCCGCCGCGTCCATAAGCTTTTTCTTTTCTGCAGCGAGAAAGGCTCCGCTGTCTATTTCCAGACCCCGCAACTTGTCATTCGCCAGGGCAGCCCGTTTGCGAAATATGACCCGTACCGACTCTTCCTTGGCACCCTTTGGGCTTGCCTTGTCGTTGAATTCCTTTTCGAGTGCGGTTACTTTGGGTAGTGCCGAAGTGTAGGCGGCGATTTGTGGAATCGGTATTCCGGTATGTTTCACGGACAGCCAGACGACCGGGATCATGTAGGCCATGATCAGGATGATGTATTGGGCCACCTGGGTCCAGGTGACAGCCTTCATTCCGCCAAGGAAAGAGCACACCAGAATGCCGGAGAGCCCGACAAATACGCCGACCTGAAATTCAAGACCGGTAAAGCGCGCAGTGATGATGCCAACGCCGTAGATCTGCGCGATCACATAGGTAAAGGAACAGGCGATGGCGGCAACTACACCGATAAATCGAGGCAGATGGCCACCGAAGCGCGCGCCGAGAAAGTCGGGAATCGTGAATTGGCCAAATTTTCGCAAATAGGGTGCGAGCAACAGTGCGACCAGACAGTAGCCGCCGGTCCAGCCCAACACAAAGGCCAGCCCGTCATAGCCCATGTGGTACAGCGTACCGGCCAGACCGATGAAGGATGCAGCCGACATCCAGTCGGCTCCCGTCGCCATGCCGTTGAAGAGCGCGGGTACCCGCCGTCCGGCGACGTAGTACTCGCTGACATCTGCCGTTTTCGACATGAAACCAATGCCAGCGTAAAGCATGATGGTCGCAAACAGGAATATGTAGCCGAGGATTTTTACCGGTACGCCCAGTTGTTCAAGTATGCCAACAACAATGACGAAGGAAATGAAACCGATGGTGTAAAAGGCGTAGTAGCGTTTCAGATTCGCAAAAAACTGCGACTGTGCAACCTTGTGCCCGAGCACTAGTCCAAATCCCCCGCTTCGACACCGTACTTAATGTCGATTTGATTCATGTAACGGGCGTAGTACCAGATGATGCCGACATAGATGATTAGCGAACCCTGCGCCGACATATAAAAACCCAGTGGGCCGATAAAAGTAATCTCGTTAAGTTCTCGGGCATACCAGCTGACGACGAACGTCGCTACAAACCAAAGCGTGAGCAAAGCTGAGGTCATCCTCAAGTTTTTGCTCCAGTACTTTTTGTGCCGCTCGGTGAGTTGCATGTGGCCCCTCCTGTCTCTGGCTTTGCAGCGTAGCCTAGAGCCCGCCGTCGCTGAGACGCACCCCGGATCTTCCCCTGTATTGTGCGTTTGCCGCATTTCGGAGCAGTGCCAAACCCTTGAAAACACCCATTGCCCCGCGTGACAGGCATTGTCGATCAACAAGCCTGACAGGGGGCTTACAAGCTGACCGAAAGGGCGTAGCCTAAGTTTGGGCTATTGCCGAGGGCGAGTTTGATTCCTCAGGTTTATGTTGGGGAGGAAAGCTGACGCGGAACAGGCTACCCCGACCCTTGCTGCCGGTCAGTAAATCAATCCGGGCCTGATGCAGTTCAGCGATTTCGGCAGCAATCGCCAGCCCCAGTCCACTGCCGTCCGCATCCGTTCCAAGTACACGGTAAAAGCGCTCAAAAATGCTCCCACGCTCTTCGGTCGGGATGCCGATACCGTCATCATCGACTTCAATCACTGCATGATCATTGCCACGCACTCGCAGCGTGACGCAGCCGCCGGGCGGGGTGTATTTGATCGCGTTATCCACCAAGTTGGCCAGCAACTCGCGCAGCAGCAAAGGCACGCCCTCGATCAACAAAGGGCCACTGTTCTCGAAACCAAGGTCGATGTTTTTGGCCAGGGCACGCACCACCCACTCTTCGGCGATCTCGCGAGCCAGTGCCGAAATGTCCAGCTCAACGACTTGATGCAGTTTTTCGTGGCTGGCTTCGGCCCGCGCCAGGATCAGGAGCTGATTAATCATATGCACAGTTCGGTCAGTGCTTTCGGCGATTAGCTGAAGTGCATGGCGCATCTGCTCAGGATCAGTTTCCGAAAGTGCGAGTTCCGTTTGCGTCTTCAGCCCGGTCAATGGAGTGCGCATCTGGTGTGCGGCCTGGGCGATAAATCGCTGCTGCGCCTGCAGGTTCTCTTCCAGGCGCCCCATCATTTCATTGAAAGCGACGACAAGCGGCCGCACTTCATCGGGTACTCGCAGCACCGGTATCGGCGACAGATCGGTAGGGCGGCGGCGGCGTATGCGCTCTCGAAGGCGGTGTAAAGGGGCGATGCCGCGCGTCAGTCCGAGATAAACAAGAATTACCGCCAGCGGGATGATGGCGAATTGCGGCAGCAGCACGCCCGAAATAATCCGTGATGCAAGGTCTTGCCGCTTGCGCAGAGTTTCCGCCACCTGCACCACCAGTGGCGGCATGCCGTCTTTGACAGGAATAAAGGTATACGCGATACGTACATTTTCCGCTTCGATGCGATCATCGCGAAACAGTATTTTTCGCCCTTCAACAGTATCCGGCAGCGTGGGCCAGGGAATTTCCCTGTCGCCGTGGATGATCTTGCTGTTGGGCCCAAGCACGTGATAGTAGATCGAGTCGATATCGTCGGCATGCAGCACAGTGCGCGCTGATGCCGGGAGGTTAACAATGACATGACCATCCTCTATCTTCACCAGGCGCGCAATGGCGCTGACGTTGTCAGCAAGCGCCTGGTCGTAGGGTTGGTTGGCAATAAAACTGGCCACGTGATTGGTGGCCGCAATCGAAATGGGCCAAAGCAAAAGTAGTGGCGCCAACATCCAGTCGAGAATTTCGCCAAACAGCGAGTTTGGATACTCATAGCTGGCGAACGGGTTGTTGCTTCGGCCACCGGTTCCGGTTTGGGTTACGGGTGGGTCGGCACTTTGCGCGCCAGGGTTTCCACTTCGCAGCTTGGCAATTCCGCCTCGCACGACGGCGTCAGCCTTTGCCATCTGACGTATCAGCGGGCTTTTCCAAAAAGTAGCCGAGACCGCGGACTGTCGTGATGCGGGCGCCACCCGGTTCGAGTTTCTTGCGTAGGCGATGGATATAAACCTCGATTGCGTTGTTACTGACTTCCTCGCCCCAACTGCACAATTGATCGACCAATTGGTCTTTGGCAACCAGGCGACCCGCGCGTAGCAGCAGTATTTCCAGCAGTGCCAGTTCGCGCGCCGACAGTTCGACGATCTCCCCATTGAGACGGGCCAGACGTTCAGACTGATCGTAAGACAGGGTACCGACTTCGATCCGAGTCGGATTGCCGGTGCCGCGCCGTGTCAGCGCCCTGATCCGGGCAAACAATTCCGGCAATGCGAAAGGCTTGGTCAGGTAATCATCGGCACCGGCGTCGAGGCCTCGCACGCGGTCTTCGATTCCATCCTGAGCGGTAAGCACCAGAACCGGCATGGTGTTCTTGCGCGCACGCAGACGTTTCAAGACCTCTATGCCCGACAGGCGTGGCAGGCCAAGATCGAGTATCAGCAGATCGTACTGTTGACAGAGCAGAACCGTGTCTGCCTCCGAACCGTTACTGGCGTGGTCTACGGCATAGCCGGATTTGCGCAAAGCGGTGATCAGCGCTTGGGAGATGAGGCGGTCATCTTCTGCGAGCAACACTCTCATGTTCGTCCTGCGCCTATCGAATAGCCGAATCAGTAATCGACATCGCGCGAGGTTCGTCCAATCCAGTTATGCGAAAGATGCTGTTGTCGCCCATGAATATCCTTGTTGTGATACGGATCCTGGCGAAATGATAGCGTGTCCTATGCAGCGGTGGGCTAATAGTTCCAAAAGCAAAACCCCCGACCCTGTTTCCAGAGTCGGGGGTTTTGTGAATCAGCAGCCTGGTAGGAAGAAGGGTGGGTAACCGGAGGAAACCTGGGCTTCCTCCCGTTCCTTCTCCTGGGTAATTGTTCGACGTAGTCGAAAATTACATACCCATGCCGCCCATGCCGCCCATACCGCCCATGCCGCCCATGTCCATGCCGCCGCCCATGCCGCCGGCAGGTTTGTCTTCAACCTGTTCAGCCACCATGCAATCGGTGGTTAGCATCAGACCAGCCACGGAAGCAGCGTTCTGCAGCGCGAAGCGCGTGACCTTGGTTGGGTCCAGCACGCCCATCGCCACCATGTCGCCGTATTCGCCGGTGGCAGCGTTGTAGCCGTAGTTGCCTTTGCCTTCCAGCACCTTGTTGACAACGACGGAAGGCTCGTCACCGGCATTCGCGGCGATTTCGCGCAGCGGCTGCTCGAGGGCGCGCATCACGATCTTGATGCCGGCGTCCTGTTCGTGGTTGTCGCCCTTCAGCTTGATGGTTGCACGGGCACGCAGCAAAGCTACGCCGCCGCCAGCCACGATGCCTTCTTCAACAGCGGCACGCGTGGCGTGCAGTGCGTCTTCGACGCGGGCCTTCTTTTCCTTCATTTCCATTTCGGTTGCAGCGCCGACCTTGATCAGTGCCACACCGCCGGCCAGCTTGGCTACGCGCTCTTGCAGCTTCTCTTTGTCGTAGTCGCTGGAGGCTTCTTCGATCTGGGCACGAATCTGAGTCACGCGACCCTTGATGGTGTCCTCGACGCCCGCGCCGTCGATCAAGGTGGTGTTTTCCTTGGCGACTTCTACGCGCTTGGCCTGGCCGAGATCATTCAGAGTGGCTTTTTCCAGAGTGAGGCCGACTTCCTCGGCGATCACGGTGCCGCCGGTCAGGATGGCGATATCTTCCAGCATGGCCTTGCGACGATCACCAAAGCCCGGGGCCTTGACGGCAACGGTCTTGAGGATGCCGCGGATGTTATTCACCACCAGGGTTGCCAGTGCTTCGCCATCGACATCTTCGGCGACGATCAGCAACGGGCGGCCAGCTTTGGCGACTTGCTCGAGTATGGGCAGCAGGTCACGAATGTTGGAAACCTTCTTGTCGTGCAGGAGGATGTACGGATTGTCGAGAATGGCAATCTGCTTTTCCGGATTGTTGATGAAGTAGGGCGACAAGTAGCCGCGGTCAAACTGCATGCCTTCAACCACTTCCAGTTCGCTTTCCAGCGATTTGCCGTCTTCAACGGTAATCACGCCTTCTTTGCCAACCTTGTCCATCGCATCAGCGATGATCTTGCCGATTTCTGCGTCGGCGTTGGCCGATATTGAGCCAACCTGGGCGATTTCATTGGTCGTGGTGCAAGGCTTGGAGTTCTTCTTCAGCTCTGCGACGACGGCGATCACTGCCTTGTCGATGCCGCGCTTCAGATCCATCGGGTTCATGCCGGCGGCCACATACTTCATGCCTTCGCGGACAATCGACTGGGCCAGAACCGTGGCGGTGGTGGTGCCGTCACCGGCGACGTCGGAGGTCTTGGAAGCAACTTCCTTGACCATCTGAGCGCCCATGTTTTCGAACTTGTCCTTCAGTTCGATTTCCTTGGCGACCGAAACGCCGTCCTTGGTGATGGTCGGGGCGCCATATGAACGCTCCAGAATCACGTTACGGCCCTTGGGGCCCAGAGTCACTTTAACTGCGTCGGCGAGAATATTGACGCCACGAACCATACGTTGACGGGCGGAATCACCGAATTGCACATCTTTAGCTGCCATTGTTTATATCTCCTAGTATTCTGTATTGATTAGAGCTCAACAACGCCCATGATGTCTTCTTCGCGCATAACCAGCAGCTCTTCACCGTCAACTTTGACGGTTTGGCCGGAGTATTTGCCGAAAAGCACACGGTCGCCGACTTTGAGCGCCATGGGGCGAACCTTGCCATCGTCCTGGATCTTGCCGGAGCCGACGGACATCACTTCACCCTGATCAGGCTTCTCGGCGGCGTTGTCGGGAATGACGATTCCGGAAGCGGTTTTTTTCTCTTCCTCGAGGCGCTTGACGATAACGCGATCATGCAAGGGACGGATTTTCATTGGGTAAATCTCCTCTTAAACTGAGTTGTTACAGAAAAAAGCCTATGCGGCCGAGCCGCAAGTCTAATTCGGGCGGAGGCACTATTAGCACTCATCGCCTACGAGTGCTAATAATAGGGCCTTAACAGCCTTTCTTCAAGAGGGGGTGAAAGAAAATTTGCTGTGAGCCGCAATGGGGCGCTCGTTACGCGGCGATTTGGATTGCTCGATTGATCATGGAAGTTAAGGTAAAGCCTTTGTTCGGCTGTCCAATTGGCACCGATATATAATCCAATGGCCGCAAGGCTAACCCCCTGAGGAGCTTGGAAAATGGCCCGCCGAATTCGGTCCGGGCATTACTTGTCACCTGAAGTCAGTAATAAAAATTATGTTAAACAACAGCTTGAAATCAAATTGCGATGCAAGCCGCACGCCGTGTCGCGTCACTCAAGCTTCGTCAATGATTGCCATTTGGGCAATCAGCGCGGCAATGAGTGCTCCGGCAGTTTTTGCAGCACCATCAGTGGCTCAGGTGAGCACTCAAGCGCAGAAAAATCCAGATACCTGGAAAACGGTTGCCACGGAAGGTAGCGTTTACTTCGCTCTCGAATCTTCGAAAATAGACTTTCGGGCGTCCCAAACCATTCAGCGTCACGCCGCCAAGCTTATTGAGAAACCAAGATTCTCCGTTGTTCTGATCGCTCATACCGATGATCTGGGAAGTGCTTCAATTGAACTAGCCAAAGGACAGGAGCGTTTATTGGCGGTCAAAAAGAGGCTCGAGGATCTGAAAATACCGGCGGCACGAATCCGTATCGAGAACCACGGTAATGAGAGCCGCACCGGTTCGCCATGTATCGACGAAGAGTGCAGGCGCAAGAACCGGCGCGTGGATTTCGTTTTTCGTCCTTGATAGCGGCGTCTGATTCGACCGGTGTCTGGCCTGAAGCGGGGAGTCAGACCAGCTGGTTGCTGCGGTAGTCGGCAATCGCCTGTTCGATCTCCGCGCGACTGTTCATCACAAAAGGCCCGTGCTGGACCACCGGTTCGCCTAGTGGCCGGGCCGCAAGCAACAGGAAGCGAGCCGCGCCGGTAGCCGCCTTGAAATCGACCGATTCGCCGCCAGAAAGTACCCCGGCATCCTGCGCCATCAGTCTGCGACGACCATCCGCCGGGCCGATGTCGAGATTTCCCTCGTAGGCATAAACGAAAGCATTGTGTCCTACCGGCAATGCCTGGGTGAACTCACCTCCATCCGGCAGCTGCACGTCTACATACAGCGCCTGGGTCGCCAAGCCCTGCACCGGGCCGGCGACTTCACTGCCCTCGACCATGATGCTGCCGGCGATGACTCTGGCCAAGCCGCCACCGGGCAGGGCCGCCTGCGGGATCTCGTCGGGATGGATGTCGCGATAGGCCGCGGGCTTCATCTTCTCTGCCGCTGGCAGGTTGATCCAGAGCTGAAAGCCGCGCATGCGCCCACTTTCCTGCTGCGGCATTTCGGAATGGATGATGCCGCGCCCGGCCGTCATCCATTGCGCGCCACCGGGCAGCAGGTCGCCGCGATTGCCCAGGTGGTCCTCGTGCAGCATGTGGCCGTCGAGCATGTAGGTTACGGTTTCGAAGCCGCGATGCGGATGCGACGGAAAGCCGGCAATGTAGTCGTCCGGATCGTCCGAGGAAAATTCGTCGAGCATCAGGAAGGGGTCCACCCGCGCCGCGCCGCTTTGCCCCAGGCTGCGGCGCAGGCTGACGCCGGCGCCGTCCGAGGTGGCGACGGAGCGGATGATCTGCTGCAGTTGGCGTATCGACATGCGTACTCTCCTTTGTCTCGATGCCGTGAAGATGGACCCGAATACTTGACTTCACAAGTAAGATAAGCGCACTTCACTGTTGCTGAAAGGTTTGCAATGAGTTTTCTGATCCTCGGTCTGGCCATTTTTCTCGGTGTGCATTCGCTGCGCATCTTCGCCAGCAACTGGCGCGACGCGCAGTTCGCCCGTCTTGGCGAAAATACCTGGAAAGGCATCTACTCGTTGGCCTCGGCGCTTGGCCTGGGGCTGATCATCTGGGGTTACGGCATGGCCCGCGTGGATCCGATCATCCTGTGGCCCACACCCGCCTGGACGAAACACGTGGCTGCCTTGCTGACCCTGCCAACCTTTATCTTGATCGTGGCAGCCTATATTCCCGGCAACCGCATCAAGGCGGCCGTCGGTCATCCCATGGTCGCGGGCACGAAGCTCTGGGCATTGGCTCATCTGGTGGCCAATGGCAATCTCGCCGATGCCGTGCTGTTCGGCAGTTTCCTGATCTGGGCAGTGGCAAGCTTCGCTACCTCGCGGCGTCGCGATCGGCTCGCCGGCACAAAATACCCGGCACTGGGCTGGCCACGCGATGCTGCCGTTCTGGGCGTCGGCATCGTCGCCTGGGCGGCCTTCGCCATGTTCGCCCATACTTGGCTGATCGGCGTGCGGCCTTATTAGTGCAACCAGAATGGCGCTTTCGTGCCTGGCTTCGTGATTGCCGGCACGAGCGCTCGCAAACAATTCCCGACATGAAAAATATCCTCCTGACACTGTTTTGGATACTCGCCGCCGCTTCCGCTGCGAGCGCCAGTACACTCGGCGAAGTGGAAATCGGCGGCGTCCTGCGCGATGCGCCGATGCAAGGGCTATCCGGAAACTCGCGCCTGCTGTCCGACTATCGCGGCAAGCCGCTCGTGATCAATGTGTGGGCCAGTTGGTGCGGCCCCTGCCGGGCGGAAATGGGCTCGCTGGAAAAGCTTTCCCGCCGCTATGGTGGCAGCCGCTTCCGCGTTATCGGCATTTCCACCGACGATTACCGTGACAAGGCCGAGGCCTTCCTGCATCAGGCCAAGACCAGCTTCAGCCACTACATCGACAGCCGGCTGCTGCTGGAGAACCTGTTGGGCGCCGACCGCTTGCCCCTGACGCTGCTGATCGACGCAGAAGGTCGTGTGCTGAGCAAAACCTATGGCGCCAAGGACTGGGACAGCCCCGAATCGAGAGCCATGATCGCCGAGGCGTTTCGCCTCAAGCACTGAACCCGGACGCCGAGGACTCAAAAACTCGGCGATGGTGATACGGCGCCCAGGGCCAGAAACGAGCCGGAACCGGCGCTCAAGACCTCATTGGATCAGGTTACGGCCTTGGTGCTGAGAGCTCGCCTGTTAGAATGCGGCGGTGCAGCAAAATTCCAACCGCAACAGCCTCTGCCCCGTCATTAGATCGTTCGCCAGCGCTGCAGCGCAAGCTGACACCGCCCTGGCTCACAACTGAAGCACTCGCACGGTGGTTTGCCACAGGCAAACCACCGTTTACGCGCGCCCATCACGTGGCGCGCTGTTCCTCCTTGGCATTCCCACCATGAACTTCAAATCCCTCCGCCAGGACTGGCTATCCAATGTCCGCAACGATCTGCTCGCCGGCCTGGTGGTTGCACTGGCCCTGATTCCCGAGGCGATAGCCTTTTCCATCATCGCCGGGGTTGATCCCAAGGTCGGCCTCTACGCCTCGTTTTGCATCGCCACGGTGATGGCTTTCACCGGCGGCCGGCCGGGCATGATCTCCGCCGCTACCGGCGCGATGGCGCTGTTGATGGTCACCCTGGTCAAAGATCACGGCCTGCAATATCTGCTGGCTGCGACGCTGCTCACCGGCGTGTTGCAGATCCTCGCCGGCTGGCTGCAACTTGGAGCCCTGATGCGCTTCGTCGGCCGCGCCGTGATCGTCGGCTTCGTCAATGCTTTGGCGATCCTGATCTTCATGGCGCAACTGCCCGAACTGACCGGCGTGAGCTGGATCGTCTATGCGATGGTTGCGGCTGGCCTGGGCATCATCTACTTGCTTCCGCTGCTGACCAAGGCCGTCCCCTCGCCGCTGATCGCCATCGTTCTGCTAACCGTTGTGGCCATCGCGCTGGGGCTGGATATCCGCACCGTTGGCGACATGGGCCAATTGCCCGATAGCCTGCCGGTGTTCCTTCTGCCCGATGTGCCATGGAATCTGGAAACGCTGAAAATCATCTTCCCCATATCGGCGACGCTCGCCGTGGTCGGCCTGCTCGAATCGCTGATGACAGCCTCCATCGTCGACGACCTGACCGATTCACCGAGCAACAAGAACCGCGAATGCGTCGGCCAGGGCATTGCCAACATCGCCTCCGGTTTTCTCGGCGGCATGGCCGGCTGCGCGATGATCGGCCAGTCGGTGATCAACGTGAAGTCAGGCGGGCGCGGTCGACTATCCACCCTGGCGGCTGGTGTGTTCCTGCTGCTGATGGTGGTGTTCGCCGGCGACTGGGTGGCGCGCATCCCGATGGCGGCACTGGTGGCGGTGATGATCATGGTCTCCATCGGCACCTTCAACTGGGCCTCGATCCGCGACCTGAAAAAGCATCCACGAAGCTACCGCGTGGTGATGCTCGCCACCGTCGCCGTTGTCGTCGTCACGCACGACCTGGCGCAGGGCGTGCTCGTCGGCGTGCTGCTCTCCGGTTTCTTCTTCGCGCACATGGTCGGCCAGGTGCTGCATGTCTCGTCGCGCGCCGTAGAGGAAGGCCGGACCCGGCATTACCACGTACTCGGCCAGGTGTTCTTCGCCTCCGCTGATCGCTTCGTCGCCGCCTTCGACTTCAAGGAAGTCGTCGAGACGGTACGCATCGATGTCAGCCGCGCTCACTTTTGGGACGTGACCGCCGTCAGCGCGCTGGACAAGGTGGTGCTGAAATTCCGCCGCGAAGGCACCGATGTCGAGGTGATCGGCTTGAATGAAGCCAGCGCCACGTTGGTGGATCGCTTCGCCGTGCATGACAAGCCCGACACCGTCGTTCAACTAATGGGTCATTGAGAAGACGATGATGAACATGGACAACAAGGTACTGGCCTGCGTCGATCAATCGCCCTGCGCCGATTACGTTGCCGACTACGCGGCCTGGGCGGCGCGGCGCCTCGACGCGCCGCTGGAACTGCTGCACGTCATTGACCGCCACCCGGAAATCGGCAGCGGCGACGACCACAGCGGCAGCATCGGCATCAACGCCCAGGAAGCCTTGCTGAGCTAACTGGCCGAACGCGACGCCGCGCACGTGCGCGACGAGCGCGAGAAATGTCGCGTCTTCCTGCACACCCTGCGCCAACGCGCCATCACCGCCGGCGTGCGCAACACCGACATGCGCCAGCGCCACGGCGAACTGGAAGCGACGCTGACAGAGCAGGAAGCCGGCGTCAGCCTGTTCGTGCTCGGCCGGCGCGGTGAATCCGCCGCCACCACCCAGCGCGACCTCGGCCGCAACGTCGAGCGCGTGGTGCGCGCCCTGCACAAGCCGATCCTCGCCGTAACCCAGGACTTCCGTGAACCGCGCCGCGTGATGATCGCCTTCGACGGCGGCAGTCTCAGCCGTCAGGGCGTCGAGATGGTCGCCGCCAGCCCTCTGTTTCGCGGCCTGCCATGCCATTTGCTGATGTCGGGCAGGGCAACTCAGGATGGGCCGAAGCAGATGGATTGGGCAAAGAAAACCCTGGAAAATGCAGGATTCGAAGCACCCGCCGCCATCGTCCCGGGCGATGCCGAACAGGTCATTGCGCGAGCCGTGCAGGATCAGACAATCGACATCCTCATCATGGGCGCCTACGCCCACTCACCGTTGCGCAGCCTGTTCCTCGGCAGCAAGACCTCGGACCTGTTGCGTTCGGCAAGCGTACCTACCTTGTTGTTGCGTTGAAGCAGGCATAGAACTGAAAACTCGGCGATGGTGATACGGCGCACTCCGCTTGTATCGTCCTGATCCCGCTCGCAAATCCGCGCTGTCGTGTTGCTATTTCATTCGGCTCGCGGCAGGATGCGCGAAAGCAACGTGGTTTCCGCGATTTCGTCAGTCAGACGATCAACAGCGAGGATTGTCATGAGTAGTAAGCATCTGAACCTGCTGCGCACAGTTTTTCAGAGTCCCCCCAGCGGCAATATTCACTGGCGAGAGGTCGAGTCGCTTTTGAACCATCTTGGAGCCACCATCGAACCAGCGCACGGCGCTCGTTTTCGCGTGGTGCTGAACCGAGTCGAAGGATTCTTTCACCACCCTCACCACAGCAACGTCTGCGACAAGCAAACCATCAAGCAACTGCGGGAATATTTGGCTCACGCCGGAGTCAGCCCGTCGAGCTACGAGGAGGACAAAGGCTGATGCCATGCCGCTTGCGCTACCAGCCGGGTTCGTGAGTGCGGATCGGCCAGGCACTGGGCATTACGTTTCGATCAATGTTGACCAGCCATGGTCGACGCCCTGATTACGTGGGCGACCAACGCGGCTGAACGGCAGCTTTCAATTTCGGCGAATGCGTACTTTGTGCCCATTGCCGACGTTCAAACGTCCCTCGAGCGAGTGTCAGCTATCCGAGCTTAACCCGTCACTTAAGTTGTGACACCTGACGAGCCGGACCACCGCATTCAAATTTGCCAAATTGGCAGACCGGATACGGTCAATGAGCTCGCTCGTAAGATCGCACAGAAGTAGCCCATAAAGGACATTGGTCTCGTTTCACTCGAGGTCCGCTGTTCAACTTTCACCGCGACATTTGTACTCGATCAGCTTGCGCTGAAATCCAAAACAAACGTCGCGGTAATAGCCTAGTTGCCCGATCAATATCGGGATCTGCTGGAAATGAGAATGCAGCGCATATAGCAGACGTGTCATTGTGTCGCCAGTTTTCCATGCGCAGCGAGAAAATGTGCGGCGGACCAAAGCTAGGGTTCCTGCCAATGCCATCATTCCGACCGCCGGCCAGAGCGCTGTCAGCAGCACCAGCGCCAACATGCCAAAAATCAGGCTGCCATGGATCAGGTTGCGCCTTGCATCCGCGCGCCACAGGGGATCATCACTACCGTCATAGCGTGAGGAAATTTCGGCATAGGCGTGACCCGCACGGAGCGCCCGCTTCCAGTAGGCCCCAAAACTATTTATTGCCAAGTCATGCAGAGTCATCGGTTCGTCGATGTGCAAAATAGTGCTGCCACTGGCACGAATACGTCGGCACAACTCGGGTTCCTCGCCGGCGATGAGGTTGGCATCGAAGCCGCCGACGGCTTCCAGCACAGTGCGGCGCATCAGTGCGTCGCCGCCGCAGAACTCACTTGGCCCGGGCGCATAAATCCAGTCGAGATCAAGCACACGCACATAAGCCGACTGTTGCGGCCTCGACTCGCGGCGATGTCCCCAGACGACGGCGACCTCAGGGTCCCGCATCGCTGCCAGTGCGCGACGCACGAACAGCGGGTGTAGTTGCGTGTCGCCATCGAGAAATAGTACAAAGTCGGCGCTGGCGGCACGCCACCCGGCATTGCGACCAAGCGCCGCGGATGGGCGCGCCGGGCGAACCTCGATGACCCGGGCACCCTGTTCAACGGCCCGCTGCGCGCTGCCGTCTGTCGAGGCTGAGTCGACGTAAATGGTTTCAACGGTAAAGCCTTCGGTCTGCATGGCGGCCACGGATTCCAGGCAGCGCACGAGGCGCTCGCCTTCGTTGCGACCGATGACGATCACGGCGACCTGCGGAACGGCGGTCGGACGTTCGGCAGTCATGGCAGGGACGGAATTGGTCATGCGGTGTTCCTCTTGGTGGATGGACACAATGGTGGATTGCTTCACGGAGTGGGCCGGAATTTTCTTCATTCGACCGAATTGACGCGTGCAGCTCCGGCGAAGCGCAGGCGTTCCCTTTCCGGCAGCGCCGACAGCAGGTCGATCACGAAGCGGTCATGCAGGGCGTACGCAGATAACGGGAGATCATCGATTGATGAAACCCGCACCAACATGCCATCGGGAATGGTGCCGGATAGCGCCTGCCGTACTTGGGCGATCTTGCGCTCTAAACCCGGCAAGGCAACTTGATTGCCTACGGTCATCCAGTAGCTGACCGGTTCGCTGCGCCCCGGACGCCGGGTTTCCAGGCGACGGATGGGTAATGCTCCGCGCCAGGTTTCCAGTTGTTCGTCTTTCGCGGCGCTGACGGTGAAGCCCTGCGCCTTGTAGCAGTACTCGGGACGGTGTGCCTGCATGGCATCGCCGAGTTGTCGATCGCCGTAGGCCATTGATAGCATCACGCGACGGTTTTCGGCATTGACGTAGGTGCGTGTCAGGGTCTGGCTGTAGGGCGTGGTCGACTCCGCTTTTGCAGGAATCTCGATCGGTCCGCTTGCCTGCCGCCAGCCCGGAAATTCAGTGGGGATGGTGGTTTCAAGGTCGAAGCGTGGCTTCTGCCCAGCAGCGTACTGGCCGGGTTGCAGCGCCATGGCAGCGCCAGCCGCAGCGAGCAGCGGAATGCTGAGCCAGGCCGCTCGCCACGCGCCGCCGTGTTGCGGCAGATCGCTGCAATTCGCAGGTAACGGTGACGCCGGCGGGGCCGGAAATGTCTTGGACAACTGTGCATCGAGGGCGAACAGGAGGGACAGGGCAAGCAAGAACACTCCCAGGCCAGTGGCATCATGGAGCGGACCCTGGCCCACCGCGTCGCCCGCGTGATAGGTAACCAGCAGGAGAAACAGCACCCTCGCCAGATTGGCGGCGAAGGCAATCGGCAGGATGCTGGCCAGCAGCAAAGCGACATGCATCCGCGACTGTCTTGCGGCGAAGTGAAGGAAGAGCAGACCCAGCGCGCTGAGGAAAATCATGGAGTACAAGCCTGAGCAGGCGTCGGCGACGAGCAGGCGGTATTGGCTCAAGGAAAGGACGACACCGCTGCGGGCAATGGGGTAGCCGAGGCGGTAGAGCAATTCCTCGGCGCAAATTGAAATCCATTCCTTGATCGGGCTCGTCAGGACGTCAACCAACACGCCGGGCAGCGGCAGCATGAACAGAAGGAATCCCAGGGGAAAGCCGAAGGCACGCAGCCACGGTACGCCGCCAAGGAGCAGCAACACGCCGGCAAGGACGGGAATTTGCGAGCCGACTTCCAACAATGGCAGCTCAAGCGCACGACCGCCGGCATAGGCTGTCAGTCCGGCTACAAGCGCCATGCTGCCGGCCAGGAGTGCCGGTCGCCCCGGCCCATTCAAAGCGGTTCTGGTGCGCCAGATGAGCCAAGCGGCGATGACGGCAATGATCGGCGCGTGGGCCTGTTCGTCGCTGCGCCAAATGCCGTGAGACATGTCCCAGTAGGTGGGGCCGTAAACCACGAGCAAGGCAAAAGCGATGGGCAACAAGGCGCGCGGCGTCATGACTCAGCAGGCCCCTTTCCGCGCGGGTAATGGATTTCCGCCTGGCGGCGCAGGCGCTGCAGTTCGCTTTCCAGCGCCTGGTTGCGGGTTTGGGTTGCGAGATAGGACGTGATCACGGGCGCCGCGGTGGTCCAATCGACAGGAATGGCTTCGGCAGACTTGATCTGATAGACCGTCAGGCCGCGCGGTGAGCGGAAGGCCAGGGCCTGCCCCGGCTGCGCCTTGCGCAGGCGGTCCACCGACTCGATCGGCAACTGTTCGGCCAGGCGGATGATTTCGCGGTCGGTGAATCGGCTTCCCCGGTTTGCCAGCCAGGCTCGAGTCTCCGTCAATCGTTCGCCGTTTTTGAGGCGCGTTTCCGCTTCGGCGAGTTGCGGCGAGTCCGTCGGCAAGGCAAGTTCCTGCAAGCGATAAAGCTTGCGTTCGGCAAACAGGCCGGGATGCGCGGCGTAATAGCGGGCCACCTCGTTCTGCTCCGGAGCCGGCTTGCCCGCCGCCAGATGGTCGGCCCAGGCCGCCGCTAGGGCTTCCCTTCGCGCCTCTTCGAGACGCAGCATGACCTCCGGTTGCCGATCGAGCTTCGTTGACAGGGCTTGCTGAACCGCCAGTTCGCGCTGCACCAGCCGCTCGAGCAGGGCATCGCGCTGTTCCTTCGAGAGCGCCCCCGTTTGCCCGGCCATCCGGTTCAACTGGTGGACCGAAATCTCCTGCTGGTTGACCCGTGCCAGAACCTGGCCGGATACCTCCGGCTGTGAAGTCCCGCAGGCGACAAGTATCACCGGCAGCGCCAGCAGCGCGAACCGGCGGGCGATGAAGCGTGTCATGTTCCCTCTCCTTTGTCCAATGCAGCCGTGTTGAGGAATACCCGGTGCCGGATGCGCAGGCCAAGCAGTGCCAGGCCAGAAAGCATGAGCAGCCACGTCGCCGGTTCCGGGGTCAGCGAGACAAGCTCGGTCGCCTCGCTGTAGAAGCTGATGATTCCGCCAGTGCCAGCGGTATTGCCGGAGCCCATGCCCGTGCCGCGGACCTGGAAGCTGTAGCTGCCGGCGCCGAGCGATATCGTGCCACTGGTATCAAGCAGGCCGCCGTTGGCACCGTAGATGCCGAACTCAAGCGCCGGACTGCCGCAGCCCTTGGTGCAGAGAGCGAGGAAGGATGAGGTGGAGTAGGTAATTTCCGTGTTTCTCGCGAGCGAGAACGTGTATTCGTCACTGAAGTTGGTGGTGGCGTTGTACGGGGTGAAAGTGAAACTTGTCGCGCTGCCGATCGGGATCACGCCCCAATCGGCAAGCAGGGCGGCGGATGCCGTCGTCGACAGGATGATGCTAAAGCCAAGCAGGATGGTGCGGAGCGAATGGGTGAGTTTCATGGGCGGCCCTCAAACGATTGCGAGTGCGGTTGTAGTGTCTGGCTGCCGGCGCTGGTGCGGAATGTCTTCCACCTCGACAAGCCTGGCAGCGAAGTCCTTGATCCGCTGGGGCAAGTCCGGGCATGCCAGATGAAAGCCCTGAACGCGATTGCAACCCATCGAATGCAATGTAGCGAGCGTGTTGGCATCTTCAACGCCTGTGGCCGTGACCGGAAGCATCATGTTTCGTCCGATGTCGACCACCGACTTGACCATGGCACGGGCGTGACAATCGGAGCGGACGGCACCGACCAACGATCTGCTTATCTTGATCTGGCGAATGTTGAACTCCTTCAACTGCGCCAGTGATGAATGTCCGGCGCCGAAATCGTCGAGTCCGATCTTGATCTTCATCCGCTCCATGGTTTCCAGCCACTGACCAATGGCGGGATCATTTACCTGCAGCAATTGTTCGGTAAAGTCGAAGCTTAAATTTCGGTGCGAGACACCGTAGTGCGCCATCGTATCGTGCAGCCAGTCGGGCGGTATGCCGTCGGGTAACTGCCGGGCCGAGACATTCACTGCGACGGCGACATCCAGGCCTTGCAGGCGCCAGGCATCCACTTGCCGGCACGCCTCGGTAATCACCCAGCGTCCGATCGGCTTGATGAGCCCGCTGTCTTCTGCTGTCGGCAGGAAGACTTCCGGCCCGATCAGTCCGTGCTCCGGATGGTTCCAGCGAATCAGAGCCTCGACCCCTGCCAGACTGTGACTCGACAGCCGCAAGACCGGCTGATAGTGCAGAACGAGTGCGCAATTTTCCAGCGCCTGCTGCAGATCAGCCTCCAGTGCTCGCCTTGCCAGAAAGTCCCGCTGCATCGCTTGGTTGAAGAAGGCCGGCATTTGACTCCCCGCCGCGCGGGTCTGATCCATGGCCAGTTCCGCATTACGCAGCAGCATTGCAGCGTCGTCGCCATCGCCGGGAAAAATCGCCAAGCCAATACTGGCCTCAGCGTTTGCTGATAGCCCAGCCAGATCGAAAGGGTAACTCAACTGTTCGATAAGGTGCAGCGCCATCCGTCCGGCCTCGCCATCATCGGCAAGGTTCTGCAGCGCGACAATAAATACGCCTGAGCCCTGATGGGCCGCCATGTCCGATTCGCGCAGGCTGCTAATCAGGCGATCCGTTGCCTGGCGCAGAAAATCGGTTGCCGCTCGGTGGCCAAGTTCATCATTAACCTGATCGAAACCGGCAAGATCGACAAACAGAACCGCCAGGTCTTTTCGCTTCCTACGTCCAAGTGCTAGCGACAGGGTGAGTAACTCAGTCAGCAGAGCGCGATCGGGGAGCCCCGTGAGCGGGTCGCGATTTATCGGGCAGCCCTGGAAGACGGTTTCTTGCGGATTCATCATTAATTCCTGCGTCGGACGGTATGTGTGCATTAAAGCGAAGCGGCACCCCTGGTTTGTGTCGGAAGTGAAAACTTTGGGAAAACACTTGGGCAGGCAGGTCGCGTCGTGAGCCGATAGCCTAGATAATGCGACCCATGCACTCTGAGTTGCGACCAATTCGCGAAAGCATCGAACTGACATGCACCTGATCATCTGGCTAGGCGTGGTCGCGGGCCTGGTGGCGGCGGCGCGCATGTCTCCCGGACGGGCACTGATCTGGATGTACGTGCCAGTTCTGCTTGTCGTGCCCGACACCTTCCACGCCATCACACCGGGGCTGCCCGACCCAAGTACAAACGTGGCGGTGATGATTCCGCTTTTCTTTGCCACCCTTGTGGCCTATGCCCGCTTCTGGCGGCCCTCGCTGGCTGACGTGCTTGTGATCGCGATCGCGTCGGTGATGGCCTGGTCGGAATATCTCGCCGCAGGCTACAGCGAAGCCCAGAACCTGCTGTCCGGCACGTTGTTCCAGATCATCGCGCCTTATCTGGTGGCGCGTCTGGCGATCGATCGTGAAGGACTGCATGTAGAAATGGCGAAACGCGTCGTCATCATCATGTTCGCTATTGCCCTGATTGGTCTGTTCGAATTCAGGTTCGGCTGGAACCCCTTTCTTACACTGCCCGAGCGCACGCTGTTTCCCGGCCAGGGTCTTGGGTGGGTCACCACCTTCCGTCACGGCTTCGCCCGCGTCGCCGGACCTTATGCCCACTGCATTCTGGCTGGCATGATGATGATCATGGCCTACCGGCTTAACCGCTGGTTGGAATGGGGCGGCCATTGGGAGCCGACCTTCCGGCGCTTTCCCAATTTGCCTCTGTCCAAGGGACGGATCATCACCATCGCCTTGCTCATCGGCTCGATCACTACCATCGCCCGTGGCCCCTGGCTGGGTGGCTTGCTGGGCGCTATTCTGGTCAATGCCGGCCGCCACCCGAAGCGCGAGAAAGCGTTTGCGATCGGACTGGGCGCTCTACTCCTGTTGTCGGTGCCGGGATATCTGGCTTTCAATTCATATCTTGATGTCGCGCCGGGCATGGAAGCCACAATGTCGCAGGAAACTGCCATGTACCGCAAAGTGCTGTTCGAGAAGTATTACCTGATTGCTCTCGACCACGCCTGGTTCGGCTGGGGACGCAATACGTGGCCGAAGATTGCCGGCATGGCCTCGATCGACAATTATTACCTGTTGCTGTCCCTGATGCATGGCGTGTTGACCACAGCGCTGCTGGTTACCCTGATCGCATGGATGTGCGTCCGCCTGTTTCGTAAGGGCATGGCTGAACCCGCTGCCGAGAGTTCGCTGGCATTCACTTTTCTCGGCATCATCCTCGCTTTCGCTGTATCGATGGTCACGGTCTATCTTGGCGAGAACGTTGTCCCCGCCTTCTTTCTGCTGCTGGGATGGGCGGAAGGCTATGTTCAGGGCAAGGGCTATCAGGGCGTCAGCGGCGGCTCGGCGGCGGACGGCTCCACTGAGGTACCGAAGCCACCTTTCCGCTTCAGGCGCGTGATTCGCTGAAGTTGGGAAAGCGAAATGGCCTTACGACGTTACGGCCCGCGCATGAAGCAAGCAAATCGCGATGTAATGCCTCGGTCGCAGGTTGCGGCGTCATGACCGGCGCCTTCTTCGCTGCGGCCAAAGGGGGCAGGTCGGCGGCGGCCAGAAACAGTCCATCGGCATCCTTTGCCGACAGAATGGGCGGGCCTTGCAAGGGCCAGTCGATGTCCAGTTGCGGATCATCCCAGCGGATGCAACGCTCGTGTTCGGCGGCCCGGTAGTCTGTGACCTTGTAAAGAAACTCAGCCGACTCGGAGAGCACCAGAAACCCATGCGCGAAGCCCGCCGGGATCCACATCTGGCGTCTGTTCGAGGCCGATAACATGCTCCCGTACCAGCCGCCGAATGTAGTCGAAGAACTGCGTATGTCGACCGCAACGTCAAACACTTCGCCGGCCGTGACGCGGACCAGTTTTCCCTGTGGCTGACGTACCTGATAGTGCAGGCCACGCAACACGTTGCGTGCCGAGGTCGAATGGTTATCCTGCACAAAGGCGGCATCGATGCCTGTTGCGTCGCGGAAGTCGCGGGCGTTGAAGCTCTCGTAGAAGCTTCCGCGGGCGTCGCCAAATACTTTGGGTTCGATGACCAGAAGGCCCTCGATGGGACTCTTGATAATATTCATGTTCAGAATACTTTCTCGTTGAGAATGTTGAACAGGTAGCGACCATAAGCGTTCTTGGCCAGGGGGCGCGCCAGTTGTTCTAGGGCGGCGTCATCGATCCACTTGCGACGCCATGCAATTTCTTCAGGGCAGGAAACCTTGAGTCCCTGCCGGTTTTCGATGGTGGCGATGAATTGCGAGGCCTCGAGCATGGATTCGTGGGTGCCGGTATCCAGCCAGGCGTGTCCGCGCCCCATGACCTGGACGTCGAGGGCGCCCTCTTCAAGGTAGAGCCGGTTGAGGTCGGTGATTTCGAGTTCGCCGCGGGCAGAGGGCTTGAGTCCCGCGGCGAGTTCGATCACGCGGTTGTCGTAAAAGTAGAGTCCGGTGACGGCGTAGCGGCTCTTGGGCACTTGCGGCTTCTCTTCGAGGCTGACCGCGCGGCCGCTCGCGTCGAATTCGACGACGCCGTAGCGCTCCGGATCATTCACCGGATAGGCGAATACTGTCGCGCCGGAAGGCCTGGCGCCAGCGGCAGCCAGGACGTGGACGAACTCGTGTCCATAGAAGATGTTGTCGCCAAGGACCAGGGTGCAGGGGGCGTCGCCGATGAAATCGCGACCGATCACGAAAGCCTGGGCCAATCCATCTGGCGATGGTTGGACGGCATAGGAAAGATTCAGACCCCACTGACCGCCATCACCGAGCAGCTGCTCGAAACGTGGCGTGTCCTGCGGTGTTGAAATAATCAGGATGTCGCGGATGCCGGCCAGCATCAGGGTGCTGAGAGGATAGTAGATCATCGGCTTGTCGTAGATCGGCAGCAACTGCTTCGATACCGACATCGTGACAGGGTAGAGCCGGGTGCCGGAGCCACCGGCGAGGATCAGGCCTTTGCGTAGTTTGTTCATGTCTGGACCAGAAATAGGTAAGTTGGGGTTTTGTGTATCCGGAATCATGAGCCGTACTGCTTCGCCACCCAGTCGTGGTAGCCACCTTTTTGCGCAACAGTTACCCATTCCTCGTTTTCGAGGTACCACTGCACGGTCTTGCATATCCCGGTGTCAAACGTCTCGGCTGGCTTCCAGCCCAGTTCCCGTTCGATCTTGCGCGCGTCGATGGCATAGCGATGGTCGTGGCCGGGGCGATCCGTAACAAAACAAATCTGGCTCCGGTAGGAGCGGCCGTCGGTGCGAGGGCGCAATACGTCGAGCAGGGCGCAGACGGTATGCACGATTTCGATGTTGGGCTTCTCGTTCCAGCCGCCGATGTTGTAGGTCTCGCCGGTCTTCCCAGCTTCAAGGACGCGGCGAATTGCGCTGCAGTGGTCCTTCACGTAGAGCCAGTCGCGAATCTGCAGACCATCGCCATACACTGGCAGTTCCTTGCCAGCCAGCGCATTGACGATCATCAGCGGAATCAGTTTTTCGGGAAAATGGTAGGGGCCGTAGTTGTTGGAGCAGTTGGTGGTCAAGACCGGCAGGCCGTAGGTGTGGTGGTAGGCGCGCACCAGATGGTCGCTGGCCGCCTTGCTCGCCGAGTAAGGGCTGCTGGGCTCGTAACGATGAGTCTCGGTGAAGGCCGAATCTTTCCCGGAGAGCGAACCATAGACTTCGTCGGTGGATACGTGCAGTAGGCGGAAGTCCCCGCGCTGTGGCTCGGCTAGACCACCCCAGTAGGCGCGCAGAGCCTCAAGAAGGCGAAATGTGCCAACGATGTTGGTCTCGATGAACGCGCCGGGGCCGTCGATTGAACGGTCGACATGGGATTCCGCGGCAAGGTTCACCACCGCTCGCGGGCGATAGTCGGCGAGTAGTTTTATGACAAGATCAGAGTCGCCGATATCGCCGTGAACGAAAACGTGACGCGGATTGCCCTCAAGAACGGCCAGGTTATGCCGGTTACCGGCGTAGGTCAGCTTGTCCAGGTTGATGACAGTCTCATCCGACTGAACGAACCAGTCGAGGACGAAGTTACTGCCGATGAAGCCGGCACCGCCGGTGACGAGTACAGTCATTGTTTTCTCACTTTCCGTTGCTGGTTGTCGAAGCGCTGAGCCCGAAGGTCATGAACGAAAGGCCGGGCAATAGCTGGCGCAGAAAGTAGCCCACCTCGGCAATGCCCTTCTTATGAGCGTAAATGACGTCACCTTCTTCCAGTGCGAAATTCAGCTTGCGATCGGCGGTGAGTAGTGACTTGAGGGGGATGCGTTCCACGGCTTCGCGGCCCGGGCGATAGATCGAGATCTCGTTTTCATTCGCGTCCTCATTCGGGCCACCCGCCTGGGCCAGTGCATCCATTACCGACATGTCGGGGGTCAGGCGATAAGCACCGGGCTTTTGCACGGCACCCATTACGTACATCAGCGTATCGAACGAGTCCGGGATATAGATCAGGTCGTTAGGCTTGAGGCGGATGTTGTAGGCCATGTCACCGCGGTTAAGCAGACGCTTGAGGTCGACCCAGATGATCTTCTCGCGGCCACGAAATATCGCGACGCGCGTCAGGGTTGCCTGCTTGTCCAGCACCGGCAGGCTGCCTGCGCGGGCCAGTGCGTCGAGCAGCATTGGCGGTCTGTCGAACTGCAGCACGCCCGGGGTCAGTACACGCCCCAGAATCGTGACGCGGTTGGAATGGTATTCGTCGATGCCAAGTGTTACGAGTGGAGCGGTGTAGTAGTTCACCAGTTTGTCACCAATTTGACTGGCCGCCTCCTCGCGCGTCATAGTTGCGACCCGCATCGGCCCGACCAGCGGCACAGTGATGATGCCGTCCGGCCCCACCGTATGCTTGCCGCTCAGTTCCGCCCTGTTCCAAACATTCAAGGTGAGTTTGTCGCCCTCACCGAGGCGATATACGGGATCTGACTCGGCTTCGAATGCCGCAAGTGCTTTCTTGTCGAGAAAGCTTACCCCGTCGCTTTTCTCGGCCTTTTGGAATACGTTGGTGTTCTTGGGCTCGCTGGGAATCTGGAATCCCGCGCAGCCGGCAAGCAGGACAAGAAGTCCGGATGAGAGAATTTGGGCAGCAAGGCGGATCATGTGCTTCTCCATTTCAGAAAATATTTAGCAAACGATTTGGTAACCGAATTTGTAAACCGGGCCAGCAGGTCGCGCACGCGTTCGCGTTCGTCAGCGTCCAACTGATGCCATGTGATGAGAGACCAGAGCGCGCTGTAGGCGATGCCGAACAGGCACAGCACGGCCAGCGTTTCCCCACGTCCGAGGGCTGCCGGCAGGCTTACTTGCCACACCAGCATCAAAACGACCGCGAGTGGATAAGCCGCAAAGCCGGGTAGCAGAATCTCTTTAAACAGCGCACCGGTTGACAGATTGAGCTTGCGCTGGTTGTGGATCATGTAGAGGATCGCTGCCACCGCGTTGCCGCACGACAGACCGACAATCAGCGCCATCGCATTGGCGCCCATCAACAGAATGGCGCTGCCTATGCCAAGGCCCAATCCGGCGATGCGCAGACCGTGGTAGACAAATTCGTTGCTGACATTCCCCATGGCACGGAATACAGCGGAGCCGGGCCCGGTGACAATGTGCAGATGTGACCATAGCGCCGTCAGCGCAAGTATCAGCGGCAGTTGCTCGAGACCCTCCCGCGCACCCAGCCAGCCCAGTCCGATTGGCGCTGAGAATAGTGCCATGAAGCCCAGCGGCAGGCCGGCAAGGAAGCTGACGGCGCGGCTGGACTTTTGGTAGAGATCGCGGATCGCAGACTGCTCGTCGTTCGCGGCGTGACGTGCGGCGGCCGGCATGGTCACGTTGCTGATGGTCGAGGGTACCGAGATGGCCGCCACCGGCAACTTCGCCGACAATTCAAACAGGGCAATGCCTTTAGGCCCGAGCAGAAAGCCGGCAATCACCCGGTCGATCGAGAACAGCGCCGTGCCGAGCAGTGTACTGGCCTGCACCGCCGCGCCAAAGCCGAAGAAGTGACGCAGCATCGTCCTGTCGAAATGACGTGGGCGGATCTCCAGACCCGGCAGAAATCGATACGCCAAACGGGCGAAGGATGTCAGCGACCATGTGTAACGCAGGGCGAAAGCTGCAAGCAGGCTGTAGATGCCCCAGCCGGCAAGCAGAAACAGGAGGATCAGAATGGGCTCCAGCGCATAACCGATGATGGCAACCTGCTTCTCTTCGCGAAAGCGCTGAAGGCCGTGCAGCAGGTAACAGTAGGCGCCGAGCGACAGGTCGAGCAGGAACATCGCGGCAGAGCCCATGACAAGGATGGTGGCCATCTCGCGCTGCTGCGGCAGCACCTTGAGAAATGCCAGCACCTGGGGAAGCGCCAGCCACAAGCCGCCCAGCAAGCAGACGGCCATCAGCGACAGGGTGAAAACCCCGGTGCTCAGCAGCCGGTTGATTGCTGCAGTGTCGCGCTGCGCGTGATAGCGTGCAGTGAAGCGGACATATACGTTAGAAAAACCGACGTCGGCCAGTCCAATGTACATGATGAGGATAAAGCAGGCTGACCACAGACCATAGTCCGCCAGCGGCACGTGAGATAGAACCAGTGGTGGCAGCAGCAGTCGCGTGACCAAATAAAAAGCGTTGGCCACCATGGCGAAACTGGCGTTGCCAGCGACATCGGGTGCTGTCGCAGAAGTCGCAACGGGGATACTCGGGACGGTGGACGGGTGGGCGTTTTTCATGAGGCAAGCTTATTGGCGCAGTGGCCCGGGTTGTGTCGGAAAAGTGAACTGTTGGAAAAATCCTGATGTGGCTGCGCGGCGAATGTCTCTTGCTACTCTGCAGAAATCGGCGCTGTCAAGACGGCAGGGATCATCGGTGCCGCTGACAAGCCGCCGCGATTCCGTCTGATGGGTTATAGTTTCGCGCCATTCCAGAGGAATACATTCCACTGCAGAGGTCAACAATGAAGCAGCAACCATCCGCGCTTGACGAAAATGCCCTTCTGGCATTGACCAAAGACGGCGCGCGCGCGCTTAGCGAACCTGGAACGCGGCTGGCGTCCGCCGAGTTGGAGGCACTGGTGCTCATCGACGGTCAATCGACCGTCGCACAGACGCTCACACGAGTGTCCGTAGTCAGTGGTGCGACGCCCGATGTAGCGCGCGCAAGGCTTGTCGAGTTGATCGGCAAGGGTTTTGTCAGTGCCGGTGCCGATCTGGCCTATGCCGTGCTTGATCCCGGCGACTTCTTTACGCCGGCGACCGCGAAACCCTCTAGCGCCGATGCCGGCGAGCAAGCCCGGGCCGACGCCGATACGGATTTTCTCAGGCAAAACGGATACTGCGTCAACCTCGCTCGCCACGCGACTGCAGTCAGGCAACCGGTTGTCGGACGCAAATTGACGGTGGCTGTGATTGATGACGACCCGAACATCTGCACTCTGTTGCGGATGTACCTCAAGCTTGAGGGGCTGGATACGCGTGTGGCCACCAACCGCGAAGAGATTGTCGCCGTGATTCGTCAGGCCCCGCTGCCGGATTTGGTGTTGCTCGACGTCTGGTTGCCGGACGCCAACGGCTTCGACGTTCTGGCCAAAATGCGCCAGCATCCGGCGGTCAAGGCCGTGCCTGTCATCATGGTCACGGCATCGGCGACGCGCGAAGCCGTGCTTAAGGGAATACAAGGGGGCGCCGACGGCTATGTTACTAAGCCCTTCCAGATTCACTCCCTGATCAAGGCCGTGAAGGAGGTACTCGGCTTGACGTACGATGAAGGAGACCCGGACTGGGATTTCTCACTGTGAATAGTCCGGTAATGTGCTCAAGGCAGAACGATTGCCAGACTGTATGGAGGAATAGAGAAACTGACGCTTCCGTCGTGACAGTCGATGGATTCTGCTCGAGGCCGTATCTGCACGCTATTCTCGTTGTTCAGATTTGTATCTGACCCATCCAGCACGGCCAGTTGCAGTTGCCTTTGAGGGCAGGGTAGTTCCAGCACGAGAGCCACGGATTGCGGCCTTGACGACACGATTGCAAGTCGGCGCCCCTGATCGAAGGCGACGGCAGTAAGTCCGGAGCAGTCGATGCCGGAGCACTTTACAGATCGGGCCTCGCCAGCGGCGACGCGGTTCAGCAATTCGAGCGCAATCCCGGTCGGTCGCAGCCGGTTCGGGTCGGCCAGGTCACGCGTAATGCCCCAGAGGTGCACCAGTCCCTTGCTTTCCTGCACATAGCTATCAAAACCGGCAAAGCTATACACCGCCTGTTCACGTACACCGGCCAGCGTGCCCTGCAGCAAACGACGGGCGAGCGCTGCGCCGCTGGCGGCATTGGTGACGGCGGCATTGCGCAAGCTGGCGTCGGCAGTGCCGAGCGTGGTGTGAAAATTTTCTTCGTAGACGACCAGGCGTTTGTGCTGACGGCGGGCGGTATCGGCTTCCTGACGAATCAGGGTGTCGCTCTCCTGGAAAGCTGCTTTGCGCGCCTCGTCAAGCGACGTTCCAGCGTCCAGCCGGTAGAGAAAATAGGGCGCCACTGCGACACGGGTCGCCTCCTGCGAATGTGCACCGATAGTGCGCGGGCTGTCCGGATTGACGAACTGGGCATTGACCACGGTGACGATCCGGGCGTCATTGCCGCTGCCTTCGCGCAACAGGCGAAAGGCGCGGTCGGCCACGGCGGCGTGGGTCGCGGCGTCAGGAATGCCGCCGGGCCGAAAGATCGTGTTCCAGTTTTCGTTGCCGAATTCAATCATCACTGTGTGGAAGCGATGACGGTCGGCGGCCTCGCGCAGCCAGGCGCCGAACTGCCGCCATTCGTCGTCGTCTAGCGTGGTCGGCGCCACCACCCAGGGTTGCGCGCCGACTTCTGCACAGAGGGCGAGAAAGTCAGGTAGCCCGTAGTGGTTCTGCGCTTCGTTGTCGCCGGGTCGGTAGCGCGCCGGCCGGTGGCCATGGGGCGTGGCGAGGCGGTTGGTCAGGGTGTCGCCAAGCTGGCCTTGCCAGTCGCGCAGGAAACCGGGGTGCAAGGTCTTCAAGGTATCGACCACCACCTGCCGGAAACCACCGGCCCCCGGTTCAGCTTCACCAAGATAGACATCATCCAGACGGACTTCGCCTTGACTGGCTCTGAACCCCAGTGTGAGGACGCCGGGCGCCCCGTGGTCCTTGCCATCGAATTCGAGCACATGGCGACGCCACGACGCGTCCAGTGCGACGTCGGCATCGAGAAAAACGACACCACCGCCCCGGTCAAAGTGCACGTGCAGGCGGGCGCCGGGACTACTTGCGCGAGCCCAGAATTCAAGCTTCCATTTGCCGTGTACCGGCAGTAGTTTGCCGGCGCGATCGCTGATGTTGTCAAAGTAGTGCAGAAGTTCTGCGGGTTGTTCGGAAGTCGCCAATAGGCGTATTGATTGTTGGCCGGCACTGCCCGGGCGGCGGTCGTCCGGTGCGTTGGCGAGGCGGCTGTCCTTGCCCTGCCACCAACCGGGTGCGGCCTGCGGGTCGGTGGTGCGGGTCAGCACCACCACGTCGCCTGCCATGACGCCATCGGTGTCAGCATCCAGTGATATTTCGGCGAGACCATCGCCGCGCTTGCGCGAGTCGAGCACGCGTCCGCCGCGTCCGGCGGCCATGCCGCTACGGATGTCATAGCGCCCGCCACTCCAGAAGCCCTCAGGACGTGCCAACCAGTTTGTGTCGTCCACAATGCGGCGGCCATGGGCGGCCTTGACGATGACGATGGTGCGGTCGAGTACGGCTTCAAAACCCGGGTTGGCAAGGATGTTGGAACGCAACTGCTCGGCCCCCCAGGTGCCGGAGCCGCCCAGATTGAGGCCATAGCGCGGAATATTGGTGTCGAGCACCGGACCGTCGGGAGTAAGCGTGGCGGTGCTCGACAGGGCATTGCAGCCCACCAGCATCAAACCCGCTGCCACGACGGCGCACGCCCGGAAACATGGGCTTCGACGCCGTCCCGCCAGCGCCGACTTTTGCACCGCTTCACCTATGCTCATGACGTAGCTACCTCAGCCGGCTTGCAGCCGGGCGCTTGCCGAGAGCGGTTCAGCATTGGGTCTGTGAGCGCTAAGCAGGTACTGGAAGCTCAGGAAATTCCGAAACAAGCCAAAGGTCAGCCGGTCCTTCCATTGGTCCCAGCTCCCCCAGGCATAGGTGGAGCGCTCTTTAGTCAGTTGCAGGCCGGCCTGCCCTATCAGTTCGACAGCCGTCGCGCGGCTGAAAAAGCGCAAGTGGGTGCGGTCCATGATGCCGGCGGTTTCATAGCGCCACTTGCCCGACAACAACAGCGGCAGTATCACGCTGTGATGACGAATATTAGGCAGGCTGGCGATGAGTTGCCCACCGGGCCGCAACAGAGTCTGCAGCCGCGTGAGGGTACTCCACGGGTCGACCAGATGTTCCAGCACATCGAGGCAGAGGATGAGGTCCAGCGAGCCCGGGGGGATCTTGCCAATGTGCTGGTCGACGTCACCCTCGTGCAGTTCGTCCAGCCGCGTGCGCGCAAAGGCGGCCGCATCGGCGAAGAGTTCGATGCCGGCGATCCAGTCGGCGCGACCGGAGGCCTTGAGCCAGGCCAGCGTGGCGCCACCGCCGCAGCCGATTTCGAGCACGCGCGCAGCGTGCGTCGGCAGCAGCGGCTCGATATCCTTGCGCACGAAAGCGAAATAGTTTTCCTGCTTGTCCTCATACATGTTGCGCTCCTTCGATTCGTAGCGGGTTGCGACCGGTGCGGTTCTTGATGCCCCGCGCAATTCCGGCCAACTGCCGGGTGAATGGCATCCGGTCGTACCACTTGTTCGGGAAAATGTCGCTGCGCGAACTGCGCTGGCCGCCTAGCGACGGCGTCGCCATCAGCGTAATCACGTCCTTGTGTTGCAGGCGGAACAGCGAGTAGGCGCCATCGACGTGCATCGGGCTGCCCAGCGGATGCCCGGTGGGGCGCTGCAGGCAGGCCTCGAGATAATCGTGCAGCGGGCGCAGCACGCGACGGTTGAGGGCATAGAAATGCGTGGTCGCCAGTGGCGTGCGGGTTTCCTGCCAACCCGGTGCTGCACGGCCGTCAGTGGGTTCGACATGACCGAAATAGGCGAAGTCCCAGCGTCCGTCCTGTAGTTTCCTGAGCATGTCCTCCTGTGCGCTGCAAACGCGCGGATCCAGCGCAAGGTCGTCTTCCATGACGAGGATATTGTCCAGGTCATCGCGAATCGCCTCCTTGAGAATGCCGAGATGGCTCATGAAACAGCCGCGCGCGCCAAGACTGGGAAATTCGCCAGCGTCGCTGGGTCGCACAGCGCGAAAGTAGCGGATGCGTGTACCGTCGGCGAATAATCCGGCCTGCCGCAATTCAGTATTCATTTCCCGACGGCGGTCTTCGCGTTCCGGCAGATTGACGATGACGCAACGCTGGAAATACTCGATCAGATTCATTACGTTCTCCTGGTGTGGAATTTCGGAATGCGCAGCATCCATGCCGGCAAGGTGACGAGACGGGAAAGGACAGTGGTCACCCAGCCGGGCCGGGTGAAGTATTCGGCGGCCTTGCGCCCGGTCAGGTATTCGACAAGCATCTCGCGCAGGTAGCCGCCGCCCTCGAAAGGCTGGACGCGGTTGACTACCACGCCGACCGCCGCCGGGGCGACTTTCTCTATCTGGCGGCCGGCACGACGCAACTCGCCACGGGTGATGCCAGCGGCTTCGACGACCAGTACCAGATGCTGCAGGTTGCGCGCCAGAATCTCGGCGTCGGCTGATAGCAGCAGTGGCGGAATGTCGACCAGAACGAAGCGGAAATTCTCCTTCCAGCGGGTAGTCAGTTCGCCCATGCGATCAAGGCGGTCGATATGGCGCTGGCCGTTCGTGTCGCCCACCCAGACGCGCGCCGGCAGCTTGCCCGTCGCCGGGATGATGCAGTCGGCGGCCTCGGCCTGTCCGGTCAGGCATTGGGCGAGGCCGGCAAGACTGCCGGCTCCGTCACGCATGCGCGCGTCGGGTTTGAAGGCATTGGCTTCGACGATCAGCGCCGGGTAGCCCAGCGCGTTGAGTGTGCGACCCAGCGCCAACACCATTTCACTCGATCCGGCGCCCGGCTTCACTGACGAGAAGGCGAATACGTGGGTGCCGTGCTCGTCCTGCTCGCGGATCAGGCCGCCGGCCATGCGCCGCAGTTGGTCCTCGCCGAACATTGCGGTGGCGCTGTCGCTGTTTTCCACCATCCAGCCCAGTGAGGGGATACCGAGCACGCGTTCGGCGTCATTCACCGTATGCACGCGGGCGTCGAGCAGATCACGGCTCACCGGAGCGAGAAGACCGGCGCCGAGCGCGGCGATCAACACCATCAAGAACAGCTTCTTCTTGCCCGGGCCGAAGGGCAACTCGGGCGGCAACGCCGGAGTGACCAGGCGCACAAAACCGAAGGAGTTTGCCTCGGCGGCGAATTCGTTCAGGCGCTCGCGCATCACGTTGAGTTCCTTGCGGTCCTGATCGAGATCCTGAGTCAGCATCATCGCCTGGTTGAACAGGCTGGCGAAGTGCGCGCCCTTCTTTTCCTGTTCGGAAAAGTCACGGGCGAGATCCGCCTCGACCTGGCGAACCTGGTCGACCGTGGTCTGATAGCGCGCCAGAACGCTACCGGATACCTGCCTGGTCAGCGTGCCGATCTGCGTCTCGATTTCAGACTCGATACGCTTCATTTCGGCTGTCAGCTCTGCGTAGGCAGGGTGTTTTGGAGTGAGCCCCGAGATTTGCGTCAATAGTTCGGCGCGACGCTTGTAGAGGTTGGATTTGAGGTTTGCCAGACCTGGGTCGATCAACACCGCTTCCTGCACCGAGCGGGTATTTATGTCGGTCTCGCCGCGTTTCTGGAAAGCCGCCAGTCGGGCCTCGGCTTCGAAGCGCTTGTTGCGCGCTTCCGCCAGCGCCGAGCGCTGCGCGCTGAGCACGCGGTCGTAGGGGTTTTCCACCTTCTCGCCAAAACTGCCGATACCCAGCTGCAGTCCAATTTCGGTGCGATTGACCGTCTTGGCCTCGATACGCCGCAGCAGATCGCCTTCGCGTTCTTCAATATTGCGCTGGCGTACGTCAGCGCCATAGATGCGTTCAATCTTCATGCGATCCAGGTAGGTCTTGACCACGGCATTGACCAGTTCCGCAAGGCCCTCTTTCTTTTCGCTTTGTAGCGAAATCTCGATCATGTAGGTATCCGGGATGGAGCGTGCACTCATCTGCGTACGCAGGCGGTCGATCGCCTGACGCTCGCTCTCAGCCGGTAGACGCCACAGGCTGGCTTTGTCACCAAGACTGCGCAGGGCATCCTGAACGATGTCGTAGCGAAGTACGCTGCGCGTCTGGTGTTCGAGAAATTCGCGGTACTGGGTGTTGGAAGGGAAACTCAGCTCACCGTCATCACGCAGGTTCTTCATGTAGCGCGGCGCGACCTGTACGGTGGCGGTGGTGGCGAACAGGGACTGGCCCTTAATGAAAATTACCGGAATGCCGGCCAGCAGCACCATTAGAAAAGCCGCCAATGCCAGCCGTGGGTGGGCGATCAGGCTGACCAGCGGCTTGATGCCGCGGCTGGGCAGATCGGCAGTAGTGGATGGGACGGACATTGAGGTTCTCTTGTGTGATGCGGTGGATTGCATTACACACAAGGAGAGCCGGGGAGATGTGACGAAACTGCAAACTCTTGGAAAACAGAGGGCAGCGGCGGCCCATGCGGCCCGGGCGCTTGAGCGCCCGGGAAAGGCTATTTGGAGTTGAAGTCTGCGGCAGTTTGTATCAGCTGCTCGTCGATCTGGCGGATCAGCACGTCGACGCGGTCGAGTGGCAAGGTGCCGACGTTTTCCAGTTCAGCCGCGAGTGCGGCCAGTGCGTCAAGGCCGATCGTCGCCGCGGAACCCTTGAGGCCGTGAGCCAGGCGCATTATTGCGCTTGCCGCCGCGTCTTTTCCCTTGGCGAACAGGGTACGCAGTTCTGCCCCATCCGCGCCATGACTGCTGATAAATGCACTCCGCGCTTGCGCGAGCACTTCAAGGTCGTAGAGAAAGCGCGCTTCTACGCTGTTATCGGCCCTGTCCTTGGGCGGGGCAGTGGCGTCGTCGGCCGGTGGCAACCAGCGTGTCAGGCAGCCCCAGAGTTCATCGATGTCGATGGGCTTGGGGATGAAGTCGTGCATCCCGGCGGCCAGGCAGGCGTCCTGTTCTGTAGTACTGGCGCCTGCCGAGAGCCCGATCACCGGCAGGGTGAAGCCTTGTTCGCGCAAGCGGCGCGTCGCCTCAAGTCCGTCCATTCCCGGCATCTGCACGTCCATCAGTACGAGATCCGGCGCAGCCGGCATCCCGCCCAACTGCTTCAGCACCTGATCCCCGTCCTGCGCCAGAGTGGTACGAATGCCGGCGCGCTCCAGCCAGCGCAAAATGATAATCTGATTGACGCTGTCATCTTCGGCGACCAGGATATGGCGGCCGCGAAATTCCTGCGGCACGTCGCTGAACTGTCGGCTGTCACTTGAATCCCCCGGCCCTTCGGCGATATGGAGAGGAAGGAGCAGTGTGAAGCGACTGCCGACACCTTCACGGCTTTCCACCAGCAGTTCGCCCCCCATACCGCGCGCAAGTTCGCGCGTGATATGCAGCCCGAGACCGGTGCCACCGAAACGCCGCGCCGTCGAGGCATCGGCCTGGCTGAACGCGGAAAACAGTCGCGGCAGTGTTTCGGTGGGAATGCCTATGCCGGTGTCGGACACACACAGGCGCAACATCGGCGTTTCATTATCCGTAATATCGACGTCAAGGCAGACCTGCCCCTCCGGCGTAAATTTGATGGCGTTGCCGAGCAGATTGGTCAGGCACTGACCCAGGCGCAAACGGTCGCCCATGAGCCGCGGTGGCATCCCGGGGGCGACATTGACTGCAAGTTCAAGCGCCTTCCCGGCAGGGATTTGCGCACGAATACCGGAAAGTTCTGCCAGCAGGTCGTCCAGCGAGAAAGGCGCGTGCTCGAAGTCCATGCGGCCGGCCTCAAGCTTGGCCGTATCGAGCAGGTCATTGATGATGCGCAACAGGTTGCGTCCGGATCGGACAATCTTTTCGAGGTAGTCGCGCTGCTGGCTGTTCCGCTCGTCCAGCAGGGCAAGTTGGCTCAGGCCAATGATGCCGTTCATTGGCGTGCGAATTTCATGACTGACGTTGGCGAGGAATTCACTTTTGGCGCGATTCGCCGTTTCGGCCGCAACCCGTGCGCGTTCGATCTCGGCCGCGACCTGACGCTGTTCGGTAACGTCATCGAAGACGTGGATGAAGTTCTCGTCGTCGACCTGAATGGAGGCAATTTCGACAATAATTTCCCTTCCGTCGCGCCGCGTTAAGCGCCATTCGGTCTGGCTGATACCCTGTTCAAGTAGTAAAGCGAGATGGCGCTTTACCTTTGCGGTGGAAACCGGAGCGGCAAGCGCGGGCAGTTCGCTGCCGCAGAGCGCTTTGATGTCATAGCCGGTGATGCTTGCGGCCGCGGGATTGGCTCGCAACACACGCCAATGTTGATCGGTCTCAAGGATGCCGGTGAGTGCGTAGTCGAAATAGACGCGGGCAGCCGAGTCGGACTGGAGCGCTTTCGAGGGCTGCGATTTTCCTGCGACAGTGGGCGCAAGGTGAGAACGAAGTCGCTCGACAAGCTCATGCAGTTCCAGCGCTTCCTTATGTGGCAGTGAAGTGGTATCCATCGCATCAAGCAGATCGCGCAGTGCATCGATCGCGCGCCGTGTCGCCAGCGCTGACTTTTTGGAATAATTCGGCGAGATCATGTGGCTGGGGAGGTGTCGATCATTTCGCTGCGGCGCTTGACAAGGCGAATGCTGCTGACGCCAGGCATGAGGCTCGCATATTCGACGCTGTCGACACAGTTATCGATAATGTAAAGGCCGAAACCGCCCTCGCTGGCACCGCTAAAATCCGGTATCGGGTCAGCTGGCGGAGCGAACGTTGGCCCCGGGTAGATCAGTTCCACAGAAATCTCGTCGGCGCGTCGTGTCAAACGGCAGGCGATGGTCGCATCGGCAAAATAGGGCTTGGCGTGTCGCAGAATGTTTGTCGCTGCCTCGAAGCTCGCCAGTACCAGTGCGTCTATATCGGCTGCGGGCAGCTGGCAGGCGGCCGCGGCGACCTCTGTGCGCAGCGGGGTCAGGCCGTCCAAACGCCAGGGCAATACCAGCAGGCTCGGATTGAGCCGCTGCTCAAAGCCGCTGCGTGGTTGCTTTCGGCGTTCCTGCAGTTCCACCATGACTGCGGTTTGGTCATCGATGAGGATGCTATTGCCGACGAAATTCCGTACCTCTTGCCGAATAGACTGTAGCAGCGAGGTCGGTGGAATCGATACAGAGCGACCCGCCTGCAGAATTCCGGTCAGGCGTTGAAGGCCGAACTCTTCCTTGCCCGCATTGATCGATTCAGTAATTCCATCGGAATACACGAGAATGGCATCGCCGGGTTCGATGGGCACGGTCGCTTGTACATAAATTTCGTCTGGAATTACGCCGATTGGCAGGTTTTCGCCGGAAATCGTTTCGACGAGATTGTCTGATTTTCGCACCAGCAACCCAGGCGTGTGCCCGGCGTTGACAAAGGACATGGTACCGGCGTCACAGTCAAAGCGATATAAAGCCAACGTGACGAACGCATTGAGTTCGATCAGTCGCGGAGTCAGGCTGTGGTGCAGCGCATTGATGATCTCCGCCGGGTTCGGCAGTTGATGTTCGATAGCACGCTGAGAAAAGAGTTCTGCCAGTACCTTGTTGTAGCTACTCTTGACGCCGGCACCGATCAGCGCGGCCGGGACGCCCTTGCCCATTACGTCGCCGACCAGAAGCTCGAAACAGTCGGGCCGAAAGCGGGTGATCGCGAAAAAGTCGCCGTCGATGCCTTGGGAGGATTCGGTATAGGTTGCCATGCGGGCACCGTGAATGCCCTCCGGTAAGTCGCCGAGGAGTAGCGAGCGCTGAATTTCGCTGCCTGTCGCCAGTTCGCGCACGCGCGAACTGGCCAACTCTGTTTCGGTTTCGCGATATTGCTCAAGCAGTTTTTGCAGATCGGCCTGATAGAACTCCAGTTGCTCCTCGGTGCGCTTGCGGTGGGTGATGTCGGTGTGGATGGATATGTATTGATACGGCTTTCCTTCAAGATCCAGCATGGGGACTATGGTTGAAGCGACCCAGTAGATCGTGCCATCCTTGCGCCGGTTGGCCAACTCGCCATGCCAGACCTTGCCAGCTGAGAACGTGGCCCACATGTCCGCGTAGAAGCTCTCGTCCTGCTGTCCGGACTTGAGTATGCGGTGATTCTGCCCCATCAGTTCTTCATTGGCATATTGACTGATTTCACTGAGCTTGTCATTGGCATAAATGATCCTGCCCTCAGGATCGGCGATGCTGACCACGGCATGCTGGTCCAGGGCGAACTGCTTGGCGGCCAGATCGGCAACCGTCTGTTGCAGAAGGGACCGGGTGCGCTGCTGGTCGGTTTCCAGCGCTTTTCGTTCACTTATGTCGCGCAGCGAGCCGAGAAAATATTTCTGGCCGCCACTTTCGAAGGGGGCGATCGAAAGTTCGACCGGAAACTCGCTGCCATCCCGTCGCAGCGCAGAAATCTCGATGCGTTTGCGCAGCACCGGCCCAACGCCGGTGGCCAGGTAATGGCGCATGCCCTGTGCGTGTGCAGCGCGATGCATCGGCGGTACGATCAGGTCGCCCATGACTGCCCCGAGCACATCTTCGCGGCGATAGCCGAAGGTGTTTTCCGCCGCCGGATTTAGGTCCACGATGCGGCCTTCGGCGTCGATGGTTATGAGTGCATCGAGTGAAGCTTCAAGGACGGCGCTCTTGCGCGCCTCACTGTCCTGCAAACCTTGAAACTGTTCCTTGAGCAGTTGCGACGCCTTGTTCAGCGCAGTCTGGATCTGCATGACTTCCTTGATCCGGTCGCTGATGGTCAGGTGTGCGCCCTCATGATCGACGAGTCGGTCGGCAAACTCCGCAGCCTGCTTGATCATTCCGCCGACACGGTGCGCGACCAGCAGCATCGCCAGTCCCGCCAGCAGCGACAATGCGCAACTAAATAGCAGTGAATCCATGAGGATACGACGCCGCAGCGTATCAAGCTCGGCGAAGCTGGAGGTGATGCGGAGCCAGCCGATGCGCCCGCCACGCTCTATGGCGAGCAGGTAAGTGTAGTCCTTGCCGGTCAGTGCTTCCTGCTGATCGAGGCGCAAGGGCTTTGTGGCCATGTCATAGACCGCCCGTGGTGCACCGCC
>FLOH01001086.1_pt1 | contig 45124 bp, 46 predicted proteins | sample 756751 | NCBI WGS metagenome assembly FLOH01 (sample SAMEA4026879, study PRJEB14308) | marine metagenome | biome: coastal water; material: water | depth 74 m
GTTTTTCCCAACTTATGCAGCGTAGTAAAAAGGAAAAACTACTCCCGAAGCAAGAAGACCATATCAGACAAATCAATACAGCTGGCACACATCTTCTCGTGCTTATTAACGAGATTCTGGATTTGGCTAAGATTGAATCGGGCACCTTCGCTTTATCCATCGAGAACGTACTTCTGAGTACTGTGGTCGAAGAATCCATCGCGATGATTGCGCCGCTTGCAAAGGCCAAGGACGTAACGATAACCAACGAAGACGAAGGATATCGCGATATTATCGTTAAAGCCGACTTCACACGGCTCAAACAAATATTGGTCAACCTCCTGTCAAACGGCATAAAATACGGCCATAACAACGGCTTTGTAACACTGAAATATGGAACCGGTTCCAATGACGGTTTATGCCGCATCTTTATTATTGATGATGGCCCAGGAATTCCCCAAAACAAACACGAAGAAATTTTCCAACCGTTCCGGCGCATAGAGCAAAGTGACCTGGACATCGAGGGAACTGGCATCGGGTTGACCATCACCCAAAGGCTGGTCGAACTCATGAACGGTGCCATTGGCATCGAAAGTTCGCTTGGTCAGGGGGCTACATTTTGGGTTGACGTTGTCATCACCCCAGATGACGGGAATATGAAAAAGCTGCCCCCCCTCAGAGAACCGCTTGCGGTAACCGTAAAAGCGATGAATGACTTGTTCACGATCCTTTACGTCGAGGACATCCCGGCCAATCTACAATTGATGGAAAGCATCATCGATGATCTGGAAAACGTGAGACTGCTGACCGCCCATACGCCCGAACTCGGGTTACAGCTGGCGAGCATCCATAAACCCGATCTCATTATATTGGATATCAACCTTCCGGGAATGAGCGGTTTTGGCATTCTAAAACGTCTGCAAAGAGATGAAGTCAACAAACACACGCCGGTCATCGCGCTCAGCGCCAACGCCATGCCCAATGACATTAAAAAAGGAATCAATGCGGGGTTTCAAGAATACCTCACCAAGCCTTTGGATATCGATCTGTTCCTGGAAACGGTGGAGCAATTCATTGAAAGCCGGAACAATGTCTGAATTAGGGGACGTGGTCGATAAACAGAGCATCATGGCCGCGAGCATTTTGATCGTTGATGATAATCCCGCCAATGTTCGGCTCCTGAATGAAATTCTTGAGGACGAAGGCTATGCCAATATAAAAAGCGTCACTGACCCTCGCGAGGTCGTGGGCATCGTTGGGGCCGATCGGTTCGACCTGCTCCTCCTCGACATCAACATGCCTCATCTTGATGGTTTCCAGGTGATGGAGCAGTTGCGCGACGTAAAAGGCGCAGAGCACCTGCCGGTCCTCGTATTGACCGCTCAAAACGATCAAGGCTTCCGTTTGCGGGCCCTGGAAATGGGGGCCATGGACTTTGTTACGAAACCTTTTGATGTCTCGGAAGTTCTCAATCGCATCCATAACATACTGATGGCGCGCATTCTTTACCGTCAGACACTTTCCCAAACTGAGGTTCTTGAAGGACTATCATCCAAGCTGTCAAAATACCTCTCACCCCAGGTTTACCAAACCATATTTTCAGGAAAAAGTGATGTTTCGCTTATTACAGAGCGTAAAAAACTGACCATTTTTTTCAGTGACATCAAAGATTTCACCCAGACTACAGAAGATCTCCAACCGGAAGACCTAACCTATCTTTTAAACAGTTATTTCACGGAAATGTCGAAGATCGCATTAGAACATGGTGCGACAATCGATAAATTCATTGGCGATGCCATGCTCATGTTTTTTGGGGACCCGGAAAGCAAAGGGGTCAAGGAAGATGCTCAGGCGTGCCTCCGCATGGCCATCGCCATGCAGCGGAAAATGGCGGAGTTAGGGGATCTTTGGCGCGCCAAGGGCTACGAAAAACCGTTCCAAATGCGGATTGGCATTAATACTGGATTTTGCAACGTCGGAAATTTCGGCAGCGTTGACCGGATGGATTACACCATCATTGGAGGTGAGGTCAACTTGACGGCGCGCCTCGAAACCCGGGCAGATCCGGGCGGTATATTGATGTCCTATGAAACCTATGCCCTTGTTGAGGATATCGTGCGCGCCGAATCCAGGGCCCCCATTCACGTCAAGGGTATTCGTCGTGAAATCCGCCCTTATGCCGTCACGGGGCTTTATGAAGACCTCGAAAAAAAATTTACGGTTATCCGCAAGGAGCGCAAAGGTTTAAACCTCCTGATTGACTTCGAGGCAATGGATGACGAAGCGCGACAAGCCACGGTCGAAGATTTGCAAGAAGCGTTGACGGCGGTACAATCGGGCTTTGCCTAAACACCGTTAGGCCCCGGTAGTCCCCCCCCTTTTTTTCTCAAATCGTTCGGTATGCTTTTGGTATATAGACCAACACACAAACCGAAGAACAAAAGAGAACATCCACCAAGTTAAGCAGACGATTTCATTTGGCTTTAAGATGAATGGTCGGGGAGACAGGATTCGAACCTGCGACCCTCTGGTCCCAAACCAGATGCGCTACCAGACTGCGCCACTCCCCGACTGCGGGGCAACGTATGCGTTTTGGGCCTCGGGGGCAAGGCGCAAAATGGATGAAAATGTTCATTTCGGATTTTAGGGCAACACCATCTGATCACCTGCCCGCAAACCCAGTCTTTGCGCGGTTCCGCCGGGCACTTCCAAGACGTAGCGGACCGGCACCGGGACAGAGATCAGATCTTGCGACAGCGGCTTTGTGTTTGCGGCGATGTACACCAACTTGGCGTCGGCGTTAAAAAACAACATATCGAGCGATATCAGGGTGTTTTTCATCCACATGTTGATGCGCCTGGGCTGAGTGTAGTCGAACAACATCCCCCGATCCGGCGCTAAGCTTTCGCGAAACATCAGTCCTCGGTGTTGTTGAGCTGAGGTCGTCGCCACTTCCACCTGAAACGTGCTGGTCTCGCCGCTTTGGCTGATGATGTTCAGCGCTAAGGTGGGGAACATGGTTTGGTGTGGCTTGGTGTGACCAAGTATCTGAACAGGCGTATAAACAGGCACATCACCGGCTTGCGCATCACATGTGACAGGCAGACAAAACCACAGCGCCGCGAAAGCCATGCCAAGAGCAACCGTGATTTTAGGTAAAAACATCTGAGTAAAGTCCGTCATGGGGGGGCATCTTTAAGTTTGTTGCGTGTCGTGTCATCCGACAACGTACAGTTTACCCCGTTCTGCGCAAAAGCAAAAAAAATCCCCGTGTTCAGGCTTGCTTCACCTGAGCGCGGCTCTTATTCTCCCTAAACGAACAAAAACTGTGGGAGCCGAACAACGTGTTGCATGCCTTTTCACTTGGGATCGCTTTAGCCTTCGTTTGGGCTTTGCTGTCGGGCATGCCTGAGCCGTTGTTGATCGGGCTGGGGATTGCGTCCGTGGTGCTGACGGTGTGGATCGCGCACCGCATGGATGTCGTAGACCACGAAGGACACCCCATTCATCTTGGCCCCCGCGCCTTGGTCTATTTCCCCTGGCTGGGGATTGAAATCATCAAAGCCAATTGGGACGTGGCCAAAATCATTTTGAGCCCGAAGATGAACATTCAGCCGCACATTTTCAAAACCAAGGCGTCGCAAAAAAGCGATGTCGGTCTCGCCACCTATGCCAACTCCATCACGTTGACGCCCGGCACCGTCACCATCACCATGGATGACGATGGCATATTTGAAATCCACGCTCTCACCCATGCGGCCCGCGAAGGGGTTGAAACTCTTGAAATGGATAGCCGCTGCACCGCCATGGAAGGCATGAGCAAGCGCGATCACAAAAAACCTGGACCCCAACCCGGACCAACGCCAGGACCCCGGCCAGGACCAACGCCATGACGATAAACATGTACGGCGTGGCCGCCTTGGCGGTGCTGATTTCGATGGCGCTGAGCATGATCCGCGCGTTTGTCGGTCCGACCGTGTTTGACCGCATCTTGGCCGTCAACGTCACCGGCACCTTAACCGTGGTGCTGATTGCGGTTTATGGTTTTTTGGATGGGCGTCCCGATTTTCTCGACATCGGTTTGCTCTATGCGCTGATCAACTTCACCGGCACCATTGCGGTCACCAAGTACGTCAAGTTCCAAGACTTAGGCCATCCCATGGAAGGCCCGGACGGGGGTGACGTGTAATGTTTGACCTGTTGCACACCCCGCTTGGGCCGTTGGCGCTGAACGAATGGATCAGTTGGCTGTTTATCACCGTCGGATCGTTCTTCGCCATTGTCGGTGCCATCGGCATTGTGCGCTTGCCGGATATTTTTTCCCGCATGCACGGTGTGGGCATCGTCGACACCTTAGGCATTATGCTGATTCTTTGCGGGTTGATGTTTCAAGCCGAAGAGTGGATCGTCGTCGTCAAGTTGGGCATGATCTTGGTCTTTATCTTTTTCACGTCGCCGACCACGACCTTCGCCTTGGCCCGTGCGGCCATTTACGGCGGTGTCACTCCCGGCCCCACATCTGAGGAATTGTCCGAGGCTCGAAAGCACCAGAAGGAGGCGGGACCATCGAACACGTAATCGTCATCTCCTTACTTCTGTTCATGGCGGCGACGGCTTTTTGGCTGGTGCGTTTGCGCAACCTGTTCGCCGTGATCATGCTGTCCGGTATCTATTCGCTGTTCGCCGCCGCCCTCTATGTGGTCATGGACGCGGTTGATGTGGCGTTCACCGAAGCCGCCGTGGGCGCGGGTATTTCCACCGTTTTGATGCTCGGCACCTTATCGATGACAACGGACCAAGAAAAAGCGCACAAAAAGACCTCTCCCTTTGCCCTGGTGCTGGTGTTGGCCACCGGTGGCGTGCTGATTTACGGCACTCTGGACATGCCGCGTTATGGCGATGCAAATGCTCCGATCAACCAACACGTGGCGAACCGCTATATTGAAAAGTCCGGCCATGAAGTCGGCCCGCCCAATGTTGTCACGTCCGTTTTGGCCAGCTACCGGGGTTATGACACCTTAGGTGAAACGGCCGTGGTGTTCACCGCTGCGGTGGGCGTTTTGATGATCATTGGTCGTTCTAAGGGTGGTTTCTTGCCCGGATCAACGCAGATTATCCGCCGCCGTCGCCGCAAAGGTGAACGCCCAGATGAGGAAAAGGAAGCCTCATCATGATGACCGAAAAGCCCCTTTTGCGGGTTGTCGCAAAGCTGCTGATTCCACTGATCATGCTGTTTGCCTTTTACGTACAATTTCATGGCGACTTTGGTCCCGGCGGTGGGTTTCAAGCCGGGGTCATTTTTGCGGTGGCGTTTATTTTGTATTCTCTGATTTACGGCGTACGGGTGGCCCGGCAAGCGATTCCCGCATGGGTGACGCGCAGTATGCTGGCGATCGGCGTGCTGATTTATGGTGGCACTGGCGTGGTCACGATGTTGATGGGCGGCGAATTTCTCGACTACAACGTGCTTGGGGCCACCGTCCACGGCGGTCAACACTTGGGCATTTTTTTGGTTGAGTTCGGCGTCGGCATGACCGTCGCGGGCGCGATGATTACGATTTTTTACACCTTTTCCGGACACGTGAACGACGATCTGCCGTTCCGCAAGGGCAGTAGCATCTCCCCCAATGACAACGTCACCTCGGCGCAGAAAGGTGATGGGCTCTAACATGTTTGACTGGAACGACGCTTCCAACCTTCTGGGCTTGCTCAATTATTGGGTCGCGGTCATTTTGATGATGGCGGGTTTTTACACCGTCATCGCCCAACACAACTTGATCAAAAAGGTCGTTGGGCTGAATATCTTTCAAGTCGCGGTGTTTGTGTTTTACATCTCCATGGGGAAGGTGACGGGCGGCTCCGCGCCCATTTTGAAAGACGGCATCGAAGTCTATTCCAATCCCCTGCCCCACGTGCTTATCCTCACCGCCATCGTGGTTGGCGTTGCGACCACGGCGCTGGCGCTGGCGTTGGTGGTGCGCATCAACAACAGCTACGGCACCATTGAAGAAGACGACATCCAAGTCATCGAACACGATGAGGAGGACATCGCATGAGCGGGGCCGAAATGACGTCCGATCCATGGCTGATCTTGCTGGTTATCGTGCCGTTGCTGGCGGCACCGGTATGTGTGTTGTTGCGCAGCGCCACGGGGGCATGGTCGGTGGCGACGGCAGTTTCTTGGGCAGTGTTTGGCATCAGTTTGAAGCTGCTGGACACGGTCATGGAGCAAGGCATCGTGCGTTACCGCATTGGCGGTTGGGACGCGCCTTGGGGGATTGAATACAAGCTTGATTCCGTGGGCGTGTTTGTGGTCTTGATCGTTTCCGCTATCGGAGCGGTGATGTTGCCTTACGCCAAACGCAGTGTCGAAAAAGAAATCCGCCAAGACCGCATTTATCTGTTTTACGCCATGCTGTTGCTGTGCCTGTCGGGTTTGCTGGGCATCACGGTGACGGGCGATGCCTTTAACCTGTTTGTGTTTTTGGAAATTTCCAGTCTGTCGAGCTATGTGCTGATTTCGTTGGGCACCGACCGGCGGGCGCTGACGGCGGCGTTTCGCTATTTGATCATGGGCACCCTTGGCGCCACCTTTTACATCATCGGCGTAGGCTTGCTGTACCAAACCACCGGCACGCTGAACATTGCGGATCTCAAAACCATCATGCCTGCGGTTATCGACACCCGCACCGTTCACGCGGCGCTGGCGTTTCTCACCGTCGGCATAAGTTTGAAGCTAGCGCTTTTTCCGCTGCACCTGTGGCTGCCCAACGCCTATACGTTTGCCCCCAATGCGGTGACGGCGTTCTTGGCGGCGACCGCGACCAAGGTGTCGGCTTATATCTTGCTGCGGATTATCTTTACCTTGTTTGGTGACGTTGATTTGTTCACCAGTTTCCCGTTGCAACCAATCCTCATTACCATGGCGTTGGCGGCGATGTTTTTGGCCAGCCTCAGCGCCATCTGGCAAGAAAACGTCAAACGCATGATGGCGTATTCGTCCATCGCGCAAATCGGCTACATCGTGCTGGGCATCGCCCTGGCGTCGGAAACCGGGCTGACCGGCGGCATCGTGCACATGTTCAATCACGCCCTGATGAAGGGCACCGCGTTCATGGCCATCGGTGCGGTGGTTTTTGCCACCGGGGCGGTGACGCTGAAGCAAATGGAAGGCATAGGCACGCGCATGCCCTACACCATTGCAGCGTTCGTCATTGCCGGCTTAGGCCTGATCGGCGTGCCGCTCACCCCTGGTTTTATCAGCAAATGGCAGTTGGTCACGGCGGCGCTGGAACTGGACATGTGGCCGCTGGCGGCACTGATTTTGCTGTCCAGTTTGCTGGCGGTTATTTACGTGTGGCGGGTGTTTGAAGTGGCCTATCTGAGGCAGTCCCCCGCAGGCGCGCCCGCAGCTCAAGAAGTCCCGCTGAGCATGCTTCTGCCCATCTGGGTGATGGCATTGGCGGCGCTGTATTTTGGCGCGAACGCGACCTTCACATTAAACTTAGCGCACACCGCCGCTCTGCAATTGATGGGGGGGCTGTAAATGTTGTTTGCATTTTTAAGCGAAGCCCAGGCCATTCAGTTGGCAGTGGTTCTGCCGTTGATCGGCGGCTTGTTGGTGATGTGGATGGGGGAGCGCAATCGCAACCTGCGCGAAACCGTTTCGTTGGCCACCGCCGTGTTGGAATTTGTCCTGGTGGTCTCGCTGACCGGTGAAGTGTTGGACGGAGCGCGGCCGTCCGTCGATCTGTTTGAGATGCTGCCCGGCCTGTCCATCACCTTGACCGTGGAACCCTTGGGCCAGCTGTTTGCGTTGATCGCCAGCGGCCTGTGGATTGTCAACACGGTCTATTCCATCGGTTACATGCGGGCCAACCAAGAAAGCAACCAGACGCGCTTTTACGTGTGCTTCACCATCGCCATTTCGGCGGCGATTGGCATCGCTTATGCGGGCAACGTGCTGACGCTGTTTTTGTTTTATGAAATGCTCACGATTTCCACCTATCCGCTGGTGACCCATGCGGGCACCCCTGCGGCCATTCGCGGAGGGCGGGTCTATCTGGGGGTCTTGCTGAGCACCTCAATCGGCTTGTTGTTTTTGGGCATGCTGTGGACCTATAACATCACCGGCACGCTGGATTTTGTCCAAGGCGGCATTTTGGCAGGCCAAGTCCAAGGCCCGGAACTGGCCGTGTTGATGTTTTTGTACATGTTCGGCATCGGCAAAGCGGCCTTGATGCCGGTGCACCGCTGGCTGCCCGCAGCCATGGTCGCCCCCACCCCGGTCTCGGCGTTGCTGCATGCCGTGGCGGTGGTCAAAGCCGGTGTATTTTCGGTGGTCAAAGTCATCGTGTATATCTTTGGCCTGGATTTTTTAAGCGAAGCCCACGGCGATGACTGGCTTTTGTTCGTTGCCGGTTTTACCATCATTTCGGCCAGCATCATTGCGTTGCGCCAAGACAATCTCAAACGCCGCCTCGCCTATTCGACGGTGAGCCAACTCAGCTACGTCATTTTAGCCACCGCCATTTTGGCCCCCATTTCGGTGGCGGGCGCGGTGATGCACATCGCGGCCCATGCGTTTGGCAAGATCACGCTGTTTTTCGCCGCAGGGTCCATCTACACCGCCGCGCACAAGACCGAGATCAGCCAGCTGGACGGCATCGGCAAACGCATGCCCTTCACCATGGCGGCGTTTGGCATCGGCGCGCTGTCGATGATCGGCATTCCGCCCACTGCGGGCTTTATTTCCAAGTGGTACATTTTGTCTGGTGCGTTGGAAACCGGTGAAATTTTCGCCATTTTAGTCATTGTGGCCTCAACGTTGCTCAACGCGAGTTACTTCTTGCCAATCATCTACGTGGCATTTTTTAAAGAGCAAAAGCCCCGGGAAGCAGACGACCCTTATGCCAAATACGACAACCACGGCGAAGCGCCCGTCGCCGTCGTGGCGGCGCTTTGCTTCACCGCGCTGGGCACCATAGCGTTGTTCTTCTATCCCGAAGTGCCCTTGGCCTTGGGCCGCGCTTTGGTGGGAGGCTGATCATGAGCAAAACCAAAAAACCAACAAAGCCGCAAAAAACCCAAAAGCCCCAAAAGCCCCCCCGCCTGGACATCAACGGCCAGCCCCTGCATTGGCTGGTGCGGCCTGTCACCATCAAGCTGTTGTGGCTGGGCGGCATTGCCTTGCTGGCGTTGGTGACATGGCTGGGCACCACGGTGCATCCCCACGCGACGTTTGGCTTTGAAGCCACGCTTGGTTTTTATTCGTGGTACGGCTTTGCCACCTGTGTCGTCATGGTGGTGTTCGCCAAACTGCTGGGCGTGCTGTTGAATAAGAAGGACACCTATTATGATCAGTGACCTTCACACCAGCTCGTTTGTAATTTCCCCGTCATTCATTTTGATTTTTGGCGCGTTTTTGCTGCCCCTGGTCAGTGGCTGGGCGCGCAGTGTTTTGTTATTAGGCTTGCCGCTGTTGACCATGGGGGCGATCTGGCAGGTGGGCGACGGCGTGCAGCTCACTACGACTTTCTTGGAATACCAGTTGGAATTGGTGGACGGCTCAAACCTGTCGCGGCTGTTCGCCACCATCTTTGCCATTATGACGTTTGCGGGCGGGCTGTTTGCGCTCAAGCAAACCCGGGTGATGGAACTGTCCGCCGCGTATGCTTATGCGGGCAGCGCCATTGGCGTGACGCTGGCCGGTGACTTGATCACGGTGTTCATGTATTGGGAGCTGATGGCGGTTGGCTCGACCCTTGTCGTGTGGTCGGGACGCACCGAAGCGGCGGGACGCGCGGCCATGCGCTATGCCCTGGTGCACCTGTTGGGCGGAGTGGTGCTGATGATCGGCATCATCGCTTACATCCAAGAAACCGGATCCATCGATTTTGTCCCCATGCAGCCCAATAGCTTCGCCACCTGGGCTATCCTTATTGGGTTTCTCGTCAACACCGGGGCGCCGCCGCTCAGCGCGTGGTTGCCTGACGCTTATCCCGAAGCCAGTTGGTCGGGCACGGTGTTTTTGTCGGCGTTCACCACCAAGACGGCGGTTTACGTCTTGCTGGTTGGTTTTGCCGGGGAACAGATCCTCATTTGGATCGGCACCTATATGATTTTTTACGGCATCATCTACGCGCTGTTGGAAAACGACATGCGGCGGATTTTGTCGTATTCGATCATCAACCAAGTGGGCTTCATGGTGGTGGCAGCCGGTATCGGCACGGAACTGGCCATCAATGGTGCGGCAGCGCACGCGTTTACCCACATCATCTATAAAGCCTTGCTGTTGATGAGCGCCGGATCGGTTATGTACATGACCTGTGACGCAGACAACCCAGGCGGCAGGCGCAAATGCACCGATTTGGGTGGTTTGTTCCAATCCATGCCGCGCACCGCCATCGCCGGGATCGTCGGCGCGCTGGCCATCAGTTCGTTCCCCTGGACCAGCGGCTTCGTGTCTAAATCTATGACCAGCCAAGCGGCCTATGATGGGGAAATGATGGTGCTGTGGATGTGTCTATTGGCGGCCAGCGCAGGGGTGTTTTTGCACGCCGGTATCAAGTTCCCGTGGTTTGTATTTTTTCAAAAAGACAGCGGCTTGCGGCCCAAAGACCCTCCCTGGAACATGCAGGCGGCGATGATTTTGTTTTCCGTGCTGTGCATCTGGATCGGGGTGCAGCCCGGCCCCTTGTACGCGCTGTTGCCTTATCCGACCGATTACCAGCCCTACACCAACGCGCATGTGTATGAGATGCTGCAACTGCTTTTGTACGCAGGCTTGGCGTTTTTTGTGCTGCTGCCGCTGCTCAAACGCAAACTCACCATCGCCTTGGATTTTGACTGGTTTTACCGAAAGTTGGCGGTGGAGACGGTGCGCAATCTGGCCCTGACCTTGTCCAGATTCTTGGGGGGCTGCGCCTGGATTCACGACAAACTGGTCAACGGTGCGATCGATTTAGCCAGCCATCACCACAACCCGCGTGGCATTTTGGCGCGCACCACGCCGGCGGGCGTTATGGTCTTTTGGGTGGTAGTGCTGCTGTTCGCGTATCTGGTTATGTACTTGTTTGTTTAAGGCCGGGTTTGTTTAAGACCGGGTTTATTTAGAACCGGGCAGCCACGATTTGACCTTCACTGGGTCGCCCGATTGGGTGAGCATCACGCGCTGCCCATCCTCACTGCGAAATTGCTTGGAGACGCTGGTTTCTTTTTTTGCCGCTTCAGACTTAAACGCCAAGACCATGGTTTCCAAGGGAATTTCGGTGCGATTGGCTTTGCGCAAAGCCACCGCATAGGCTGTGTTTGAGGTGATCAGAGTTGTCAATTGGGTGGGTTTAAGATGGCCAAAGCGCCGCCAAATGCTGGCCAAAAACACTTCGACTTCCGCCGCCAAAAATAGTTCCACATCAACGTCGGGCCTGCCGCGCGAAAAGGCGTGATAAACGGTAGGCTCAATGGGGCCTTGATCATCGGCGACAAACACTGCGGGCATCAGCTTGCGCCCGTCATAGGCAATCGCATAAAACGCCTGAGACAAATACAACAGCCGATGCATTTTCAACGGCTGCAGGTATTCATTCTCGTTCAGTGCCTGATCGGCAAACCATATGGCGACATCGAATGTGGAATTTACGGCAAATGTCATATCAAAAAGCCCAACCCAGCGGCCGGATTCGTCGTTGCGAGAGCTCATACGTTAGCACACGCCTCTCAGCAAAACGTTAACGCCTAAGCGATTTCGTCGAGCAAGCTTTGGGACATTTCATCGGCCGCCTTCACCACTTGGAGGCTGGCGCGATACGAGCTCTCGGCGATCATGAGGTTAGTGAATTCCGTGCCTAAATCGGTGGTGGACAGCTCAAACGCACCGCTTTGCACGCTGCCTGCCAGTCCTTGTCCCGGCGTTTCATAGGTGGGCGCGCCGGACCCATCGGTGGCGGCGTAGACACCGCCCGCTAGGGAGCTAAGGCCCGACGGATTGGTGAACGTGGCGACGCGGATATCGGCGATTTGGCGCTGCTGCCCATTGTCAAAACGCGCGCTGATGCGCCCATTGGGGCTGACTTCAACACCCGCGACTGAGCCGTAGCCTGCACCGTCGGCGCGCACACCGCCCAGCACAAAATCAGAACCAAACCGTGTCAGACCGCCCAAATCAAGCTCCAGCGTCAAGTCTTTGGCACCGCTCGACAGGTTGGAGATATTTAAGCTGGCAGGTGCAGCTGCGCCCGACACCAAGCCATCCCCGCCAAAGCTGACCGTGACGGCAAAATCCGGTCCGGCGTTGTCGCCTTCGCGGGCGGTGGCGGTTGTAGCCCCGCTGAAAGCCTCAGAGATGGAGCCGATGGAAACGCCATATGCGCCACCAGCTTGGGCCGTAAAATTCACCGCGATGTCAACGCCGTTCCCGAGCGAGTCGGTGGTGCGGGCGGTGATCGTGAAGGTCTCCCCCGGTGCCGCAGTGGCGGGCAAATTTGCGTCAATAGAGACCTTAGTCGAGGCATCCGCCGCGCCCGCGATGGATCTGACATTCACCCGCGACAAGCCGCCATTGGGGCTTGCTGCCAACAGGGCAAAGCCGTCGCTGTTGACCAAGTCGCCGTTGCCATTGGCGGCGAACGATCCGTTGCGGGTGAACAGCGTTTGCCCCCCAGACGCACCCCCAGATGCCCCAGCAGATGCCCGTTCCACGGCAAAAAAGCCCGCGCCGGAAATTGCCAAATCGGTATTTGAAGCGCTGGACGCCAGCAAGCCCTGGACGTTGTTTAAGGGCCGAGAAACCGCCTGCACACCGCCCGAAGCGTAAGCCGTGCCGGTTTGCCGCGTGGTGATGGTTGAGCCTTGAATGTCTGTGCGCTTGAAGCCTTTGGTCGATGAATTGGCGATATTGTCAGCAGCCGCACCAATCCTCTGAGCGCTGAGGCTCAGCCCGGAAACGGCGGCGTTGAGAATACCTGAGACCATGAAGAACTCCACCCGCAGTGAGACAGTATATGATCATCCCACGATCAAACCCATGTGGCTGTGACACAGGTCACACGCCTCAAAATAGGGCTCAATCACATAGAAAGCGAAACCGACGTGCCTCGGGTCTTCGGCGCATTGCCAATCACGTTGGCGATGCCTTCATAAGCTTGGATAGCCTTGCTCACAAATTTCTGATAGCCCGGACCGTCTTTGACCGCACCCGGCGCTTGCGCGTCGTTGTCACGTTGGTGCTGATTGATCAAGTGCACAAAGGTGGTCGATGTCACATCAAAATTGCTGGTCGGATTGGAGGGCGGACGCTGCGATTGCTGACCCTGGTTTTGCGACCAAGAGGTAAACCCGTCAAAACTGAAATTGGGATCGGCGAAGACTTCAGCCTTGGCGCCGATTTCTTCAATCGGCGAGAACGACATAGACGCAATGTTACGCCCTCCCGACGGCATATGCGCGGAAGAAACATTTGGCCCCGAAGGCACACCGATGGGTCTGGCCGATAACGCCATGACCGTTCCTCGTTCAATCCCTGCGCCGCGCTGCATCCAACCCGCATTCATCATTGCGATGAACTTGGCCTTTGCACACGCACGACACGTTTTGAGTTCCTGGCTTTTGCGCTTTTCTTAAGTCCTGAACATTCAAAGACTTAGACGCAAAAAACCCTCGGTCAAGCCTACTCTTTCTGAGCTCATGACCGGGAACTTCCATTTTGGACCAACGACGAGCGACCGCTTCTGCGGAGGACCGCTGACTTATGGTAAAGATTATACTAAAAAATCAGGGGGTTGTGCGAGTCAATTAAATAACCACGACATCTAGGGCATTCATTTGTGCATAGCGATACGACGGCGCAAAAACGCGAGAATGCCCTCCCCCGCCCCATGGTCGAACACATCGTTATGCGCGGCCTCGGTCAACCACAGGCTTTCTTTAGGGGCTAAGGCGGCGTCAAAAAGACGTTTACCCAGGGCCAGGGGCACCGTGCGGTCTTGTTCCCCATGAACGATAAATAACGGCGCGTGGGCGTCTTTGATGCGCGCCAAAGACTCAAACTTATCCTTGGTCAGCCACCGGACTGGCAAGAAAGGATAACGCCCAGCCCCGACATCGGTGATGGACGTAAACGGGGCCTCCAAGATCAACGCGGCGACGGCTTCGCCCCGGTCAGAGGCTTCCTTAGCCATCTGGGTGGCGACCCCGGTGCCCAAGGATTCGCCGTACAGAACCACCCCTTTGCCGCTATAGCCCAGCGCCTTCAACTGGCCCAGCGCGGCGCGGGCATCGGCGTAAAGGCCCGCTTCGCTGGGAGATCCTGGGTTGTTGGCATAGCCGCGATACTCCACCAACATGGCCCCATAGCCTTGGTCCATAAACAGCCGGGCTTTATAGCCCCGCCCGCCCAGCGTGCCCGCATTGCCGTGAAAGAGTGCAACGGTGGGCAAAGCCGGATCAGACGGCGGCTTAAACCAGGCGAACAACTCAAGGCCGTCTTCAGTGGTAAAGGTGAGTTCGCGCATATCGGCGACGCCGCTCATCTCGCGGGTCGGTTTGGGCGACGACGTAAAATAGAGCAAGTTGCGCTGAAACACATACATGGACGCCGCAATCGCCCCATAAATCAAAATGACGCCGACAAGAACACTGATCATGGTGAGCCAATTACCCTTACGCATCAAAAAACACTCCGCATACCTTGCCTATAGCATACTTGAAGCGTTCATCCGGTGATGTTTTTCCCGCCCCCTCTGGACACTCCTCACTGAAAAGGCCATGATCCGCGCCATGAGCAACTCAGATCCCTTGATCGTCGGCATCACCGGCGCAACCGGCGCCGCCTTAGGTGTCGAAACCCTGCGCGCGTGTCGCGATTTGGGCGTGCCCGCCCATCTGGTCATCACCGAAACCGGGCTGCACGCGCTCACCTTGGAAACGGATTTAAGCTTTGACGACGTCAAGGCCTTAGCGACTGAGACCTATCCCAACAAAGACGTCGGGGCCGCCGTGGCCAGCGGTTCGTTTAAAGCGCGCGGCATGATCATCGCGCCCTGTTCAATCAAAACGCTGTCAGGAATTGCCGGCTCCTTTTCCCACAATCTGATGATCCGCGCCGCCGACGTGTGCCTCAAAGAACACCGCCCGGTGGTTTTGATGGTGCGCGAAACGCCCCTGCACAAAGGCCACTTGAGCCTGATGAGCCGCGCCGCCGACCTGGGCTGCCACATCATGCCGCCCATGCCCGCCTTTTACACCAAACCGCAAAGCATCGACGACATGGTCCGCCATATTGTCGGGCGGGCTTTGGACCTTTTGGGCATCGACCACAACCGGGTTGATCGCTGGCAGGGTTAGGGTTAAAAGGCCCCACTATTTCACTACATTTCTTGCCACACCTGACGATGATCAAGGTGCACGAGTTGCTTTTGATCAATTGTCCAAAAAAACATTCCTAAAAGGACCCCGACCCGATGCCCCTCATCACATGGACCGAAGACTTAAAACGCGGCCTTGGCTTTCAAGACGACGATCACGAACAGGCCGTCGCGGTCATGAATGCTTTGCAAACGTGCTCAGATGCTGAATTTCCGGGTCTTTTTAACGAGCTTCACGCCCACACCAAGGCGCACTTGGCGCGCGAAGACGAACTGATGGACCGCATCGGTTTTTTCGCCACTGAAATGCACAAAAACGAACACGTCCGGGTTCTCGAAGAAATGCAAAAATTCCAAGACAAACTGGACAGCGGCGACATCAAAGCGGTGCGCACATATGTTGAAGAAACCGTGCCCGACTGGTTTATCAACCACTTAAATTCCATGGACACCGCGACCGCCATGTTTGCCCGCCAGAAGGGCGAAAGCTAGGCCTTACCGCCACCACCTCAGCAACCAGCGCAACGGCACGCCCAGGGGCCAGCCTCCGGCCAGCACCCGGTCGGACGGAAACCCATAATGTTCGTCGATCAGTTGGGCGGGCAATTGGCTCATTTTAGGCGATTGCTGCAAAATTCGGCTCACCCGTTGGTGGGTGATTGGGTGCGAGCGCAGCAACGACGGTACGGTCCCTGGGGCGTGAGGCAAAAACGCATGGCGGAGAAATCCGTTTTCACGCCTTTCCAGCTTTTCCAGCGCCGCCGCCAAAGCCTCAGGATCGCCGCAGATATCAACCGCTGCGTGGTCGGCTTCAAATTCCCGCACCCGCGACAAGGCCATCTGCATCATAAAGCTCAACATCGGGGCCATCACCAACAGCACCAGTGCCCCCCAGGGCAAATACGCACCGCCCGTAGCGGCGATGGGAATATTCAACACCACCAACACCACCCCCAACATTGATAGGGTCCGGGTCAGGCGGGTGATCAAATCTGCCAAGCCCATAACGGCCAAATCACCCGCCGCGATGTGGCTGATTTCGTGCGCCAAAACGCTCGCAATTTCGCGGGCGCTGAGGCCTTGAATCAACGCCCCGCTGAACACAATCGCACTGTCTTCTTCGCTATTGCCAACGGAAAACCCCAGCATGGTGTCGGCTTCTATGAAATAAAGGTCCGGCCCACGGGGCAGTTCAGCTCGACGCGACAGTTCGCGGACCATGGCATGGAGAACCGGTGCGTCATCGGCCTCCAACTTCATGGCATTGATGGCCCGCAACATCCACGCCTTGGAAGTCCCACGGCCAAACGCCATGAAGGCAAACATGAACAGGGCCGTAAACAGCAGGCCGTCGCGGCCAGCCAAGATATAGCCAATCAGCGCCAACAGCGCGGTCATGGATCCCAGCATTAAAGTCGTTTGAGTGACGTTTCCCAAGTTCACGCCATTGCATCCCGTTCAAGTCGCGGAGTTAGCCTGCACAATCAGGTCGCAAATTTCGCGGACAGCGCCTTTACCCCCGGCTTTGGAGGTGACGTAATGCGCGGCGTCAAGGGCCTGGGGCACGGCGTCCGCCACCGTCAAAGCGAGGCCGACATGGCGCATCAAATGCACGTCCGTCAGGTCATCGCCCATGTGCGCGACTTGATCCAGTTCAATGCCCAACGCCAAAGCGATTTGGCGCAGCTCCGCCAGTTTGTCGAAGGCCCCGATGCGCACGTGCTCAATGCCCAAATGTTCCGCGCGGGTCAGGGTCGATGTGGCCTTGCTGGCGGAAATGATGCACATCTGAACGCCCGCCTTCATGGCGTTTTTCATGCCCAAGCCGTCCTTCACATTGAATTTGCGAAACTGAACGCCATCATCGGTGTAATACAAGCCGCCGTCGGTCATCACGCCGTCCACGTCCAACGACAGCAATTTGATCTGGCCGAGCCGCACCAGGGCCTCATCCATCGTCAGTTTTGTGCTCATGAAGTCCTCTTAATCCATTGCGGAATTTGAAAATGATTAGATTATCTTACACGCGATTGTGTTAATATGTTATGCAACCGACTAATGGTTTTATAATCAGTCTAGATTACGCAACAGCCGTTTAAAGCCGAAACTTAATTTTCACTGTATCAGATCCGTTGTCATGAAAAATCTTTCGCTGCGCACCAAATTGATCTCTGTCGTCACGCTGATTTTATTGGCGGGTTTTATTGCGACCAACGTGTTGAACTTTGAGGTTTCCAAAGGGGCGCTGCGCACCACCATTTTGGAAAATGAGCTGCCGCTTTCAAGCAACAACGTTTATTCGGCTATCCAGGCCGACCTATTACGTCCGATTTTCATTTCCTCGTTGATGGCCAATGACACCTTTGTGCAAGACTGGGTTTTAGAGGGCGAAGCCAACCCAGAGCGCATGACCCGCTATTTGGCGCAAATCCGCGAACGCTATGACGCGTTTACCTCGTACTTTATTTCATCCAAAACGCTGCACTATTATCACCACAAAGGCTTGTCGCGCACGCTCAGCGAAACCACCCCCGAAGACAGGTGGTTTTTTGCCGCGCGCGACATGAAAGACCCCTACGCGGTGAATGTCGATTTTAACTATCAGCAAGACAATAACATCACCATTTTCATCAATTACCGGGTGGTCGATGGCAATGGGAATTTCTTAGGCGTCACCGGCGTCGGGCTGGGACTTGGGTCCGTGACCGACTTGGTCAAGGCCTATCAACAAAAGTTCCGCCGCCACGTTTATTTTGTCGATGACGCAGGCTTGATCCGGGTTCACCCCGAATCCGGCATCGCTGGCAACACGACCATTTATGACGTCAAAGGCCTCAGCGACATTGCCAAGCAGGTTCTCGCCAAAGATAACGGCTCGTATTCCTATGAAGCGGCCCACGACAAAATACTGCTCACCACCCGCTACATCCCAGAGCTCAAGTGGCACCTGTTCATCGAATTGCCTGAATCCGAAGCCTTAAAGGGCATGCAGCGCGGATTTTTCCGCAACCTTCTGATTGCCCCGGCGGTGATTCTCATCACCATCCTTTTGATCGGCTACTCCATCAACATCTTCCAGCGCCGCCTTGAAGAATTGGCCATCACCGACAAGTTGACCGGGCTTAACAACCGTCAGCATTTTGATTCCACGCTCAGTCAGTCCATCAAACGTTTTGGCCGCGACGGGCGGGCATTCAGCTTGCTGATGATGGACATTGACCACTTCAAAGCCATCAATGACGAAATGGGCCATTTGGCCGGTGACAACGCCATCCGTTTAGCCGCCGAAATCATTCGCAAAAATGCCCGCGAAAGCGATTTGGCGTGTCGTTGGGGCGGCGAAGAATTTGTCATTCTGGCCCCCGAATGCTCGGCTCATGACGCCCATCGCCTCAGCGACGCCATCCGCGACGCCATCCGCACAGCCGCGCTGTTTCCTGAGCATCCCGAAAGAACCATCACTTTGAGCGTCGGCGTCGCCGAAATCCGCGCGGGCGATACGGAAGTCAGCTTGATTGGCCGCGCCGACCGCGCCATGTATAAGGCCAAGACCAACGGACGCGACCGCACGGAATTCGCTTAAAGCGCTAGGAATATCACCCATGAAAGACACGCTGCAACCGGGCATCAGCTATCAGCACGTCTACGCCGTACCCAGCGACAAAACCGTGCCGTCGCTGTACCCGGATGCGCCAGAATTTCAAGAAATGCCCGACGTATTCGCCACAGGCTTTCTGGTCGGCTTTTTAGAATGGGCCTGCATCAAAGCCGTTGAACCGCATTTAAACTGGCCCGAAGAAATGACCGTCGGCACCCACATTGACGTCAGCCACGAAGCCGCCACGCCGCCGGGGCTGACCGTCACCGCCTTGGTCAAACTGGTCGAAGTAGACGCCAAGCGTTTGGTGTTTGAAGTTGAAGCCCACGACGGCGTGGAGACCATCAGCCGAGGACGCCACCAGCGCCACATCATCAACCGCGCGTCTTTCACCGCCCGAGTGCAACAAAAAGGCCTAAACGCCACCTAAACACCGGAACTTTGCCGCCCATGCCGCCCACCGCACCTTACGTTCTGATTGACGACGCAACCGTGCAAAATGGCGCGCTGTTGTTTGTCAGCCCGCGTGAAGTGCTCACCTGTACGCACCCCCAAGACGCCGCCGCCGTCCTGGCGAAAATTGATCAAGCCCTAAGCGATGGCCACCATGTCGCAGGCTATTTGGCTTATGAACTGGGCTATGTCTTGGAGCCTAAACTAGCCCCGTTGCTGCCGTCTGAGCGTGACGGACCGCTGATTTGGATGGGGATCTTCGACGCCCCACAACGGGTGGACGCGGGTCTTTTCGAGGACTGGGCGACTGAGCCCCACAGCGTCGGCGCATTGCGTCCCATGTTGGATCGCGACACCTACATCGAAGAAGTCGAAACCATCCGCGAGCACATTCGCGCGGGGGATGTTTATCAGATCAACCACACCTTCAAACAACGCTTTGAATTTTCTGGCAGCCCGCTGTCCTTGTTCACCCACTTGCGGCAAAAACAACGAGCGCGCTATGGCGCGTTGATAGCGACCGGGGACAGCCATATCCTCTCATTATCTCCGGAATTGTTTGTAGAGACCTTGGGTACGGTGGCAGGTACGGTGGCGCGCACCCGGCCCATGAAAGGCACCGCCGCGCGCGCCGCCAACCCGGTTGAGGACGAAGCGCTCAAACACTGGCTTTGTCACGACGAAAAGTCCAAAGCTGAAAACCTGATGATCGTCGATTTGCTACGCAACGATTTGGGCCGTATCGCACGGGTGGGATCGGTCAAAGTCACCGACTTGTTTCACGTCGAGACCTATCCGACCTTGCACCAATTGACCTCTTCCATCGAAGCTAAGCTGCGCCCCGGCACCCGGTTTTCAGACCTCATCAAGGCCCTATTCCCGTGCGGATCGGTGACTGGCGCACCGAAGGTCAAAGCGATGGAAATCATCCGCAGCCTCGAAACGGAACCGCGCGGAGTCTATACAGGGGCCATCGGCTATGGCGGACCTGACAACGTGATGCGCTTGAATGTCGCGATCCGCACCATCACCTTAAGCGGTCCAAGTGGCGAAGATGGCGAAATGGGCATCGGCAGCGGCATCGTTTACGATTCCGACCCGGCCCTAGAATGGGACGAGTGCCATCTTAAGGCGCGGTTCCTCACCCTACCGCATCAGCCGTTTGAGCTGTTGGAAACGCTGCTGTGGGAACCCGGAGCGGGCTTTGCCTTGCTGGACAGACACTTACAACGCATGGCGGCGAGTGCTCAGTATTTTGGCTACAACTTTGACGATGCTGAGGCGCGCCACACCTTAAATCTGGCTGTGGGCTCTGCTCCCGCTCCCCTCAAGGTCCGTTTGTTGTTGAGCGCCACCGCACAGTTCGCCGTCGAAACGGCCCCTTTCACGCCCTTACCAACAGGCCAGATTTGGCGCTTTTTCGTGTCGCAAAAACCGCTCAGCCGTGACCATCCGTTCGTCTACCACAAGACCACCAACCGGGCCTTTTATGACGACGAACGCACCCGCCTGCACGCCGTGAACGGCTGCGACGAAGTCCTGTTTTGCAATGAGCAAGGCGAATTGACCGAAGGCTCCATCACCACCATTTTCCTTGAGCAGGACGGTCACCTGCTCACCCCCGCGCTCAGCAGTGGACTGCTGGCGGGCACCTTACGCCAAGACCTGATTGACAGTGGCCGCGCCATCGAAGCGGTTTTGCGCCCAGCGGACCTTGATTTGGCGGAACGCATTTGGCTGGGCAATTCGGTGCGCGGATTGGTGCAAGCAATACGCATAGTTTAAGCCCTGTGACGGTCGACACAGGCACAATCCACTTAACCCGGTATTTTTAAGATGTGATGTGAACGATTCGCACCATCGTGAGGAGCCGGAATATGAGCCACAACAGCAACGACCACCTGAGTATACCGGATTTAGATTTCGGCGATGAGGCTTTGTATAAACAACCCAAACCGAAAAAAAAGCCCAACGCCAATGAGCTCCCCATGCTGCTCGCCATGTGCGTGTTTTCGTTTCTGGTTCTGGGTACCTATGCGATGGTCAAATTCACCCCGGGCATGGAATTCAAACTCGGCGCGTTGTTTTCCACCGCCAATGACCGGCCCAGTTCTGCGTATCTAATCGGCAACATCAAGCTTGGCACCACCATGGACGTCTTACGCGCCGCTCACCCCAACGCGCAAAAAGCCATCGCCCCCAACGGCTCCATCACCTTGGGGTTTGCCGACGCAGGTAGCACCTATCAAATTTGGTACGGCGAAGATGGCCCGTCCCTCATTGCCTACAAAGCCCGTCATGACCAAATCATTGAGGGCATAAGCGAGGACGATTACATCAACACCTTGGCCAAAGACTATGGCTCGCCTTCGCTATCAACCTGCACCCGGCGCACATCGGATGGCGTGCGTGATTGCCGGTTTAGCTGGTGGATGCCCGGCGATATGCGCGTTGACTTAATCAGCCGCCAAGACCAATCGCCCTCACCTTCACGCCTGATGGTCACAACCATCACCACCGACACCCGCCTGGAAGGCCGCATGATCCGCGCCCAATTGGCGGTCACACAACCACGCTAAGCCCGACAACGCAAACATGACAAAGCGCTTCGGAACTGTTAGAGATCAGAGCATCCCTCAACTCTTTCAAAGCGGTGACCGCCATGACCTCCCCCCATTTTCAGTGGCCCCATTTTCAATGGCAAGACCCTTTATTGGTCCAAGAACAACTCAGCGAAGACGAACGCTTGGTGCAGGCCACCGCGCGCGATTACGCCCAAGACAAATTGATGCCGCGCATCTTAGAGGCTAATCGCGACGAAATTTTCCACAGCGAAATCATGCGCGAAATGGGCGCGCTGGGTTTGTTGGGCTCAACCTTGCCCGAAGAATATGGCTGCGCCGGGGTTTCCCACGTGGCTTACGGTCTGGTGGCGCGGGAAATTGAGCGGGTCGACAGCGGTTATCGGTCAGCCATGAGCGTGCAGTCGTCGTTGGTCATGCATCCGATTTACGCCTATGGGTCTGAGGCTCTCAAGCGCAAATTCTTGCCCAAGTTGGCCAGCGGTGAGCTGATCGGCTGCTTTGGCCTGACCGAGCCCGACGCTGGATCTGACCCAGGATCCATACGCACCCGCGCCGAAAAGGTCGATGGCGGCTATGTTCTGACGGGCACCAAAATGTGGATCACCAACGCCCCCATCGCCGACATCTGTATCGTCTGGGCCAAGCTGGACGACGCAATTCGCGGCTTTGTCGTCGAGCGCAGAACCGAAGGGCGCGAAACCAAAGGTCTCTCCACCCCTAAAATCAACGGCAAGTTTTCGCTGCGCGCCTCCATCACCGGGGAAATCGTTCTAGACCGGGTGTTCGTGCCCGAAGGCAACCTGTTTGCCGATGTCTCCGGCCTCAAGGGCCCGTTTGGCTGCTTGAACAAAGCACGTTTCGGCATTGCCTGGGGGGCCTTGGGGGCGGCGGAGTTTTGCTGGATGGCGGCGCGCCAGTACACCTTGGACCGCCACCAATTCGGCCGTCCCCTGGCAGCGAACCAATTGGTGCAAAAAAAGCTCGCCGACATGCAAACCGAAATTGCGCTAGGCCTCAACGCCTGCCTCACCCTGGGGCGCATGATGGACGATGGCAAAGGTGCTCCCGAAGCCATTTCCATGCTGAAACGCAATTCATGCGGCAAGGCGCTCGACATCGCGCGGATGGCCCGTGATATGCACGGCGGCAATGGCGTGTCCGACGAATTTCACGTCATCCGCCACATGATGAACCTCGAAGCCGTGAACACCTACGAAGGCACCCATGACATCCACGCCCTGATTTTGGGCCGAGCGCAAACTGGTATTCAAGCCTTTAACGGTTAAACACGGGACTTTGAGACAGGATTTACAACCCATTCCATGCTATGCTTTGCGGCAAGGCCTCCTGTACGGTTCATTGCAATTTTGGCCGCAGAGGCCACATATAAGATAGATTTTCATATGACGCTGTATTCATGAACGATAAGGGGGCAATTTTTTCGAATGTTGATTTTAGGGCCGCTCCTGAGGCGAATTCTCGTTGTGCTGAGCTGTTTGTTCGGAGCCGTGAGTTATGGCTATGCCGCAGATTGGGGGCGTGATGGGTTTGACCCAGAAGCCGTTGCTCAGGTTTATGCTGATCGAGGTGGCGATCCGATCTGGTGGGAGTCTGGAAAAGGCTTAACCCCCCGTGGAATAATACTCGTCTCCATTTTAAGTCATGCGGACCTAGAAGGTCTGAGGGTTTCCGACTACATTTCCCAAAACCAACCCGATGCCAAAAACCAACCTTCGGGTGAAGTACATCAAGACCATGACCGAAGCCTGACGGCGGGACTATTGCGCTATATTTCTGACATTCGCGATGGTCGACAATCCGGGCGCAATGCGGATCCGGAACTGATCGCAATTCCCCGCCTGACGGATGCGGTGGCTTTGTTGAAATCTGGACTGGAAGCAAAAGAATTTGCAACATGGTTATCCAACCTTCCTCCCAAGACCAAGCAATACCAGAACTTACGGGGTCATCTGGAGCGATATCGCAAACTCGCCGTTATCGAGTGGCCTGCCTTGGTCAGAGGCAAAAAAATTGAACTCGGTTCTATCGATCCAAACGTTCGTCATATCCGGGCACGCTTGAAAATGTTAGGAGATTTGCCAACTCAAGACGAAGGTGAAGGTGATCTCCTTGATGAAGCGTTAAACGCCGCAGTTATACGCTTTCAAACCCGCCATGGATTAGCACCGGATGGTGTCATTGGTCCTCAGACCTACGCGGCCCTAAACGTTTCTCCAGAGACCAGAAGCAAGCAAATTATCGTCAGTATGGAACGCATGCGCTGGCTGCCTGAGAACCTTGGCGCTCGGTATGTAATGGTCAACATTGCTGGGTTTGAACTGACGGCGGTTTCGGGTGATATCGACGTGTTGCGCATGCCGGTCATCGTTGGACGGGATCAAAGGCGCACCCCCGTTCTCAATGACAAAATTGTCAATATTGTTTTTCGCCCAACCTGGACCGTGCCGGTCAAAATCGCCCGCAACGATCTGCTGCCGAAGATCAAGGCGGATGCCAACTATCTGACGACGATGGGGCTGCGTGTGTTTCGCTCTTGGCAAGACGGGGCGCCGGAAGTGGACCCACAAACGGTTGATTGGCCGACGATGGCTTCAACGCAATTCAATTTTAAATTTCGTCAGGACCCTGGGCCAAAAAACGCTCTGGGGTTAATGCGATTTACGCTGACCAACCCCTATGATATCTATCTTCACGACACGCCGGAAAAAAACCTTTTCGCCAAACCGGGCCGGGCGTTTTCATCGGGATGCATTCGCGTTTCGGATGTGGTGGCCCTAGCGGATTTTGCTTTGGAGGCCGTGGCGGAGTGGCGACCCGATTCCATCCGGGATGCGATGAATGCAAATGTGACGCGGGTGGTGAAATTGCCAGTTTCGCTGCCAATCTATATCGTTTATTCTACCGTTACGGCGGAAAATGCCGACACTTTGCATTTTCGAGAGGATATCTATGGTCGCGATACCGCTTTGATGCGCGCATTGGCTTTGACGGATGGTCGTTAATGGTTCACATACCTTTGAAGGCGCACACTTAAATATACTTGTACAAAACTTTAATGGATCGCTTCTCGATGAAAAAGAGTTCCGAGGTTTTAGCTAAAACACACTGTCGACGTAGCTTTTTACGTCATGGTTTAGCCGTCGTTTCCGCGGGAATTTTACTTCCTTCGACGGCTCATGCGCTTACACGTTTCGCTGGGCATGAGAAAAAATTGGTCCTAACCAATACGCACACGGGCGAATCCATTCGCACCGTGTTTTGGGCCGATGGTGCCTTCGTGCGCGAGAGTTTGAAGGACATCAATCATCTTCTACGTGACTACCGCACCGATGACGTGGCAAAGATTGATCCGGAACTGTTGCTGTTGATTCACCGCCTGCAGCACACCGTCGAAGCGGCAGCGCCCCTGCAAATCATTTCAGGTTACCGCTCCCCAAAAACCAACGCCGCGTTGCGTAGCAATAGTAACGGCGTAGCGAAGAAAAGCTATCATATGAAGGGGATGGCAATTGACCTCCGCATTGAGGGCATAAACCTAAAAACACTTCATAAGGCTGCAAAAAGTCTCAAGGGCGGCGGCGTCGGGTATTACCCAAAATCCCAATTTCTCCACATTGATACGGGGCCTGTGCGCTATTGGGCCTGAGCACCCGAAGCCATTTCCATGCTGAAACGCAATTCGTGCGGCAAGTCCTTGGACATCGCACGGATGGCCCGCGATATACACGGCGACAACGGCGAGTCCGTCATCCACGCGCTAATTTTGGACCGGGCGCAAACCGGTATTCAGGCCTTTAACGGTTAAATTCAGGAGGTTAGGCCCCGCCTTGTGTTGCAAAATGTTGCAAACACTTGCGCCGTGCCCCATTCCGTCATAATTCTAGAAGACTATATTGGACCTCTTCGCCTGACCCCTGAGACAAAAACGGGATTAACCCGCACCAAATGACGAGCGATACCCTCATCCTGCCGAGCGCATCGGCTATGACTTTGCACCACATTGATCCGCACCTGGACTTGGAGGCGGAGATCAATCGTCTGCGCAAAGAAAAAAACGCCATCATTCTGGCCCACTATTATCAAGAGGGTGAGATTCAAGACTTGGCCGATTTTGTTGGTGACAGTCTGGATCTGTCGCGCAAGGCCGCCGCCACCGACGCCGATATGATTGTCTTTTGCGGGGTGCTTTTCATGGCCGAAGTGGCGAAAATCCTCAGTCCGCAAAAAACCGTGGTGATCCCCGACGCCGAAGCCGGATGTTCCCTGGAAGACAGCTGCCAAGCGGAAGCCTTTAAGGCATGGCGCGCTGCCCACCCCGATCACATCGCGCTCACCTACATCAATTGTTCCGCCGAAGTCAAAGCGCTGTCGGACGTGATTGTGACCTCGTCCAGCGCTGAGCACATCATCAACAACATGCCCAAAGACCAGCCGATTTTGTTCGCCCCGGACCGTCATTTGGGAGCTTACTTGCAGCGCAAGACTGGGCGCGACATGGTTTTGTGGCCGGGCACCTGCATTGTCCACGAACAGTTTTCGGCGCGCGAAATCACCCGGCTGAAATCTCAGCACCCCGGCGCTTTGGTGGCCGCCCACCCCGAATGCCCCGAAAGCATCCTCGAAGTGTCCGACCATGTGGGCTCCACCAGCCAGATTTTAAACTTCGTGCATGCGGCCCCAGCCAACGAATTCATCGTGGCGACGGAAATGCACATCATCCACCAGATGCAAAAAGACAGCCCCGACAAAACCTTTTACGCCGCACCGGGGGCTGACGGCGGGTGCAACTGCGCCAGTTGTCCGTTCATGGCGCTCAATACGATGGAAAAAATGTATTTGGCGATGCGCAACGAAGCCCCGGCGATTGTGCTCAGCGAAGATTTACGTCTGCGGGCTTTAAAGCCATTGGAACGCATGCTTGAATTGGCTCCAACCGCTGCCAAATCACAGGACGCCGCCTAACCATGCCCACACACAATCCCAATAAGCTACCCGCAGATCTGACCCCGGAACGGGTTGAACATTTGATTGCGGACGCCTTGGCCGAAGACTTAGGCGTTGGTGGCGACATCACGTCGAATTCCACCATACCCGCCGACTTGCACTTTCAAGGCGTCCTGGCGGCGCGTCACGACCTGGTCGTGGCCGGGCTGGACCTGGCTTGGTTGGTGTTCGCCACGGTCGACGACACCATTGTCTGGCAAGCCAAATGCCAAGATGGCGACGTGGTCAAAGCGGGCGATGTGCTGGCCCACGTATCGGGTTCAGCGCGGGCCTTGCTGACGGCGGAACGCACCGCGCTCAACTTGTTGCAGCACTTAAGCGGCATCGCCACCCTGGCCAAAACCTATGTGGACGCCGTGGCGGGCACCGACACAACCATATTGGACACCCGCAAGACCCTGCCCGGCTACCGCGAACTGGCCAAATATGCCGCACGCTTAGGCGGGGTCACCAACCACCGCATGCGCTTGGACGATGCGGTGTTGATCAAAGACAACCACATCGCCGTGGCCGGATCGGTTACCGCCGCCATCAAAGGGGCAAAATCCGCCGGGCACAGCCCCATCGAAGTCGAATGCGACACGCTGGACCAAGTGAACGAAGCCTTGGTCGAGGGCGTGGACGCCATCTTGTTGGACAACATGACAGCGGATCAATTGCGCGAAGCCGTGGCGCTCATCAACGGCCGCGCCCGCTCAGAAGCGTCCGGCGGCGTCACCCTCGAAACCGTCCGCGCCATCGCCGAAACAGGCGTCAACTCCATCTCCATCGGCCGCATCACCCAATCCGCCCCCGCCGTGGACATCGGTCTCGACTGGCAAACCGACTAGAAAGGCCGTATAAACGGCGCTCATATAGCAATTGGGTGAAGTTCGTGGATTCTGAACATCAATTTGACGTGTTGGTTGTCGGCAGTGGGGCTGCGGGGCTTAATTTGGCTTTGGAGTTGGCCGCGTTCGCCCGTGTGGCGGTGATCACCAAATCGGATCTGCACGAAAGCAACACCTACTATGCCCAGGGCGGCATTGCCGCAGTATTGGACGAGCACGACAGTGTGTCGTCGCATGTTGCCGACACTTTGGATTCTGGGGCGGGTTTGTGCGACGAGGGTGTGGCGAAGTTCATTGTTGAACATGGCCGGGAATCCATCGAAAAATTGGCCAGTTATGGGGTTGAGTTCACCACCCAATTCGATGGTGCGGGCAAGGCCGAATACCACTTGACCCGCGAAGGCGGGCACAGTCATCGGCGCGTCGTGCACGCCGCCGACGCCACCGGGCAAGCCATCGAAACCACCCTGGAAGAGCGGGTGCGCGAGGCGGAAAACGTCACCGTTCTTGAACACCACAACGCCGTAGATTTGTGGTGCGAACGTGATCTCCATGGCCGTTCGACGCGGGTCACGGGGCTGCATGCGCTGAACACCAAAACGGGCGAAGTGTTGGCCTTTTCCGCGCCGTACGTGGTGTTGGCGACGGGCGGCGTCAGCAAGGTTTATCTGTACACGTCGAACCCCGACATTTGCACCGGCGACGGCATCGCCATGGCGTGGCGGGCGGGCTGTCGGGTGGCAAATATGGAGTTCACCCAGTTTCACCCGACGTGCCTGTATCACCCTCAAGCGAAATCGTTTTTGGTGTCCGAGGCGGTGCGCGGCGAAGGTGGATTGCTGAAACGTCCCGATGGCAGCCGCTTCATGGACGATTTCGATCCCCGTGGCGAATTGGCCCCCCGCGACATCGTGGCCCGCGCCATCGATTTTGAAATGAAGCGCCTGGGCGCACCGTGCATGTACTTGGACATCAGCCACAAAGGCCAAGCCTTCATCGAAGAGCATTTCCCGATGATTTACGCCAGCACCAAACAATTCGGTTTCGACATGGCCAAGGAACCCCTGCCCGTGGTGCCTGCTGCCCATTACACCTGCGGCGGCGTGATGGTCGACAAAAACGGTCACACGGATGTCGAGGGTTTGTACGCCATCGGTGAAGTCACCTATACGGGCCTGCATGGCGGCAACCGCTTGGCCAGCAATTCGCTGCTGGAATGTTTGGTCTATTCCACCGCTGCCGCCAAAGACATTCGCCAACGCCTGCACCAGCGCCAAATGAACGCCGATACACTGCCGCCCACAACGCCCCCCACAGCGCCCCCCACTACGCCACCGTGGGATGAAAGCTACGTCACCGAGCCCGATGAAGAGGTGGTGATTTCCCACAACTGGGAAGAACTGCGCCGCTTTATGTGGGATTACGTCGGCATCGTACGCACCAACAAACGATTGGCCCGCGCCCACACCCGTATTGACATGCTGCAGGCGGAAATTATTGAGTACTACGGCAACACGCGGGTCACTGGCGATTTGCTGGAACTGCGTAATTTGGCGGTGTGCGCCGAATTGATCATCCGCTCCGCGCAACATCGCAAAGAAAGCCGGGGGCTGCACTTCACCTTGAATTACCCCAAACTCATCACCACCAAAACACCGTCCCCAACCAAGCTGGTGCCAAAGCGCTATCCCGGCAGAAAAAGGCGTTCCACATGAAGGGCAACATGAAGGGGCCTTTGGATGGTAAAATGGCCTTGGTCACCGGGGCCTCAGGCGGCATCGGCTTAAAGGTGGCGCGGGCCTTGGCGCAAACCGGATGCGGCCTGTATATGGTCGGGCAAAAATTCATGCCCTTAGAGCAAGCCGCCAGCGACGTCCGTAGCGACTATGGCGTCAAAGCAGAAGCCCACACAGGCAACCCCGCCGTCGCCATTGACGCCGAGGCCGTTTCCATGGCCTCGGCGGAGGCTGAGATTTTCATCAACTGCACCGGCAACCTTCCCGCTGGCGCACTGGAAGACATCGAAGACGCCCGCTGGCGCAAAAGCTGGGAAGCCGCCGTGTTTGCACCGCTGAACATGGTGCGGGAAATGTCGGGGCACATGACCGACGAAGGCCGGGGGCTGATCGTGTTGGTGATTGACGCGCCGCTGGAAACAGACGCCCAAGACATCTGCGCCAGTGCTGCGGGCCAAGTCCTTAAAACCCTTGTTATCGGCATGGCGCAAGACTTGGCGCAGGGGGTGCGGATCTTAGGGCTGCGCACCGAACGCAACGTTGAGCCGTCCGCACTTTGTGAAGCCATCATCCGCTTGGCGCTGGAGCCGCAACGCTTTGCCACCGGATCGATCCTCACCGCACAAGACATTCTCAACGACGAAGCAGACCAAGATGCAGACGGGCCCGCATGACAAAGTACGCAGAACCCACCAGCTTTCCCCAAGGGGCTTGCTTCCAAGACGGCGTATGGACCCAGACTCTGAGCCCTCGCGGCCAAACCGAAGGCCGCCCCGCGCTGTTTTTAGACCGCGACGGCGTGGTGGTTGAAGAAGCGCACTATTTGCACAATACCGATGACGTTCAGCTGACCCCGGGTGCAGGCGAAACCATCAAGGCCGCCAATGCGCGCGGCATTCCCGTCATTCTCGTCACCAATCAAGCGGGCATCGGTTACGGCTATTTCGGCTGGGACGATTTTGTCGCCGTGCAAGCGCGCATTCTCGGCGACTTGTCCGCATCAGGGGCCCGCGTTGACGGTGTGTTTGCCTGCCCGTTTCACGAAAAAGCCGAGGGCGAATACAGAGTTGTCGATCACTTTGCCCGCAAACCCAATCCCGGCATGCTGACCTTGACCAAACAAATCATGGGCGTGGACTTGGCGAAGTCTTGGATTGTCGGTGATCGCACCCTGGACCTGCAAGCTGGCAAAAACGCCGGACTGGTGGGCGGCGTGCATGTGTGGACCGGGCATGGCAGCAAAGACGGCGAACGCGAAGCGGCGCTGGACGTCGCCACCGCCACCTTCAGCGTGTCTGCCGCAGCAAACCTAGGCGATGCCCGCGCGCTGATTGACCTGTTGGACTGAACTTCAGCATGCTTTGACAACTTGATTGCGGCCGCCATTTTTTGCGGCGTAAAGCGCTTTGTCTGCGGCGTCCGACAAGTCTTGAGCGGTTTTAAAATCGGACAGCGCCGCAATCCCGCAACTGATGGTGACGCGAAAGGTTTGCTCGTCGGCGCGAAATTCAATGTCGGAAAAAGCTTGACGGATTTGGTCGAAGACCTGCCAAGCTTCATCCAGTCCCGTGTCGATCATAATTGCGGAAAATTCTTCGCCGCCCATGCGCCCGATGATGTCGGCGCTACGCAACCGCAGACGGAGCAAGCGGGCCAGCGCCTTAATAACCCGGTCACCAACACCATGACCATAGGTGTCGTTCACCAGCTTAAAATGATCGATGTCCAAAGACACCAACGACAGACTGGCGGCGGTGCGCTGTGCGCGGGCCAGTTCGACGGCCAGAAATTGCTTCGTGGTGGTGTGATTAAACAGGCCCGTCATGCTGTCCTTGGTCATCAAGGAGCGCAATTTGCGAAACCGCGCGGCGCGTATACGAACTGACGAAATCAAGTGTGAGGCGCGAATGGGCTTGGTCAAAAAGTCATCGCCACCCAATTGCATCGCCGACAATTGCTTGTCTTTGTCCGCTTCACCGGACAAAAATACGATGGGAATGCCCGCGTATTCTTCGCGCTGGCGGATCACCCCGGCAACCTCTAGCCCCGTACAACCGGGCATATAAAGATCTAACAAAATCAATTCGGGGGAAAACAAATCCAAAGCGTCAAGAACGTCCATTGGATCGATGACAACCTTGGTTTCCATGTCCGCCCCTTGCAGAACAAGTTCGGTGTGGCTGGCGATGCTTTCATCATCATCAACCACCAAAACACGAAATGGAGAATCCTCATGGCGTTGCGTCACATGGTCCAAAACATCGACCAAATTCGCCATGTCCACAGGTCTGAGCAAATAGGCCTTAGCCCCTGCATGCACGGCCCCCAAACGAGACGCCATGGTGTCCAAAACCGTCTTCACCACCACCGGAGTGTCCCTAAACGCAGTGTCTTCGCGCATCAAGGCCAGTGTGCTGAGGGTGGCAGACGTATCCTTGTCGAACAAAAGCTCGGTGACGATCGCGTCGACAGCACCGTTTGACTGCAAATCATCAAGCATTTTGTAGGGATGATTGACAACGCGTGCGTTGAACCCGTAGTGCTCCAGTTCCAGGCACGCATGCGCCGCCGTCGCCCCGTCATAATCCATGACGAACAGAACCTTCTTCCGGGCGCTGTCGTGCAATTGCGGTTCTGGAACGCGTTCAATGATTTCAACGACTTCGGCAACATTTTGGCTGTGTGCGACAATGGCGTCGCGCAAGCCCTGGCACAAGGTCGCCAAGCGTGCGTCCAGGTGCGCGTCACGTTCTGACGCGCCCTCATTGGCGGTGCTTGATGCGTCCAGGCAAGCGTGTTCCATTTCCCGGGCGCGTTCCGTGACAGTGGGAAAGCCAAACGTGGCACCAGATCCGGCAAGTTTATGGGTGGTGTCGCAAATGTCTTTTAAAATAACTTGCCGCGCCGCCCCCTCAGTCTTTTTCAACCGATCAACAACACCTTGCAACACAGCAACGCGACCGTCGATTTTTTGGGCGTATTGGGCGCGCAAAAGCGCCAATTTCTGATCCAGGCTTAGATGATCATCAGCCACCACACGGGCTCCAAATTTCTTGAACGCGGGCACTCAAGGCCATCTGCACCACGGTCTGGGTATAGGGATCACCTTCAACATAAAGAATCTTACTAAGCGCGGTGCCATTCACATGCGAAAACGCACCTTGTTTTATACCATACAGCCAGCAATATTCATTGGACATTTCGAAAACCATCGCCCCTAAACGCCCGGTATAAAGACATGTATCACAATGATAAGTGTGGTCTTTCAGCGCCCTAGACACAATACCTTATTGTCGAAATGGAGGTTTTTTCATTATTTTCTGTCCATCGGGCGCGCAAATTTAGAATGCAGATGTGACTTCAAGAGACGGATGTTTTCGGCCATGCTCAGGACATGAGCACACCGATTCCCCCGTCCCTATATTCACCCCAGTTACGCTTTTGGGTTTTAGCCGGATGCGGTTTGTTCGCCTTCGCGATCATCGTCCTGCGCGCCTACGTCGCCAGTGACGCAGAGCCGTTGCGCGGTGAATGGTTCGTCGGCCCTGACGCCTACATGCGGATTGTGCGGGTTTGGGACTGGATCCAGGGCGGATCTTGGTATTTTACCGGATCCGGGCGCTCCAACTGGCCGAACGGTGAAGTTCAACATTGGACAAGGCCCTTGGACATTCTCTTGGTTGCCCTTGCCGCCCCCTTGTGGCCGTTCGTCGGCCTGCACAAAGCCCTGTTTATTGCCGGTGTGGTCATCAGTCCGCTGGTATCGGTTGTCGCCATGGCCGTTCTGGTCAAGGGCACGCGCACCGTGCTGGATCTGCGCGGACAAGCCATACTTTTGGTGCTGTTTGCTTTCCAGCCCATCACGCGGGCCTATTTTTTGGCTGCCCGACCCGATCATCATGGTCTGATTTTGTTATGTTTTTGCATTGTTTTGACGATGCTTTTGCGCTTTGCCGACAATCCCAACACACACCAAGCCGCACCAAAGTGGGCGGGCATTGCGGCCGCATTTGGCATTTGGATCAGCGTTGAGGCGCTCACCACGGAACTGTTCGCCCTGTCCGTACTGGGGTTGGCGTGGGTTGCAAATGGAGATGAGCGCTGGCTGAACGGCCTTAAACGGTTCGCCATTTGGGGGGCGTTGGCGTTGGCGATCATGATGGGGATCGAACGCCCGCCCGCAGAGTGGCTTACGGCTGAAGAATACGACCGCCTGTCCAGCGTTCATGTGGTGTTGCTGGCGTTGATCGCCTTAGGTGTTCAGGTGATGGGCCACACCCGCAGACGCCAGCTGTTGAGTGCCCGCCTTGGATTTACCATCGTCGCAGGATTGGCAGCCGGAGTTTTGATGGCCGCCTTGTTTGGCGACTTTTTCAAAGGCCCCTTTGGCGCCGCCATGGACCCCCGCCTGAACGTTTTGTGGCTGGCCAGGGTCAAGGAATTGCAGCCCCTCATCACCGCCGACTGGGACAGCACCATCGGTGCCGTGCTGGTGCTAGGCCCGGTCGTGTGGCTGGTGGTGTGGGCCGCCTTGCGCCTGGGGGACCTCCGCCCCGGTCAAATGCCCGGTCAACCATTTGACCACAGCGTCTTAATTTTAGGTCTGGCATGCGCCCTATTTTTACCGCTCAGCGTGATGCAGTTGCGCTGGGGCTCCTATTTGGGCATCACCGTTGCCATTGCCTGGGCAGGGGTCTTTCAACGGGTGCTGGATTGGCGGGGTGGCCCCAAAGTCGGCCCAACCCCAGGCACGCCGATTTTGCGCGCTCCCGCCGCCATCGGTGTCATCGTCGCGCATCTGGCCATCGCGTTGGCTTTTTTTGCCTTAAGCCCCAAAATTGATAAGCTCCAAACACCGAAAACACAGGTGTGCAAGTGGCGCAATTTAGTTCCGGTGTTGATGTCTGAAGCTTTTGCCAGCGCGTCACCGTTGGTGATCTTCAGTCACATCCACCAAGGCCCGGAAATTTTATACCGCACGCCGCACCGCGTGGTCGGCACCCCCTACCACAGAAACACCGACGGAATTCTTGACACCTTTAGTGTGTTGACCACCACCGACACCGCTCAGGCCCGAACGATTTTGACGCGGCGCAACGTGGATTTGGTGATTTTGTGCGTCGATTCGGATGAAGAAAAATATTTTTTAGGCTTTGAAGGCGATACTTTGATGAAAAAAATCGTCTCCGAAACGCAACCAAGTTGGTTGAAAAAAGTCATTTTACCGGGTGGTTTGAATACCCACTTCCGTGTCTTTCGAGTGGACAACACGCCTTCCTGGTAGCCCCCACGCCAGCCTCGCGAAGGAGCCTCCATACATCCCGCGTTTTTAAACGCCGTAGCCCCTTCACCAACACCTTTGTGCATTGGATGGCGATGAAAACCACGCCGAACGCGGCCAAGTAAGGACCACCATAAGATGGCGGTGAGAACAGGTGCGCCCACACCTCCCATGCGTTAACAAGACCGATCGTAAGGGTGTTCACCGCCTTATCCTCATCTCAAAATCAGCGCCTTAACGTGACTCTGACAAAAGCGGATAGTGCCCATAACTTCAGTGATACGCGTCACAAAAATGCAAATCCGTTACATTAGAATCATGCTTCAATATATTGATATTATTAAATTCCACGAACCTTATTGAACAATTCTTCTAGGGTCATATCCACTTCAACGACGCCTTGAAGCGACAGCTCAATCTGGCTGCCATGCAACACCCAGGTGTCGGCTTTGAGCCGCGCTATGGTGATTTCGCAAAAGGATCGATAGTTGCCGAGCGCGCGACGGTCCCCCACTTCATGGGCCAATATATCCAGCGCCAACTGGTAAGGTCCGCTGCCAACGTAGCCCCATTCATAGCCATGACTGGACAAGGCGCGCAAATCCAAGCGCGGTTGCAACGGCACCTCATCCACAGTGACGCTGGTCACATCGTCGCTGCGCATCCCCTTGTAAATTGACATTGTTTGTGGCTCCACGAAGCTCAAAATATGGTATGACTTTATCATGAATTTTTTCGATTCGGGATCCTTAAGACAGTTTCAGGCGGCGTCTAAAAGATCCATCGCCAAATACAGGGACCGAGAAGTTGACGTTGTGTGGTTGCCATTGGTGATATATTCTGACTCCTTAAGACCTTATGGCGTTTCGGCGCACGGTTTTGAAGATTATATGCTGGCCTTAGATGAGGGGGTTCGTTTGCGCGTTTCACAATCTTGTTCATTCGATGCGCCTCACCGGAAAGGCCCGGTGTTGTCATGAGGTTTGTCATCATCGGCCTGGTCTTTGCCGCCGTGATTTTGGCAGGCGGCACGGCTTACCTTCTCAACTCATATCTATCCTCACAAAAGGCGGAAATCGCGTCGCAAGCGCCCAAGGCTCCGACCTCGCAAGTGTTGGTGGCGAAGGCGGACCTGCCGACAGGCACGGTGGTGAGCGACAAAAATACGGAATGGTTGGCGTGGCCTGAAAACGCCTTGCAAGATTCCTATCTGGTCAAAACCCACGACAAAAATCCGCTGACGGCGATCGTCAAAGACAAACACGTGGCCCGGCGCGCCATGTCAAAGGGCGACCCGATCACCATGGCGAAGCTTTACAAGGCGGAACATGCGGGCTTCATGCGCGGCACGCTCAACCCCGGCATGCGCGCCATCGCGGTCAAATCCAGCCCCGACAACTCATCTGCGGGCTTTATTTTACCGGGTGACCGTGTTGACATCATGCTGACCCACAGCCTGTTGCGGCGCGCCATTGACCGCACCGGCTCGGTCAGCGATACCTTCAATGCCTTGGAATTCACCAGCGAAACGATCCTTGAAGACTTGAACGTCTTGGCCGTCGATCAAAAAGTGAATGAATTTGAAAACGGTGCTGCGCTGGGCAAAACGGTGCTCTTGGAAGTCACGCCGAAACAAGCGGAAATTATCAACACAGCAAAAGTCATGGGCACGCTCTATTTGGTTCTGCGTTCGGCGGAAAAGGGCGGCGAGGTCCGTCAACACGCTTTCACCACCGATGTCGAAGTCAGCCCCATGTTGAGCAATTTTGAAGCCTTTATGGCTGGGTCAGGTATGGGCGCTAACGGACCGGGGGCGAATATGGGCACAACGGCTTCTCAAGGTCCTGCGTTCAGTAGTGACGATCCAGATTTTACGGCCCAACCGTCCCCCCCGCCTTCGGCACCACGCCTTGCCAAACCGACGGCACAAGCTGCTGTCGCGAAAAAGTCTGCCCCTGTGCGGGACAATCGCCCAATAAGCATCTACCGTGGTGCTGGCACGCCCCCAGAATCTGTCAACGACCCGGGGCAAAGTGACGCGACGGACGGTGGCGACAAGCAAGGGAGTGGCAGCGAATGACCTCTCTCCTGTTCAAACGGATTTTTGGTACGGCCAGTTTCATGACTGTCATCGCATCGGTGGCCATGGTATCTGTGGCCTGGGCGCAACAGGTTCCCGGACGCGGCGCAACCATCAGCGCACCTTTTGAGGCCCCCCTTGGTGCCAATGTCGCTGTTAGCGAAATGCAGCTGGAACCCGCAGAAAAACTCAAATGGTTGATAATTGCAGAAACGGAAGCTGTGCGCGTACCGCTCAACAAAGTCGTGTCGGTGCGCCTGCCCGGCGAAGTCCGCAACGTGGTGATCGCCAATCCCGAAATCGCCGACATTATTTTGCCCCAAGACGGTGCCCGCACCCACGCCTTCATCTTGGCCAAGGCCGTCGGTTCAACATCCATTGTGTTTGAAGACGTTGACGGCAACATTCTATTCAACGGCGACATTAAGGTTGATGTTGATGTGGCGGGCATCCGCACCGCGCTTCAAGAGCTTATGGGGGATGAAAAAATCACCGTCAGCTCGCAGCGCAACGGCGTGTTCATCAATGGTTTTGTGCGCAATGCCGGAACCTCAGCGCAAGCGGTCAACATCGTCAAACGTTTTGTGCCGGATGCAACAGACATCATCAACAACCTTGAAGTTATGGGCAGCCGTCAGGTGATCTTGCAGGTGCGCGTTTCAGAAATGAAGCGCACTGCGATCAAGCAACTTGGTGTCAACTTTGACTACTCGTTTCGGGTCGGTAATCATGGATCTGGCACCTTATCCCTGGCCCAAATAGCATTCTCTCCGTTCATTAAAGCCACAACCTATGCCTCAGGCACCATATTGCCGCACATTGGCGCGCTTGGTCCCATCACATATCGTGCCCTTGAAGAAAATGGTTTGGCGAAAACCCTGGCGGAACCGACGCTCACAGCCATTTCCGGGGAAACGGCATCATTCCATGCGGGCGGCACCTTCCCCATGGCGACCTCGATCGACATCAACGGCACAGCCTCTTACGAACAAACTCCGTTTGGCATCCGTCTCAACTTCACTCCGACGGTGTTGAGCAATGGACAAATCAGTTTGCACCTGGGCACCGAAGTCTCTAACCGTGACGTCACTCTTGGGGTCACCCCCTCAACCGGGTTCACGATTCCGGGCATGACGATGAAGCGCGCTGAAACCAGCGTTGATTTGCCCTCTGGTGGATCGCTGATGATCGCAGGTTTGATCCAAAACGATATCACGGCCACCATTGATGGCGTGCCGGGTCTCAAAGATGTGCCCATCTTAGGGGCGCTGTTTCGCAGCGAAGCGTTCCAAAACTCTGAAACCGAATTGGTCATTACCGTTACGGCCTATTTGGCGCAGCCGGTCGGTAATGATGCGCGTCTGGCGATGCCGTCCGACGGCTTTGCCGCATCAAGCGATTTTGACTTGTATCTTCTGGGTCACCTGCACAAGCGCTACGCCAAGACCGATCTTCCGCCCTACGCCACCCCACTGGCTGGCCCATACGGCTACATTATGGAGTAAGAGGTCATGAGCACACACTTTACCCCAAACATCCGCCGTTTCGCCCTTGCTGGGCTTATGGTCGCCACTTTGGCGGCGTGCGCCGACAAGCCCAGACCACAAGGCCACGATTACCGCCAAAATCACAAAATCCAAGTGGCCAGCGAACAAGTGTCGATTTCCATCGCCCTGCCGCAAAATGGTCTGACGCTCAGTTCGGCGGATGCGGGTAGGTTCAAGCGTTTCTTACGCGACTTTGTGCAGCGTGGCCGCACCGCTATGACGGTCGAAAGTGCACAACCCACATTGGCGCACGATGTGTTGGTGAATAATGGCTTGCGCGACAATGAAATTTTCATCGCCCCGACGACGACGGTGCGCGCCCCCAACGTTGTGTTGAGCTTTTCCGCCAACAAAGTGATTGCGCCGGAATGTGGCGATTACAGCAGTTCTCCATCGGGGGCATACGACAATGCGCTGCACAGCAATTATGGCTGTTCCATCCAACGCAACATCGGTCAGATGGTCGTCGATCCCGGTGATTTCATCCAAGCGAAACCCGCTGAAGGCAAAAATGCCGGGCGGACCGACGTTGATGTATTTAAGCAAGAGTCCGGAACCGTGTACCCCAGGCTGCTTGATGGCTCCAAGTAGCGCGCGAGCGCAAATGGTAAGGAGGTCCACTTGATTCTCAGAATCAACATCGGTGCATTTGTCCTCACGGATGCTGTCCGCAACGCCGTCAACGCCTTGAGCGAAGACCGCTTGTTTTTGCGGTCCTCCGTTGCCGTTCAAGACGGCGGCATGGCCAGCGCGCTTGATTTTTTGTCCAACCACTCCACCCCCCAATTGCTGTTGGTCGAAACATTGGCCATGGATGAAGAGCTGTTTGACCAGCTCAACGCCTTAGCGGAAGTCTGTCAGCCGGGTACGCGGGTGATCATCGTTGGGGCTGAAAACGACATCAACCTGTTCAAGACCTTGATTGATCAGGGCATCAGTCAGTATTTTTTGAATACCGTGACGGCTGAAGAACTAAAAACCGCCATCGTCGATGCCTTTGCCGACAAAGTTCACAATGCCAAAAGCCGCACCATCGCCTTCATGGGCCTGCGCGGTGGGGTCGGCAGTTCGGTATTGGCGCACAATGTGGCGTCGGAACTGGCACGCCTTTACGACGAAGACGTGATCATCGTCGATTTGGACATCCCTTTTGGCACCGCCGCGTTGAGCTATAATTTACAACCGTCGCAAACCGTCGCCGATGCCATTGCCCAGGCCGGGTCGCTTGATGAAACCATGTTGATGCGCTATCTGGAATCGGGTGGCAAAAACATCTCTTTGCTGTGCGCGCCGGGTAACTTGAACAGCGGCATCGAAATCACCCCCCAATCCTTGGAAGCCGTCTTGAACGTGGTGAAGCAAATGGCCAGCTATGTGGTGCTGGACATTCCCCACATGTGGAACGCCTGGGTTCAAGACATGGTGGTGGACGCCGATGACACCGTGATCGTCGGCGCACCAGACCTTTATAATCTGCGCGACGGCAAAAATGTCTTTGAGTTTCTGGCCCCCAACCGCGGCCTGGAGGCCCCGACCCGTTTGATCCTCAATCGGGTCGGTGAATTGAAAAAGGGCGAGCTCAGCAACAAGGAATTTAATGAGGTTTTGGGCGTTAAGCCTGCGCTCAACATTGCCTTTGAGCCAGATGCCTTCGCCGCCGCGATGAACAATGGGGAAATGATCCGCAAGGTTGCGGCGAAATCAAATTCGGCCCAAAGCATTGAAATATTAGCACAAATGGTCAGCGGCAAAGAGAGCGCTAGTAGATTGGCAAAAAAAACCAGCGGCGGACTGATGTCTTCTCTCTTCAAGAAGTAAGATAAATCAGCCAAAATAGCGTATCGGCATTTTTGATACCAAGATCAAGAACGGAAACAGACGCACAACATGTTTGGACGACGCGGATCAGCCGGACCGGGATCACCCACCGCCAAGCCCTTTAGCGGCGGTGGGAAAAAAGACACGCCTGCGCCTGCCGCAATTGCGCCCGCGTCTGGCGGAACGGCACCTGAATCCACCCCTGCGACAACACCACCAGCCGCTGCAGCCGAACCAATCAAGCCAACCAAGCCAACGCCCGCAGCGATACCGGAAGCGAAGGGCAAAACCAACGCCCCGTTGAGCGCGGAAGCCAAAGAAAAGCTTGATGCGGTCAAGATCAACGTCTTCAACGACTTGATGGAAGCCGTTGATTTGGGTGAGTTGAGCTCCCTCACCCCGGATCAGGTGCGCGAAGAAATCAACGATATGGTCAGCGAAATCATCTCCATGCGGGGATTGGTGCTGTCCATTCAAGAGCAACAAACCGTCATCCAAGACATCTGCAACGACATCTTAGGCCTGGGCCCGCTGGAGCCACTGTTGATGCGCGACGACATTGCCGATTTGATGGTCAACGGTCCCGATATCGTCTACATCGAAGTCAATGGTAAGATGGAAATGACCGACGTCAAATTCCGCGATCAAGCGCAGTTGATGAACATTTGCCAGCGTATCGTTTCCGCCGTGGGCCGACGTGTCGATGAAGCCAGCCCCATTTGCGACGCGCGTTTGGCGGACGGCTCACGCGTCAACGTCATCGCCCCGCCGCTGGCCATTGACGGCACCGCCCTGACCATTCGTAAGTTTAAAAAGGACAAGCTGACGCTTGAAGACTTGCTCAAATTCGGCTCCATCACGCCGGAGCTGAAAACCGTCCTCGAAGTGATTTCCGCAATCCGTTTGAACACGCTGATTTCCGGCGGTACGGGGTCGGGGAAAACCACCTTGCTCAACTGCATGACCGGTCACATCGAAAGTACGGAACGCATCATCACCTGCGAAGATTCCGCTGAATTGCAGTTGCAACAACCCCACGTCGTGCGCCTGGAAACCCGCCCGCCCAATTTGGAAGGCAAGGGCGAAATCTCCATGCGCGATTTGGTCAAAAACTGCCTGCGCATGCGCCCGGAACGCATCATCGTCGGCGAAGTTCGTGGCCCCGAAGCGTTCGATTTGCTGCAAGCCATGAACACCGGCCATGACGGTTCCATGGGCACGGTTCACGCCAACAACCCGCGTGAGGCGCTTTCGCGTATCGAAAACATGATCATGATGGGTGGCTACAACCTGCCGTCCAAAGCCATGCGCGAACAAATTTCCGGTGCCGTCCACGTGATTGTTCAGGCCGCGCGGCTGCGCGATGGTTCGCGTAAAATCACCCACTTGACGGAAGTCATCGGCATGGAAGGCGAGGTCGTCACCCTTCAAGACATCTGTGTCTATGAAATCGAAGGTGAAGACGTCAACGGCAAGCTGGTGGGACGTCACAAATTCACAGGTATGCGGCCATCGTTTTGGGAAAAGGCGCGGTACTATGGCCTTGAAGCCAAACTGGCCGAAGCCATGCAATTTACCGGAAAGTGAGGGAGCCGTTTATGAACATCGATCTCCCCGTCCTGGTTATGATCGCCGGTGCCGTGGGTATGGGCTTAGTCGTCATCGTCGGCGCCATGGTGTCTTTTGCCATGAAGCCGAAGGTTCGGCTCAAAAACCGTATTGAGTCCATCGGCTCCATCGCCAACAGCGGCTCCATCTCCGCCAAGGCTGAGGGACGTCGGCAAAAGCGCATCCAAGACAAGTTAAAAGGTATCGGCGAAGACCAAAAAGAAGAGGGCATGAGCGACAAGATCGCCGCAGCCCTTTTGCAAGCTGGCCTGCAAGTCGAAGTCAAGGTGCTGGTGATGATTTGCATCGGCTTGGGCATCGCCGGGACCTTAGGCGCGTTTCTCACGGGAGCGCCGCCATTAGCGATTCCCGCAGCGGGTATCATCGCCGGGGCAGGATTGCCCAAATTCATCCTGGGCCGCATGGCGCGCAAACGCCAAGAGGCCTTCACCAAGCACTTCGCCGAAGCCATTGACGTCATCACCCGCGGCATCAAGTCCGGTTTGCCCGTTGGCGAATGTCTTAACGTCATCGCCCGCGAATTTGAGGGCCCCTTGGGCGAAGAATTCACCATGGTGGTCGAAGGCCAGCGCTTAGGGATGACCTTAGAAGAAATTTTAGCGAGGGCCTTAAAACGCATTCCAACACCGGAATTTAAGTTCTTCGCCATCGTGTTGCAGATCCAAAAGCAAACCGGCGGCAATTTGGCGGCCACCTTGGAAAACTTGTCCACCGTGCTGCGCGACCGCAAACGCATCAAAGACAAAATCAAGGCTTTGAGCTCGGAAGCAAAAGCCTCAGCGGGCATCATCGCCAGCCTGCCGTTTTTTGTTTTGGGCATGCTGTCATTGGTCAACCCGCCCTATGTGGCGACGCTTTTCACCGATGGCATTCACTTGGTGTTCATTGCCTTAGGCATGATGGGCGTCGGTATTTTTGTCATGTCGCGCATGATCAACTTTGAGATTTGAGGAGGACGTAAACCACATGTTTGGCATTCCCGTTCCCACCCTGATTGTCTCGATGGCCGTGCTGGCCGCGTTTATCACCGTGGCGGCGCTGGCCCTGCCGTTTTTGTTTGCCGGGAGCACGTCTAAGCGCGTCAAAATGGTTTCCAGTCGGCGCAAAGAACTGTCGCGCGAACAAATGGATAGATTTGCATCCAAAGGTTCCTCCATCCGCCAACGCCAGTCGCAAACCCGCGACGATGTGATGAAAAAGATTTTGCATGCTTTGAAACTGGACGAAGCGTTGTCGTCCAAAGAACTCAAGAGCAGCCTGGCGCAAGCCGGTTATCGCGGCCAAAGCGCGTTGGTCATGTTCACCTTCGCCCGCTTCGCCATGGCTATTGGCACGTTCATCCTCGCCATCATTGTCATTTCAGCGTGGAAAAACTTCCCCTACCCGTTACCCGTTAAGGCCTTGATGATGGCGACTGCGGCGGCAGCTGGTTTTTATCTGCCCAAAGTGTTCATCACCAACGCGGCGCAAAAACGCCAAGTTGAGCTTAACTCAGGCTTTGCCGATGCCCTCGATTTGATGGTGATTTGTGTGGAAGGCGGTTTGTCGGTGGAAGGGGCGTTTGACCGTGTTACCGCCGAAATCGCCACCAAATCCCCAGCACTGGCGCAGGAATTCGGCCTGACATCTGCCGAGTTGGCGTACCTGGGTAATCGCCACAAAGCCTATATGAACTTCGCCGAGCGCACCGGCCTGCCCGCCATCAAATCCCTGGCGACGACCCTGGTTCAGTCTGAAAAGTATGGCACGCCCGTGGGCCAAGCGCTGAAGGTTCTGTCTCAAGAACGGCGCGAAGAACGGATGTCGGCAGCCGAAAAAAAGGGCGCATCCCTGCCCGCCATGCTGACGGTACCGATGATTTTGTTCTTTTTGCCACCCCTGTTTATGGTCGTGATCGGTCCTGCCGCGATCCGCATTTCCGGCATGTGATCGGATACTGAGTTTGTGCTGACACGCCCACCAACGCCGACCGATCCTGAGAACAGCCAGGACACGACGTTGCCTTTGTCGTGGCAGGCAAGGATACGTGCAGAAGCCGCCCATCACTTGGTCTTACTCGTCATCACCTTACTGTATTGCGGCGTTTCCGTCGCATTCTTGGCTTACCATGGCATCTTGGGGTTGCCGGTGCTTCAGGACTACCTGATCGGCGCTGCCGTTCCCCTGTTAGCGCTGGCTGGGTTTCGCGTATTTGGCGAAACCACCTATCACGCCTTGCATGTCCGCCCCTTTCGCCCGGCAGGTTTGTGGCAAGGCATCCGCCAAAGTGAAATTTTTTCACCTGATCGCGCCGCCGCCGCACTGATTCCGGTGTTGCTGTTGCCGTTGTTTTCCAGCGTCTTTACGTCGTTCAAGATTTCCATACCGGAAATCGCCCCCTTCGTGTGGGACCCAGCCCTCATGCGCGCCGATATGGCGCTGCACGGCGGTATCCACCCGTGGCAACTTCTCCAGCCCGTGCTCGGCCATCCCCTCGTCACATCGGCGCTGAGTTATCTGTATAATTTTTGGCACGGGATGATTTTCATCGTCTATTGGCAGATGTTCCGGCTCGAAAAGCGGGCCTTGCGCATGCAATTTCTGATTTCGTTTGTGCTGGCGTGGGCGATCCTGGGCAGCCTGGGCGCATTCGTTTTTTCTTCAGCAGGGCCGTGTTATTACGCCAATGTGGTTGAGGGTCCCAATCCCTTTGCCGAACAGATGGCCTATCTGCATGCGGCGCACGAGGTGTTCGCCAACCGTGCCCTGTTGGGTCAAGACTACCTGTGGGGCCTTTATCAAGAGGGCAAAGCCGGTCTGGGCGGCGGCATATCGGCAATGCCATCGCTGCATGTGGCGGTGGCGTTGTTGGTGTTTTTCCTCGCCCGCGCGTTCCGCAGCCGCTTGGCGTGGTTGGCCGGAGCCTATGTTGTCGTAATCTTAGTAGGGTCCGTGCATCTGGGCTGGCACTACGCCATAGACGGCTACGTGGCCCTTATCGGCGGTGTTTTGGCCTGGAAAAGTGCCGGGTGGCTGGTGCGTACTCAGGTGCCACCTGCCCCCAACCCAACTAACCCATAATCAACGCCCAAACGTCGCGCCAGAGAGGCGGAAAAAGGGTAATGCGCGGTAAAACCAACAGCGCCCCCGCCGCAATAGCGATTCCATACGGCACCGCCTTGCCCGGCTCAAACAGGCCCTTAGCCGCATTATGCAAGCGTA
>FLOH01001087.1_pt1 | contig 45104 bp, 50 predicted proteins | sample 756751 | NCBI WGS metagenome assembly FLOH01 (sample SAMEA4026879, study PRJEB14308) | marine metagenome | biome: coastal water; material: water | depth 74 m
TACGCTTGCATAACAACAGACAATCCCGATAAAACAATGTGGTTGTACTAAACCTATTGTATATAACTTATTATCATTTACCATTTCTATTTTTACCAAGCCATCCGTAACATACAATACATTACTAACTAAAACTCCTCTTTTTACAATAGTTTCACCTGCAGAAAACTCTATATCTGTTTTATTTCTAACCAATTCGCTTTTTTCTTCAGCTGTTAAAATATTTAAGCACTCGCTAGCATTTAAAAAATCGTAATCAAAATGAGTTTTGTTTTGTAAAAAATCTGGCATCGAATAAAACTGAAGATTAATTCATAACTTATAATGTAAAATTACATTATAATCCGTTGATAATCCCATAAAACTGCATAAAATACACTTATCAAAATCATTAAAGTAAAAACAAATTTCATAATACATTTATACTTTAATATTTAGAAACTTAAAAAAAATGAAAAAATGAAAAATTTAATATTATTTTCAATGGTAACATTACCAGCAATCTTATTTATTGATATTCTAATTATGATAACTATAGGCTGTGTAACTTCACTCTTTGGATTTACACATCAATTTTATGAGTGCACGTATTGTATTATTGCTAAATTTGTGTTTTTCACTTCAGTTGCAGCCTACTTCATTATCTTAATAAAGATAAATTCAAAAACCAAAAATACTCCCTTGTCATTAAAATAAATTTATTTCAATTATTCAGAATGCATAATTGCATACGTAAAGATATATAATCCTATACAATAGGATATAATACAATTATTGAAATAACAATAATTTGTCTCAATTTAATATTAAATTTATATAGTAAATTTATTTAATTCTTAAAATTAAGATTATGAAAAATTTAGTTTTAAAATCATTTATTTTAGTACCCATAATATTTTTTATCACAGTTACTGTTGTTAATTATTCTATTATGATTTTTAGGGTTTATTTTCAACTTTTTTAGTTTACACAAGGTATTTACACCATAATACAACCAATTTAATATAAAACTTTAGATATAAAGGATATTGTATTTTTTTTCATTTTAAGCAAACTTAATAATAATTTTAAATAAATTAAGTATTATAATAAGCCACCTCCCTTTTCTATAGATTTTTTTTACAAAAATCCAAACATAAAATTTATATTCATTCCTCAAAAAAAATATAAAGTGTAACAATTAATGTTTTTTAATGTCCTTACCATTATTAACATTTATTTAAGATGATTTAAATATTATCTTAAATATTTTAGCAATGCACTTTAAACTAGCTTTTATAAATTACAATGAAGTACATCCTAATTATTTTTTATTTACTCTCAGTTTCATTTTCTTACTCACAATCCAGTAAAAAATCTATAAATGCTTTAAGAATCACAAAAGCTCCAATTATTGATGGCATCTTAGATGATGACGCATGGTTTAATGCCGAAATTGCAAAAGATTTTATAATGTTTAGACCTGGAACTGGAGAGAAAGAACCTGAAAATAAAAAAACAACAGTTAAAATTATTTATGATGATGAAGCTATTTATTTTGGAGCTTTTCTTTATGATGCTAATGTTAAAGATATTCCAATGGAATCTGCAACTAGAGATAATTTTGCACAGGTAGATTGGTTTGGTATCATGATTAATACATATAATGACAATCAAAATGATACTGAATTTTTTGTTCAGGCAACTGGAAATCAGGCTGATGCAAAAAGTACAATTGATAGTGAAGATTTTAGCTGGAATGGTGTTTGGACAAGTGCCGTTAAAATTGTTGAGAATGGGTGGATTGCTGAAATTAAAATACCGTATTCTGCATTACGCTTTTCAGGTGAAAAAGTACAAACTTGGGGTTTAAACTTTCACAGAAGAATTCAAAGTAGTAAAGAACAATTCACTTGGAATTTTATTGACAAAACCAATGGTGCTATTCAACAATATGCAGGTATATTAACTGGTTTAGAAGATATAAAACCTCCTGTTAGGTTAAGCTTTAACCCATATGCATCTTCATCTTACACAACTTTTGATGGAACCAATGAATTTAATACTAATTATGGAGTTGATGTTAAATATGGTATCAACGAAAGTTTCACTTTAGATGCAACTCTTATTCCTGATTTTGGGCAAACCGCCTTTGATGATGTTACTTTAAATTTAGGACCTTTTGAACAACAATATTCTGAAAAAAGATCATTTTTCACAGAAGGAACTGAGCTTTTTAGTAAAGGAGATTTCTTTTATTCTAGAAGAATTGGAAATACACCAACTGCATACTATGATGAATCTAATTTAGCTGAAAACGAAGAATTAATAGAGAATCCTTCAAGCGTTAATATGTTAAACGCCATTAAAATTTCTGGACGAACTAAAAGTGGATTAGGTATTGGCGTTTTTAATGCAATTACAGAAAAAACAGAAGCTAAAATTAAAAATTTAGACACTGATGAATTTAGAAAAGTTACTACTGAGCCTTTTACAAATTACAGTGTTGTAGTTTTAGATCAACAATTTAACAAAAATTCATCGGTTAGTTTTGTAAATACCAATGTTTTAAGAAATGGCTCATTTAGAGATGCAAATGTTTCTGCATTATTATTTAATTTATCAAATAAAACAAATAAATATAATATTAATGGAGGTGTTGGAATGAGTTCTATTAATGAGTTTGGAGAAAAATCTACAGGATTTATTTCAAGCGTAGAAATTGGTAAAATAAGTGGAAAGTGGCAATATAATATCGAGCACAATCTACAAGATACAAAATTTGATAAAAATGATTTAGGATTTCAAAGGCTAAATAATTTTAGCAATTTTGAAGGACAAGTATCCTACAGAATATTTGAACCAAGTAAAAACTTTGATGAATACAGAATTACTTTTTGGAGCGATTTGAATTACTTGTATAAACCAAATACCTATACCGGAAATGATTTGGGAATTAATTACTTTTTTCAAACAAAAAAAACAAAAATTGCTTTTGGAGGGAATTTTCAAAGTAGCATAGGTAAACAATATGACTATTATGAACCTAGAGTTGAAGGTAGGTATTTTACACAAAATACACGAATAGCTGGTAACCAATGGATATCAACTGATTACAGAAAGAAATTTGCTTTAGATTTTAATATTTTTTATGCAAATAGAATACATGAAAACAGCACTTTTATTTATAGTGAGTTCTCACCTAGATTTAGAGTTAATGATAAACTTTCGTTTATCTATTCGCTATCTTATTCTAAAGACAACAATGATAAAGGCTTTGTAAATGAATTGGAAGATGGCTCTATAATTTTTGGAAATAGAGATGCAAAATCTGTTACCAATGCTATCTCTGGAAAATATAATTTCAGCACAAAAGCTGCTTTATCTTTAACTTTCAGACAATATTGGTCGCCTGTTGAATACGATGATCAATACTTTTTATTAAATAATAACGGTACACTAACTGAAAATGATTACACAAATAACCACAATATTAATTTTAATACTTGGAATTTTGATCTTAACTTTTCATGGGAATTTGCACCTGGAAGTCAACTAATTGCGTTGTACAGAAATTCACTATTTAATGAAGATGAATTTTCAAATTTAAATTTTAAAGACAATTTAAACAATTTATTTGAAGAACCTATGCTTCACAATTTTTCGGTTAGAATGGTTTATTATATAGACTATAACAATGCTAAAAAATGGTTTAGAAAAAGCTAAAAATAATAATTACGTATTTATTTTAACTTTTAGCTATTTAACTTTATTATTTATTTATTTTTGAATTATGATAAAGGCAAAAAATATACATAAATTTTACGGCGATTTAGAAGTTTTAAAAGGTGTTGACTTATCCATTAAAAAAGGTGAAATTGTTGCCATTGTTGGACCTTCTGGAGCAGGTAAAACAACATTATTACAAATACTTGGCACTTTAGATAATCCTGCAGCATCTAAAAACTCAACGCTATCTATTAACCATCAAAACTTATTAGAATTAAAAGATAAATCATTATCTAAATTTAGAAATCAACACATTGGTTTTATTTTTCAGTTTCATCAACTTCTCCCTGAATTTACAGCTTTAGAAAATGTTTGTATACCTGCTTTTATAGGGAATTCTTCAAAAAATGAAGCAGAAAAAAAAGCAAAAGAATTATTAATTTTTTTAGGATTATCAGATAGAATTCATCATAAACCAAATGAACTTTCAGGTGGTGAGCAACAACGTGTAGCTGTTGCCAGAGCTTTAATTAACAATCCTGATGTTATTTTTGCTGATGAACCAAGCGGGAATTTAGATTCAGCTTCTGCAAAAAAACTACACGAATTATTTTTTACACTTCGAGATAAATTTAATCAAACATTTGTAATTGTAACACATAATGAAGAGTTAGCTAATATGGCCGACAGAAAATTAGAAATGAAAGATGGAAAAATTATCAACTAAATTAGTAAGAAAATGATTGGTATTATTAGCGCAATGCAAGAGGAAATTCAAGCCTTACTTCACGAACTTAAAGATGTTTCCACCACCGAAAAAGGTATGAGAACCTATTATAAAGGTACTTTATTTAATAAAAATGTGGTGCTTGTTTTTTCACGTTGGGGTAAAGTAGCTTCGGCAATAACAACAACTCAATTAATTAATGATTTTAATGTTGATGAAATTATTTTTACTGGTGTTGCTGGTGGAATTAAAGATGAATTAAACATTGGTGATGTTGTTATTGGAAATAATATGTACCAACACGATTTAAATGCAACTCCGTTTTACGAAAAATTAGAAATTCCAATTCTTAAAAAGAAATTCTTAAAAACTACCGATGCTTCAAGACTTACAGAAGCAACATCTCTATTTTTAGCAACATACAATGATTATATAAAGATGACTGATGCAGAACTTTTTGATATCACCAATCCAAAATTAATTTTCGGAGATATAGCAAGTGGTGATCAGTTTATTTCAAGTTTAAAAAAAATTAAAAAATTAAACAGACTAATTCCAACCGCAATTTGTGTTGAAATGGAAGGAGCTTCTGTTGCTCAAGTTTGTTTTGAATACGATGTGCCTTTTTCAATCATTCGTGTTATTTCAGACAAAGCAAATGATAATGCAACTATTGATTTTCCTAAATTCGCAAATTCAATTGCGAGTAATTATGCTTTAGGGATTTTAAAAAACTATTTTTCATAAATAACTTTGATTTTAATATCTTTGAAAAACTCTATGAACAATGCAATTTAAGCATCCAGAAATTTTATATGCACTTCTGTTACTTATCATTCCGATACTTGTTCATTTATTTCAATTACAACGCTTTGTAAAAGTTCCATTTACAAACGTAAAAATTTTAAAAACTATTGAAAAACAAACACGCAAAAGCGCACGTTTAAAAAAATGGTTGATTTTATTAACTCGTTTGTTAATATTTACCTGCCTGATTATAGCTTTTGCACAACCTTATTATTCGGAATATTCTACACATCAAAATTTTAATACTACGATTTATTTAGATAATTCATATAGTATGCAGGCTAAAGGTGAAAGTGGTGAATTATTAAAGAGTGCAGCACAACTAATTATTGAAAACAACACGAACCAAAACAGTACTATTTCATTAATTACAAATGATAAAACTTTTAAAAATTTAGAGGTGAAAAATTTAAAAGATGAGCTTATTAATATTAAATATCACCCTAACAAAGTAAATTTAAATACCATTTTATTAAAAGCTCAAAATTTAGAATCTAACAAAGACAATACTTTAAATAAATTAATCATAGTATCTGATTTTCAATATATTAATTCAATTTCAAAACCTGATTTTTCAAAAATAAATTCTTCTATAAATTTTGTAAAATTAATTCCAAAAACAATAAATAATTTTTATATAGATAGTGTTTCTATTGAAGAAAATTCTACATCTAATACTATTGTAAAAGTAATTGTTAAAAGCTCTCAAAAAAGCACTTCATCGGTTCCAATTTCTTTATTCAACAACTCAAAGTTAATAGGTAAAGCAACTTCAAAATTTATAAAATCGAATAGTTCAACTGTTCAGTTTACCATCCCAAATTCAACAAATTTTAATGGTGAAATTTCACTTATTGATAATGCTCTACAATTTGACAACAACTTTTTCTTTTCAATTTCAAAATCTGAAAAAATTGATGTATTAAGTATTGGAAATATTTCTGAATTTTTATCTAGGATTTATACCGAAAATGAATTTAATTTCATTGTTACTCCTCTTCAAAATTTAAATTACAATAAACTTCAGAACCAACATTTAATTATTTTAAATGAACTTGAAAATATTCCAACAGAATTAATAAATAGTTTGCAAGGTTATTCTAAAAATGGTGGGAGTTTGGTTATAATTCCTTCAGAAAATAGTACTATTAATTCTTATAATTCTTTTTTACAAGCCTTAAACCTAGGCAAAATAACAACAAAAGTTGAAGCAGAACACAAAATAACAACTATCAACTATGAGCATCCTTTACTAAAAGATGTTTTTGAAAAAAGAATTGATAATTTTCAATACCCAAAAACAAATTTACAATACCCAACAAATTTAAAAAACAGTTCATCTATAGTTACAATGGATAACATTCTTCCATTTATCTCTTCAATAAAATCATTAAACGGACCTATTTATTGGTTTTCTTCACCATTAAACAATAAAGTATCTGATTTTACACAATCACCTTTAGTAGTTCCTGTTTTTTATAATTTTGCTAAAAAAAGTTTAAAAACAACTGAATTATATTATACTATTAAGCCTGAAACTAACATTGAAGTAAAAACTTCTATTGGAAAAGATAATATACTAAAAATTCAAAATGAATCAGCAACTCTAGAATTTATTCCGATGCAAATTAGCTCTCAAAATAAAGTTATACTAACATTGAATGATCATATTTTACAAAGTGGATTTTACACAATTTTAAGTGAAAATATGGCTATAAAAACCGTTGCTTTTAATTATAACAGAGAAGAAAGTAATTTAAACACCGTAACTATAGAATCATTAGTTGGAAATAAGAAAAATATAACTATTTCATCATCAATTACTGATGCTTTCAATGAAATTAACAATCAACAGAAAATCAATTGGCTTTTTAAATGGTTTTTAGCATTTTCTGTGCTATTTTTGTTAATTGAAATGCTGATCCTAAAATATTTCAATAAATGAACCTACTTCTAAAATCTGCCACAATTATTGATAAATCAAGTCCTTTTCACCTTCAAAAAAAGGATATTTTAATTGAAAATGGAATCATTACAAAAATTGCCAAATCAATAAAGAATGATGCTTCAATTAAAGAAATTAAACTAGATAATCTTCATATCTCACAAGGCTGGTTTGATACCAGTGTTAGTTTTGGAGAACCTGGATTTGAAGAACGTGAAACCATTGAAAACGGTCTTAATACAGCTGCAAAGAGTGGTTTTACTGCTGTTGCCGTGAATCCAAACACACATCCTGTAGCCGATAATAAGTCTACCATTGAATTTATAAAAAATAAAGCGAATGGTTTTGCAACTTCTTTATATCCTATTGGAAGTTTAACTAAAGGCTCTGAAAGTAAAGACATTGCAGAGTTATATGATATGCAAAACTCTGGAGCGATTGTTTTTGGAGATTATAACAAACCTATCTCTAACGCCAATCTCTTAAAAATTGGTTTATTATATGCACAAAATTTTGATGGACTTATTCTAAGTTTTCCTCAAGATAATGCAATTGCAAGTAACGGGTTAGTAAACGAAGAAAAAAACAGTACAAAACTAGGATTAAAAGGTATTCCGGCAATGGCTGAAGAGTTACAAATTGTACGCGATTTATTTATTTTAGAATATACTGGAGGGAAATTACATATTCCAACAATTTCAACAGAAAAATCGGTTAAATTAATTAAAGATGCTAAAAAGAAAGGTTTAAATGTAACTTGCAGTGTTGCAGCGCATCACTTAATTTTAACTGATGATGAATTAACAAAATTTGATTCAAACACCAAAGTTTTACCACCTTTACGTACTTTAAAAGATACAAAAGCATTAATTAAAGGTTTAAATGAAGGCATTATTGATATCATTACAAGCGATCATAATCCAATTGATATTGAGCATAAAAAAGTGGAATATGAAAATGCAAAATTTGGAACTATTGGTTTAGAAAGTTTATTTGGAGCCTTAAATAAAATTATAGAAACAGAAACATTAATTACTTGTTTAACGGTTAACCCAAGAAACAGGTTTAATGTTGAAAATTTTTCAATTAAAGAAGGTGAAGAAGCCAATTTAACACTTTTTAACCCTGATTTTGAGTATGAATTTACAGAAGCTAATATTATCTCTACTTCAAAAAATTCTGTTTTCTTAAATAAGAAATTGAATGGTAAAGTTTATGGAATAATAGCAAACAACAAAGTGATTTTATAATTTATTAATCAAACAAAAAAATGGAAAATCTAGACGTGCACGAAGGAAAAACAACAGCAATTATTAGTTACATCACATTTATTGGGACAATTATTGCTTTTATAATGAACAATGATAAACATAATTCATTTGCAGCTTTTCACATACGACAAATGATTGGCTTATCTCTTTTTTCACTAGTAAACTCTTTTATTATAGGACGATATGGAGGTATTTGGGCTAGTGGAATTATTGGAACTGACTTTTTGTTCTTTGGATAATTGGTTTTATTGGAGCAACTCAAGGTGAAGAAAAAAAAGTACCTTTTGTAGGTGATTTATTTCAAGATTGGTTTAAAAATATTGGATAAATAATTAATAATACTATTTTTGAAGTCGCGCCAAAAAGCGCGACTTTTATTTTACAACTATGGAAAAATTAACATTTCAATATATTGTTAGAGAACCTAACGTTAAAACTGAGAATACTTCATTATTAATTTTATTACATGGCTACGGTAGCAATGAAGAAGATTTATTTTCGTTTGCAACTGAATTACCTGAAGATTTACTAATAGTGAGTGCAAGAGCGCCTCAAAATTTAGGATTTGGAAGTTATGCTTGGTATACTATTAATTTTACTGCTGATGAAGGTAAATTTTCAGATATTCCTGAAGCAATTGAAGCAAGAGATAAAATAGCTTTTTTTATTGATGAAATACAAAAAAAATATACTATTTCACCAAACAAAACTTTTTTATTAGGTTTCAGTCAAGGAACCATATTAAGCTATAGTGTAGCTTTAAATTATCCTGAAAAAGTACAAAAAATTATTGCTTTAAGTGGTTATATAAATTCTGAATTATTACCTCAAAATTTAAAAACTAAAGATTTTACTAAATTAGATTTTTTTATATCTCACGGCAGTGTAGATCAAGTAATACCCGCTGAATGGGCTAAAAAAGCACCTGAAATATTGAATGAATTAAAAATAAAAAATTCATACAAAGAATATCAAGTTGGACATGGTGTTGCACCACAAAACTTTTTCGATTTTAAAAAATGGATGGAAGAACGAATGTAAACTTCAAAACTAATAATTTTTCATTATTTGTAGTTTCTTTAGTGTTTACATTATGAATTTAATTGTTTAAAACATCCTAATTAGTACTGTCTATTCACTAAAAAATGTAATTTATATAAAATGTTAAAATGTATGATATAAGTCATTAATTTTCACTAATTCAAGCTTTACCTTTATCCTACAATTGCACATTTACTCTAGTTCTAGTTATCCTAAGGCATTAGAAGTAGAAATTTAAAAGCAATTTTTACCACCCCTATTTGGGGTGGTTTTTTTTTAAAAAGAAATATTATATCTTTAAAAATCAATAAAAAATAACAAGTATCATTTTTTATTTGATATATTTTCAATAACATTGTTGTTTAAACTTCAAATTATAAAAAATAGCATGGAAATATTAGGAATTGATGTTGGTGGAACAGGAATTAAAGGAGCTTTAGTAGATGTAGAAACGGGTAAATTAACGACTGATAAATATAGAATACCAACACCAAATCCAGCAACACCAGAAGCTATTGCTAATACTATTCAAGAACTTGTAAATCATTTTAATTGGAAAGGTTTGGTTGGTTGTGGTTTTCCAACTCCATTACAACATGGGAAATGTTTAACGGGAGGGAATTTACATGAAGATTGGAAAGGTGTACAAGTTGATACACTTTTTAAGTCAAAAACTGGAAATGATTTTTCTATTGTAAATGATGCCGATGCTGCCGGATTAGCTGAAATTAATTTTGGCGCTGGAAAAAACGTAAAAGGGACCGTTATTATGATAACTCTAGGAACTGGAATAGGTTCTGGGCTATTTTTAGATGGCAAACTGTTACCAAATACTGAATTTGGGCACGTACTCTATAAAAATGGTGAGATTTTTGAAAAATATGCTTCAGACTCCGCTAGAAAAAGAGATGATTTAAGTCGTAAAGAATGGGGGAAAAGATTGCGTAAATATTTTAAACATATTAATTTATTAGTATCACCTGATTTAATTATTGTTGGTGGTGGTGCAAGTAAAAAGTTTGATAAAATTGAGGCTCAATTTGATATTGATGTAAATATAGTTCCTGCAAAAGCAGAAAATGAAGCTGGAATTATTGGTGCTGCAATGGCTGCAAAAAATCAAATTAAATAAACCCTTTTGCCTTAAATTCTAAGTATTTATTAATTACATTCACCGTAAGATTTTGTGGCTTTGTTAGTATTCCGTATATACCTTTACTTTCCAATTCTTTAACCATAAGTCGTTTTTCAAATGCAAACTTTTCAGCAATTGTTTTATGGTAAATTGTTTGTAAATCTTCTGCATTTTCATTTATTAAAGCATCTAATTCTGTATTTTCAAAAAACACAACAACTAATAAATGGTATTTAGCAATTGCTTTTAAAAATGGAAGCTGACGCTTTAATGAAGAGATATGTTCAAAATTTGAATATAAAATTAATAAACTTCGTTGTGAAATTTTACGTTTTATATGCGCATATAAATAGCCAAAATCAGAATCTGTATACTCCGTTGAAATATTATATAAAGCCTCATTAATAGTGTTTAAATTTGTTTTTTTATTACTTGCAGCAACTGTTGTGTGAACCTTTTTAGAAAACGTTAATAAACCTGCCTTGTCATTTTTTCTAAGTGCTATATTTGAAAAAGCCAATGTTGAATTTATAGCATAATCCAATAATTTTAATTCCTCAAAAGGCATTTTCATCACCCTTCCCAAATCTATTATAGAATAAATAGGTTGTGATTTTTCATCTTGATATTGGTTTACCATTAATTGTGATCGTTTTGCAGTAGCTTTCCAATTAATAGTTCTCACATCATCTCCAGAGATGTAATTTTTAATTTGCTCAAATTCTAAAGTGTGCCCAATTTTTCTAATTTTTTTTAGTCCGAATTCTGTTAAACGATTGCTCATTGCTAAAAATTCATATTTCTTCATTTGAACATATGAAGGATATACTGCAACCATTTCATTTTCTTGAAACTTAAATCGTCTTGAAACAATTCTTAAAAAAGTTGAAACATAAACATTTAGATTTCCAAAATAATATTCACCACGTTCAACAGGTTTCACAGTATATTCAAACTCCCAAATTTCAGAAGGATTGATAAAGGAAACTTGTTCAAAATCTCTTTTTTGAAATTGAGGTGGTAATTCATCAATTAACTTCACTTCAATTTTAAATTTATAATTATTTTTTATGGTTATAGGAATTGAATTTTCATCTGAATTTGAAAATTTTTCTGTTAATATTCTTCGTGCATTAATCCTGTTTTTTGTTTTGAAAAGTAAATAGATATCACTTACAAGCAATACGATTAAAATAGTTACTAAAAACCAAGCTACCATATACAAAATTGGAAACCAAAATGACACCAAAAAAGTAGCCGCAATAATGCTTATGTATTTATAAAAGCGTTCGTGTATGTATAGGTTTTTAATAATATTCATTAAATTATAATCTTCAATTTATAAGGTTCAAAATTAAATACTGACAATTTTATAACATTTTCTACCTCGGAACCTCAACCGATTGCACAATCATTTCAATTACTTTATCTGCCGTCATCCCTTCCATCTCACGCTCTGGAGTAACAATCAAACGATGACGTAACACTGGTGAAATCACTTTTTTAATATCTTCAGGAATCACAAAATCACGCCCGTTAATTGCTGCAAAAGCTTTTGATGAATTTAAAACTGCAATGCTTGCTCTTGGCGAACCTCCTAAATATAAATGTGGATGGTTTCTAGTTTTTGTAATTAACTGAGCGATATATTTCATTATTTTTTCTTCAACAATAACTTCAAAAATCTTGTTTTTATAGTCTAATAAATCAGCCTCAGAAATTAATGCTGAAATTAACGTTTCTGGTAACACACCTTTTCTTTCTTGATGTGTTTTTAAAATTAAAATTTCTTCTTCTAAATTTGGATAACCCACATCAATTTTAAATAAAAAACGATCTAATTGCGCTTCTGGTAATGCGTAGGTTCCCTCCTGCTCTATTGGGTTTTGAGTTGCTAACACCATAAATGGCGGTTTCATTTTATAGGTATTTCCATCAATTGAAATTTGACGTTCTTCCATCACCTCAAATAAAGCAGCTTGTGTTTTTGCAGGTGCTCTATTAATCTCATCAATTAAAACTAAATTTGAAAAAATTGGACCTTTTTTAAATTCAAATTCCGATGTTTTCATGTTTAAAATTGAAGTTCCTAACACATCACTCGGCATTAAATCTGGTGTAAATTGAAGTCGACTAAAACCTGTATCAATTGTTTTTGAAAGTAATTTTGCGGTAATTGTTTTGGCAACACCAGGCACACCTTCAATTAAAACGTGTCCGTCTGCTAGTAAAGCAACTATTAGTAAATCCATAAAATTCTCTTGCCCAACAATAATTTTACCTAATTCTTCTTTAATTTGAATTACAGCATTTTTTAATTTATCAAGGTCTACTCTATTTTCAAAATTCAAATCGTTATTTTCCATATTGAATTGTTTTTTTAAAATTTTCTATCATCTTATTTAAAGCGATAAGCTCTTCGTTTGTTATTTGATTTTTTAGGTGAATTTGATCACAAAACTGAAATAATTTCTCAACACTTTCATAAGAATTTCCACTTCTTGATGCAACATATTCATAAAAAGTAATATCTATAATTGTAGTTGGTATGTGCAATTTAGTTCTAACAAATTCTAAAAAATAACTTATTTTATGTTCTGCAATATTTTTATGCTCTTGTTTTTCAAAATACATATTTGCAATGGTACGTGTAAAAGCAACTGTTTGATTTTTTAAAGGCGTTAAAATTGGAATATTCCGTTGTTTTCGTTTTCCTTCAAAAATTACAAAAATTAATACGCCAATTAACACCATATAATAGGCCCATTTTAAATATTTAGAACTTAATAGATAATAAATTGGTGATGTAATTTTACTTTTCCCAGTTTTATAATACGAATCCCATAAAATGGGTAAATCGTCTCTCAAATAAGATAAAACGTTGGCTGTATTTTGTTGATTTGGAGATTTTAAAATAGTATAATTTGTAAATAATTCAGGGAATGTATGAAAGTAAAAGTTTCCATTTCCAAAAGAATATTTCACAAAATTAATACCTTCTTCTGTTCTTTCATTAGCTGCATTTACATAACCAGTTATTCCTAATATAGTAGTATTTAGTGTATCAATTTTTGTAAAAACCTGATTTGTAAAAGGTCTGTCAAACGTATATTCCTTCCCTTTAAAAACTTTGTTTTTAAGTTTGAAAAATACTTTTTCTTCTAAATTCTTACTAACTAATGGTTTTGTTTCAAAATTTAATGTGTCAATATTTATTCCGTGCGTTGAGATAAAAACATCATTTCCTCTTTCTACAAACTTCATTAAACGTAAAAACTCTGCGTTTCCAAAATTTAAGGCTTCATCAACAAAAAAATAAGTACCAACTTGTGTTGTATCTTCTAAATAAATATAAGGTGGAATTTTTATATTTTTTATTTCTTCCGAAGGAAATAAATTAGACATCTCTTCTCGCAAAACAAAAGTACCATAGGGTATTTTGTGTTTGGCTGCATAGCTTGGAAACCAATTTACAGGTTGTTTTTTAATGCTTTCAAGATATATAAACCCAAAAATTAGCACTAAAAACGCCCCAATATATATTTTACTTTTAGTATCCAACTTATTTTTTTTGAATTAAATTAGAGGCTTGTAAGAAATCGGATTCAACACGCATAAATTCAGCTTCATTTATGTTGAAATTTCCATACCAAACAAAATCGTATAACCTCGTTAGATTTTCAAATGATTGCTTTATATTTTGTTGCGTTATTTCTTTGCTATAATCATCATTTGTTTTTTGTAACTCCCATATAATAAATTGTTTGACTTCTAATTGCTTCAGAATATTTAAATAATAATAACGAACAGCCATTCGATAATTTTTATTTGAAATTGCTTTTTGAATTAGTTTCAGAATATCTTTATTTTTAATCAACTCTTCTTCCTCAGTAATGGAAACAATTGGGTTATTTTTTGAAGTTTCAAGTATTGAATTTAAATTAACTTTCAAGAAAAATTTCAGCAATAGAAATAATACAATTCCGGCAATTATATAGGGTAAAGAAGAAAGAATTACAGCTAAAATATCTGTGGCATATTTTACACCAAAAATCCATTCTAAAAAACGTGAAAGTTGTCGAAGAAACCAATTAAAAACTCGCTCTAAAAAAGAGGGCTCAGCTTTAACTAAATCTTCTTCATATATAAAATCTTGGTCTTGTTTGTATTTTTCTAAATTATTTGAATCAAATTTCTTTTGAACAATACTACTTTTATCATTTTTAACCAGAAGCGAATCGGTTTGTGCAAAAGCACTAACCGATAGCATTATTAAAAGAAAAAAAAGTAGTTTATTCATTATTAATTATTGACTGTCATCACTTCCTAAGCTTTCAATTTTTTCAAAAGTACCTGTAAAGTTTTTTTGCTCATTTAAATCGAAATAAATAAAAGCAGAAGCTACTAATGTAACTGAATAAAACAAAAACTTCCCAAAGTAAGAAAACAAATTAAGCGCCAAATAAATTGGATCTTCCAATATGCCCAAAATAGCCGTTGGGTCTTCATTGGTAAAAGAAACTCCCATAGATATTAATTGATAAATTAATGAAGGTATTGAAAAAACAAAACTTAACATTGATACTAATATTCCAATTACCAGAACAACTCCAAAAGTGTTCCACCATTCTCCTTTTATTAACGTAAAACAATGTGAAATGGTGTCTCCAACACTTTTACTTTCAAAAACCATAATTGGCATTGCTAGCGATAAAACAATCATAATATATACAATTGGCAACACGCAAAGAACATAAGCTGCAATCATCATTAAAATAGATAAAACCCCTAAGCCAACAAATTTCCAAATATTGGCATACGTATTATCTTTAACTTCTTGAAAATTAGCAACTCCATTATTTTCTATATGTGATTTTATATAATATAATGAAACCTCCGCTAAAAGAGTATAAACAATTCCAAAGACTACAAACATTAAAAACAACCATCCAAACATTCCAAACATATTTCCCATAATTTCAGAAGGATCTGGTTCAGATTGATTTAAATTCATCATTCCTTTTATAGTTCCAGAGTAAGAAAACATTGAAAATACTATAATTGTAGCGCCAACTAATAATACTGGTCCAATAATTTTAAAAACTGTTAAAAAGTAATCTTTCCAATTTTCACGAATAAAAGCAAAAGTATCAGTTATGATAGCTCCTAAATCACGTTCTTTTTTAAATTCAATACGGTTATTCATTTTCTTATTTTTTTTGTTTGGTTAATTTTATGGGATATATTACATAGTAATATAAAATTGAAATAAATGATGTTAATATTATAAATAATGCCAACCAATCTGGCATTTCTGTATGTCGGGTCACAAAACCTTCTAAAAAACCGGCAATAATAAAAAAAGGAATGGTGCTTACCATAATTTTTAAACCAGCTTTAAAACTCATTTTAAAAGATGCCAATCTTGAATATGTTTTCGGAAACAATAAACCATTTCCTAAAACTAAACCCGCACAACCAGCAATTATAATGACCGAAATTTCAATAGTTCCATGAATCCAAATTGTTCTTGAAGATTCCCAAAGCAAGCCTTTTTCATAGAAAAAGTATAAAAAAGAGCCCAGCATTATTCCATTACGCATCATGATAAACAAAGTTCCAACTGAAAAAAGCATTCCAAACACAAAAGCGGTCATAGCTACTTTAATATTGTTTAAAGTAATCATAATAAACATATTACTCTCTTCCATTTTTTTATAAACAGCCATTGGATCCCCTTTTGAAATATTATCTAATGTGGTGTTTACATAATCATCTCCTAAAATTAAGCGAACAAAATCGCCATCATTAGCCGCTGAATATGCTCCAATAATAGCAAAAAAAACAAATGTTAAAAATGCAATACCTAATTGTTTATGGTATTTCACAAATTCGAGTGGAAACTCTGTTTTAAAAAAACTAAATAATCTATTTTTACTTTCTTTTTTTGTTTTATAAATTTTTTGATGTGCTTTTGAAGCTACAGAATTTAAATATTGTGCCGTATTACTTTGTGGATAAAATGTCTTAGCATAGCTTAAATCATCTGTAATCTCAATATATAAATCCGATAGCTTATCTGGTGAAACCTGCTCTTTTTTATCAAGAACATTTTCAAATAATAGCCATTTTTTTTTATTCCTTTTTACAAACGAAGCTTCACGCATTTTTTTTACTTTTGCCTTTTCTATAGTTCGATTAACTATAGCAAACATTCGGGTGAACGAATGTAAAAAATCAAATTGTATCAGCCAAAAAAGATTAAGTATAAAATGGATAATTTTCATATTGAAACAGCCCAAAATGTATCAATTAAACAAAATGTGGCCCAGCTAAGCACTCGCATTGGTGCTTTCTTTATAGATATGTTTATTATAGCTGGATATTATATTATAATTATATTAATTATAAACGCGCTAGGTTTTAGTTTAGATGAATCACTTTATGTTTATTATGCCCTATTAAGTTTACCTGTTTTCTTTTATAGTTTGCTTTTTGAAACTTTAATGAATGGACAAACACCCGGTAAATATCTTAGTAAAATTAGAGTTACAAAACTTGATGGATCAAAACCAACTTTTGGAAGTTATTTAATTCGTTGGATGTTACGTTTAATTGATATTAGTTTAGCATCAGGCTCTGTTGCTCTATTAACCATTTTATTAAATGGAAAAGGACAACGTTTAGGTGATTTGGCGGCTGGAACTACTGTTATCTCAGAAAAGAAAAATATAACTATTGATGATACTCTAATTGTTGATATACCTGAAGAGTACAAACCTACTTTTTCTCAAGTTACATTACTCAATGACAATGATATACAAACTATTAAAGAACTTTTTTTTAAAGCTAAAAGAAGTGGAAACCATAAAACCATATTAAAACTACACTTAAAAATAATTGCGCTAACAGGAATAAATACTGATATGCAGCCAACTAATTTTATTGATGTAGTTATTAAAGATTATAATTATTTTACACAACAAACATAATGACGCTTTTTCATATTTTAGATATTTTAGGAATAATTGCATTTGCAATTTCAGGATCATTAGTTGCCATGAGAAAAAAACTAGATCCTTTTGGTGTTTTTATTATTGCCTTCGCCACCTCAGTTGGAGGTGGAACTCTAAGAGATGTACTTATTGGTGCTCAACCCGTTTTTTGGATGAAAAATACTGAGTACATATTCATAATAACAGCATCGTATGTTTTTGCTATTATTTTTAGAAAAAAATTAAAATATTTAAGTAAGTCATTGTTTTTGTTTGATACTATAGGACTTGGTTTATACACTATTATGGGAACTGAAATAGGATTACAAGCTAACTTTCATCCCATTATTGTTGTTTCAATTGCCACCATGACAGCATCATTTGGAGGTGTAATAAGAGATATTTTATGCAATGAAATACCCATTATTTTCAGAAAAGACATCTATGTTACAGCTGCTGTTTTAGGATCTATAACTTATTTGATTTTACATAATTTCAATTTTTCTGACACAATAGTTTATGTATCAACATCGGTAATTGTAATTTCCATTCGGTTAACTGCTGTTTTATTTAAATTGAGTTTACCTACATTTTATTCAAAAAAATAATGAATTTTAATCATTTTATAAATAACATATCAAAACTAAAAGAAAATCCAATTGGCGGTTTAGAGGCTCAGTTTAAATTAGCTCCCAAATTAAGGTTGAGATATTCTAATGAAAAAATTGAAGCTCTTAACCCTAAAAAAGCAGCTGTTGTAGCTTTATTTTATCCAAATAATAATGGTGAAGTTTGTTTTTTATTAACATTACGAGCTGATTATGATGGAACGCATGCGGCTCAAATTAGTTTTCCAGGTGGAAAATTTGAAAAGAATGATAATTCTTTGAAAAATACGGCATTACGTGAAACTTTTGAAGAAGTTGGAATTCCAATAAATGCTATTTCTATTTTTAAGCAAATGACTGATGTTTTTATTCCTCCTAGTAATTTTTTAGTTACACCATTTTTAGGTTTTTTAAACCATGTACCCACTTTTACAATAAATCATGAGGTAGAAGAACTTATATCTGTCTCTCTTAAAGATTTATTGAACGAATCTTCAATTTCTACTACAATACTATCTACATCCTATGCGAAAAACATGAAGGTACCTTGCTTTATGTTAAACAATTATGTTGTTTGGGGAGCAACTGCTATGATGCTTAATGAAATCAAAGAATTATTAAAGAAAATGTAAACTATTTTTTTCTTAAATTTGTCATTCATTCAAAACCAACCAACCATAATGCCCATTTTTAAAAGAAATCCGTTTGGACATATTTTATTTATAAAAAGATGGCTCATTCGTATTTTTGGAGTCGTTTCACATGGACGTTATAGACGTTTCAATAAACTTCAAATTGAAGGATCAGAAATCATTAGAGATTTACCTGAAACCAATGTGCTTTTTGTTTCAAATCATCAAACATATTTTGCTGATGTAGCCGCTATGTTCCATGTTTTCAATGCTTCATTAAAAGGGAGAGATGATTCTTTAAAAAATATTGGTTACATATGGAGACCAAAACTAAATGTTTATTATATTGCCGCTTCTGAAACCATGAAAGCGGGGTTATTACCTAAAATATTTGCATATATCGGTTCAATTTCTATTGAAAGAACTTGGAGAGCTGGAGGTAAAGATATCAAACGACAAGTAAAAATGTCTGACATTAGCAATATTAAAAAAGCGCTAGATGATGGTTGGGTTATTACATTCCCTCAAGGTACAACAACTCCTTTTAAGCCTATTAGACGTGGAACTGCTCACATTATTAAAACGTACAAACCAGTTGTAGTTCCTATTGTTATTGATGGATTTAGAAGAGCTTATGACAAAAAAGGCTTATTAATTAAAAAACGTAATGTTTTACAATCAATGGTTATTAAAGAACCAATGAAAATTGATTATGAAAATGAATCTTTTGAAGAAATTATTGAAAGAATTCAATTTGAAATAGAACAACATCCATCCTTATTAAAAGTTGTTACACCTGAAGAATATAAACGTCAGGAGGATGAATTAAATGAGAAAAGAAAATTTTGGAGTTAATATTTAAAAAAGCCGTTTTTAGAAATCTAAAAACGGCTTTTCTTAATTGATTTTTTCTTAATTCAACCAAGAGTTTAACATCCAAATTGTTTTTTCTTGCTCTGCAATAAAATCACTAATCATAGAGTTTGTTCCTTCATCATTGGCATCATCAGATTCATTTAGAATAATTCTTTCAATTTTCAATAATTCTGATAAGGAATTTACAACTAATTGAACTCCTTCTACATCATTACTAATATTTTTACCAACTGCAACTTTTGACAATTCTGAATATTCAGCAAAAGTATGTAATGGTGTTCCTTCTAAGGTTAAAATACGTTCAGCAATCATATCAATTTTTATTTGAGAATCTGTATAAAACTCTTCAAATTTCACGTGTAATTCAAAAAATGATTTTCCTTTTATATTCCAATGTAGCCCTCTTAAATTTTGGTAATACACTTGGAAATTTGATAATAAACTGTTTAAACTAATTACTATATTCTCTGATTTATTTTGGTCTAATCCTAAAATTGTTGTCTTCATATATTTAATGTTTTTAAGTTATTTATAATCTTTTTATTTTCATTACAAAATTATTTAAAAATAGATACAATAATCTATAATTATTATTGATAGTTTTAATATCTTTATCACAAATATTTATACTAATGACAATTACACAACTTAAATATGTTTTAGCGGTTGCTGAACATCAAAATTTCACTATTGCATCTGAGCATTGCTTTGTTACTCAACCAACATTAAGCATGCAAATTCAAAAGCTTGAAGATGAATTAGACACTCAAATTTTTAATAGGAAGAAGAAACCCATTCAACTTACTGAAATAGGCAAAAAAATTATAGAACAGGCAAAAATTATTGTAGACGAAAGCAATCGTATAAATGATATTGTTGATCAACAAAAGGGTTTTATTGGAGGAGATTTCAGATTAGGAATAATTCCAACTGTAATGCCTACATTATTACCAATTTTCTTAAAAACATTTATAAAAAAATACCCAAAAGTAAATTTAAAGATTGAGGAACTAACTACTGAAGAAATTATAAAAAGATTATCTGAAGGTCATATAGACGTAGGTATTGCTGCAACACCTTTAGAAAATGAAATGATAAAAGAACGTGTGCTGTATTATGAACCTTTTGTTGGGTTTGTACCAACAGAACATCGTCTTTTTAAAAATTCTTCAATTGAAGTAGACCAATTAAATATTGATGATATCTTACTATTAGAAGATGGTCACTGCTTTAAAGATAGTATCCTTAACTTATGCAGTACATTTGGCCGTAAAAACCAACATTTTCAATTGCACAGTGGAAGTTTTGACACATTAATTAAACTTTCTAAAGAAGGTTTAGGAATGACACTGTTACCTTATCTACAAACGTTAGATTTAAATCCAGAAGATAAAATTTATTTAAGAGAATTTAAAGAACCTGTACCAGCCAGAGAAGTTAGTATTATTTATCATAAATCTCAACTAAAAATTCAATTAATAGAAGCATTAAAAAATGTTATTGATGGAATTGTAAGAGGTGTAATAGCCTTTAACGACGTAAAAATAATTAGCCCTATACACCAAAAAAAAGGAGCATAAATGCTCCTTTTTTTTATTTTTTTACAATTGCTAAACAAGTATGTAAATCTGGTTTATTTAATGTAAACTCTCTTAACCAAAAGTACAATTCTTTAATTTCAAAAGGTAATAGTCTATTTATTGCTTTTTCTAATTCTTTTTTAAATAAGTCTTTATTAAAACTAACTTTTTCAAGTACTATTTTAGTGTACTCAAACATTGCTCTTGCCATATTTTAAAAGATTTTAGTTGGTTAAATTAAAACGATTAATATATATATTTAGTATAGTAAATTTACAAAATAAAAATTAGAAAAAAAATTATTAAACAATCTCTTTATAAAAAATTACAGTTTGTTAATCTTTTCAAGTAAATTATTAGCTTCTTCTTCTAATTCTAAAGTTATGTTTTTAAAATGTGCTTTTTTATTTTCAACATTTTTCATGTTCACTTTTTCTACTAAAGAATCAAATGCCAAAATTGCTTCATCAATAATTGCTTCAGTATCTTTAGAATCAGTTTTAGGGTTTAATAATTCCCAAGTGTAACACTCTTCAATTATATCTCCTAATACGTAATTAATATCTTTTTTTAAATTTTTAATGCTTGCCATAATGTCTATTTATTTTTATCCGTGCAAATTTACAAGAAATTGATTAATTACTTCATTAAAAGATTAAAAATTAACCTAATATTTAACAAAAAATAAATAAACATCCATAATAATGACAATTATTAAGAAATCTTTAAACCCTTCAATATTTTAAGAGAATTTTCAATATGCTTTTCTGCACCAAACTGACTATTAAAAACATATTGCACAATTCCATTTTTATCTACAACATAGGTAACTCTGCCAGGTAAAAAAATCATACTTTTAGAAACTCCAAATAACTTTCTTACATCATTATTAATATCAGCCAATAAGGTAAATGGTAACTTATATTTTTCTTCAAACTTTTTATGCGATTCAACATTATCACTGCTAATTCCAATAACCAAAGTTCCAAGTTTTAAAAAATCTTCAAATTCATCTCTAAATTTACATGCTTCTTTTACACAACCTGGGGTATCATCTTTTGGATAAAAATAAATAACCATTGGTTTTCCTATGGAATTATTTACTGAAAATAATTTCCCATTTTGATCCTTTAATTTAAATGAAGGTACCTTATCTCCAACTTTAATTTTTTCCATTGATGTGCTCTTCATTTTAAAATTTAATAATAGTATTCCAACAATTACAACTGCTATTAAAATTAATTTTTTCATATTTAAGTTTTAACAAATATCAATTAAAAAAATTAATTAGTTAGTTTTGCAATATAAAATTAGCATACTAGAAAATTTCTTCTAATTAAATAATTTTACGCGAATTATAGCTGACTTCAAAAAAAATAAAAGATATATTAATGAAAACATTTATTGAAAATTTACCAAAAGCAGAATTGCATTTACATATTGAAGGTTCTTTTGAACCAGAATTAATGTTTAAAATTGCAAAAAGAAATCAAATTAAAATACCATATAATTCAGTTGAAGAAATTGAAGAAGCCTATAAATTTGATTGTTTACAAGACTTTTTAGATATTTATTATCAAGGTGCAGGAGTTTTAACCACTGAACAAGATTTTTATGATTTAACATATAGCTATTTACAAAAATGTGCAACTCAAAATGTACGTCACACTGAAATTATGTTTGACCCACAAACACATACAGAGCGTGGTATTTCATTTGAAACTGTAATAAACGGAATTTCAAAAGCTTGTGATGATGCCAAAGAAAAACTGAATGTTTCTTCATTATTAATCATGAGTTATTTGCGTCATTTAAGTGAAGAAGATGCTTTTAAAACGCTAAACCAATCACTTCCTTTTAAAAGTAAAATTGCAGCAGTTGGGTTAGATTCTTCTGAAAAAGGGAATCCACCATCAAAATTTAAAAATGTTTATGAAGCTTCTGTTAAAGAAGGTTATATTCCTGTTGCTCATGCGGGTGAAGAAGGATCAGCTGATTATGTTTGGGAAGCTATTGATATTTTAGGTATTAAACGTATTGATCACGGAAATAATTCACTTCAAGATGAAAAATTAGTTGCAGAAATTATTAAACGCGATATGGCTTTAACAGTTTGCCCATTATCAAACACTGCATTGCAAGTTGTTGATGATTTAAAAAATCATCCATTGAAAAAAATGATGGATTTAGGTTTAAAAGTGACTATAAATTCTGATGATCCAGCCTATTTTGGTGGACAAGTAAATAAAAATTACATTGAAATTCAAAAAGCATTGAATTTAACTAAAGCAGATTTATACCAATTGGCAAAAAATTCTTTTCAATATTCATTATTAGATGAAAAATCTAAAGAAGTGCTTATTAAAGAACTTGATAATTATTATAAAAATAACGCTTAATGAAATCTGGAAAAATTGTTCTTGATAGCATAGGTAAAATTAAAACACCTTGGCTTACTCTTGATAACATGCCTATTCAACCAACTGGCGCAAAAAATATAAAAGGTGTAATTGAATTATTTCCTGAATATTATGATGGTTTAAAAGATATTGAAGGCTTTTCACATATTACTTTAATATATCAACTACATTTAGTCACAGAGCCTCAATTAGAAGTTATTCCTTTTATGGATACTGAAACTAAAGGAATTTTTGCAACCAGATCACCAAAAAGACCAAATAAATTAGGTATTTCAACAGTTGAAATTGAAAAAGTTGAAGGAAATAAAATTTTTATATTAGATGTGGATATGATAAACGATTCTCCATTATTGGATATTAAACCGTTTTTTGAAGATTTTGATAATAGATTTAACACCAAAAAAGGTTGGTTATCCAATAAAACAAACACCAATAAATATCACTTTAAATCTGATGACAGATTTAAATAATTTATCTTTAATAATTATACTAAATATTCATTAATTTTCGTTTACCCTTTAATAAACTAATCAAATCAAATGAAAAAAACAATTATTTTAATTATCTCTATATTTTTTACTTTAACAACTCTATTTAGCCAAACTAACGAAAAATTTATTGATACAGGATCTGTAAAAAATCAATTCGATTATCTTATCAATAAATCTTTTAGTTATAAAGATTATAAAAATATAAAACTAAATTGGTTAACTAAACTAGAAGTTAACGTAATAGATTCTTTATCAAAATCGAAAACTGAAATTCTAAAAAGTTATGTAATTATTAATTCTCAAAACAAAACAATTGACAGTTTAAAAACTTCAATAGTAAGTTATGAAAATAATATAGGTAAATTAACAAATGAAAAACAAAGTATTTATTTACTCGGAATAGAATTTGGAAAGTCATTTTTTAAAACATTCATGTTTTTAATAATTGGAATTTTAATTATTTTATTAGCCTTCTTTATTTCTAAATTTCAAAAAAGTAATAGCTTTACTACTCAAGCCAAACTAGACTTAAAAGAGTTAGAAGATGAATTTGAAACTCACAGGAAAAATGCTTTAGAGCGTGAGCAAAAAGCAATGCGTAGACTACAAGATGAATTGAATAAACAAAAAAAAGAGTAACTTTACTTTCTAATTCAACTAAAAATATTTTTTATCATGAAAAAAAACATGGGTTCTGTTGACAAAATTGTTAGAGTATTAGTTGCAATAATTATTGCTGTTTTATACTGGCAAGGAATTATAAGTGGTACACTTGGGATTGTACTTTTAGTTTTTGCAGGTGTATTTGTTTTAACTAGTTTAATAAGTTTTTGCCCTTTATATCCTATATTTGGGTTAAATACTTGTAAGAAAAAAGAAAAAAATTCATAAAAAGAGGCTTTCCGAAGCCTCTTTTTTTATTCTCCACTATACGTTACAAAATTTCTAGGAGTTTCATATAATGTTATGGAAAGCTCTAAATTTTCTTCAATTTTTGAACGTAATTTATTCCAAATTACAACTGAAATATTTTCAGCCGTTGGATTTAGTGTTTTAAATTCCTCAACTTCTTCGTTTAAATTTTTATGGTCAAATTTCTCTTCAATTTCAGTTTCAATAAGGTTTTTTAGAATTTTCATATCCATCACAAAACCAGTTTCTGGGTGAATTTCACCTTTCACAGAAACAATTAAATCATAATTATGTCCGTGGTAATTTGGGTTGGCACATTTCCCAAAAACAGTAGCGTTTCTAGCATCTGTCCAATCTGCATTGTATAATCTATGAGCAGCGTTAAAATGCGCTTTTCTATTTACAGTTACTTTCATTAATAATTACTTTTTGCTTATAAAACTATAATATTTTTCAAAAATTATTTTAAACCATTCAGTATAAATTTCAGGATGCTCAGCCATATCATTTTTCACTTCTTCAACCGTCATCCATTTAAAACTTTCTACTTCATCCTTATTAATTTTTGGATTTTCATTAAAATAACCAATCATAATATGATCTAGTTCATGTTCAGTTAAACCATTATCAAACGGTGCTTTATAAATAAATGAAGTTACTTCTTTTAACTCACAAACAAACCCCATCTCTTCTTGTAAACGACGTTTACCAGCTTCAATATTACTTTCTCCATTACGCTGATGACTACAACAAGAATTTGTCCATAATAATGGTGAATGGTATTTATCCGATGCTCTTTGTTGTAGCATTAACTCGTTCTTATCATTAAAAATAAATACCGAAAATGCTCTATGCAAAACTGCTTTTTCATGAGCTTCCATTTTTGGCATTAAACCAATTTGCTCATCTTTTTCATTAACTAAAATAACCTGTTCTTCTATCATTATATTTTGAATTGCAACAAATTTACGAAAAAGAATACTGAAAATTAAAAGATTTAAAAATTGAAAAATACGAATCCTATTGAAACGTTAAATCATTAAATATTTTCATAAGAATACCATATATTTGCACCTCAAAATTTGAAGATGAGTTTTTTAAAAGAAATAGAACGCAGACGTACATTTGGAATTATTTCGCATCCCGATGCTGGTAAAACTACTTTAACTGAAAAGTTATTATTATTTGGTGGCGCAATACAAGAAGCTGGTGCCGTAAAAAATAATAAAATTAAGAAAGGTGCAACTTCCGATTTTATGGAAATTGAGCGTCAGCGTGGTATTTCTGTAGCTACCTCTGTGCTTGCTTTTATATATAAAGATAAAAAAATAAATATTTTAGATACGCCTGGGCATAAAGATTTTGCTGAAGATACTTTTAGAACTTTAACTGCAGTTGATAGTGTTATTGTAGTAATTGATGTTGCAAAAGGTGTTGAAGAACAAACTGAAAAATTAGTTGAAGTTTGTAGAATGCGTAAAATTCCAATGATTGTTTTTATAAACAAGATGGATCGTGAAGGTAAAGATGCATTTGATTTATTGGATGAAGTTGAACAAAAATTAGGTTTAAGAGTTACACCTTTAAGTTTCCCTATTGGAATGGGCTATGATTTTAAAGGAATTTATAATATTTACGGAAAAAAAATTAATTTATTTTCAGGAGATAATAAACAATCTGTTTCTGAAGGTATTGAATTTACAGATATTTCTGTGCCTGAATTAGATGAAATTATTGGTAAAAAACCGGCCAATACATTACGTGAAGAAGTTGAATTAGTTTCTGAAGTTTATCCAGAATTCAACAAAGAAGAATACCTAAACGGAAATTTACAACCTGTATTTTTTGGTTCCGCCTTAAACAATTTTGGTGTAAAAGAATTGTTGGAATGTTTTATTGAAATAGCTCCATCACCACAGCCAAAAATGTCTGAAGAGCGTTTGGTAGATTCTAAAGAAGAAACAATGACTGGTTTTGTGTTTAAAATACACGCAAATATGGATCCAAATCATAGAAATAGACTCGCATTTGTTAAAATTGTTTCTGGTACTTTTAAAAGAAATTCACCGTATTTACATGTACGTCATAATAAAAAATTAAAATTTTCTAGCCCAAATGCTTTTTTTGCTGAAAAGAAAGAAATTGTAGATGAATCTTTTCCTGGTGATATTGTTGGATTACAAGATACAGGAACATTTAAAATTGGAGATACTTTAACAGAGGGTGAAATCCTAAATTTTAAAGGTGTTCCAAGTTTTTCTCCTGAACATTTCAGATATGTTAATAATGCAGATCCTTTAAAATCTAAACAATTATTTAAAGGTTTAGATCAATTAATGGATGAAGGTGTTGCACAATTATTTACACTAGATTTAAACGGAAGAAAAGTAATTGGAACCGTTGGCGCCTTACAATATGAAGTAATTCAATACCGATTAGAACACGAATATGGAGCAAAATGTAGTTATGAAAACTTACCTGTTCATAAAGCGTGTTGGGTAGCTCCTGAGGATATAAAAAATGCTGAATTCAAAGAATTTAAACGCGTAAAACAACGCTTTTTGGCTACCGACAAACAAGGACAATTAGTGTTTTTTGCTGATTCTGAATTCACCATACAAATGACTCAAAGTAAATACCCATCCGTTAAATTACATTTTACCAGCGAGTTTAAATAATTAATATTCAATAACCGTAAACTCTAATTGTAAAGGTTTTATAGATTTTAATAACATGGGAATAAAATCATCTCCAAGTTTTAAATAAATTTCTGAAAAATTACGAGTCCGCTCTTCTAAACTATGATTTGGAAACAATTCATTTTGTAGTAAAGCAATTCTTTTTACAACATCAGAAAGTTTACGTTTTTGAGCTTTTAACAATCTTTTTTCTAAATTATCAAGACCATTTAGTTGTTTTTTCTCTTGTGCATTTACAGCTCCTAAAAAAGAAACATCTGTTTGTCTTGCAAGCTCATTTAAAGCCTTAAATTGCTGTTGTAAATGTTGTTTTTGTTTAGAAAAATCAATTTCAACCTCCGAAATTTCTTTTATTTTATTTGAAATTAAAGTTCCTTGCTCTAAAAATAATTCTCGCAAAGAAATATTTAATTTACAACTCTTAACTACCTGCTTTTCAGAAACTAACAATACTGAATTTCTTAATAATAATATTGGAAATGGTGTGTTTACACTATCAAAATAGTTCTTCAACTGAAACCAATATGCCAACTCTCCTCCTCCTCCAATATAACATAAATTAGGTAAAACTGTTTCTTGAAACAGAGGTCTCATAATCACATTTGGACTGAAACGTTCTGGATTATTTGATAACTCATTTAAAATTTCATCTTCTGAAAAAACAAGATTTGTATTATTAATTTTATATTTATTGTTTTCAAAAATAATACGTTCCCTTAAATTATCTTTTAAATAAAATAAGTTAATTTCTCTTGGATTTACTTGTATAGAATAATTTTCACCTAAGTTTTCAATTGTTTTAGACACTTCTTTGAATGAACTGTTATTTATTAATTCATCTTTAATAGCAGGTATAAATTGTTGCTTTAATTGAGTGTCATCTCCATCAATAATTACTAATCCATATACTCCAAAAAGTTCATTTACTAAATAACGTGTTGCATCTGTTAAATTACCGTGATTTAAATATGATTTTTGAAATAACTCTTTCAAATAATTTGCATCAATAGAATTACCTATTAATTTAGAAAACTCATTAAAAACACTATCAAAACCTTCTGTTTTTAATCTACCAACGGCTCCACTACTTTCGCGTTTCCACTTTATCTTCTTATCTTCAAAATTAAAATAGTTAATCTCTTCAAAATCGTGATCTTCAGTAGCCATCCAATAAATGGGTACAAAATTCTGATTTGGAAATTCCTTTTTTAAGACTTCCGTTAAATTGATTGTTGAAATTATTTTATATAGAAAATATAAAGGGCCTGTAAAAATATTTAATTGATGCCCAGTTGTAATGGTAAACGTATTTTCGTTTGAAAGGGAATCAATATTTTGAAGTGTTTTTGTTGATATGTTTGTATTTACAAATTGATGCTTTAGCACATCTACTAAAAGGTTTCTAGACTGTGATTGGAATGATAGCCGCTTCGTTTCAATTTGTTTTTTAAACCCTTCTAAATCAGGAAAATTTTCATAAAAATCAGATAACTCATTTTTTTTATCTAAATAATCACAAATTATTTTCGAAAAATAACCCGTTTTTTGAAAAGGAATATGGTGTACTTTCATTTTTTTTATGCTATTCGTTGAAATAAAGTGTACACATATTCTCTTAAACCTCCTGAAGGTTGTGTATATGTATAATTAAACGATTTTAGCAACTTAAATTCAGCTCCCAATCTTTCTTGAAGCATTTCTTCATTATAATTAACAATATCTAAACCACTACATTTTTTGGCGCCTTCTAAATTAAATTCAGCTAAAATTACATATCCATTTGGTTTTAAAACTTTTTTAATCAAATCAAAATATATTTTTTGTTGTGTTTCCGTTGTGAAAAAATGTAAAACAGCTCTATCATGCCATAAATCAACATTTTTTAACTTTAACAATGCAATTGGGTTTGTTAAGTCATCTACAATAAATTGAACAAGTGAATTGTTATGTTCCCCTAAATTATTTTTTAATTCATTTAAAGCAGCCGAAGAAATATCATTTACAACAATATTTGAATAGCCTTTATTTAATAAAAGTTCAATTAAAGTTGCTGCACCTACTCCTGCATTAAAAATTAAAGAATCTTTAGATAAATTACACGCTGAAATTAATTCCAAAGATGGTATTGGATCTTCTTCATACCATCCTAATTTATTGACTGGTAATTTTTGATATGCATTATTCCAATGTTTTTTAAAATCATAATCTGATAATGAGTTCTCTTCCATTTGTGAATAAATTTAATTCAATAAAAGTAAACAATTTTGATTGTTTGTCGAAATTACACAACACATCTAACAAATATTTAACTAATTGAACATAAAAATAAACTTCAACAAACTCTGTTTGACAAAACGAATTTTATTCACTTTTTATACAACCTTGTAAATATAAATAGGTATTTAAACTGGCTCTCCGTATAAATCAAATTCAGTAGCTGATGTAATTTTTATTTCTGCAAATTTACCAACTTGAACATAATGCATCGTCGCATCAATTAATACTTCATTATCAACATCAGGTGAGTCAAATTCTGTTCTTCCAACAAAAACATTCCCATCTTTTCTATCAATTAAAACTTTGAATATTTTATCAACTTTTTCTTGATTCAATTCAAAAGAAATTTGACTTTGAAGTTCCATAATATCGTTAACTCTTTGTTGTTTAACATCCTCTGGAACATTATCTTCTAAATTAGCAGCATGTGTATTTTCTTCATGAGAATATGCAAAAGCACCTAAACGTTCAAAACGCATTTCTTGAACCCAATCTTTTAATTCTTGAAAATTCTCTTCTGTTTCACCTGGATATCCAACAATTAACGTAGTTCTAATTGCCATATTTGGAACCGATTTTCTGAACTCAGCAATTAAACTGGTTGTTTTTTCATGAGAAGTTCCTCTACGCATTGATTTTAAAATCTCATCATTAATGTGTTGTAAAGGAATATCTAAATAATTACACACTTTAGGTTCATTATTAATTACTTCTAAAACATCTAATGGAAACCCTGTTGGGAATGCATAATGCAAACGAATCCACTCAATTCCATCAATTTTAGCAAGTTCTTTCAATAAATCAGCTAACGCTCTTCTTTTGTATATATCTAATCCGTAATAAGTTAAATCCTGTGCAATTAAAATTAATTCTTTGATTCCTTTTCTTGCTAATTTTGTAGATTCAATTACCAAATTTTCAATTGGTGTTGATACATGTTTTCCACGCATTAAAGGGATTGCACAAAACGAACAAGGTCTGTCACATCCTTCAGCAATTTTTAAATAGGCATAATGTGTTGGTGTTGTTGTTAAACGCTCTCCAATTAATTCATGTTTGTAATCTGCATCTAATACCTTCAATAAATTTGGTAAATCATGAGTTCCAAAATATTCATCAACATTTGGAATTTCTTTTTGCAAATCTGGTTTATAACGTTCACTTAAACAACCTGAAACATAAACTCGATCTACTTCACCTAGTTCCTTTTTATTTACGTAATGTAAAATAGTATTGATTGATTCTTCCTTTGCATCACCAATAAAACCGCACGTATTTATTACAACAATGTTTCCTTCATCATTTTCATCTTCGTGAACCACATTTTTGTTATTCGCTTTTAGTTGTCCCATTAAAACTTCACTGTCGTAAACATTTTTAGAGCATCCTAACGTCACTACATTAATCTTATTTTCTTTTTTTGATTTTGTTCTCATATTCTTGAAGATAAAAAATCACACTTCGGCTAGCTTAGTGTGATTTTTTAAGTTTTTATTTTATTTATTATTTAAAAAATGAATCTACAAATTCAATTTTATTAAACACTTGTAAATCATCTATTCCTTCTCCAACTCCAATGTATTTAACTGGGATTTGAAATTGATCAGAAATACCAATTACCACACCACCTTTTGCCGTTCCATCTAATTTAGTAACAGCCAAAGAAGTAACTTCTGTTGCTAATGTAAATTGTTTTGCTTGTTCAAAAGCATTTTGACCTGTTGAACCATCTAAAACTAATAAAACTTCATGAGGAGCGTCAGCAACTACTTTTTGCATTACCCTTTTTATTTTAGTTAACTCGTTCATTAAATTTATTTTATTATGCAATCTTCCTGCCGTATCAATAATAACGATATCCGCATTCTGAGCAACAGCAGATTTTAAAGTGTCAAATGCTACTGAAGCAGGATCACTTCCCATCTCTTGTCTAACTAAAGGCACACCAACTCTATCTGCCCAAACCTGTAACTGATCTATTGCTGCAGCTCTAAATGTATCTGCAGCGCCAAGCACTACTTTCTTTCCTTTTTTATTAAATTGAGCTGCTAATTTACCAATAGTTGTAGTTTTTCCAACCCCATTAACTCCAACAACCATAATTACATAAGGTTTCTTATCTGATGGTGTTATAAAATCGGTTTCATTCCCTACATTCGTTTCTGCTAATAAACCGGCAATTTCTTCCCTAAGAATTGTATTTAACTCATCAGTTCCTACATATTTATCTTCGGAAACTCTTGCTTCAATTCTCTCAATGATTTTAAGTGTTGTTTGAACTCCAACATCTGAAGAAATTAAAACTTCTTCCAAATTATCTAAAACATCATCATCTACTTTTGTTTTACCAACAACTGCTTTAGATAGTTTTGAAAAAAACGATATTTTACTTTTTTCCAACCCTTTGTCTAAAGTCTCCTTTTTTTCTTTCGAAAATATTTTTTTGAATAAACTCATTTACTAAAGATTTACAGTGTAAATATAAAAAAGAAAAAGCTACCCTCAATATTGAAAGTAGCTTTAGTATGTATCAATGAGCTATTATTATTTTTTGCTCAAAAAGTCTTGTACTGCTGAAGGATCCATAATAGCTTCAACAAAAGTATAAGCTCCTGTTTTTGGAGATTTAACCATTTTGATAGCTTTTGATAATCTTTTTGATCCTGTTTGTAATGATGCTACTGATTTCTTTGCCATAATCCTATATTATTTAATTTCTTTATGAACAGTCATTTTCTTTAAGATAGGATTGAATTTTTTAATTTCCATTCTATCAGGAGTGTTCTTTTTATTCTTCGTTGTAATGTATCTAGAAGTACCTGGTAAACCAGTACCTTTATGTTCTGTACATTCTAAAATTACTTGGATTCTATTTCCTTTAGTCTTTGCCATTTCCTACTATAATTATTTTTTTAAGAAACCTTTTTCTCTTGCATCTTTAATAACTGCAGAGATTCCTAATTTATTAATATTTTTTAAAGCTGATGCAGCTACTTTTAAAGTAAGCCATTTATCTTCTTCAGGAATATAAAAACGTTTTTTTAATAAATTAACGTCAAATTTTCTTTTAGTTCTATTTAATGCGTGAGAAACATTATTCCCAACCATTGCTTTTTTTCCAGTAAGTTCACAAACTCTTGACATATTCTGTTCCTTTTTTAGTATTTTCTCAAAACGAGATGCAAAATTAAATTTTTAAAACTATATACACAAACTTATTTAACTAGTTTTTTAAAATTTCTTTTCTTAATAATTCTAAAGCTTTATTTGAAGCCCGTTCAATTACTTTCTCACGAGGTTTTCCAAAGAAAAATTCTTCAGAAAAAATGGTAGTTGGAGTTGCAATTGCAATAAAAACTGTACCAACTGTTTTATCTGTATTATCTTTCGTAGGTCCTGCATTTCCGGTAGTTGCGATAGCATAACTTGTGTTAAATTTTTGCTGAATTCCTTTCGCCATGGCTTCAGCAACTTGTGAGCTCACTACTGAATATTTTGCTATTAGCTCTGCATTAACATTGAGTTCTTTTATTTTTATTGATTCATGATACGCAACAATTGAACCTACAAAATAATTTGACGAACCGGCTATTGAAGTGATTTTTTTAGCAATATTACCACCTGTACAACTTTCAGCGGTAGCTAATGTTTGTTTTTTATCCGTTAATAATCTTCCCAAAGCAACTTCAATTGTTTCATTTTCCTCAAAACCAACAATAATATCTGGAATTATTTTAGTTAACTTTTCTACTTCATTATCAATTCCTTCTATTAAATCTAGTTTATTTTCTCCTTTTGCAGTTAATCGCAAACGAAGTTTTCCATAAGATGGCAAATAAGCCAATTTTATATAAACGGGTAAATTATCTTCCCAAACTTCAATTCGCTCAGCAACCATACTTTCTCCCATTCCATAGGTTAAAATGGTCTTATGAAGTATAAAAGGTAGCTTAAAAGTTTCTTTTAATTTCGGCAAGACACTGTTTTGCATCAATCCCTTCATCTCATTTGGAACCCCAGGCAATGACACTACTATTTTAGAATGACACTCAAACCACATTCCAGGAGCTGTCCCAAATTCATTTTTAAAAGGAATACATTTGGAAGGGACTAATGCTTGCTGTTTATTAACTTCTGTAAACGGATATTTCATTTTAGCAAACATCTCTCTAATCTGCCCAACTATATCTTCATTTAAAACCAAGGTATCATTAAAATATTCTGCTAAAGTTAATTTGGTAATATCATCTTTAGTTGGCCCCAAACCTCCAGTGATAATAACAATATCACAATTAGATTGTGCTTCATTTACAGCTTTTAAAATATGTTGTTTATCATCTTGTATAGATGTAATCTGATAAACTGAAACTCCAATAGTATTTAACTGTTCTGCAATCCACTTAGAATTTGAATCTAATATTTGACCAATTAAAATTTCATCTCCAATAGTAATTATTTCTGCTTGCATCTTTTATAAAAAATATAAAGTAAAAGTATCATCTTTTTTTGAATTAAATTTACAATTCATGAAGATATGGCACATGATACTTGGAAAAGAGTTTATAAAGGAAATGATATTTATAACTGGTTTTTAGAAAAAAAAGAATAAATCATACCATTAATTTAATGGTATAAATTACATTAAAATGGTAATTTGTAAAATATTTGAATTTTTACAATAATTATTATACATATTTACTAATTTTAAAGCAACCTTTTATATAAAATTACATCTAATTAATAAATCAAAAACATTAAATTATCAACTGCTATGTTAACTACTAATGAATTAAGCGACAAAGATTTACTTGAAAAAGTTGAAAATTGTACTTTAAGCCCCGAACTATTCAATCATGAAACACAATTAAGATTGTCATGGATTTTAATAAACAAATATGGTTTGGAGATTGCAACTCTTAAAAATTGTAAAATAAAAGAACAATTTTTTATAAAAGCTTTAAATAGTAACAAGTTTAATTTACCCTTAACAAAAGCTTACACTGAAATTTTACATTATTTTATGCAAAAGTCCGCTACTAAAAATTTTGATAAATTATTGAGAGAATTTCCTAGATTAAAACATGACTTTAAAAAACTTGTTAAAACACATTATGGCTTTGACATTTTAAAAATACATAGACATGAAGAAATTAAACCTTTAGATACTATTTTATTTACGTTTTAGTTTATTATTTGATTTTTATTGAAAATAATTCTTGGTCTTTAATTGCACCTACAAGAATATCATTTTCACATACTTTTCCAACACCTGCAGGAGTTCCTGTAAAAATTACATCCCCTTTTTTAAGCGTAAAAAACTGAGAAACATACGCGATTAACTCATCAATTTTCCAAAGCATCGCATTTGTATTTCCTTCTTGCACTAACGTTTCATTTTTATGAAGTGAGAACTTTAAGTTGGTTAAATCTCCCAAATTTTCTTTTGGAATAAATTCACTAATTACAGCACTACCATCAAACGCTTTTGCTTTTTCCCAAGGCAAGCCTTTTTCTTTGCATTTATCCTGAATATCACGCGCAGTAAAGTCAATTCCTAAACCAATTTCATCGTAATATTTATGCGCAAATTTTTCATCAATATACTTTCCAACTTTATTTATTTTCACCAATATTTCAACTTCATAATGAATATCATTTGAAAAAGGTGGAATAAAAAATGGTTGATTTTTAGCCAAAATAGCAGAATCTGGTTTCAAAAATATCACTGGATTTTCTGGTTTCTCATTTGCTAATTCTTCTATATGTTTGGCGTAATTACGACCTATGCAAATAATTTTCATGCTAATTAATTTAAAAATTGAATAATTGAAATATTAGAAAACAAAATAACTCATTGTAAATTTTTAATTATCAATCAATTATGGAATCCATTTCTTTTCAAAATTAGGTGCTCGCTTTTCTAAAAAAGCATTTCTTCCTTCTTTAGCTTCATCCGTCATATACGCTAATCGTGTTGCTTCACCAGCAAAAACTTGTTGTCCAACCATACCATCATCCGTTAAATTCATAGCGAATTTCAACATTCTAATTGATGTTGGTGATTTTGCTAATATTTCCTGAGCCCATTCATAAGCAGTGTCTTCCAATTCATTATGAGGAATTACAGCATTCACCATTCCCATATCATAAGCTTCTTGAGCTGAATAATTTCTTCCTAAGAAAAATATTTCACGAGCCTTTTTTTGTCCAACCATTTTTGCTAAATATGCCGATCCATATCCACCATCAAAACTGGTAACATCTGCATCAGTTTGTTTAAAAATTGCGTGTTCTTTGCTCGCTAAAGACAAATCACAAACAACGTGTAAACTATGTCCACCACCAACAGCCCAACCTGGAACCACCGCAATTACTGGCTTTGGCATAAAACGAATTAAACGTTGAACTTCCAAAATATTTAACCGGTGATAACCATCTTCACCTACATAACCCTGATGTCCACGCGCTTTTTGATCTCCACCACTACAAAATGAATAAACACCATCTTTACTTGAAGGACCTTCAGCAGAAAGTAACACAACACCTATTGAAGTATCTTCTTGAGCATCGTAAAAAGCATCATATAATTCCTTGGTTGTTTTTGGTCTAAAGGCATTCCTAACATCTGGCCTGTTAAATGCTATACGTGCAACACCATTGCATTTTTTATAGGTTATATCTTCAAATTCTTTTACAGTTACCCAATTTATTTCTTTCATTTCTGATAAATTTATGTGTAAAAATAAATTATTTTAATGGTTTAAAAAATTAATAGATTAAAAGATCTAGTTGTTACTTTTAATCCATAAAATAGCATTTATAAATAAAGTAATGATTTCAGGTTGTTTCATTAAATAAATATGTAATTTTCAATTTAATTTATGTAATAAAATCATATAGTTAAAAAAGGAGCGTTATTTAATATAAAACAATATTTTTAAATATTTTAGCTCTTTAAAACTATATACAAATTTCATTTATGAATAGTTCAACCATGAAAAAATTACTTTTATTAGTATTCACAATACTAATTTCAACCTCTATTTATTCACAAAATATTCAACTAAAAAAATTTGATTCAAAAGAATTACAGAATGATCGGTATTTAAAAATTTATATTCCACCAAGTTATCATTTAGATTCAACTAAACTGTATCCACTTACCATTATTTTAGATGCTGAATATTTATTTGATGTATATGTTGGTAACGCCATACTTTTTGCACATAATGAAGAAGCACCTGAACAAATTATTGTAGGAATTAACCAAAACTATAGAGATGAGCGTTACGAAGATTGTTCGTATTTAGAAGAAAATAGTTATCCAACAACTCAAGGTGCTGCATTTTATAGATTTATTAGAAGTGAATTGTTTGAATATTTTGAAGATAATTACAGAATTTCTCAATTTAAAACTATCGTTGGCAATACCTTAACTGCAAATTTTATAAATTATTTTTTAATTGAAGAATCTCCAGCATTTAACGCTTTTATAAACATAAATCCATCTTACGCATTAGATATGCCAACGATGCTTCAAAATAAAGTTCAATCTTTAAATAATGAAAACATTTATTATTATTTAAATAATAATAAATTAAATGTTGATAAATGGCGAAATTCAATAAATACAGTAAATTCATTATTAAGTAGTTCTGAAAACTCAAAATTTAAATATAAATTTGATTCCTTTGATAATAGCTCTACAACAGCATCAATAGGACAAGCAATCCCAAGCGCTTTAGCTTTTATTTTTGAAATGTATTCAGCAATTTCAAAAGAAGAATTTGAGACAAATATTAAAGATTTATCACCGCCAGATGCTATTGCTTATTTAGAAAATAAATATGTAGAAATTGAGTATTTATTTGGAAGCAATTTAAAAATTAGAGAACAAGATATTTTTGCTGTTGAACCAATTATTTTAGACAAAGAAAATGGTGATTATTTACAAAATTTTGGAGAAATGATTAATAAATTATATAAAGAATCTCCAATTGGAGATTACTATATTGGGCGCTATTATGAAACAGGAAACAAACTAAAACAAGCCTTAAAATATTACAAAAGTGGTTATATGAAATTACCAGAAGGCGATCCAAATGCGAACGGTTATTATGAAAACATTGAAAGAGTTCTAAATAAAAGAGATGGAACTTATATTGAACCAATAATTGAAAATTAAATAAAAATGAAAAAAATAGTACTATCAATCGCTTTCTTTGCGATTACAATTTCGTTCTTCGCTCAAGAAGATAGCTTTGTAAAAGTTAACATCCCAAAAGATGAAAAATACAGTTTTACGCCAATTATAGATATTGAAGCATCAGCTGTTAAAAGTCAAGGAAATACAGGAACTTGTTGGAGTTTTTCAGGTTCTTCATTTATAGAATCGGAAATTTATAGAAATTCTGGTAAATTAATTGATATTTCTGAAATGTATAATGTGCGAAACACGTATACTGCAAAAGCTTGGAATTATGTAATGCGTCAAGGAAAAATTCAATTTAGTGAAGGAGGCTTAGCTCATGACGTTATGAATTCAATTCAAAAAAATGGATTGGTTCCTGAAAGTGCCTATTCTGGACTGCAAGGTGAAGCTACACAACACAATCACGCACAAATTGTACCTGAACTTCAAAAAGTATTAGATGCTTATATTAAAAATGATCAAAAATCTGCCTATCCAAACTGGAGAGTTGCCGTAGATTCTATTTTAGATGTATACTTAGGAAAAACAACTCCAAATTTCATGTACAATGATGCCTATTATACACCAACATCATTTTTAGAAATGACAAAAGTGAATACATCTGATTATGTAACATTAACGTCATTTACACATCAACCATATAATACGAAGTTCATTTTAAATATTCCAGACAATTTTTCAAATGGAACTTTTTACAATATTAAATTGGAACAATTGGTTAATGAAGTTGATAATGCTATAAAAAAAGGCTACACATTAGCATTGGATTGTGATGTTTCTGAAAAAACATTTTCACAAAAATTTGGTATTGCCATTATCCCTAAAAATATGGAGAATAATGAAAAATCATTAACTTATATTGTTGAAGAAAATAATATAACACCCGAATATAGACAACAAGAATTTGAAAATTACAATACAACCGACGACCATTTAATGCATATTGTAGGTTTAGTAAAAGACCAAAATGATACTGAATATTACAAAGTAAAGAATTCTTGGGGAAGCACTGGTGAACGTATTGGAAATGGAGGTTACGTGTATATGAGTAAAGCTTTCTTTAAACTTAAAACCATTTCAGTTATGGTTCATAAAGATGGATTAAGTGAGGAACTAAAAAGCGAATTTAAAATATAAGTTTAATATTAAAAGTAACATATTTGTCAACTTAATAAAATTTAGGTTGACAAATATGTTACTTTTAATCATTTTTATTATTCAATATCTTCATGTTTAAATAAGCTAATTCCTTCATCAGAAAGCGTAATTAATTGTTGTCTAAACAAACCTCCCACAGCGCTTTTAAAAGCTTTTTTACTCATTCCTAATTGGTACTTTATTTCTTCAGGACTACTTTTATCATGTAATCCAATAAAACCATCATGCTGTCTTAAAGCATTTAAAATAAGAATTTCATTTTTAACAATTGTATGTTTAAAGCCTACAGCTTGCAAGCTTACATCTAGCTTTTCATCTTCACGAATTTTCTTTATATAGCCAATTAATTTTTGTCCTTCTTCAATTTTTTGGTACAATTCATTTTTATAAAGCAATCCTTCATATTCTTCATTTACCAACACTGTAAAACCCATTCCAGTATTTCTTACTACAATTAAATCTACTTTATCTCCTACTTTTAAATCCATTTTTTATTCTTTTAAATTGTTGAAATATGCTTTTAATATTTTATCGTTTTCTTCTCTTGGCGTAAATATTTCTAATAATTTTGGAAGTTTAGATACTTCATAAAAATTAGAAATCTGAATGTCTAACTCTTCCTCATTTTTAGCTGTAATATACTCAAATTGATGCATTTTACATAAATGTTCAGCAGTTAAATTATGAGGTGTTTCAAAATAATCTAATGCATTTGAATCTCTTGGCCCTGGAATAAATCTAAAAATTCCTCCTCCTCCATTATTAATAACAATAATTCTAAAGTTGTTTGGAATATAGTTGTTCCATAAAGCGTTGCTATCATAAAAGAAACTAATATCACCTGTAATAAATACTGTGTTTTCTTTTGCTGAAAATGCTGCGCCAATTGCTGTACTTGTGCTTCCATCAATTCCACTTGTCCCTCTATTACAAAAAACTGATAATGTTTTATTTATATTAAACAATTGTGAATAGCGAATTATTGAACTATTACCCAATTGTAATTGTGAATTATCTGGAATTGAAGGTAGCAATTTGCTAAATACTTTTAAATCTGAAAATGCACAACTCTCAATAAATTCTTTATGCTTTTTTAATCTAAATTCTTTTTTTTGCAACCAATAATCTTGATAATGACTTTTTGTTGGTTTTGTTAAAAAGAAAAACTGACTAAAAAATAATTGTGGTGATATTTTAAAATGATGGTTTAAGCAATGAAATGTGTCAAATGCTCTTTTAGAATCTGTATGCCAATGGTGCGTTGGTTTAAATTTTCTTAAATGTTCCTTTATTTTTTTTGAAACAATTAATCCACCTAAAGTTATTAAAATATCTGGTTGAAATTTTTCCAATTCGTCTTCCTCCAAAGGAAAAATTAACTTATCAATACTATTTATAAATTTTGAATGAGAAACATTCGCTGTATTTTCTATAAGAACTAAAACCGACGGATCTTTAACCAAATGTTCTAACTGAGTTTGTAATAATTTATCAGGAAAATGTTCTCCAACCAATACCATTTTTTTGGTTGATGCATTCCAGATATTAGCAAATTTTTGAAGTTCATCTACATCCAAAGGAATTTCATCTAGTAAGCATTCTTTTAGTTCTTCAACAACTTCAATTTTATTATATTCAACTTCTTCTTTTTCATATAAAGGTTCATCAAACGGAACATTTATATGCACTGGGCCTTTTTTATGTGTAGCAGTTTCAATAGCTTTTTTAATGTTTTCTTCATCATTTTCAAAACCTAAATTAGCATTATATAAAATATGATTGTCAAATACATTTTTTTGACGAATTGTTTGTCCGTCACCAATATCAATTAAATGAGTTGGTCTATCTGCCGAAATAATTAGTAAAGGAATATTACTGTAAAATGCTTCTGCAATTGCAGGATAATAATTTAACAATGCTGAACCCGATGTGCATACTAAAGCTACAGGTTTACGAGTTTGCTGTGCAATTCCTAACGCAAAAAAAGCAGCGGAACGCTCATCAACTATAGATAGTGTTTTAATTTCTTTTGCATCTGTAAAACCAATAATTAAAGGTGCATTTCGTGAACCTGGTGAAATTACAACGGTATTTATATTAAAATGCTCACAGCTTTTTACAACTAGTTGAGCTAATTTATTTTTTGGGAATTGACGCATTTAAACTATGAAATTAAAGTTGCAAAGTTACGGAAAGTAATTTTAGAAATTATTGAATAAAAACAAGTTTTATTATCTGAAATATTTCAATAAAGAGACACCATAAACACCAATTATTTATAAAATTTTTTTCATTATTTCAGCTTTAGAAACTGTTTCTTCCCACTCATTTTTGGCATTACTATCCAATGTAATTCCTCCACCAATATAAATTGAAGCTATATTATTATTTAATTGCATACAGCGTAAATTTACAAATAAACTGGTACTATTATCAATATTCAGCTCTCCTAAATAACCCGTGTAATAAGACCTGTCATATTCTTCATTTTCCAAAATAAATTTGATCGCTTCATCTTTTGGCAAACCGCAAACAGCAGGTGTTGGATGCAGTGAATCTATCAAACTACTTAATGAACTACTCGATTTTAATTCTCCAGAAATATCTGTTCTAATATGTAGTAAATTTCCAGCTTTTACGGTATATGCTTCTGAAACTTTAATAACATCAATACTATTTTTTATGTTTTCTAAAATATAATCAGTTACAAATTGTTGCTCTTTTTTTTCTTTTTTCTTCCAAATAACATTGTTAGAATTTTTAAAAAGTTGAGTGCCCGCCAAAGCCAATGTTTCAAAGTTATTTTGACTTATACGTATCAATTGTTCAGGACTTGCACCCATCCATAATCCAACACTTGGATGAAACCACAAATACACAAAAGCATTTTTGTAGTTATTCAGCATTTTTTTTAAAGTATCAATAACATCAATTTTATCAATTTTATCAATTTTAAGTGTTTCTTTTCTTGATAAAACAACTTTTTTTATAGTATTATTTTGAATAAAATCAATTCCTTTTTTCACTAATTGAATATGATTTTCTTTTGAATTCTGATTAGAAACAATATCAAAATTTGAATTCTTTATCGCTATTCCAAAATCAACATTCTCTAAAATTTCAGCAGTTAGAAGTGTACATTCATTTATTGGAAATACTAGTTTTTTTTCATTACTATTAAATGGCGCAAAAACAAAACCTTGTTCTTCAAAAGAATTTAAATAATGTAGCTCATTATCATTTTGAATATATGCAGTTATACAAGTCTCATTTGGCCTTCTAAAAACAACCAATGGTTTATTTGAGTTATAAAACTCAGAAATTTCATTAAAAAATTTTATAATTTCTTTTTGCAATTGATTTTAATTTAACTGTTGAAGTAGTACGCTTTTAATTTCTTTAAATTGAGACCAAACCAATCCGTGTCCAGCATTATTCAAAGTTACTAAATCAAATTGTTGCGAAGAAAATTTTTCTTTTAAAAATAATGAATTTTCAAACGGAACAATCCAATCTTCATTTCCATGAATACTTATAATTTTTGAAGGATTCTCATTCCAAGTAGTTTCAAAATTTTGTAAATCTTTTTTATGAGTTAACTTTTCTTTTGAAGCCGCTTTCCAAATTCCAGGCAATAGCCATCTAGTTGCATTCCATTTATAAAAATGAAGTGCCCAAGGCATTGGTTCTATTTTTGAATATACTGCAGGAGCTAACAATATTATTTTTTTATATTCATTTTTTGAAGCTAATGCAATGGGGCCACCATAAGAGTATCCAATCAAAATTGTATTTTTCCTTATCAAATTTTTGGTTAAATCTTCCAATAAATCGGTTTCAAAAGCAATAGATTCTTGAACATTTCCTGTTTGTTTTGTACCATAACCAATTCTATCATAAGAAATTAAATTAGCTTTCTTATTCAACTCTTCATCAACTAAATACTTTTTAAAATCTAACGCTGATCCAATAGAACCATGAATAAAAACAATGGTTGGAAGCAAAGTGTCAATTTCTTTTTGAGTTTCTAAAACTCTATATTTAAACTCTTTAAATGTATGTTCAGTTATATAAACCTGACTATTACTTTCAACAAAATCATTTATAATTTTTTTATCAGATTTAGGTGTAGAAAAACGATAAAACATGATTATTAAAGCTATTAAAAGAACACTTAAAATAATTGCAATAACTTTTAAAACCTTTTTAAATTTTTTCAACATACACCGCTATTTCGCCAGAATATAATTCGTTATTTTACAAATTGAGATTACTCTTCCTCTATCATCAACAACTTTAATTTCAACTAAATGAATCGTTTTTCCTTTATGAATAATTTTTGCAGTTGCTGTAATAATTCCACTTTTCACACTCCTTAAGTGGTTTGCCGAAAATTCAATACCACGAACACTATATTTGTCTCTATCAATTGCCAACAAAGATGCTGGACTTCCAACACTTTCAGCCAAAGCCATGGTAGCACCTCCATTTAAAATTCCATCAGGTTGGTGAACTCTAGAATTCACAGGCATTGTTGCTACTAAGTAATCTTCACCAATAGCTACATACTTAATTTCTAAAGTTTCCATCAATGTATTTTCACACATCTTATTTAACATTGTTAATGTTGCTGCTTTATCACTCATAAAAAAATTGTTAGGTCGTAAAAATAAGAATTTAAAACTTTAAATAGTACCTTTGCTCCCTAATTGTATTTTATTAAAATGGCTTACAGAATTAGAATTATTTTAGATGTTAAAAATGATGTAATTAGAGATCTAATTGTAGATGAAACTATAAATTTAGAAGAATTACATTATACTATTGCCAAAGCTTTCGGCTTTAAAGGCAAAGAAATGGCTTCATTTTATGGAACTGATAAAAATTGGGAACAAGGTGATGAAATTCCGCTTATTGACATGTCTGAAGAAGACAACCTACAAGAAATGAGCACTTTATTGGTTTCTAACGTTTTTAAAAAAGTTGGTGATAAACTAATTTATGTATATGATTTTATGGCAATGTGGACATTCTTTGTTGAATTAGCTGAAATTATAAACACTCCTGAAGAAGGCTTACCTAAAATAGCGTTATCTTTTGGAAACACACCTGATGAAGCGCCAGAAAAAGAATTTAAATCTGAAAAATCTTTAGATGATTTTGATTCATTTGACGCTTATGATGATGAAAATGATTTAGAAAATATAGATGATATAGACTTTGATACTTATTAACTAAAGAATTCAAAAAACAACTTTTTACCTTTATCTAATAATATAACTATTGACATTTTCATAGTTTCTGGTAACAAAATCAAAAGCTACTCTTAAAATATCTCCCATATTATCACAATTTTTAAAATTTTTATCAAGCGTATATTTTTTTAAATCCATTTTAAGTTCATAAATTTTTTCAGGAGTAGAAATTTCATCATTACACATACATTCTAACAAATCATTCACTCTATCCTGAGAGCCTCTAAGTCTTCTCGCAATAGCTGAACGCTCCTCTTTTTTATATTGTTCAATAGATTCTTCTTGCAAGTTTTCAGAAACCATTTTAACAAACGGATAATTTTCTTTAAAATATTGAGGAAAATATACTTTTAAA
>FLOH01001088.1_pt1 | contig 45095 bp, 39 predicted proteins | sample 756751 | NCBI WGS metagenome assembly FLOH01 (sample SAMEA4026879, study PRJEB14308) | marine metagenome | biome: coastal water; material: water | depth 74 m
CCGGGGGGTTCTCCGGTGGGGCCGACTTCTTCACCTACATCCTCACCGGTCTCCTCATCGGCCTGCTCCTTGACTGGTGGACCGGATGGAGTCCGTTCATGACCATCCTGTGGTCCCTCATCGGCATCGGGGCGGGCGTGCATCGTATGTGGCAGCGCTCAGCGGTGATCGAGGAAGCGGCCAAGGGGAGAAGCCATGGCGTCTGAGGTCGATCCCGCCATACGGTTCGGTCCGGTGCCCGACGAGCGCCCGATCGAGGCGATTATCGGGAAGCACATCGCCAAGCGGGGGATCTTCGTTGCCCCGGTCCTCGCCCTCATCTTCGGCCTGCTACAAGGCTGGCAGGGGGCCGTCGCGGCGCTCGTCGGCGTCTCGATTGTCCTCATCAATTTCGTCCTTGGCGGATACATCATGTCGAAGGCGGCACGTGTGTCTATGACCATGTTTCAAGCCGCTGCCTTGTTCGGGTTCATCATCCGACTCGGCCTCATCACGGTGACGATGCTGATCATCGCCAACTGGACTAATCTCGATCGGATTGCCATGGGGATCTCGGTGATCGCGAGCTACCTCGTGCTGCTTTCTTGGGAAGCGGTGGCGTTCGCCAACGGTGCGGAAAGGGATTTGGAGTGGAGCAACTGATCCTCGCCAGCGGAGGCTGCGACCCCGCGAGCGACATCATCTGTCGGCCGGAGAATGTGATCGAGCTTTTTCAGTTCGAGGACACGATCTTCACGATCGGGCCGTGGGGCATTACCCGTACGGTCTTCCTGATCCTCCTGGCGATGGTCATCGTGGTCGGATTGCTCTTCTTCGGTCTTCGGAAGAGGCGCATGAACCCCTCGAAGTACGGGGTGACGATCGAGAGCCTCATGGGCTTCGTGCGGGACGATATCGCCACCGGCATCATCGGACCCGAAGGGGTCAAGTACTACCCATGGCTTCTGTCGGTCTTCCTCTTCGTCCTCGTCGGCAACTTGTTTGAGGTCACGCCGCTCGTCAATTTCCCGATCACGTCGCGCATGGCGATCGCAGGAAGCCTGTCGCTGCTGACGTGGGTGATCTTCGTGTTCGTCGGCTTCAAGAAGAACGGGTTCGGCTACGTCGGTGCGCTCATCTGGCCCACCACCGTGCCGATAGCGTTGCGGCCACTCGTCGGTCTCATCGAGTTCGTCTCCACGTTCTTCCTCAGGCCCCTCACCCTCGCCGTCCGGCTTTTCGCCAACATGGTCGCCGGTCACCTCATGTTGACGCTGCTGCTCGTCTCCGGATGGGTATTCATCTCGAGCGTCGGCGAGATCGGCGTCCGGGCGCTCATCGGCGTCCCGTGGTTCGTATTCGGTCTCGGGATCTACGTCTTCGAGATCGTGGTCGCGGTTCTCCAGGCCTACATCATCACGCTGCTATCCGCGGTCTACGTCGAATCGTCCATTCACATTGAGCACTGAGTAGGAGGAAGAGCAAACAATGGAAGAGCTAAAAGGTGCGATCGCCCTCATCGGGTACGGTCTCGCAGCCATCGGTCCCGGCATCGGTATCGGCCTCGTCGTGGCCGCCGCCATCTCCGCGATGGCCCGTCAGCCCGAGGCCGCCGGCATGGTGAGAACCACGATGTTCTTGGGGATCGCGTTCACCGAAGCACTCGCGTTGATCGGCTTCGTGCTGTTCTTCATCGCCTAGAAGGGACTGAGCATGTTGTCCATGTTGACCCAGGTGATCTTCCTGATCCAGGCAGCGGAGGAGATCTCCGTCGAGCCTGAGGAAGAAGCCAGCGGCATTCAGTTGCTGCTCCCACACCCGGATGAGTTGATCGCGGGCCTCATCGCCTTCGTCATCGTCTTCTTCTTCGTGTGGAAGTGGGCGGTCCCGTCGTTGAACAAGACGCTCGAAGCCCGCCAGCAGGCGATTCGCTCGGACTACGAAGCTGCGGAAGCCGCCAAGGTCGAGGCCCAGAGTCTGCTCGGTGACTATCAGCTACAGCTTTCGGGAGCGAAGAGCGAAGCGGCGGGGATCGTCGACGAGGCGAGGACTGCCGGCGACCAGGTGAAAGCCGACATCTTGGCGAGAGCCGAGACCGAAGCCGAGAAGATCAGGGAACGCGCCCAGGGTGACATCGCCGGTGAGCGGGAGCGGATCAGTGGGGACCTTCGTCGCCAGGTCGCAGCCCTATCGATCGGCGTCGCGGAGAAGGTCGTCGGCGACAGCCTCGACGACGACCGCCAGCGTCAACTCGTCGATCGCTATATCGACGAACTCGGAGGAGTGCACTAGGTGACACAGGCCACGGAGAACCCGGCCCGTCTCGACGGGTACGCGTCGGCGCTGTTCGACGTCGCGCGTGCTGAGGGTGACGTCGGCGCGTTCGTCGACGCGTTCTACGCGGCGGCGAAGACGATTTCCGCGAATTCGGAGTTGCGTGACGCGTTGAGCAACCAGCAGATCCCCATCTCCCGGAGGCAGGGCACGGTCACCGACCTGCTGGGTGTCCGGGTAGACGGAGCCGTCGTCGCGTCGATCAACTTCGTTGTGGCCGTCGGCCAGGCAAAGTACCTCAACGACATTGCGTCGCGTCTCGCCGAGATCGCAGCTGAGGAAGAGGGCAGTGTGGTTGCGGAGGTGCAGAGCGCTGTCGCTCTCGACGCCGACCAGGTGGCCCGTCTCGAAGCGGCCCTGTCGAAGGCGACGGGCAAGCGGGTGCAGGCAAAGGTCGTGACCAACGCGGCCATCATGGGCGGCCTGGTTGCCAAGATCGGGGACACGATATTCGACGGGTCCGTCAAGGGCCGTCTGGACGACGTACGAGAGCAGTGGGGGTAGGTAGATGGCTGAAGTGACATTGAATGCAGCGGACGTCACCGCCGCGCTCCACAAGAACCTGGAAGGCTGGTCGCCCTCCGTCGAAGCGGAGACGATCGGGTATGTGATCTCGGTCGGGGATGGAGTCGCGCGTGTCGCCGGGCTACCCGGTGCGATGGCCTCCGAGCTCCTCGAGTTCCCCGGCGGCCTCATCGGCGTTGCTCTGAACCTCGATGAGACTTCGATCGGCGCCGTGCTCATGGGTGATTCTTCCCACGTCGAAGAGGGCAATGAGGTCCGTTCGACCGGGCGTGTCCTCTCGGTGCCGGTGGGCGATGCCTTGCTGGGCCGGGTCATCGACGCAATCGGGAACCCGATCGACGGGAAGGGGCCGATTCACGCAACTGAGTCCCGTCTCCTCGAGACCCAGGCACCGTCGGTCGTCGAGCGCCAGCCGGTGAGCGAGCCGCTCCAGACCGGCATCAAGGCCATCGATGCGATGACGCCGATCGGTCGTGGCCAACGCCAGTTGATCATCGGCGACCGCCAGACCGGCAAGACCGCCATCGTCGTCGACACGATCCTGAATCAGAAGGGTCTCGGCGTGAAGTGCATCTACGTCGCGATCGGTCAGAAGAACTCGACCGTCGCCGAGGTCGTCGACACGCTCGAACAGGCCGGGGCGATGGAGTACACCGTTGTTGTTGACGCTTCGGCTTCGGACGCCGCGGCGCTTCAGATGTATGCCCCGTACGCCGGCTCGGCGATCGGTCAGCACTGGATGTACAACGGCGAGCATGCGCTCGTCATCTTCGACGACCTTTCGAAGCAGGCCGTTGCATACCGCGAGCTGTCGCTGTTGCTGCGTCGCCCTCCCGGCCGTGAGGCCTACCCGGGTGACGTGTTCTACCTCCACAGCCGGCTCCTCGAACGCGCTGCGAAACTCTCGGACGAACTCGGCGCAGGGTCGCTGACGGCGCTGCCGATCATCGAGACGAAGGCGAACGACGTGTCCGCCTATATCCCGACGAATGTGATCTCGATCACCGACGGGCAGATCTTCCTCGAGAGCGACCTGTTCTTCTCCGGTATCCGCCCGGCAATCAACGCAGGCATCTCGGTCTCCCGGGTCGGTGGTGCGGCACAGGTCAAGGCGATGAAGAAGATCGCCGGTCCGCTACGACTGAACCTCGCCCAGTTCCGTGAACTCGAGGCGTTCGCAGAGTTCGGTTCAGAACTCGACGCGACGTCGCTCGCCCAACTCGACCGTGGACGCCGCGTCGTCGAGGTCCTGAAGCAGGGCCAGTTCGAACCGGTCCCCGTTGCCGAGCAGGTCATGGCGATCTTCGCGGTGACGGAAGGTTTGATGGACGCCGTCGATCCCTCCGAGGTCCACAAGTTCGAAGTGGCGATGCGCGAGTACATCCGTACCCGGCACGGTCACCTCCTCGATCAGATCGCCGAGACGGGCGAGATGGACGAGGACGCCATGCGCTCCGCCATCGATGCCTTCGCTACCTCGTGGTCGGGCGGCGGTCACACCGCCGCCGAGGCAGCCGCGGCGAAGCGGTCCGAGGATCATGCCGCGAAGGCGATGCGTGAAGGCAAGCACAGCCGCCCGGTGGGGGAGGCGTAGACCCCCATGGCTTCGGCTGAGCTCCGCCTGATCTATCGCAGGATTCGCAGCGTCCAATCGACGATGAAGATCACGCGTGCGATGGAGTTGATCTCCACTGCACGCATCGGCAAGGCGCAGAGTCGTCTCGTCGCTGCTCGGCCGTACGCCGCGAAGCTCGATGAGGTGATTCGCAACGTCGCGGGTGCTGGTGGCGTGTCCCATCCGCTGTTCGACGTGCGTGACGTGGAGACCGCCGGCGTCGTCGTGGTGTCCTCGGACCGTGGATTGGCCGGTGGGTACAACGGTGCCGTGATTCGTCTGGGCGAGCATCGGATCCGCGAACACCTCGACCAAGGACGCCGGGTGAACGTCTACGTCGTTGGGAAGAAGGCTCAGTCGTACTTCAGCTATCGCAGGCACGAGATCGAGCATGCGTGGCTCAATGTCACCGACCTTCCGGTGTACGCCGACGCCCGCATGATCGCGAACGTGCTGCTGAACGACTACGCCGAGGGCAGCGTCGACTCCGTGGAGGTGTTCACCACCCGGTACGTGTCGGCGCTGACACAGATGCCGATTCACCGAACGCTGTTGCCGATCGTCGCGCCCGGGAACGAAGGCGATGAGCCGTCAATGCCGATCGGGTACTCGTTCGAGCCGTCTCCTGAGGAGATCCTGAATCGGCTGCTCCCGCGCTACCTCGAGGGTTCGATCTTCGGAATCCTTCTCGATGCGTCGGCTTCGGAGCATGCGGCGCGACGCCGGGCGATGAAGGCGGCGACCGAGAACGCAGAAGAACTGACCAGGATCCTGACCCGTGGGGCCAATCAGGCCCGGCAGGCGGAGATCACAACCGAGATCTCAGAGATCGTCGGCGGCGCTGTGGCGCTCGGCGACGGTTGAGAAACGAGGATGGAGCACCAATGAGCGAGAGCACACTTCCCTCAGGGCGGATCGTGAAGGTGGCTGGGCCGGTGGTGGACGCCGAGTTCCCGCTCGACGCGCTGCCGGAGATCAACTTCGCCCTCGAGGTCGATCTGGCCATCCGCGGTGTGACGGAGACCATCAAGTGCGAGGTAGCCCAGCAGCTGGGCGGCAATCAGATCCGTGCGGTGGCGCTGGCTCCGACCGACGGCCTCGTGCGTGGCACCGAGATTCGCAACACCGGCAAGCCGATCATGGTCCCGGTGGGGGATCAGACGCTCGGCCACATCTTCAACACGTGGGGCCATTCCCTCGACGCTCCCGATCTTGAGTTCACCGGCGACTGGTGGCCGATCCATCGCGAGCCTCCACCGTTCGACGAGGTCGAGCCGCAGAAGAAGATCTTCGAGACCGGCATCAAAGTCATCGACCTCCTCGGTCCGTATCTCGAAGGCGGCAAGATCGGCCTGTTCGGTGGTGCCGGTGTTGGCAAAACGGTGCTCATCCAGGAGATGATCAACCGGGTCGCCACCCAGCACGGTGGTGTATCCGTGTTCGCCGGGGTCGGCGAGCGGACCCGTGAGGGCAACGACCTGTTCCTCGAGATGAAGGATTCCGGCGTCATCGAGAAGGCGGCGCTGGTGTTCGGTCAGATGGACGAACCGCCGGGCGTGCGCCTCCGGGTCGCGCTCTCTGCCTTGACGATGGCGGAGTACTTCCGTGACGTTCAGCGTCAGGACGTACTGCTGTTCATCGACAACATCTTCCGCTTCACCCAGGCCGGCGCCGAGGTGTCGACACTTCTCGGTCGAATGCCGTCCGCGGTGGGCTACCAGCCGACTCTTGCCAGCGAGATGGGCCTTCTCCAGGAGCGGATCACGTCACTCAAGGGCCGGTCGATCACGTCGCTTCAGGCGATCTACGTGCCGGCGGATGACATCACCGACCCGGCGCCGCACACGGCGTTCGCTCACCTTGATGCCACGACGGTGCTTTCCCGCCCGTTGACGGCGCTCGGCATCTACCCCGCCGTCGATCCGCTCGACTCCACGAGCCGTGCTCTCGACCCGCAGATGGTGGGGGAGGAGCACTACAAGGTTGCGACCGAGGTGCAGCAGATCCTGCAGCGGTACAAGGATCTCCAGGACATCATCGCCATCCTCGGCATCGACGAACTCTCAGAAGAGGACAAGCTCATCGTGGCCAGGGCGCGGCGCATTCAGCGATTCTTGTCGCAGCCGATGTTCGTGGCGGAGCAGTTCACCGGGCAGGCCGGGATCTACACGCCGATGGACGAGACGATCGCTTCGTTCAAGGCGGTCATCGACGGCGAGATGGACCAGTACCCGGAGCAGGCCTTCTACATGACCGGCGGCGCCGACGACGTGAAAGCGAAGGCGAAGACGTTCGAGGTCTCCGCCTGATGGGGAAGATGTTCCACGTCGACATCGTGACACCGGAGGCGGTGATCTGGTCCGGTGAAGCAGACATGCTCACCGCCAGGACCACCGAGGGCGACATCGGCATCCTCGCCGATCACGAACCGACGATGGCGGCCCTCGCCACGGGCGCGGTCGTCGTCCATCACGAAGACGGCATCACATCGGCAGGCCTCCACGGCGGCTTCCTCCAGATCTTCCGCAACGAAGTGACCCTGCTAACCGACTGGGCAAAACTGACAAACGGCGGCCTAGAAGAAGCCAGAAAAGCCGCCGCGTCCCTAAGAGACGAAGACACCGAAGCGTAACTCTGTCCCCTCGCCGGAGGCGGGGGGACGCGGAGCGCAGCGACGCAGGGGGGTCCCCTCGGTTCTCTTCCTCCCCCTATGGGAACAAGTGGCGCGAGGTAGCGGGTGAAACGTGTTCGGCGCCATGGGTGACACTCGAGGATCGGACTGTCCCCCGTCCTCTTCCTCACCCTCAGGGGGAGGTGTCGACGAAGGCGACTGAGGGGGTCAAACAGTTCCGATCGACACCCCGCGCGCAGTCTGCCCGTCCCGTCGACCGGATGGAGATCGGCCGAGCGGAATGCTCGCAAGAAGGCAGGGGCCACCGGGCTACCCACTCCGTCGAAGGGAGGCGTGGGCGGCTTCCATGGGAAAGGGCAGACCCTGGACAACGGCCTTCCGACTGTCGGGATCGATGCACGGGTGGAGACGATCTGAGGATTTCGTGCCGCTCTCCACCTTGCGGGATGGTCGGATTCCGAGGCTCGGTGAGAGGTTGCGGCACGCGTGGTGACCGGTTCCCTGAGACGGTCGATGGCCATCGACCGCAGAGCGCCACGCGGCTGAGAAGCTCGATCTTTCGTCCGGCATTCGACTGCGCACTGCCGCTACTCGCATGGTGCACGTGCTGCTCGGCTTCCGAGCGGGAGTCAGATGGCGTCATCGGGAAGAATCGCCGGTGCGACCAGAACCTCGATTGAGTGACCGCGCCGTCCTAGTGTGCGACAAGACTTGAGCGTCGCGTGCGTTCAGACGGAGGATTCCGACATGTCCGATGAACCGAAGCTCGAGTCCCGCGTATTCAATCGGTTCGATGCGGTTGGCATGCTGATCGTGACCGCGACGCTTGCAGCTGTTGATTCGTGGCGGATGCTCCACGGCATGGGTTTCGTCGGAGACTCGATCAAGTTCCAGTTCATCGGCCCGACTGCCGGTGTCGGTCATGAAACCGGGAACCCGGTCTATCTGATTCTGGTGTGGCTAACTTCCCGGGTCCCGGTGGGGGACGTAGGAACGCGTGTCAATGCCACTTCATCGCTGGCCATGCTGATCGCGTGCGTCTTGCTGTTCTTGATCTTGCGTCAGTTGTTGGTGAGGCGTTCAATTGCCGTGGCGTTCTCGATCGGACTCGGGCTGGTACCTGTGGCACTCCTGTACTCCGTGGTGGCGGAGGTACACACCCTGCACTTGGCGCTGATGACAGCGATCTTGCTCACGCTTCTCCTTTGGAAGAAGCATCGGACGAATCGGTACTTGTATGTGTTGATAGCTCTCGTGGCCGTATCTCTCGGGAATCACTCCACGACCGTGGTGCTCGTACCGGGCATTCTCATCTTCCTCTGGAAAGTGGATCGGCGGAAAGCGTTCACTGTGCGCACCGCGGCCGCTGCAGCGGTTGGTGTCGTGGGAGCAGTATCGGTGTACTACTACCTGATCTGGAGGGCAGCGGACCCAAGCGCGTTCTATCTCGAATTGATGCCCCGGTCATTCTGGGATTTGGTGAACATGTGGTTGGGCGGACGGTATCGAGACGGCAGCATGTTCAACGCGAACCTTCTGGAGGTTGCGACTGTGTTGCTCCCGTATCTGTTGGCGATCTTCGCGGTGAGTTTTGCTGTTCTCATTCCGTTCGTCGTCGTTGGGTTCCGGAATCTTCGTGGTTCTGTGTTTCGTACCACTCTGGTCTGGTGGGCGTCTGGCACACTTGTCTTCATTCTCGCGATCGGAGCGGTGAGTGGGTGGGTAGATCCATATTTGCTGCCCGTGATGATGGCCCTAACGGTCTTAGCGGCGGTCGGAGCGGAACAGGTGGCGCGCGAACGGGTCGAGTCGAGAGTCCTTGGGGCAGTTCTGCTGGCGACCCTCGTCGTCCTGATGGCCGCGCCGTATCCTCCGATGCTTGGTTGGACGAACTGGTCCGAAGACACCTCCTATCAACAGGAGGTGCGGGGTTGGCTGACCGATCTCCCTCAGGACGCGGTTCTCGCCGTCGGGTATCGAGATGCGATGGCTTCCTGGTACATGATGTCGATAGAGGATATCCAGACCGATGTGGAGGTCCTGCATCTGGACGGTTTTGATCTCCAAAGCGACTGGTACTCCATACTCGATGACTACCTGGATGGGAACCCCGGGTACTCCTGGCAGCTTCGACGTGTCATCGAGGCGGGCAGGGATGTGTACGCCCCGACGGACGACTGGATGTGCGGGCTGGTCGACGCGGGCTTTGCGCTCGTTCCTTTCCGCCCTGATGTGTACAGGGTCACGGCGAAGCGTGGGGCTGCGCCACCAGATGAACGCTGGAGTGAAGAGATGAAGGCGATCTGTTCTGAGTTCGAACCGAGTTCCTGAGTGAATCGTTGAGAGGCGTGGTTCTCAATCCGTGAATGCCGGGCGACAGGGTCTTCCCGATCATCAGAGCTCTCCCCGCTTTCACTCTCGATGACTGAACTCGATCTCAGGGAACGAAACGCGCCGGTCAACTCCCAAGACTCCGCTCGGAGATTCGTCCGCACGATGTTGACGGAGTTGTCGCGCATCGTCCAACCGCACTCGCGTCCGATGTGAGAATGGGGCCAGTGCGCAAGCGCAGGCCGTCAAGGATCAGCCTCGTTGCCTACAGGGCCAGCAGGCCCGTCATAGTCGCTGTGGTTCCCGACCCGAGTTCGCCGATCATCCAGCTGCCGTCATACAACCCGAAGTCGACAACGACACCGGAGACGTCTCCAGGGGCGGCAAGATCGAGATCGCGAGCCAGAGCACCAACATTCGTGGCGGTCATCGTGAATGAACCCGATCCCAACACGGTCGAGGACACCACGACAACGTCGTCAGGAATGGTCGATGACGCGGCCGATGCGGAACTTGTGAGCGCAAACGCAAACGCAAGCGATGCGAGCCCCACGATCAGCGAGCGTTGAAATGTGTGTGCGGTGGTCATCCCTCTCCGTTCCAAGTCTGAGGCAAGGTTTCAAGCTTGAGGCAAAGGTACGGCAACCACAAGCAGTGCACAAGGCACAACGGAGAGTGGTAGAAGTGACTAGTCAGTGGCGAGTTGGGCACCCATGTCGGCGACCTGGTCAGGGAAGCCGGAACCGACCGCATTCTTGATCGCAGGGAAGAACAGCGACGACAACATGCCCTTGGATCGCAATTCGATCGAGACCACAATGTCAGTGCCGCCCGGGTTGCCGGCGGAGAGGTCCGTGCTGACTTTCCCGGCCATCTCGCCTGCGTCGAGATCGAGCACGTACCGGTGGGGCCGGTCCTGCTCGAGGGCCGTCCCGACGCCTTCGTACACCTTCCCGCCGATGTTCGTAGACCACTTGAACGAGAGAAGCACACCGTCGGTGATCGTGGGATCCCAGACCTTCTGGACCGGCCCGACCGACTCCCAGATGCTCGGCTTCTGGAGACGGTCCCAGACTTCTGTGGGAGCGGCGTCGATCTCAACTGTTTCAGTGAAGGTGGCGGACGGCACGCATGCAGGATAGCGACCCACCGCCTGAGTCGGTGGGTTCAGGCCATGCGTTCGGGATCGACCCGAGCCTCGATTGGTCAGGTGGTCTGACCGGCTGGGGGCATGAGGTGGTCGCCGCTGCGACATCCCAGTCGAGCAAGTGTTCATCCAACGGCAAACCGTGGCAGGGGATCGAAGACCCACACTCCCGCATGATCAGTCCATGTGGATCGTCGTCGTACGACGTCGACCAGAAGTCGTGCGCAGGCCGCGTCGCGAGGCAGGTTGGCTCGTTGCCGGAGTCGTTCAGGCTGTCGGCGTCAGCGGGGTGGTTCGAGCATGCCGAGTTCCCGCAGGTAGGCGGCGACGCGTGATCGTGTCTCGTCGCTTGGGCCGTCGGTCGAGAACTGTTCGAAGAGGTGGGCAACGTCGGCGGCCGGGGATTCGAACTCGCGGCGTTGTCGGTCCATGAGCTCGATCCGCCCATCGGAGTGCGTGTCATACGCCTGTCGGGCTTCGAGTCGTTGGCGTTGGGAGTCGGGGTCGCACACGGTTTCGATGAAACGCACGTCGGCTCCGTGTTCGCGGGCCATGTCGATGACCACCTGACACTGGTCGCGGGTCTTGAAGGCGCCGTCGATGGCGACCGGCAGGCCCGCGTCGAGGAGGTCTCCGGCCCGGCGGCACGATTCGTCATAGGTTCGTTCGTTCATCTCGGGCGAGTAGAGGCCGGTGGCGTACGGCACCCAGACCCGGGTCGCCTGGCCGACGCCGGCGATGTGTTTGCGAACCGCATCGGTCGAGATGACGTGCCACCCATAGACTTCGCGCAGGTGTTGGGCGAGTGAGGTCTTTCCTGTTCCCATGAGGCCGTAGAGCACGACCAACGGCGGTCGGGCGTCGCCGCCCGCATACCGGTAGGCCAACCCAAACGAGTGGCGGGCTGCGTTGCGGTTCCTGCGCTTCTCGGTCTCGTCGAGACCGGGATCGTCGGAGGTGAAGGCGGCCACCTTGCCCCGCACATAGGCCCGATACGTCTTGTAGAAGTCGATGAGTCCGCGCAGTTCTTCATCCCCGGAGACCTCGATGAATCGGTCGACGAAGTACTGCGACAGATCGGGTCGTCCCCGAGCATCGAGATCCATGGCGAGAAACCCGATGTCGATACCCGAGTCGCCGCATGCCAAGCGGTTGTTGAATTCGATGCAGTCGAACACGATCGGCGGGTCACAGAAGAAGATGTTGTCGAGGTGGAGATCTCCATGACACTCGCGGATCCGTCCATCAACGATGCGCCGTTCGAAGAGTTCCTTGTGTTCGACGAAGAACTGGTCCGTCCAGTTCTTGATGTGCTCGAAGCGATCACGCGAGATCAGCTTCCCGACGTAACTCTCGGTCTGGACGAAGTTCTCGTCGGTGTTGAACCTGATCGCTTTGATCTCGCCGAAGACGTCAACATCGGGGCCCCGGCGGGCCTTCTCGTAGAACGGCACGAGGATGTCGACGAGGACGTCTAGCTGGTCGCGGGTCAGCTCACCGCGTTCGAGGACCGCGACACCGAGGTCGTCGTTCTCGAGTTGCTGCATGGAAACCGCCCAGTCGACGATCTCGCCGTCGCCGTTGCTCATCGACACGCGTTCGCCGTCGAATCGCACCGGTTCAACGCCGAGGTAGATGTCGGGTGCGAGCCGACCGTTGAGCTCGACCTCCCGGCGGCAATTCAACTCGCGCAGTTCGAGGGTCGAGAAGTTGAGGAAACCGAAGTCGACCGGCTTCTTGATCTTGTATGCCCGGTCGCCGGTCAGCAGGATCGACGAAATGTGGGTCTGCAGGTAGACGATCTCTTCAACCGGGTGCGGGTAGGCGTCCGGGTCGAGCAGGCCCTCGATGATCGTTGCGTGTTCCATGTGTATCGACTCTGTCGCCTCTCCGGCTACTCGATTGGAAGGGTCCGGATCAGCCATGAGCCATCTGTCAGATGCCCAGCTTCGCCAACACGGCGTTCACTGCCCGTGAGCTCGTCAACACGAAGAAGTGTACCGACGGAGCATCGGATTCGAGCAGCTCCCGGACTTGTTCGACGGCCCATGCGACGCCGATGTCCCGAGCGTGCTCGGGCGTCGATTCGACCTCATTGGCCAACGCCGTCGGGATCTCGCAGTGGAAGGTCCGGGGGATGGACGTCAACTGGCGGGCACTCGTGAGGATCTTCAAACCGGGGATGATGGGCACGTCGATGCCCTGGTCCCGGCACTCGTCGACGAATGCGAAGTAGTGCTGGTTGTCGAAGAACATCTGCGTGACGATGTACTCGGCACCGGCCTCCACCTTTTGTCGCACCCGCTTGATGTCCGCCGCCAGGTTCGGCGCCTCGACGTGTTTCTCGGGGTACCCGGCCGCCCCGATGCAGAACTCCGTTGGGGAAGCATCCGTGAGGTTGTCGAGGAAACGCCCGCCGTTCATTGAGGTGATCTGGCCGATGAGATCGCTCGCGTACTCGTTGCGGGTCCGGCCACCGTCGAGCGGCTTCTGATGTCCCAATGTGTCGCCCCGGATCGCGAGAATGTTGTCGATACCGAGGTAGTGCAACTCAATGAGGAAGTCCTCGGTCTCCTCCCGAGTGAAACCTTCGCAGAGAACGTGAGGGACGGCATCGATGTTGAGCTTGTTCTGGATGAGGGCACAGATACCGAGGGTGCCGGGTCGCTTTCTGGTCACCCGGCGGTGGAGCCCGTTGGGCGTATCGACGTAGGCGATCTCGGCGGCATGGCTCGTAATGTCGATGAACGGCGGCCGGTGCACGGCGAGATCCTCGATCAAGCTGAGCAGGCTGGTGAGATCACCGCCCCGTTCGGGGGGAATGATCTCGAAGCTGATCAGCGGCCCCGTGGCATTGGCGAGGTGTTCGGTGACCTTCATCGTCGCTCAGTCCTTACGAGGCCGTCGAGCGTGGCTCCGGGTAGGTGGCGAATGGGGGAGTAGTCAGTCATGCGGCTGTGATTCCTTTGGCGCTCAATGCGACGCCGGTCGCCTACCCTAAGCGCCCGCTGGCCCGTCAGCGAGATTCGCAGGGATCAACGTCACGCCCCCAAGGAGCTCTCCGTCAATGCGTCGCCGTCGCTTCACCTCTGAATCCGTCTCAATGGGGCACCCCGACAAGGTCGCCGACCGTATCAGCGACTCCGTGCTCGACTATGCGCTCGGTTTCGACCCCTACGCCCGGGTGGCCTGCGAGACGTTCATCACCGGTGGGCTCCTCGTCATCGGCGGCGAGATCCGGGCCCTCGAACTCCCCGCCGATCTCAACGACCAGATCGAGCTGAGCGCTCGTGACACCATCCGTCGTATCGGCTACTCGGGTCCGGGGACCGGGTTCGACCCGGATGGCGCCGAGGTTCGGGTGGTCATGCAGGGACAGTCGGGCGACATCGCTCGTGGCGTCGACGGCGGTCGGGTGCTCGGCGCCGGCGACCAGGGCCTCATGTTTGGGTACGCCTCGAACGAGACCGGCGAGTTCATGCCGCTCCCGATCGTCCTGGCTCATCGCCTCGTCGCTCAACAGGCTGCAGTGCGCCAAGCGGGCACCGTTGAGGGTCTCCGGCCCGATGCGAAGGCGCAGATCACGGTCACGTGGGGCGACGGTGGGTCGAAGCGGGTCGAGTCGGTGCTTCTGTCGACCCAGCACCATCCGATGTGGAACGATCTCCAGGGCGACCTGCGCGACCTCGTCGTAGAACATGTGATCAAGCCGGCGATGGGTGAGTGGTGGAACGACGACGTGACAGTGTTCTTCAACCCCACCGGCCGGTTCGAGGTCGGTGGCCCCGAAGGCGATACCGGGCTGACCGGACGCAAGATCATCGTCGACACCTACGGCGGGTGGGCCCATCACGGCGGCGGCGCCTTCTCCGGCAAGGACTGTTCGAAGGTCGACCGGTCGGCGTCGTACATGGCCCGCTACGTGGCGAAGAACGTTGTCGCCGCCGGCCTCGCCGACGAATGCGAACTCATGCTGTCCTATGCGATCGGTGTCGCCGACCCGACCGCCGTCTCAATCGACTGTCACGGCTCTGAACGGGTTGACGAGGCGGTCATCGAAGACGCCGTCATGGACGTGTTCGATTTGACGCCGGGCGGGATCATCGCCCAACTCGATCTCGCCCATCCGATCTTCGAGCCGACCGCCTACCACGGACACTTCGGACGCCGTCCCGACGAAGCCGGACCCGGCACGTTCACCTGGGAACGCACCGACCCCATCGACGACCTGAGATCGGCTGCGGGCGCGTAGGACCCTGCTGAACAATCCGTGTTCGGGGTGGTGCGGGACCTCGCCCCGTCGTTGGCGGCAGCGACCCGTCGTGGTGGGAGTGGGCCTCGCCGCACACGAAGGGCGTTTCGCCTGCTCCGAGACCTCAGGAACAGGATCCGCCAACCCTTCGCAAGAAGAGTTGGCCAGCATCTTGTCGCCTTCCACGACAGCAAATCCACCTACATGACTTGTCTCACAAGGGGTTGACGCACACGACTCCGGCTCACGAGGACGTACCGGATCGCCCCATCATGTGTCCCCCGGCAACGCGTCGGGGACGGCCATCTCCCCGGGCGTGCCTGCCGTCCGAGGATGAGCTTCGAATTCGCTCCTCACACCGGGCTTCTTCAGGTCAGCGGCCCGGGGTGTCGGTACGGGCAGTTTCGTCTTCCCATTCGTGGAGTTCCAGGTTCCGGTGTCCCCTCTGGTCTGTCCCCGGTTTCGTGGAGTCGCAACACTTGAATCGGTTGTGCCTGAGACTCGTAAGGAGGGGCCGACGTGGCATCGGAGGAGTTCGGGTGCGTGTCGGTTCCGGCGTCCATCAGCTACCTCGTCCGATCGATCCCGCCTGCTCGAGGAGCGCCTGCACCTTTTCTGGCTTGAGTCGCACAGCGGTTTGGATTTCTTCGGGGTCGGCACGTCCAGCGTTGAGGGCATCGAGGAGGAACCGGCCGATGTGTCCGCCGTCGGCTACCGACGCGAACAGATCTGCGCCGGTGCGTCCACAGTGGTGACGGCGAAGTCGTCATGCGTTGTCCATTCCGTGCGGGCAAGAGCCCCAGAGCGTCGGCGGATCCGGATGCCTGGCCCCGGTTGGAGACGTCTGGTGGATATGAAGGTGTGTTCGTCGGCGATGAAGACTCCGAGGCCGTGCACGGCTGCGGCTGATTCGTGCCAAACCGAGATGTCCGGTCGGAGCATGCGCTGGCGTGGCGAATTCGCTGGGTCGAGCCGGAGCCATGCAATGCGCAGGTGGGCGAGTGGGTCGTGCCCTGCACCGGCGATTCGGTAGACGCCGTGGCCGACGCGGTCGATGAATCCATAGTTGACCGAACCGGTGAGTTCAAAGTCCTCGATCCCTGCAACCGAAGCCTGGGCGCGCGTAAAGTAGCCGTGTTGAGCGGCGGGGAGGTCGCCTATTCGGGGCAGGACGTTGGCCCATCGAGATAAGGGGACGAGATCTCGTTAGCCTTCCTGGGCATATGAGCCGCAGGTTCCTGATCACGACCTTTCTGACTGACCTGCTCTCCCTCGCGATCGCGATGGGAGTGGCCCTGTGGGTCGTCTTCGGCGGTCTCTCCCCGGCCGCCTGGCAGGTGCCGCCAGGAGCGTCGCTGCTGCCGATCGCGCTGCTGCTGTTCGGCGGTGCCATCTTCGGCTCGTACGTCAGTTGGCTCTCGTGGGCGAACTCCGCACCCCGCCCGTCGTACGGTCGGGCGCTGACGATCGTGCTCATCACCGGATCGGTGACGGCCATCGGCGTGGTTGTGCTGCGGCCCTACTGGTCTCGGCTGCTGTTCGGCATCACCGTCACGGTCTGGCTGGTGTTGATGCTCGCCATCCGGGCGGTCCGGCGGATGCGGCCCTGGTCGGAGCCGATGGTGATCGTCACCGGCGAGAAGCAACTCGCCCAGGACATCCAGGATTCCGAACACGCCGACGTGATCGCCGTGCTCGACCCCATTGCACGTTGGCCGGGGGAGCCGGTCGGTGAAGGAACCACGGTCGTCGTGGACCTGCGCGCCATGCTCTCCAACGAGATGGCCCAGTTCGTGTCGTCATCCAACCTGGCCGGAATCCGGATCCGATCCCTCGTCGAGGTCTACGAGGAACACGCCGGGCGCCTCCCGATGGTCCACCTCGCCGAAGGGTGGGAGATCACGCGGCCCGTCGCCCGCTCCGGGTACGCCCCGGTGAAGCGGGTCATCGACGTCATCGCAGTCGTGCTCGCCGCTCCAATGTGGCTCGCTATCGGTGCCATCGTGTGGGTCGCCATCAAGATCGGGTCACCCGGACCGGCGCTCTACTCCCATACAAGGGTCGGTCGCAACGGCAACCGATTCACGCTGTACAAGTTTCGCACGATGGTGAACAACGCCGAAGAGAACGGACCGCAGTTCACCGCCGTCGACGACCCCCGCATCATCCCGGGCGGCAGATTCCTCAGGAAGAGCCGCCTCGACGAGATCCCGCAGCTCTGGAACGTGTTGCGCGGCGACCTGACCATCATCGGCCCCCGACCCGAACGTGTCGAATTCGTCGAGGAGTTCGAACACACGATCCCGTTCTACTCAAGCCGCCACATCATTCGTCCAGGGGTCACCGGGTGGGCGCAGGTGAAGTATGGCTACGCCGATGACGAGGCCGAGACCGTGGAGAAGCTCGCATACGACCTCTACTACGTGAAGCACTCGTCGCTGTGGCTCGACGTGCAGATCCTCGGCCTGTCGATCTGGACGGTCCTCACCGGATCCGGCGCCCGATAGGGAGGCGCTCGCCGGTCAGGTCGAACGGCGTCGGGCGGGCCGCCAGCGCAGGCCGAGGAGCCGAAGCGACATCGCACCGTATGCGGGGATGAGCTGCAGGTAGCGCATCTTCGACTCACCGGCAACCCGGTTCCGCAGCATGAGCGGCACCTCGTTGATCGTTCGTCCGGCGGCGATGAGCCGGATTGTGATCTCGAGTTGGGTCTCGAAACCGTCGCCGACAAGATCGAGGTCGTGCAACGCTTCGGCCCGGTAGGCCCGATAGCCGGTTGTCAGATCACGGGTGGGCGAGCGATAGGCGGCGCGCAGGACGACATTGGCGATGTGGCTGATCGTGCTTCGCCACCACGGCACGCCGACCATTCCGCCGCCTTCGACGAAGCGGCTCCCGTAGCAGGCGTCGTACGTGGCGCAACCCTTGACGAGGTCGGGAAGGAGGTCGAGCGGGTGGGAGAGGTCGGCATCCATGGTGACGATGACCCCGTCGGGTATCGCTGCGAATCCCGTGGCGAGGGCGCTTCCGATACCGGCGTTCTGCGAGTGCGTGACCACCCGTAGCTTGGGATTCGCCGCGGCGAGGACCCGGAGGTGCTCCGGGGTGGAGTCGGTGGAGCCGTCGTCGACGATGAGGATTTTCCAGTCGTGTTCGAGACGGGGCGTCACCGCCTCGACGAATTGGTCGATGGCGGCTTCCTCGTTGTAGGCGGGGGCAAGGATGGTGACGTTCATGCCGGCTCCACGACGAGGGAGCGGACGAGGACCACCGATGCGCTGCCCCAGTCCCATCCGGATTCGATGCCGTCGCGCGCGACGACCGCGACACTCAGGCGTGACGGGTCGGTACCAGGCGGCACGTCGAAGTCGACCTGCGTCCAGCGGGAGGGTTCGCTGATGTCGGATTCGTGAAGGATCACGTCGTCGAGCGTAATCACGATGTGCATTCTGCCGCCATTGAACCCGTGTCCCCACAACCCTCGGAAGTCAATGCTTCCGCGGCGTACCTGGTCGGACGGTGCGATCATTGTCTCGATTGCCGTTTGATCGCCGGGCTGCGGATCAGGCGTGATGAACTGGAATGCCAGATACGGGCCACCGTCGATGGGGCGCTCGGTGCCGGACTCGTCGATCCAGGTCCAGCCGGTGCAGCCGGTGCACGGTGGGAGCCGGAACCGGTCGGCGATCGGTCCTGCGAGGCGGTAGCGACCGATGGACGGTGCGCCGGAGAGGCCGAATTCGAGGATGCGACTCGGATCGCGCTCGAACGACACGTCGCCCTGTTCGCCCGGCACCGCGGATGGATCGACGGCGCTACCAAGGGCGACGCGGTTGCCGTTCTGGACGCTGATGGGTGTGTGATCGGTCACGGTTCCCGGCGCAGCGATGACCAGGATCTGGCCGGTCGCAGCTACCGCCCCGATCTGTTCGTTCAGAGCGAGGAGATCGGGTGCGTGGGTCCACTCTTCGGGACGATCCTGGAGGCGCACCCCGGTAACGACGATCGCGACGGCGATCAGGCCGATTGCGACCGGTTTGAAGAAGCGGGCGGGGACGAGATCTCTCAGCACGCCGGGGAGGCCCCCAATCAGCGGCGCAAGACCGAGCGCGATGGCGAAGAGGAAACGCTCCGGGAACGCCCCGAGTGCTCGCGACGGCAGCGACGTCAAGTAGAACAACACGAACTGTGTCGTGAACAGTCCGACGACAAGCACAACGGCGCGCCGATGTCGTCGAACGACGCCGACGCCGGCCTCGAGAACGAGCAGCAACGGTGCGGACCGGATCAGCGCCGACGGGTAGTACACGATGCGTGCGAGGGGACGGTCGAGACCGCCGTAGGCATAGCTGAAGATGCGTGCGCTCTCTCGTGAGAAGTAGAAAGGAGAGCCTTCCTCAACCAGGTTCACGCCCATCCATGCGAAGGGCACGACGAGTGGCGCCGCGGCGATGACCAGCGTCCGTAAACGCTCGTTCAACGCGGCTCTGAAGGAGTTGCGACGAGCGATGAGCAGCGAGTCGACACCGATCACGGCAAGCCACGCCGCAGCGAGCCACCATCCCTCGTACCTCATGCCGGCGGCGGCGGCGACACCGAGGCTGCCCACGACCAGCGATGAGTTCTTGCCTGATGCCGCCCACGAGACCAGCCCGGCGACGGCGGTGGTGACCGCCAGGAAGTACAACGGCTCTGCCAAACCCGACAGTGACAGAAAGTAGTTCCACGGTGCGAAGAGAACAAGGACGAATACGGTCAGTGACCCGATCGCGTCGTTGAAGATCCGGTGCGCGGACCAGGCCGCGATGATGGAGGCGATGATGATCGCAGTGGTGTTGACGATGGCCATGAGCGCCATCGGATTCGATGTGAACCGCTGGCCGGCCAACGCGTACACGGAACCGGTGATCCACATCGGCAATGGGAGCCAGACGAAACCGTAGAACCAGAACGGCGCGTTCCCCCACGTTTGGGCAACTCCGACACGTGTGAAGTCATCCCAGGTCAGTGCCGACCAACCCGGTTCCCAGGTGAGGATGCCGAGTGCGATCCGAGCAGCGATGGCGATCACGGCGGCGGTGACCAGCCAGGCCGGTATTCGCGATGACAGCGTCTTGCTCACGACGGGCAGGGTAGATCACAGCCGGATCATGGGAATCGCGTGAAGACGGCCGTGTCGTCTCGTACGCGTGGTGTCTCACCTTCCGTGGTCGCGGCGCTACCGTCGCGTCATCATGAAATTGAGAAGAGCTCTCTTGGCGCTGGTCGCCGCGGCAATGGTTGCCGCATTGCCGACCGTTGCCTCGGCCGCACCGTCGGATACCGGCGTGAGCCTCGCCTCGTTCAACGAGTCCGAAGGATGTGATCCGTTGGTACCCGGACCGATCAAGGCGGACGTCGGCACGAACGGGATTCTCGTCGGATCCGTGATCCCCGGGCCGTGGGGCGACTTCTTCGGCAGAACTCAGACACAGGTCGCGAACTCGCTCGTCTACTGGCGGATCGCCACGTCCAACAAGACGGTGCGCATCCACGAGCGGGCGCTCCCCGCGGCGAGACTGGTCGACGCGAACCTCGCTACCAATGCGGCCATCGGGCGCTACTACTCCCTCATCAGCGTCGGGTCGTGGTTCTGGCGCACCGTCGGCGGAACAAATCGGTTCTCCGAACATGCCATCGGCACCGCCATCGACCTGAACCCGCAACAGAACCCGTACAGCAGGAGCAACTACCTGATCACAAACATGCCGTCGTGGTTCGTCGACTCCTGGTCGGATGCGGGATTCTGCTGGGGTGGCGACTGGGTGACGGTGAAGGATTCGATGCACTATTCGTGGAGCGGACCAGGGCTCACTCCGAACTACCCGGGACGTCCTGCCCCGTATCCGCCACTCACGAACCCGTCGCCCTACGAACGCACCGCATTCTCCGGAACCGTCGCCTTGTCGACGACCCCGGGAGCGCAGTACGGGATGGCCGACTTCTCGGGTGATGGATCCGCAGACCTCTACCGGATCAAACCGTGGGGCGATGGCAGCCGACTCGAGGCCGCAGGGTCGCAGTCCGGTTTTGCCGTCATCGGATACCGCAAGGATCTTCCATTCTCCGCAGACGATCCGATCCTCGTCGCCGACCACGACCGCAACGGTCGACCCGACCTCTGGGTCGTTGACGACTCCGGCGATACGGTCACACTCACGGTTTGGCACTACGCCGACAAGTACGGGGAGCCGACGGTGCTGACTACCGGGGCTCCGCCGGCCGACGACTACGCCATGACGATGTACGACGACGACTGGATCCCCGACCTGGTCACGATCAACCGCAGCGGAGAGACCATCGTGGCGGTGTGGAGCGGCTCGTCCGGCTACACGAAGCAGGTTGCCACCTACACCCCCGGGGTTGGCGATACGCAGACAGGTTGGTCGCTGCTGCTCGGAGACTGGGACGTCAATGGTGTCACCGATCTGTACGCCGTGCCCGACGGAAACGATGCGACGGTCCGTGTTGTCAGCCAGGCAAGCCCTCGCTCCGACCTGCCCACGACGAGAGATGTCTCCGCCGACACCGAAGTGCTGATCTCAGACTTCGACGGCGATGGTCGCGACGACCTCTACTTCCTGACCGGGAACGCCTTGACCATCGCTCTGGGCGGTACGAGCGGCTCGGGGTCGCTGTCGGACTGGTTCATCCCCGACAGTCCGATTCCCTGGGATGCCGGACCCGACTGCGTCGGCCCCGGGCCCTGTGATCGCATCGGGTACGCTGATCAGGACGGCAAGTGGCACCTCAAGGACGAGCTCGCCACTGTTTCGGATGTCACCGAGTTCTACTACGGGAACCCAGGCGATGTCCCCTTCTCGGGCGATTGGAGCTGTGACGGCATCGACACTCCGGGGTTGTACCGGCGAAGCGACGGCTACGTCTACCTCCGCGACAGCAACACCCAGGGGATTGCCGATCTCGACTTCTTCTTCGGCAATCCAGGAGACACTCCCGTCGTCGGCGACTTCAACGGTGACGGCTGTGACACGGTCTCGATCTACCGGGCCTCGGAGCAGCGGTTCTACATCATCAACCACCTCGGCGACGAAGCCTCCGGCCTCGGCGAAGCGGACTACTACTTCACCTTCGGAAACCCCGGAGACAAGCCGTTCGCGGGCGACTTCGACGGGGACGGCATCGACGAGGTGGCACTCCACCGCCAATCGACCGGGTTCGTCTACCTGCGGTACACGCTCGACGCCGGCAATGCGGACCAGGAATTCTTCTACGGAAATGCCCGCGACGTCCCGGTCGCCGGCGACTGGGATGGGGATGGGACCGACACCGTCGCCGTGTTCCGGCCTTCCGACGGCAATTGGTACCTGAAACTCGACAATTCACAGGGCAACGCCGACCACGGGATCCACTTCCACAGTCATGACGACGTGACCCGTCCTGTTGCCGGCTACTTCGGAGCCCCGTCCGGCGGTTAGATCGCTCGATGGCTGCGGTGCACCGTTGATTCGTTCCGGCTGCGTTGGCACGGCACATCATCGGTTGGAGTGACGTCATACCTTGCGTTCTAGTATCGCCTCGTCATCACAACCCACGTCCGGAGGATCCGCATGCCAAGGTTCCTGTCCATTCTTGTCGCCGCCTTAATGGGAGCCGCGACGCTTGCTGTCGCCCCGCAGGCCGGATCCGCTGCGGTGACGGATGACGACTACGGCTTGGTTGATCCGTCGAGTGGCATCTGGCGCCTCTATGAGGATGATTACAAGACCGCGCAGTTCTACTTCGGGAACCCGGGTGATTATCCGTTCATGGGAGACTGGGACTGTGACGGTGTCGACACGCCGGATTTGTATCGCCAGTCCGACGGCTACGTCTACCTGCGCAACACGAACACGCAGGGCATCGCCAACATCTCGTTCTTCTTCGGTAACCCGGGTGATGTGCCGATAGCGGGTGACTTCAACGCTGACGGTTGTGACACGGTCTCGATCTACCGGCCGTCAGAGGCACGCTTCTACATCATCAACGAGCTTGGCACTGCAGATGGTGGTCTCGGGGCTGCGGACTATTCGTTCTTGTTTGGCAACCCGGGTGACAAGCCGTTCGTGGGGGATTTCAACGGCAACGGGCAGGACACCGTCGGTTTGCATCGTGAGTCGAGCGGTCTGGTCTATTTCCGCAATACGAATACGACCGGCATCGCCGACAATCAGTTCATCTACGGCAACCCCGGCGACCGGTTCGTCGCGGGTGACTGGACCGGCAACGGCGTCGATTCGCCCGGTCTGCTCCGTCCTTCTGACACGACGGTCTATCTTCGGTATGAGAACAGCCAGGGGAACGCTGACGAATCGTGGACGGTCGGAGAGTCGGCGTGGCTACCGGTGGCAGGCAAGTTCGGAGCCCTCGAACCCCCGACCGGACTCTGCGCGGCACAGTCGTCGATTCCGGTGGTCCAATGTGACGCGCTCACGGCCTTCTACACCTCCACGAACGGATCCGAGTGGGATTCCAGCACCGGCTGGCTCTTCGATCCCGACCCCTGCAACTGGTTCGGAGTCACCTGCACCGCCGGATCAGTCACCAGTCTGGACCTCGACGCGAACTCGCTGACCGGGACGCTGCCCTCCGAACTCGGGAACCTCACTGGCCTCACGTACCTCTCTCTCGGCAGCCACCATGCTTCGCCCACTCGCAACCGGTTGACGGGGTCGATTCCGCCGGAGATCGGGAACCTCACGAACCTGACCGACCTTCTGCTCAGGAATAACACACTGTCGGGAGCGATTCCATCAGAAATGGGCGGCATGAGCAGCCTCGCATTCCTCGACCTCGAAAACAACTCCTTGTCGGGACCGATCCCCGCCGAATTGGGAAATCTCGCGAATCTCGTGGACCTGGATCTGAACGCCAATGGCCTGTCAGGTGTGATTCCTGCGAGCCTCGGGAGTCTCGCGAATCTCACCCGACTGGTGATCTCTCAGAACCCGGTGTCGGGGTCGATTCCCCCAGAGTTGGGGAACCTCTCCAATCTCCAATCCCTCTACCTGGCGAGCGCCTCGCTCGAGGGAGCAATACCGCCCGAGTTGGGAAATCTCGCGAATCTCACAAGTCTCAGCCTCGGCAACAACGCGTTGACGGGGCCGATTCCATCCGAGTTCGGGCAACTCTCCAAGCTCGTCAACCTGTACCTCGGATTCAACAGGCTGTCGGGAGAGGTTCCGGGCGATCTGCAGAACCTCACCGGGCTCATCAATCTGCAGTTCGAAGGTCAGACGGGTTGTCTCTCGACACCGAGTGAGGATTTCGCCGGTTGGCTCACCGGCCTCGATCCCAATTGGAGCGATGGCTGCTGAGCACCACGAGCAGCGAGCAGAGGCCAGTTCGCTCTCGAGCGTGAGCGTCGCGAGCGTCTTCGGGACCGCAGCGAGGGGAAGGGCGGGCAGCGCGGTAGCCTCTTGTATCCATGGATTCTCTGCCCATCTCTGTCATCACAACCGTCTACAACGAGGCAGCGTCGATCGACGCCTTCCTCGAGTCGTTGGCGAACCAGACCCGACCCGCAGACGAGATCGTGATCGTTGACGCCGGGTCGACCGACGGGACGCTGGAGCATCTCCGGGCCGCCGCCGAATCCGACCCACGGCTGCGGGTCATCGTCGAACCGGGGAACCGCTCACACGGGCGCAACACCGCCATCGAACATGCCACCCATGAGATCGTGGCGTGCACCGATGGGGGTGGGACCGTCGACCCCGAATGGCTCGAACACATCACGGCCCCGTTCGATGACGGCGCAGACTGGGTGGCAGGGTTCTACCGGGTTGAGGCGCCAACGGCGCTGGACCGCTGCGCGGGCCTGACGATCACGTACGTCATCGAGGAAGTGGATCCCGACCTCTTCTTGCCATCGGCCCGTTCGATGGCCATGACGAAGACCGCGTGGCGACGGGCCGGTGGATTCCCCGAGGACGCAGAATTCGGTGAGGACACGCTGTTCGACGAGATGATGCTCGATGCAGGTTTCCATCCCGTCTTCGCCCCAAGGGCAATCGTCGCGTGGCATCCGCCCTCGGGGCTCGAGGGACTTGCCCGCACCACGTTTCGCTGGGGGAGAGGCGACGGCGCGGCCCATCTGCGCGGCCCCTACTACAAGCGGACACTCGTCGCCTATGCCGGGGGGCTGGGGCTCGCGGCGCTGCTCGCCGTCACGAAGCCGAAGCTGATCCCGCTGGCATTGCTGCCGGTCGCCAAACCGGTGTGGCGTTCAACACGATACAAGTTCAGACACGAGCCCAGCCCCGCGAAGTACGTCTTCCTGCCGCTCTCACGCGTGATCGCCACGACGTCGAATCTGGCCGGGTTCCTCGTCGGCCGCTACGTCGGCGAGTAGCACCGTGGTTGATGCGTCCGGTGCCGAATCCGTCAACAATGGAACCGTGCACGTTGTCTTCGTCACCTCCGAACTAGCACCGCTCACCCCCGGCGGAGCCGGCGCAGTCGTCGCCCGGCTCCGTGAACAACTCATCGAGAGGGGCGACCGGGTCTCGGTGATCCTCGTTACCGACGTCGACGGCGACCTGCCCGATGGTGTGACCGCAGTGGGGACTACTCCCGCCTTCGAAGACCGATCCCGTTTCGCTGCCGAAGCGTTACAGCAGCTCGTGGGCAGCGACCGACCCGATCTCATCGAGATCCAGGACTTCGACGGCCTCGCCTTCCATGCCCTCGCGCACCGCGGCGACGTCGGCGTCGACCGCAATCCGGTGCAGGTTCGATTCCATGGACCTGCCGACCTCATGTTCGAGGCCATCGGCGTCGAGCCGCCCGAGATCGCCGTCGCACGGTCGATGGAATCGTCGTCATACCGAATGGCCGACCGGGTCGTTGTGCCGTCGTCCGGCATCGGTCGTTTCGCAGGGGACCGGTACGGCCTCGAAGCCGACCGGATCATCATCGGCCAACCGCCACTCCCTGTTCCGAGGCCGATCGATCGGTGTCCCGCACCCGGGCCGACGCTGCTGTGCATCGGCCGCCTTGGAGAGGTGAAGGGGACCCACGATCTGGTTGCTGCTGCGATCCCTCTGCTACGAGAGGATTCGCAGGCGCGTCTCGTTATCGTTGGCGAAGACGGGTGGAGTGCGACGGCGCTCAAGCCCATGTCAGAGTGGCTAGCCGACGACCTCATTCCGGCCGACGTCGCCGACCGGATCGAGATCGTTGGACGTCTCGAGGGAGAGGCGCTGGACCGGCGGATCGCCGAGGCCTGGGCGGTCGTTGTTCCCAGCCGGTTCGAGAGCTTCAACCTGGTCGCCCACGAAACCCGAGCCGCCGGACTGCCCGTGATCATTGCGGACCTCCCGGCCTTCTCCGGGATGCTCGACGAGGACAGCGGAGCCCTCGTCTACGACGGCACGATCACCGGATTGACCGACGCCATGCGCACGGTCATCGAAGACGCCGGTCTACGGAATCGGCTCTCGATTGCCCCACTGCCCGCCTATGGCGATCCGCTCGATCCGTACGACACACTGCCGGCGGTGCGACACGCGCGGAGCCAGGCAGGGCTTGCGACCGCTGCCGTGCAGCGCCTCGAGCGCGCACAACCACGTATGACCCAGAGTCCGTCACCGGCGACCGAGGAACGAAGCACCATCCGCCGTGCGGCGTCGGCAGCGCTGTTGGCCATGCCGAAACCGGCAGCCCGCGCTGCGATCGGGGCGATACCGTCCCGTTGGCGAGAGCGTTTCGCGTTCGTCTTCGATTGGCGCCAAGAGACAAAACGTCGCGAGGTAGAGGCCGATGAGGCCGCCCTTGCCGCTCGAATCGCAGGCGAGAATGCTGCGCTCGATGCCCGGGTCGCGACGGGAGGGTTCCCGGACTTGGAGCATCCCCAGGTGAGCATCGTGATTCCTTGCCACGACGACGGCAGGTTCCTTGGCGACTCGATCAGGAGCATCTTCAAACAGACGATGGCGTCGTTCGAAGTGATCATCGTTGACGACGGCTCAACCGATCCCGCGACGATCACGACGATCGGCGAACTCCCGTGGTCACGTACCCGAGTCATCCGCCAGGAGAACCGCGGCTTGTCCGCGGCCAGGAACGCCGGCATGTTGGCTGCCCGCGGCACCTACGTCGTCCCCCTCGATGCCGATGATGAACTCGAACCGAGGTATCTCGAACGAATGATGGGAGCTCTCGAATCGGAGCCGAGCGCAGCGTTCGCCGCCTGCCGCGCGCGACTCTTCGAGGATATCGATGCCGTCTGGATTCCCCGTCCGTACAACGCCTACCAGCTCGTCCTCTCCAACTCGATCGTCGGCTGTGTCCTATTGCGACGAGATGCCTACCTGGCCGTCGGTGGATACGACGAGACTATGCGGCACGGGAACGAGGACTGGGATCTCTGGCTTCGGCTGCTCGAGGCCGGTTGGGGTGTCGTTGACGTCCCTGAGATCCTCTTTCGCTACCGCAAGCACGGAATCTCGATGAGTGTCGAGACTGAAGCGAGATTCGAACAGGGTAGAGCCGAGATTGTGGAGCGCCACCCCGATCTCTATTCACATGACCGGCTCGCATCCATGAAGAGGGACTTCTATCCGATGGTGTCAATCATCGTCGGCGGCGGGACCGACGTGTCAACCCTCGCGACGCAGGACGTCGACGACGCCGAACTCATCACGCTTGGCATCGCCGATCCGGCCGCGGCGACGCTTGCCTCCGCACGCGGTTGGGCGCTCGACACCACGGCCACCCTGAACGATGCTGTGCAGTCGGTTGCAGGCAAGTTCGTCGTGTACTGGAACGACGCGAGTCAGGTGGTGCCCCAGACGCTGTCCCGTCTCGCTGAGCATCTCGAAGCAGAGCCGGACCTTGGCGCGACCCGGACCTCCGATCCCGATCCGCTTGTCATGGTGCGTCGCTGGTCGCTGCTCGATCCCGAGGCACCGGCGGGGATCGCCACCGTGGACACAATGGGGACGGGAGCGAATCAACTCCTGCCCGGAGCGTTCCCCGATCCGAACTGGGTCTTTCCGGACACCATCGACGGTGTGCCCGTGCAGCGCCAACGACCCGAAGAGGAAGGGCACATCCCATCGTGGATCGTGTGAGAGAAGCTGTGATGTCGGTGAAGCGTGCACTCCTGCCGCACGTTCCCACAGGAGTCATGGACCAGTACCGGCTGCGCCGGGAGTTGTTCAGAGTCCGATTCGGGCATCAGCAAGGAGCGACGCCATTCCAGAGCAGCATCGATGTCATGGTGGATCGATCCCATGCCCGGCGCTGGCTCTTGTCAACTGGCGACACGTACCGCGTTGTCGATGGCAGCGTTCCGGATGGTCCGTTCGGAGCGAAGGTGATAATTCCGGAAGGGGCGGAGATCGGCGACGCGAACCGACTGCTCGGGTGGCAAGGCATCGAGGCAGTCATCATAGGCGACGTCGAACAGCCCCGCTGGACCGATCGGACCTCAGGAACGCTCATCGAACCGAAGGCGATCATCGTCCGGCCCGAGGTGTTGGAAGAGGTCGGCGGAGCGCCCGACGGCCCATCTCCGCTCCCCGGACTGCTCGCACGCCTGACCGATGCGGGCCATCGGATCGGCCTCGTCCCGACGCAGAAGACGGATATCGATCCGGAGCGGAGAGATCCGATCGAAGGTGACGCCGTCGTCATCCTCGCAGCTGTTCCCCTCCACGACGTCGGCGGCGGGAGTCGCGGTGCCCAGATTGCGCTGGAGCTCGTCCGCCGCGGATACCACGTGACGTACGTGAACCGCTACCCGTCATACGAGGCGGTCGAGTTAGGTCTCCGTTTCATCCACCCGAGACTCGAACAGGTCAGCTTCCCCCGTTTCGATGCGGAGATCCTCTCTGACCGGTGCGCCAATGATGGCGGTCTCGTCATCGTCGAGATCCCCGATCCCGCGTACCGCCCGGCGCTGACGACCCTCCAGCTTTCGGGCTGGAACGTGGTCTGCGACTTGATCGATGATTGGAGCGACCCGGCGCTGGGCGGCGACTGGTACAGCGAGGCATTCGAGCAAGAGATCATTGCCGGTGCCGATGCGGTCGTCGCGTCCGCTTCGGATCTCGTTGATCGGGCGTCGAGTGCCGGCAGGGATGACGCTGTTCTTGTCCCCAACGCTGTGAACACTGCCGTGTTCAGTGGCGAGGCACACGAACGACCGTCAGATCTGCCGGACGGCCCCCTGATCGGCTATCACGGATCGCTCTATGGCGACTGGATCGATTGGGACGCGATCGCTGCCGTGGCCAACGATGATTTGTCGGTGACCGTGGTGCTGATCGGCGAGGCACGCAACGTGCCGGGCGGCCTCCCTCCGAACGTTGTGTTCCTCGGGCTGAAAGCTCAGGGGGATCTCCCCGCGTATCTGGGCGCGTTCGACGTCGGCATCGTCCCGTTCACTATCAGCCAAACCACGCACGCCGTATCGCCACTCAAGGTATACGAGTATCTCGCCTCCGGTGTCCCCGTGGCAGCGCCCCCGCTCCGAGCTCTCGACGGTCTCGACGGCGTATACACGGACCGTGACCTCATCGTCGCCGTGACGGCGGCACGCGGTGCTCCCAGACCCGATTCAGTGGTTGCGTTGCGTGACCACTCATGGGGTGCTCGGCTCTCCGTCCTGTTCGACGCCACCGGGCGGTCACTTCGCGAACTCACCGGCGAATCCGTTCGGGTCGAGCGCCGACCCGTGATCCACTACCGCTGGCGTGAGCGCTACGTCCGTCGATAGGGCGTGCACCGAAATCGACTTCGGAGGCCGGCATGCTCAGGAGGATTGCTCCCACTGCTCTGTTTGTCCTCGGCCTGATCGCGATGGTCGGTACCGCATCGGCCGCCGAAGAACCGCACGACAGTTTCGGCGTCGTCGATATGACGACCGGTATCTGGTACCTGCACGACGCGGCCACGACCGAGACAACGTCGTTCTAGTACGGGAACCCCGGCGACTATCCGTTCATGGGCGACTGGGACTGCGACGGCGTCGACACCCCGGGCCTGTGTCGCTGCTCCGACGGCTAGGTGTATCTGCGGAACTCGAACGCCTCCGTTATCGCTGATCACGTCTTCCGGTACGGGAGGACCGTCTACGTCCCGGTGACCGGCTTCTTCGGCAAGTTCAGCGGATCATGCGCGCCATCGCGGCCGGATCCATGCAATGCTTCGTGACGTGAATCCATCGAATCGGCGTCCGACAGGACACGGAGAGAGCCAGGAGTCTCTTCCGGGGCACGCCCGCCGGAACCGGAGAGCGGGGATGTCGCGAACGCTGCGAGCGGTCCTCTTGATAGTGGGTGCGGCCTTGTGGACTTCGGTCGTTGCACTGGGCGCGGTTGTCGCCGACGATGCTGCTCGTTCCCATCAGCCCGGGATCAGCCTCGATGCCTCCACCCACCCCCTTCTCGCACCGCCCAAAGGCGACCTTCTCGGTGGACTAGCTCCCGGAATGGAAGTAACCGCTCGCGTCACGCTCGCTGGCGCCAGCCGTTCTGGTGCGGCCCCCCTTGACATCCCCGGATTGACGATCCAGGGCAGAGCGGGCGACTCCGCCGTAGCCCGCGGGAATAGCAGAGCCCTGAACGCTCTGATCAAATCTGGAGTTGCCTCGCGAGTGGAGAGGATTCCTCCCATCCAAGAAGACGTTGTTTCGGAAGGTGTCGATCTACTCGAGGTGCCGCCATGGCACTCTGCCGGCTACACGGGAGCCGGAGTCAAGGTGGCGGTCGTCGACACCGGTTTCGTCGGGTACGAGTCCATGTTGGGTACCGAGCTTCCGAACTCAGTAAGGGTGAGGAGCTTCACTTGGAATAGCGACATCCACGGTGAATCTGATCACGGGGTTGCGGTGGCTGAGATCGTGCATGACGTTGCGCCGGATGCTCAGCTGTATCTGGTCAACTACGACGGCTGGCGATTCTCAGAGGTTGTCGACTATCTGATATCGGAGGGCGTCGGTGTGGTCAACATGTCGCTCGGGTCAATCGCCGGGCCATTCGACGGAACATCACCGCGATCCAGAGAAGTCACAAGAGCCGTGGACGCCGGTATCACGTGGGTGACCTCGGCGGGAAACGCCGGCCAGAGCCACTGGGGTGGGATGCTGAGCGATCCTGACGCTGATGGATGGGCCAATCTGTCTGGCGATGTCGAACTCAACACGTTCATGGTTGCCGGTCGGGATGTGTTCGACATCGCAGTTAGCTGGAGCGACAGTGCAGCCGACTTCGACATCTGTCTCTATGACCCGGCAACGATTGTCATTCTGGAGTGCTCCGACACCGATCAGCTTGCCGGCGACCAAACCTACGACATCGTCTCGTGGGTGAATCCATCGTTTCTCGATCGAGAGTATGGCTATGCCGTATGGCACCGAAGCGGCCCCGCAACCCGGTTCGACGCCTTCGTCTCGAATGAGGCCTATGACCTCGTGTTGCACAACGCAGCGTCGAGCCTGACGGTCCCGGCCGACGCCTTGCGAGCGATAGCGGTTGGAGCGGTGCCGTTCTACGCCCCCGATTCGATCGAGTCATTCAGCAGCCGGGGGCCGACGGTTGACGGACGCATCAAACCAGATGTGGTCGCCCCAGATCGCGTGTCAACCCAGACCTTGTCGTCTTTCGCCGGGACGTCCGCGGCGTCGCCGCATGTTGCCGGGCTTGCCGCGTTGCTGCTCGAGGCCAGGCCATTCGCCTCGCCGGCGGACATTTCCGCGATGCTCGCTGCACGGGCATCAACACTCCCGCTGGGCTCGGGCCCCCCGAACAACACGTTCGGCTGGGGGCTTTCGACTGCCGGCTCGCCGATCGCCACCGACATCTCACCGCCAACGTGGGACAACGGCGGCACTCTGACCGCGTACGACGTCACAGCCGACTCGGTAGGTCTGCGCTGGCCTGCGGCCGTTGACAACGAGGGCGTAGGCGCCTATCGGCTCTACCAGGATGGGGCGCTGGTGTCACAGTTCGGCAGGGCGACGGTCGAGGCAACTGTCACCGGTCTCAAACCACGATCCACTTACTCGTTCACCGTTCATGCCGCTGATCTGGCCGGCAATTGGGGTGCCGGACCCAGCACAAGCGCCACGACCGCGGATGCAACGGCCTCAGTTGGCCTCGTGGATCCTGGGTCTGGGGTGTGGCGTCTGCGTTATGGCCCGGGGGTGGTGTCGTCGTTCTACTACGGGAATCCGGGTGATTACCCATTCATGGGCGATTGGGATTGTGATGGGATCAACACGCCGGGGTTGTACCGCCAGTCGGACGGGTTCGCCTATCTGCGCAACAGCAACACGCAAGGCGTTGCGGATGTTGTGTTCTTCTTCGGGAACCCCGGTGACGTTCCATTGGCGGGTGACCTCAACGGTGATGGCTGTGACACGTTGAGTATCTATCGTCCGTCCGAGGCCCGTTTCTACATCATCAACCAGTTGGGTCAGAACGGCGGCGGATTGGGTGCTGCGGAGTATTCGTTCCTGTTCGGTGATGCGGAGGACAAACCGGTGGTTGGTGATTGGGATGGCGACGGGGTCGATGAGATCGGGTTGCATCGGGAATCAAGCGGGTTCTTCTACTACCGGAACACCCTGTCAACGGGTATTGCGGATGGTCAGTTCTACTTTGGTGATCCGGGTGACCGGTTCGTGGCGGGGGACTGGGGTGTTGTTGATGGGCGCGATACGCCGGCGGTGTACCGGCCGTCGAACCAGACGTTCTACTTCCGACACACCCTGACTCAGGGTGTCGCGGACTCAGAGTTCATATGGACCGGCGCCGGGGTCGGGTGGCTCCCCGTCGCAGGAGACTTCGCCAGCACGTAGTCCACGACACGACAAGGGACCCCGCTGATCTCTACGGCCCGGAGGCCCCCGGGGATGGTCTTCACCAGGAGGCGTGGTCCGGTGGGGTTCAGGTGGATGAGGTCGTACTTGACTCTCGGTCCCTGAGATGCCGCAGCCCAGTCGGCAAGGACGAGATCGTCGTTGGCATCGGCGAGGAGGCGCAGGCGTTCGTTAGTTGACGTTGACGACGCCGACGGAATCGGGCCCGTCGGCAACAGGTGCAGGGAGGGTGATCCACAGAACCAAGAGGACAGTGACGGTCAGTCCGAGCAGGAACCGCCCCATCGTCTGTAGCCGGTCAACATGGCCGTCAATCAACGCCGTTCATCGGTTCGAGGTTCGCTCGAGTCGGATGCGCGACGAGCCACCACAGCGGAAGGCTGAGGAGGCTCAGGAGGTAGATCCCGAAGGCGTAGCGGAACTCGTGGGTCGGACTCATGGCGGCGACGTTCACGAGTTGCGCACCGATCAGTCCACCCGCCCACAGCAGCGGGCGGAGACGTCGGCGAACCGCGACCCCGACGTAGGTCAAGATCCCGGCGAAGATGACGAGGGCGGGACGCCACGTGAACCACTCGACGCCGGGTCGTTCGATCCACTGATACTGAGCGAGCGTGAAGGCGTACGCCTTGTAGGAGATCGAATCCCTGGCAATGCCGAGCGTGTTCGGAGGGATCACGAACGGCGGACGGTGCAGATAGCGGCCATCGATTTGGAACGGGACGAACAGATATGACGCGGCACACCACCGGTGTCCGGCGACGGTTGGCAAGTGAGCGAGTGCCGTCCTCGCCACGAGCGATCGGTACTCCCACGGACGATCCCGCGCTGCCGACTGGTTGAACGCCGGATCGAAGATCAGCGGTGACGATTCGTGACACACGTATCTGTCCTGCCAGATCTCGATCGGTGCGATTGCCTCAAGGAGTTCGCGGTCTGCCGCACTGAACCAGTCTGGGTCGTACACGGTGACGGCGGCGACGTCCGGGAGGAAGACTTCGGCGGGTTCGATCGTGCCGGGGTGTACCGGCAGGATGATCGTCAGCGCTGCAGGGAGTGCCACGCCCACGACTATGACGGCACCGCCGGCAGCAAGGAGCGAGCGCCATCGGTGACGGAACGCGACGGCGAGTGCCACGGCGACGAGGACAACGGTGATCTTCCCGTTGGCCCGCAGCGCCCACATCAGACCGAGCGCGGTGCCTAGCCGCAACGGACCCCATAGTGATGACCAGAAATGGTCGCGGTCCCGGGCGAGGAGCACGAGTTCCGTGAACGCCCAGATCATCGCGAGGGAGTACGGGATGTCCTTCCAGATCGTGACCGTGGTTGCCCCCACCATGGGTACCGAGGCAGTTGCCCACACACCGGCAACCGCCAGCCACCATGGAACACCGATCTGGGTGAGTCGCCGGGCAACGAGGCCGAGCAGACCGGCGAGGAGGATCACCTGGATCAGCGTGATGGCGCCCGGGTGATCCCATACGCGCGTGACGACCCAGAGTGAGAACGTGTGGAGGATCGGATGGAAGTTGGAGAAGTCGAATCGGGCGACCTGGCCGAGTTGATCGATCGAGTCGGAGGACAGGAACCCGGGGAACCAGCCGAGCCACCATGTGAGGAGCGGGAGAACGCTGAGCCACCCGAGGTAGAGAGCGAGGTTCGGATTCGACGGGCGCCGTGACGTCATCGATGTGACCCAGGTCGATTCATGGCGCGGATGGTAGGGAGTTCGATCGGGGAGGTCAGCAGGCGGACGCCGGTGGTCTTCCGATCGACGCCTACCTGAAGCCGGTCTTGTGCAACCGCGCAAGATCGAGGGTCGCGAGCTGCCCCGCTCGGCGGAGATCATGACGGCCTCCGAGTCGGGGCGTTCGAGGAAACCTGGGGCTTCTCGGGATAGCTGCTCACACGTTGTTCCTATCCTGACCCCTCGTACGGATCTCGCCTGCGGCAGCGGCACGCGGCGATCGGCCTGCCGTTCGTTACTGTGGCTTCGATCGCCCTAGAATCCTGTGACCTTGTCAACTACGCCTCCATCGCCCGCGGGATCCTCATGAGCACCGTCTACTACGACTCCGACAAAGCGCGTCGTCCGCTCGTCAGCGAGTTCCAGAATATTTGGACTAATCGCGCGCTCGTCCGTCTCCTCGTCGGACGAGATCTGACGGTTCGGTACAAGCGGTCCGTGCTCGGCGTTTGGTGGACGTTCCTTAATCCGATGCTGACGACCGGCGTGATGTGGATCGTGTTCGGACAGTTCTTCCGTTTTGAGATTCCCGGCGACATCCCCTACATCGTCTATCTCCTGTCCGGAATCCTGCTGCTCACCTACTTCGCCCAGGCGACGCTCGCCGCGGGGTCGGCGATCGTGAACAGTGCCGGCATTCTCACGAAGGTCTACGTTCCACCTGAGGTGTTCTCGTTCTCCGCGGCCGCCGCCGCAGCTGTGAACTTCATCATTAGCTTGATCATCTTGCTGGTTGTTCAGCTCGTAACCGGGGTGGGGATTCCCTGGACGGTTGTGCTGGTTCCCATCCCCATCCTCGCCATGCTCGCGCTCACCGCCGGTCTCGGATTGCTGATCGCCTCCGCTGCGGTGCGCTTTTTCGACGTGATCGACTTTTCGGGGGTACTGATTCAGGCGATCTCGTATCTGACGCCGACGTTCTATCCGATCAGCATTGTCCCTGATGCGTGGCTCTGGCTGATCTATGCAAACCCGTTGTACTCGTATCTGGTCGTCTTCCGCGACTTCGTCTACGTGGGCGCCATGCCTCCCGCGTGGAGCTTCGCCTACATGTCTGTCTCTGCAGTGTTCACGCTCGCTCTCGGCGTCTGGGTGTTTTCCCGGAGCTGGAAGTCCCTGGTCGTGGTTCTGTGAGCGATCCGGCCATCCAGGTTCAGGGAGCTTCCCTCGCGTATCGTCTCTCGCGGTCGAGTTCCGGGACCGCGAAGGAATACGTCATCCAACTCATGAAGCGCCAGGTCAGCTACGAACAGCTGTGGGCACTCCGCGATGTGTCGTTCACAGTGAGCGACGGTGAGGTCCTTGGGATCATCGGGCCGAATGGAGCGGGGAAGAGCACGCTCATGAAGATGCTTGCCCGCGTTCTGCCGCCGACCGAGGGGCGCGTCGTGGTGCGTGGCAGCGTCGCTCCGATGATCGAACTCGGAGCCGGATTCAATACAGAGTTGACTGGTCATGAGAACATCATTATGTATGGGACGCTGCTTGGACGACCGCCAGAGCTCATGCGACAACGGGCGGAGCAAATCGCCGACTGGGCCAATCTGACCGACTACCTCGACGTGCCGCTCAGGAGCTATTCCACGGGGATGCTGGCTCGGCTCGGTTTCTCGGTCGCCACCGACACCGACCCCGACGTGCTCATCGTCGACGAGGTGTTGTCGGTCGGCGATGCGGCGTTCCAGCAGAAATCCGGGGAACGCATGCGAACGATGATCGACAGGGGCGCATCGGTGGTACTGGTATCCCACAGTCTGCCCACGGTGCGTGCTATCGCAGACCGTGCGATCTGGCTCGATCGCGGGAAGATCATTCTCGAAGGGGACCCTGGGGATGTTGTCGACGAGTATGAGGCAACCGTGGTTTGACCGCGCTAGGCGACGCGCGGGTGCTCCCGCACCGTGAAGCCACGGTGGCTGTTCCGTGACCATTGCCGCCGTCATGACCGTGCGCGACGAAGCCGACGTGCTGCCCGTGAACCTCGCCTACCACCGTTCACAGGGCGTAGACGAGTTCTGGATCATTGACAACGGGTCCGCGGATGGCACGCGGGAGTTGTTGCACTCTATGGCGGCAACCCGCTCGTGGTTGCACTGGCGATCGGAGCCCGGGGCGTTCCACCAAAGCGAGTTCGCGACGGGCCTCGCCCACGAGGCACACCGGGCAGGCGCCGAGTGGATCATTCCGATCGACGCCGACGAGTTCTGGTGGACGCCGCACCAGTCCATCGCCAACGCGCTCGACGTTGCCGACGTGGGAGCGTTCGTTTGCGGTCTGCACAATTTCGTTCAGGCATCCCGTGTCATTCGCGATCATCCTGCATCGCTCAGGTCGATGACGTACCGTGCCGAGTCATATGGAACCGTGAGAGACGCCCGTCGGCTCGTCGAATCAGGGCAGATCGCTTTCGTCGAGATGGTGTATCCGCCGAAGCTAGTCCTGCGGTCGTCGGAGACGTTGACGATCGGTGCCGGAAACCATGCCGCAACCGGCTACGAGGGTCCTTCCAGATTCACGAATGACCTCATGGTGCTCCACGCCGCGATCCGCTCACGAGTCCGGCTGACGTTCCTGGCCGAGGCCGGACGAAGAGCCGCGGCAGTCAACCCCGACCCGGGCACGTCATGGCATCTCCGGAGGTGGGCTGCCATGGAAGCGGACGGATGCTTGGACGACGATTGGCTCGCCAACTCGCACCGGCGCGGAGTGTTGGGAGTCGGTGGTCATAGCCGGCGTCTCGTCCGCGATGACAGACTCCGTCGCGCCGTCTCGCCGTTCATCTCACGCACGGACCGGTGGCTCGCTCCGCTCCGGACGGTCGGGTCATGGCGGGCACGACATCTCGCCGAATCAGACCCTTCGGGGTACTGTGATGACCTCAAGAAGGATGTGACACTGCACCATGACCGAGCAATCGAAGCTGCATCGTTTGAAGGAAGTGTGGGCCGATGAGGGCGCGACCGGGACCTGGAGGGTCGTCGCTGACTACGCCAAATGGAAGATGCACGGGTCCCCTGTCGAGATCCCCCAACGGGTCGAGATCCCCGAATGGGCGTCACGGACCTACGAAGCGTGGATGGGCGTGTACGCCAACTTGCGCCCGCAACGGTCGATCACGCATCCGAACGTCGGATTCAGCATCATTTGTCCCGTCTACAACACGCCGCCGCGGCTGCTCAACGAGTGCGTCGGGTCGGTTCTCGACCAGACGCATGAGAACTGGGAGTTGATCCTCGTCGACGACGCGTCGACGTCGACGACGACCAGGGAGACGCTCGCAGCAGCGCAGATCTGGGATCGCAGGGTCCGGCTCGTGACTCTTGACGAGAATGGCGGCATCGGAGCCGCGACGAACGCAGGAATCGGCGCGGCCGGCAACGACTACACGGTGTTCATGGATCACGACGATCGCCTCGCTCCCGGCGCGCTCGAGTGGTTGAGCACTTGCTGTCCGGTTGCGGATCTCGTCTACACCGACGAGGACAAGATCACCGAAGAGGGCGAGCACTGGGGGCCGTTCTTCAAGCCGTCGTGGTCGCCGCGGCTGCTCCTCGGCCTCAACTACATCAACCACCTGACCTGTGTCCGGACCTCCCTTCTCAACGATGTGGGCGGCATCCTGCCGGGAACTGACGGTGTTCAGGACCACGACTTGCTACTCCGGCTCTCCGAACGCGACCTCATGGTCGCGCACGTGCCCTTCGTTGCATACCATTGGCGGGCCTGGTCCGAGTCGGTCGCAGGCAACCCCTCGTCGAAGGTTGAGGTCGAGGCGCGAGGCCTCGAAATGGTGCAGCGGGCAATCGATCGACGAGGTTGGAACGCTCGTGCATCGCTCGGCGATGGAGCGCCGTTCAACTACCGCGTCCTGTTCAACGAAATTGAGGAGCGGCCGACCGTCAAGATCATCATCCCGACCAGGGATCATCTACGGATGCTCAGACAGACGGTCGACGGGGTCTTCAACCGGACCGACGGCGTCGACTTCCATCTCGTTGTCGTCGACAACGGTTCGGTGAAGCCGAAGATGCTCGCTTACCTTGACGGCCTCGCTCACGACCACGACAACGTCACCGTTGTTCGTATCGACGATGCCTTCAACTTCTCGGTGCTGTGCAATGCCGGTGCCGTCGCAGGGCCTGAGACGCCGTACCTGCTGTTCCTCAACAACGACATCGAAATCCTGCACCGCGAATGGCTTCTGCAACTCGTTGGATGGCTCGACGCCGACCCGGGTGTCGTCGGAGTGGGAGCGAAGTTGCTCTTCCCCGACCGCTCGATCCAGCATGCAGGTGTCATCATCGGTTTCGGTGGCATCGCCGGTCACTACGCGGCGCGCGAGCCGAACCAGCCGAGCCTCGGCAACCTACACGATCAGGCGCGCGAGGTCGCGTGCGTCACGGCCGCATGCATGTTGGTGAGGACGGAGGACTTCAAAGCCGTCGACGGGTTCAACGAGATCCTCCGTCTCGATTTCCAGGACGTCGACTTCTCTTTGCGGCTCCGCACCGAACTCGGTGGAGAACTCCTTTACGACCCGACATATCCCATGATCCATATCGAGTCGGCGACGCGAGGATCTGCCGGGGCGTCGAGCGGGTACACCGTGGCCCGCATGAGATTCCTCTGGGGTGACCTGCTGTCATCTGAGGATCCCTACTACAGCCCGCACTTCTCCCTCAACCACCATGACTGCTCACTTCGGGCAATCCCGGAATCCAGTGGCGAGCATCCGGATCGTCTTGTTCCGCGTTGGACGCCAGCAGAAGCGGGTCCAGATTCCGCCCGTGACTGATATTGGCACTACTAGCGATGACTACGGGCGGAAGTATTATGAGTCCGATATTGGTTTCATAGGCGGCTACCACAGCGATGATGCACACTGGGAGGCCTTCTTCGGTGGTGTTGCGGAGAAGCTGATCGTCATGTTCGAGCCGGACACTGTGCTCGACGCTGGCTGTGCAAAGGGCCTGTTGGTCGAAGCATTTGTGCAGCGTGGAGTCGACGCTCACGGCGTAGATATCTCTAGCCACGCCATTGGAGCGGCTAGAGAAGCGATCAGAGATCGTCTTACCGTTGGTTCTCTGACTGATCCGATCAGCGGCCGCTTCGATATGGTCACCTGCATCGAGACACTTGAGCACATGAGTCGCTCTGACATCGACACTGCGCTGGACAGCATCACCGCTGCTACCGATCTCGTCGTCTTCTCTTCGACTCCAAGCCATCTCGACGAACCCACGCACATCAACGTGATGCAGCCTGCTGAGTGGGCTGCGCTGTTTGCGGAGCGAGGATTCTTCAGACGGTTCGATCTCGGTCTCGCGTTCATTTCGCCGTGGGCTTTGGCATTCGAAAGGCGCCCGATGACCGCTAGGGATGTGGTCTACGCCTACGAAGGAATGCAATGGCCGCTACGCAATGAGGCGAACGAGAAGGGCCAGGCTCTTCTCGAGGCATCGCGAGCGCTCACAGCAGAAACAGCTAAGGCCCGCGGGTTTGATGAGTTGGCGGCTGAGGCTGAGCGTCGGCAGGTGGTGATTGATGAGTTGGCGGCTGAGGCTGAGCGTCGGCAGGTGGTGATTGATGAGGTGGCGGCTGAGGCCGAATACCGACTCACCGCTATCGGAACCGCCGTCGAAAGCCGCGACGCAGTTGCCGAAGAGTTGGAGCGGCAACGGTTCGAGAACCAGGAAATCAGGGAACGCCTTGACAGATTGCCATCTCTGCTGAGTAGGTGGTTGCTGGCTGGAGTTGTGAAGGAAGTTGACGATCCCGGCAATCGTGTCGACGAAGGTCTGGTCTAGAGCCGCCGGAGATTTCGTATCGCGAAACTCGAACCGACGGGTCAGCGGACCCAGATCAAAGGCGAGCGTTCGCAGCGCTCTCTGTTGTGACCGTTCAACATCGCGGGATTGTCGCGACGCGTTCGGCAGAGGGCATTCTCGCGTGGTCCAACTACTCTCTGCAACGCGTCGCGTACAGAGAAGGGAACTGACGGTGAAGATTGCGCTGGTCACTGGGATCACAGGTCAGGATGGCTCGTTGGGCTTCCCCTCGAATCGTGGAGGGTTCCTTATTGATGTATCTCACGGTCATGCTGCTTTCATGGCCTGGTCGGCTTTTCTGTCGGCGAGGGCTTGCTCGTAGGCGATGGGGGTCATCATCTCACATGTGCTGCGACGCCGCTGGTTGGGGACTGTCCGGCATTCTGTGTAAGAGGCGACTAGACCTGGGGTTGGCGTTGCCGGCTCTGGAAAGGAAGCGTCATGGGAGAGATCCCGCAGGAGTTGTTGGACGAGTTGTTGGCTGATTACGAGAAGCCGGGGGATCTGGTTGGTCCTGACGGCTTGTTGAAGGAGTTGTTTGGTCGTCTGGTTGAGACGGCAGCCGGTTCTGAGTTGACGGATCATTTGGGATATGAGCGGGGCGACGAGGCTGGGCGGGGTTCTGGGAACTCGCGTAACGGTACGACACCGATGGGAATGTCCACTTGATTTGGCCCCATCGCGCTCGTTTGATTTGGCCCCACTTGGAGTGTGTTTGGTGACGGAGGGTGGTCATTTCGGGGTTCCGGTTTTGGCGGTTCTGCTGGTGGCGAGTCGGTAGGAGTCGGTGCCGGTTTCGATGATGTGTGCGTTGAAGGTGAGGCGGTCGATGATCGCTGCACAGAGGCGGGGGTCGGTGAACGTGGTGGCCCATTCTGAGAATGGTGCGTTGGTGGCGACGGCGATCGAGGCGCGTTCTTCTCTTTCGGTGATGACTTGGAACAACAGTTCGGCTCCTCGGGGGTCGAGGTGGAGGTGTTGGGTCGGGGACAGGACGCCTTGCGGCCTTTCGGTCGTAGGTTTTCCTGTCCCCGCCCGCCGAACCGGACGTGCACGTTCCCGCGCATCCGGCTCTCCACGTGTGCCGTCAGGTGGGGCTGACGAGTTCTGAGACCCTTCCGACGAACGCCTCGTCGTTGTGGCTGGTCTGGCGGAAGAGGGCTCCCGCCGGGTCCACGTCGTCGAGGTTGTAGGGGGTGCAGATCTGGGCTCCGCGGTAGCGGTAGCGCCGGACCTGCATCTTCGCCGGGTTGTAGAGCGTGACTCCGCCTTCGCTGATCCGGTCCGCTCCGTGAGCTATAACCGAATGCTGTGGATGAGCGGGTTCGGATAGAAGGGCGGCGTACCCTTCCAAACCTAAGTAACGGGTTCCGCCGGTGTTGGCCGGCGGGGAAGGAGTACGCCTGATGTTGAAGATAGTCACAGATGACGTCGAGCGCTATGATCTGTCTGGTTCGCTCGACGAGCTGGTCGCTGAGGGTGCCCGCAGGATGTTGATCGCTGGCCTCGAGACGGAGGTCGCCGACTACATTGCACGCCACCGGGAGCTGGTTGACGAGGCTGGGCATCGCCTCGTGGTGCGCAACGGCCGGGCTGAGGAGCGGAGCCTGATCACGGGCGCTGGATCATTGAAGGTCCGGGCTCCCAGGGTCAATGACCGCAGGGAGGGCCGTCTCTTCTCGTCATACATCCTTCCGAAGTATGCACGAAGGTCTCCGAAGGTGTCAGACGTGTTGCCGGTGTTGTATCTGCGTGGTCTGTCGACGGGGGACTTTGCTCCGGCACTCTGCGAGTTCTTCGGTTCGGATGCCGGGTTGTCGGCTACGTCGATTACCCGTCTCGTTGAGATCTGGAGCGACGAGTATGAGGCGTTCACCCGACGTGATCTCTCCGGCGATGACTATGTGTATGTGTGGGCCGACGGTGTCCATTTCCGGATCCGGTTGGAGGAGGACCGGCTGTGCTGTCTCGTCGTGATCGGCGTGAAAGCCGATGGCAGCAAAGAGTTGCTGGCGTGTTCGGATGGGTATCGCGAATCAACCGAGTCGTGGGCTGACGTGCTGCGGGACCTCAAGAAGCGTGGCATGACGGCTCCTGCAGTGGCGGTTGGTGACGGCGCGTTGGGATTCTGGTCCGCACTCGGTGACGTGTTCCCCGAAACAGCTGAGCAGCGTTGCTGGGTGCACGCGACTGCGAACATATTGGACGTCCTGCCGAAACGGTTGCACCGCACAGCGAAGGCGGCGATCCATGACATCTACCAGGCCGAAACCCGGGCCGACGCCGATGCCGGGATCGACGACTTCGTCCGCCAGTTCGGCGACAAGTATCCCAAAGCAGCAGCGAAACTCGCCCGGAACCGGGACGTGTTGTTGACGTTCTACGACTATCCGGCAGCGCATTGGACCCACCTGCGGACCACGAACCCGATCGAGTCGACCTTCTCAACCGTAAGAGCGAGAACCCGGGTGACGAAGGGTGCGGGGAGCCGACGTCGTGGCCTGGTGATGGCCTACAAGCTCCTCGATGCCGCCGAAGACCGATGGAGGAAAGTCAACAGTCCCGAGCTCGTCATCCAAGTGCGAGCCGGCATTCAGTTCAAAGACGGAATCCGAGTCGAAAGGAGCACCGAAGAGTCAAGGGACGCCGCCTAACCACCCGGCCCCATCCACAGGATTTGGCGATATCTCCCGCTCTGTAGTAGCGGCGCCGTATCTGTTTCCAACTCATGTGAGGATGTTTGCGCCGGATCCAGAGGATCATCCTCCACCAGGCGTAGTAGCCGAGGTAGGAGAAGGTCCGTTTGGAGGCGCCGTAGCGGAAGTAGGCAGCCCAACCCCGCAGGATCGGGTTGACCTGCCGCAACACATCCTCGAGCCGGAGCGACGTGGTGCCTCGCCCGGTGGCTCTCTTGATCTTGGTTTTCGCCGCCGCCAAGGCGTCCTTGGACGGGTAGGTGAGCACGACGGGGTGTCCGTCGTCTCGGGTCTTGCGTTGGATACGGAAGCCCAAGAAGTCGAATCCGTCGTCGATACGGGTGATGTGGGTCTTGTCCGCCGAGAGGTTCATCTTCAACCGGTCCGCCAACAGTTCGGCTATTTCGGCTCGGATCGCTTCGGCGTCGGAACGGTCACCGTGGATGAGCACGATGAAGTCGTCGGCGTAGCGGATCAACCGATAGTTCGCCAGCCCCCGGCGTCGTCGGTGTTGACGACGCCATGGGGGACTCATGTCGGTATCCCAACGTTCGGCGAAGTGCCGATCAAGGACCGACAGGTAGATGTTGGCCAACAGCGGTGAGATGATCCCACCCTGCGGCGTGCCGGTAAGGCTCGCCGCGTATCCACCGTGTTTCTCGATGACGCCGGCTTGAAGGAATGATCGGATCAGGTTGAGGACCTTGCGGTCTCTGATCCGTCCTCCCACCAGTTGCATAAGCACCCGGTGGTCGACGTTGTCGAAACAGGCTGTGATGTCGCCTTCGATGACCCATTCGTAGTTCGACGGCCTGCTGGTGAAATGGTGGATCTCGGCGATAGCGTCCTGGGCGGGCCTGTCAGATGCTCTGTGTAAGTGGTGTGGCCTGACATAGTGGCTCCGAGCGGTTGGAGTTCGGGGTCCGTGAAAGGACCATGTGATGGATACAGAGAAGAATGCGGCGGCCGACGTGGCGTCGTCGCCGTTGGTGCCTGATGACGTGTTGGACGAGTTGATGGCTCGTGTTGATGCGGAGGGCGCCGAGTTGTTGGGCCCTGACGGCTTGTTGTCCCAGGTGACCAAGGCGGTGTTGGAGCGGGCTATCGACGAGGAGCTGACGGGTCATCTCGGCTATGAGAAACACGACCCGGCTGGGCGCGGGTCGGGGAACTCTCGGAACGGGACGACACCGAAGGTGGTGTTGACCGAGGCCGGTGCTGTGGATCTCGACGTGCCTCGTGACCGTAACGGCGATTTCGAGCCGGTCATCGTCCCGAAGGGCACGACCCGTCTGAAGGGGTTCAACGATCGGATCATCTCGCTATATGCGAGGGGGATGACGGTGCGTGACGTCCAGGCACACTTGGAGGAGATCTACGGCGTTGAGGTGTCACCGGATCTGATCTCGAAGGTCACTGATGCGGTGTGGGACGAGCTCGAAGCGTGGCGGAACCGGCCACTCGATGCGATGTATCCCATCGTCTACATCGACGCTCTGATGATCAAGATCCGTGACGGCGTCGTAGCGAACCGTCCCGCCTATCTCGCGGTCGGTGTCGACCTTGAGGGCCGCAAAGACGTCCTGGGGATCTGGATCGGCGACTCGAAGGGTGAAGGCTCGAAGTTCTGGGGCGTGTCAGGTCTCTTGTGTAAGTGAGTGGCGTTGGTCATTGTCAGACGATGTCGATTCGTCCTGGGAAGTAGATCGCCATTGCGTTGAGGCAGGCTTTCCATCCCTGTGTTCCTGTACCTGAGACTCCTCCTCTTTCCGTTGTGATGTTACGTGTTGCGAGACACAGCAGTTTGAGTGCCGCTTTCTCGTTGGGGAAATGTCCCCGGTTCTTGGTCACTTTCCTCAGCTGATAGTTGATCGACTCGATCATGTTCGTGGTGTATACGACTCTGCGGATCTCTGGCGGATACGCCAGGAACGGGGTGAACACTTCCCACGAATCTCGCCAGAGACGCACGATCGCGGGATACCTGGTGCCCCATTCCTCTTCGAACGTGTCGAGCGCTTCGCTGGCCGCATCGACCGATACAGCGGTGTAGACCGGGCGAAGGCTGGCTGCGATCTTGGATCGGGTATCCCATGCCGCATACCGAAACGACGCCCGCAACAGGTGCACGACACAG
>FLOH01001089.1_pt1 | contig 45038 bp, 48 predicted proteins | sample 756751 | NCBI WGS metagenome assembly FLOH01 (sample SAMEA4026879, study PRJEB14308) | marine metagenome | biome: coastal water; material: water | depth 74 m
CATGCCGGCATTGCGGCTCCACAGGGTTTCTAGGAACGGGAAGCAGGCGACTCCGGCGGCCATGACAATTGCGCTGGCGCGGATGGTACCTGCGGGGCCATGAACGGCATGGTCGCCGATGGCGGTCATCTCCCAACCTTCAAGGATTTCGCAGCCCTTGATTTGCAGGGCTTTGGCCAGCGACAGGCAGGCTAGGCGCGGGTTAATGCGGGCCGACAGGTTTTCGTGGATGACGCCGAAGGGGGCGGCTTCGGGGGCGATCCAACCTTTGAACTTGGCGGCGTCCTCGACGTGCCACCATGCCTCGTCGTCCCATAAAGCTTTGGCATCCTCGGTGCGGATATTGGCGTGCTCAAGACCGCGGGCGCTGGTGATGGGGATGATGCGGCCTAAACGTCCGTAACCGGAGGAGAGGCCGGAGGTTGCGTCGACTTCGGCCCAATGGGATTGCGCGGTAAGCAGGGCGTCGAGTTGGAATTGTTTCTTTGGGCTCCAGCTTTCCGGTACGTTTGGCGATAGGGCGCCCATGACGCCGCCGCTGGCGCCTGCACCGATGGTGTCCTTTTCGACGATTGTGACGGACATGCCGCGTTTGACGCAGGACCACGCGACGGACAGGCCGAAGATGCCTGCGCCGATTACCACTACGTCACTATCAAATCCCGTTGCCATGGTTGCGCCTTTTGCCCATTGTCAGTTTCAAACGGGGTAAAGCATGAATTGCAGCAAAGCGCAAAAGGCTGATTTGGTTTGGGGCGATGACGGGGTTCCTGTGTCGGCACGTTTCGAAGACCCGTATTTTTCGGTCAACGACGGTTTGGCCGAGGCTCGGCATGTTTTTCTGGGCGGCAACAGCCTGCCCGCGCGGTTTTGCGAAGGCTTTCATATCGCGGAACTTGGGTTTGGCTCGGGCCTGAACCTGTTGGCGGCGTGGAAGATGTGGGAGGAGGCAGGTGCGAAGACGCCCCTGCGGTATACGAGTTTCGAAGCTTATCCGATGGAGCCGGAAGAAATGGCACGAGCGTTGGCGATTTGGCCGGAGCTTGCGCCCTATGCGGAAAGATTGCTGACGGGCGGGATGCAGATGCGGGCCGATACGCTGGAGTTGAACGTTATCATTGGCGACGCGCGTCGGACGTTGCCGGAGTGGCAGGGTACGGCGGATGCGTGGTTTCTCGACGGATTTGGCCCGGCAAAAAACCCCGAGTTGTGGTCGCCCGAGATCATGCAGGCTGTCGCCGACCACACTGCGCTGCAAGGTACCTTCGCCACATACACCGCCGCTGGTCATGTTCGCCGCGCGCTGGTAGATGCAGGGTTCACCGTGTCGCGCCCCGCAGGCCACGGCAAGAAACGCCATATGAGCGCCGGAGTGTTAACATGAGCCAGAACAACGCCCGCCTTGGCATTCCTTTGATGCTGGCCACGACCTTTATCTTTGCGGCGCAAGACGGGCTGTCACGGTATTTGGCGGGGGAATACAACACCGTTTTGATCGTGATGATCCGCTATTGGTTTTTTGCTGTGTTCGTGGTGGCGCTTTCGGCGTCACGTAAGGGCGGCATCCGGCGCGTGGCGACGACTTCGCAGCCTTGGTTGCAGATCACACGGGGTGTGCTGCTGGTCGCCGAAATTTGCGTGATGGTTATCGCCTTCGTGCAACTTGGGCTGGTGGCGAGCCATGCGATTTTTGCCAGCTATCCGCTGTTGATTGCGGCACTGTCGGGGCCGATACTGGGCGAAAACGTCGGCTGGCGGCGTTGGGTAGCTATTGCCATCGGGTTTGTCGGTGTGATGATTATTCTGCGCCCCGGATTTTCAGTGTTCGCACCGGCCGCGCTAATCCCGCTGCTTGCTGCGCTGATGTTTGCTGTTTACGGCCTTCTGACGCGTTATGTGGCGCGCAAGGATAGTGCCGAGACCAGCTTTTTCTGGACGGGTATCGCGGGGGCCGTGGCCATCACGATGATCGGCCCGTTTTTCTGGGAACCGATCCACGGCAACGACTGGTGGTTGATGGGGATCTTGTGCTTGACCGGCGCGGGCGGACATTATCTGCTCATCAAGACTTACGAAGTGGCCGAGGCTTCGACCGTGCAGCCGTTCGCGTATTTCCAGCTGGTTTTTGCTGCGTCCATCGGGTTGACCGTGTTTGGCGAGAGCATTGATTTCTGGATCATTATGGGTGCCGGACTGATTATCGGTTCGGGGCTATTTACATTCTGGCGGGAACGCCAAAAGAAACCTGTTATCTTGAAGGAGAGTTTGTAGATGGATATTCAACATTTGGTATTTGGCGCGGGACCCGAGCGTGTCGGGCCGTTCAGTCACGCGGTTAAAGCTGGCGACTACCTGTTTGTGACGGGCCAGATGCCTACACTGAACAATGATCCGACGCAACTGGTTGGCGGCGGTATCGAGGAGCAAACCCATCAGGTTATGAAGAACCTCGCGGATGTTCTGCGCGAGGCGGGGTCGTCCTTTTCCAAGGTGGCTTTTGCGCGGGTGTATCTGGTGAATTTTCAGGACTTCGACAAGATGAATGAAATTTACACCAGTTATTTCGAGGTAGGTAAGCTGCCTGCGCGGACCTGTATCGGGGTGACTGGGCTTGCTGTAGGGGCCTCGGTTGAAATTGATCTGGTCGCCACGTTTGATTAGGGCATATGGGCTATCTTGCCCCTGCGCGCGCCACGCGGTATGACGGGCGCGAAATAATTGTGTGAACAGGAAGTTCCTATAATGCCACGTCTGGTTATGAAATTCGGCGGTACGTCGGTTGCTGACATCGAGCGTATCCGCAACGTCGCCCGCAAGGTGCAGCGCGAGGTTGATAATGGCTATCAGGTTATAGTTGTGTTGTCTGCGATGTCCGGCAAAACCAACGAGCTGGTTGGTTGGGTGCGGGATGCAGCGGCCGGACCAGAGGCAACCGCGCCCGGATTTTACGATGCACGCGAATACGACGCAGTTGTGGCATCGGGCGAGCAAGTGACCTCGGGGATATTGTCCATCGTGTTGCAGGAAATGGGTATTGAGGCGCGTAGCTGGCAGGGCTGGCAAGTGCCGGTCAAGACGACCTCGGCGCACGGCGCGGCGCGGATCGAGGAAATTCCGACAGCAAATATGGATGCCAAGTTTGCCGAAGGTATGGTAGTTGGCGTTGTTGCCGGTTTTCAGGGCATCAGCGAAGAAAACCGGATTACGACGCTTGGGCGGGGTGGTTCGGATACCACCGCCGTGGCTTTTGCCGCCGCCTTTGAGGCCGAACGTTGCGATATATACACGGACGTTGACGGGATTTACACGACCGACCCGCGCATAACTCGAAAAGCCCGTAAGCTGCACAAAATTGCTTACGAGGAGATGCTGGAGCTGGCCTCGCTTGGGGCGAAGGTCTTGCAGACCCGCTCGGTCGAGTTGGCGATGCGGTACAAAGTGCGCCTTCAGGTGCTTAGCAGTTTTTCGGACGAGTCAGGAACGCTTGTCTGTGACGAGGAGGAAATCATGGAACAAAATGCTGTAGCAGGTGTCGCCGCGGTGCGCGACGAAGCGAAGATGACCCTTATCTCGGTCGCGGACAGACCCGGCATTGCGGCGGCGATCTTTGGTCCGCTGGCGGATGCAGGCGTTAACGTCGATATGATCGTGCAGAATATTTCCGAGGACGGGCGCACGGATATGACGTTCTCGTGCCCTGTGGATCAGGTGCCCTTGGCGACCAAAGCCATTGAGGGCGCGCAGGCGTCTGGCGAGATCAACTATCACGCACTGGATGCGGATACAGGGGTCGCCAAAGTCTCGATCGTGGGAATCGGGATGCGTAGCCATGCCGGTGTCGCGCAGAAGATGTTCAAGGCATTGGCGGACGACGGTATCAACATCAAGGTTATTACCACGTCTGAAATAAAAGTTTCCGTTCTAGTTGATCGAAAATACATGGAACTCGCCGTGCAATCCCTCCATGATGCCTTTGATCTAGACAAAGCATCGTAAAAAGGGGGCGATATGCCCACACCTAAAGGGGTTAAATCCCACGTCCTGCTGAAACGTCTGCGTGATATCCTTGCCGAACAAGGCGAGGGCCAGCAGCGGTTGAATAAAATCACGTCCGTTATTGCGGATTCGATGGAAGCAGAAGTGTGCTCGATTTACCTGCGGCGTGACGAGCGGACGTTGGAGTTATGCGCGACCGAAGGTTTGAACCCCGAGTCTGTCCACCAAACACGATTGCGGGTCGGACAGGGGCTGGTCGGGCGCATCGCGGATACCGCGCGCCCCTTCAATACCAAAGATGCACCTTCGGCCAAAGGTTTCAGATTTATGCCCGAGACCGGCGAGGAGGTGTATTCTTCATTCCTCGGTGTGCCAATCCAGCGTGTTGGCGAGGTTCTGGGCGTTCTGGTCGTTCAGAACAAAGCAGCGCGACGCTATTCAGATGACGAAATCTATGGGCTTGAGGTCGTGGCGATGGTTATCGCTGAGATGGCTGAGTTGGGCGCGTTCACCGCCGAGGGTCAAACGGCGATGGCGATGCCGCATCAACGGCCGTTCCACGCCAAAGGGATCGTTGGGCAGGATGGAGTCGCCGAAGGGCATGTCCTGTTGCACGAACCTCATATCGTCATTGCCAACCCCGTGGCAGATGATCCCGAGGTTGAAATGTTTCGGCTCTCGACCGGATTTATCGAATTACAGGCTGAGATTGACGACATGCTTTCAGACGAAAACTTGTCAGCTTCGGGCGAAGATCGGGCCGTGTTCGAGGCATATAAGATGTTCGCGCATGACAAAGGTTGGCGTGCGCGGATGGAGGATTCCATCCTTAGCGGGCTGGCAGCTGAAGTTGCCGTTGAAAAGGAGCAGTCCAACACGCGGACCCGTATGGAACGCGTGTCGGACGCCTATTTGCGTGAACGTCTGCACGATCTGGATGATCTGTCCAACCGTCTGTTGCGTATCCTGACAGGTCGGGCACAGAACGGTGCCGAGATGCCCGAAGATGCAATTCTGGTTGCGCGCAACATTGGTCCGGCTGAATTGCTGGACTATGGGCGCAAACTAAAGGGTGTGGTGCTGGAGGAAGGCTCGGTCGGGTCGCATGCTGTGATTGTGGCGCGGGCCTTGGCGATTCCACTGGTTATTCAGGCGGCCCGTATTACGCGTAAAGCGTTAAACGGCGATGCGATACTGGTTGACGGCGATTCAGGCGAGGCACACCTGCGCCCCGAAGAATCCGTACGTTTGGCGTTCCACGAAAAGGTCGCGATGCGCGAGGAAGCGCAGCAGGAATATGCGGCGTTACGCGATTTGCCGGCCGAGTCGATGGACGGGGTGCGTATCAAGCTGGAGATGAACGCAGGGTTAATGAATAATCTGCCGTCGCTGGAGAGTTCGGGCGCTGAAGGCGTTGGGCTGTTTCGGACGGAATTGCAGTTTCTACTGCGTTCGAATTTCCCGAAGCGGGCGGCATTGGCGGATACCTATTCCAGTGTGTTGGATGCTGCGAAAGGTTTGCCGGTAACGTTCAGGACGCTCGACATCGGGTCGGACAAGGTGTTGCCCTATATGAAACGTGTCGACGAGCCAAATCCCGCGATGGGATGGCGCGGCATTCGTCTGGGGTTGGATCGACCCGGTCTGATGCGGATGCAGTTTCAAACATTGATACGCGGGGCCAAGGGACGACCGTTGAAAATTATGTTCCCGATGGTTGCGCAATTTGACGAATTCCGCGAGGCGCGCCAACGGTTGCTGGACGAGTTCGAGCGTGAGAAGAAGCAACGGCACTTGATGCCGAGCGAGTTGAAAATCGGGGTGATGCTGGAAACGCCCAGCCTCGCATTTGCACCGGATCAGTTCTTCGAAATGGCGGATTTCATCTCGATTGGCGGTAACGACCTCAAGCAGTTTTTCTTCGCGGCAGACCGCGAAAACGAACGGGTGCGCCGCCGGTATGATACGCTAAACGTGAGTTTCCTGAATTTCATCGAACTGATCGTCAAACGGTGCGAAGCATCTAACACACCGGTTTCGTTTTGTGGCGAGGATTCTGGCCGTTCGCTTGAGGCGCTGGCGTTTGCGGCGATGGGGTTGCGGACACTGTCGATGCGTCCGGCCTCGATTGGGCCGATAAAGCGGTTGATCCGGTTTGTGGACTTGGCCGAAACCAAGCGGGTTATTGACGAGGCGCGGGCGTCGGGGTCGCAATCGGCGCGACCTGCGCTTGAATCATGGTTGGAGTTCATCGGTGCGCCGCATCGTTAGGCCACGGGTGGTCATAATGGTGAAGGAACCGCAGGCTGGGCGTGTAAAAACGCGGCTGGGGCGGGACATTGGCATGACGACCGCTGCGTGGTGGTTCCGGCACCAAACAAGGCGGCTGATTGAAAGTCTTTCGCGAGACAAAAGATGGCAGCTACGGCTGGCAGTTTCGCCTGCGCCACAAGCCTTGCACAGCCGCGTATGGCCCTCGGGGATACCGAGAGACCCGCAAATCAGGGGCGATCTTGGACAGCGGATGCGGCATATCCTCGAAGACACACCACGTGGGCCGGTGGTGATCATCGGCGGGGATATTCCGGGGATCACGCCTGCGATTATTCGGGATGCGTTTAAGGTGTTGGCCGGCAAAGACTGCGTTTTTGGTCCAGCCGAAGACGGGGGCTATTGGCTGATGGGAATGCGGCGCGGTGCGCGGCCTTTGCCTGCACAATTGTTCGAAGACGTTCGCTGGTCTTGCGCGCATACCTTGAGCGATACGTTGGAGACGCTTGGAGGCGCCTCGGTTGGCTTTGCGACGCAGCTGCGCGACGTGGACACGGTTGCCGACTTGCCTTAACACTCGGCTAAACAAAAGGAGACTCCGATGATTGGACGCTTGAACCACGTTGCCATTGCCGTGCCGGACCTAGAGGCCGGCATCGCGCTTTATCGTGACACGCTGGGGGCGAAAGTGAATGCGCCACAGGACGAGCCCGATCACGGCGTCACGGTGGTTTTCATCGAACTGCCGAACACCAAGATCGAATTGTTGCATCCGTTGGGTGAAAACAGCCCGATTACAGCATTTCTGGAAAAGAACCCGTCGGGCGGCATTCATCACATTTGTTACGAAGTCGAAGACATTCTAGCGGCGCGTGACCGCCTTCAAGCCTCCGGTGCGCGGGTTTTGGGTGGTGGTGAGCCGAAAATCGGTGCACATGGAAAACCTGTGCTATTCTTGCACCCCAAGGATTTCACCGGAACCTTAATTGAGTTGGAACAAGTATAATGGCCATCACATCCGCAATCGTCCTATTTGCCGTAATCTGGTTCATGTTGCTGCTTATGGCGCTGCCGTTGCGTATGAAAAGTCAGGAACAGGACGGCGAGGTCGTGCCCGGTACGCCGGCCTCGGCACCGGTGAACCCGATGATTGGCAAGAAGATGTTCTGGGTAACGGTCGTCACTATTGTTCTATGGATACCACTTGTGGTGTTCATCCTGTCTGGCGTTGTCTCGATTCATGATATCGACTTCTTTCACCGGATGGGGCCTAGGCCTTAAGGTTCTTCGCCAAGACTAAAAGCGACTGGCGTGCTGTGTCCAACTGTTCGGCGTCAGTGCCGCGCACGACGATGTTGCTGCCGAACAGGCCGTTCTGGATGAAGGGGTATGACCCGAAGGACAGGTTTGGGGCGTCTTTGGCTAACTGTGACAGACGGGCGGCGATCTCGCCTTCGGGGGCTTCGATCCGAACGGTGATGGATAGCAGGGGCTGCCCGCCGTTCAGGGTTGGCAAGACACTTTGCACCATGGCGTGAAAAACCGCCGGTACGCCCGCCATGACGTGCACGTTGCCAATGCGAAAACCTGGGGCTTTGGATATCGGATTGTCGATCAGGTCGGCTCCGTCGGGAATGCGGGCCATGCGAAGGCGGGCTTCGTTTAATTCCAGGTCAGGATTTTTGTAGTTGGTGGCGAGGATCGCGCGGGCATCTTCGCGTACATCTATGCCAACGTCAAAGGCCTGTGCGATGCAGTCGGCCGTGATGTCGTCATGCGTCGGGCCGATACCACCGCTGGTGAACACATAGTCAAAGCGGGCGCGCGGGGCGTTTACGGCGTCAACGATATCGGCGGTTTCATCCCCGACCACACGGACTTCGCGCAGGTCGACACCGATGGCGGTCAGATGCGTCGCCAGATGGTTGGTGTTGGTGTCTTGTGTGCGGCCCGAAAGGATTTCGTCACCGATAACCAGCATTGCAGCGGTGGGATTTGGCATTTAAGATTCCTTGTTGTTATTCGAGGTACAAATGGAATTTGAAACCCCCTTAATTCGCGCAGCGTTGCTTAGACGATACAAGCGCTTCCTAGCCGACGTCCAGCTTGAAGATGGGCGTGAGGTAACGGCGCATGTGGCGAACCCCGGTTCAATGCTGGGCATGAAGGACGAAGGTATGGTGGTTTGGCTGGAGCCGAACAACGACCCTAAGCGCAAATTGAATTATAGCTGGAAACTGGCCGAGGTAGGCGGCGCGCGGGTTGTAGTGGACACAGCGATCGCCAACAAAGTGGTAGGCGAGGCGTTGCGTGCAGGGCAGGTGGCCGGACTGGCGGAATATTCCGACATACGGGCCGAGGTGAAATATGGCGAAGGCAGCCGGATCGACTTTTTGCTGAAGGGTAACGGGCTGCGGGATTGTTACGTCGAGGTCAAAAGCGTCACGCTTAGTCGTGAAACCGGATTGGCCGAATTCCCCGACTCCGTCACCGCACGCGGGACAAAGCATTTGCGCGAATTGACGGCGATGGTCGCGGGGGGGCATCGTGCCATGATGTTGTATCTGGTACAGCGGGATGATTGTGACCGGTTTGCCTTGGCAAGTGATATTGACCCCGCCTATGCCAAAGCTGCGACAATTGCACTGGAAGCGGGTGTCGAGATGCTATGTTTCGCAACGAAACCAACAACCGTGGGTGTTTACTTTATGGAAAAACTTCCAATTTATGTTTGAGCAAACTAGAAGGACGTAAATTATCATTGCAGGAGACCTGACCATGGAAGGTCAAACCCCCGGACGCCTGACTAAAGACGGCATTCAGATCTATGAAAAATCCGATTTCGACGGAATGCGGGCATCTTGCCAGTTGGCCGCGAAAACGTTGGATATGATTGGCGAGCACGTGAAGGTTGGCGTCTCGACGCTGGAACTGGACACCATCATTCACGAGTATATCGAGGCGAACGGCGCAACTTCGGCGACGGTTGGGTATCGCGGGTATCAACATGCCTCGTGTATTTCGCTCAATCACGTGGTTTGCCACGGCATTCCTTCGGACAAGCGCGTTAAGGACGGCGATATTTTGAATATCGACGTGACCTGCATTCTGGACGGCTGGTTTGGTGATACGAGCCGTATGTATAAGGCCGGTAAGTTGGCGCGACGTGCCGAGCGGTTGATCGAAGTTACGCATGAATCGCTGCTCAAGGGAATCGAGCAGGTAAAACCCGGCAACACATTTGGCGACATCGGCGCGGCCATCCAGCAGTATGTTGAAAAACAGCGCATGTCTGTCGTGCGGGATTTTTGCGGCCATGGCTTGGGGCGGGTTTTCCACTCGGCGCCGAATGTGCTGCATTATGGGCGTTGGGGAACGGGGCCGGTATTGGAACCGGGCATGTTCTTTACGATTGAACCGATGGTTAATATTGGCCGACCAGATACCAAGGTCTTGGCGGATGACTGGACGGCAGTGACAAAAGACAGATCGCTGTCGGCACAGTTTGAGCACTCGATCGGTGTGACTGAGGATGGTTGCGAGATTTTCACACTGTCGCCTGCAGGAAAGTTCTATCCGACGTGGACGGATTAACCTCAAGTTAAAAAGCGCCATCATTATGTGTTTAATATCAATAGGTTAGAAGCACTTAAATTTAGTTAGTAATACGTTGGTAACAAAAGTAAAGTGGCAATGCAGTCAATCAGACGCCGCATCAAAAGTTCTATAAACAGTATTCGCGAAGAATTCGCTAATAAAAGAGTCAGTGAACAACCTTAGTCAGCATATCACTCGTATCCAGCCTCAAACACTTATGCCAAAGTGGTGTCTTGAAATATGCCCACTCTGGGAGACCGGTCGATCCGTGTTCATTGATGTAGCTGGATATCTTTAACGTCGCGGCAAAGTGCTCTCAGATGGGTTGCTCGATATCGCGCCGGATATTATCGAGAGATTGATATCTCTTCAAGAAAGCCCCTCATGTTCAATCTCGTCCTATACCTGCTGACCATTGCTATCTGGGGTTCCACGTGGATTCTGGCCAAGTATCAAGTAGATGAAGTCAGCGTCATGCAATCGGTGCTCTATCGCTATGTTATTGCCGCCGTTTTGCTGCAGGGCTTGATCAGCATAATGCGATCACGCAATCGCCACTCGCTGCGCACCCATCGCCAATTCTTCTTACTTGGCTCATTCCTCTTTTGCTGGAACTATGTGCTGTTTTACACAGCGACTGATCTTGGGTTAACCACTGGTCTGATTGCCGTCATATTTTCATTAATCATCACAATGAATATGGCCAACAACGCAATTTTGTTTGGCGAACGCCCTGAACGCAGCACCGTTATTGGGGCTATCATTGGATTGTCAGGCATAACCTTGGTCTTTGCAGAGGATATTGGTGCATTGGCAGGTCAAGGATTGCTACCAGCGATATTATTATGTGTTGCAGCAACCTACCTAGCCTCACTCGGCAACATGATGTCGAAAATACTACAGCGTAATGGCGTGTCAGTTACAGGATCAAACGGCTGGGGAATGACTGTAAAACGCGGAGCAATAATGGGCCACAGAAGCGGCTGCATATTGCAGTTGTAGCGGAGTAAAAATCCGCCAGTTTGTGTCCTTCGTTTATACGGAGGGCGGGAGATGTATTCTGTGGATATTTATAGTCGTGTGCGCCGTGCTTGTTTGAAGGACGGCATGTCAGCTAGAGAAGCTGCGCGTTATTTCAACAAGGACCGCAAGACGATAGCGAAGATGTTGTGTCATGAGTTGCCGCCGGGCTATCAACGCTCGAGAGCACCACGACGTCCAACTCTTGATGCTTATGTCGGTATTATCGATGAGATTTTGCGCGCCGATAAAGCCCTAATCAAAAAACAACGCCATACGGCCAAGCGTATTTTTGAGCGTTTGCGGGACGAGCACGGATACACGGGCAGTCTGACCACGGTGACCTATTACGTGCGGGAGCAGAAGCGGCGCACCAAAGAGGTGTTTGTGCCTCTGGCACATCGCCCGGGCCATGCGCAGGTGGATTTTGGCGAGACCCTTGGCGTGATTGGCGGCGTGGAATGTAAGGTCCACTTCTTCGTGATGAGCCTGCCGCATTCTGATGCGGTTTTTGTGAAGGGATATCCAGCTGAGACGACGGAAGCATTCTGTGATGGTCATGTGTCTGCCTTTGCCTTCTTTGGCGGCATTCCTCAATCTATTCTCTACGATAATACCAAGATCGCTGTCGCGCGTATCTTGGGAGATAAAACCCGCGTCCGCACACGTCGGTTTACAGAACTGCAATCGCATTACCTGTTTGATGACAAGTTCGGTCGGCCAGCTCGGGGAAACGATAAAGGCAACGTCGAGGGTATGGTTGGATACACCCGCCGCAACTTCATGGTGCCTGCGCCGCGATATGACAGCTTTGATGATCTGAACGCACATCTGGAGCAGAAGTGTTTAGCACGTCAGGGCGACAAATTGCGGGGACACAATCAAACCATTGGCGAGCGTCTAATGTCGGACCTGGATACTCTGATGGGATTACCTGTCGCAGAATATGAAGCCTGTGATCATGTCAGCACACGGGCAACGTCGATCTCGATGGTGCGCTATCGCAGCAATGATTACTCTGTGCCGGTGGCTTATGCACACCATGACGTTCATGTTCGCGGCTTCGTGCATGAGGTCATTATCGGTTGCGGCAACGAGATTATTGCACGCCACAAACGATCCTATGCAAATGCGGATATGATCTTTGATCCGATCCACTTCTTGCCTTTGATTGAACAAAAGGTGGGGGCTTTGGATCAGGCAGCACCTTTACAGGGCTGGGATTTACCGGAGGTCTTCGCGACCCTGCACCGGTTGCTTGAGGCCAGAATGGGTAAGCCGGGCAAGCGGGAATACGTTCAAGTCCTTCGCCTTTTGGAAACCTTCGAGATGGATGTCGTGCGAGGCGCTATCCAGCACGCCATTGATCTGGGTGCGATTGGCTATGATGCAGTAAAACACCTTGTGCTGTGTCGGGTTGAGAAGCGGCCACCTCGATTGGATTTGGACTTCTACCCTTATCTACCCAAAGCCAATGTCGCAATGACGCGCCCGTCAAGCTACATGAGCCTGATGGGAGGGACAGCGGCATGACAGACGCTCCTCAAATCCTGTTGCAGCATCACCTCAAAAAACTGCGCCTGCCAACCTTCCAAGGGGAGTATGCCAAGCAGGCACAGCTTTGTGCTGCCGAGAATAAAGATCACATCCAATATCTGGCGCGGCTGTGTGAGATGGAGCTGATTGACCGTGAACGGCGCATGATTGAACGGCGCATCAAGGCGGCAAAGTTCCCGAGCACGAAGAGCCTGGACAGCTTTGACTTCAAGATCATGCCCAGCTTGAATAAACCCCTGACAATGGATCTAGCACGATGTGACTACGTGGATCGCAGGGAAAACATCATCGCCCTTGGACCATCCGGGACAGGCAAAACGCACATCGCTTTGGGGCTTGGTCTGGCTGCCTGCCAAAGAGGATTGAAGGTGCGATTCACAACAGCGGCAGCCCTGGTCCATGATCTGATTGAAGCCCAAGACGAGCGCAAATTACAGCGACTGCAAAAACAACTGACAAGCCAGAACCTGTTGATCATCGACGAGTTGGGCTTCGTCCCTCTGAGTAAATCGGGTGCTGAATTGCTCTTCGAAGTCATATCCCAATGCTATGAGCGCGGCTCCATCATCATAACCTCAAATCTGCCTTTTGATGAATGGACGGAAGTCTTTGGTTCTGAACGCCTAACTGGGGCTCTACTGGATCGCCTAACCCACCACGTCCACATTCTCGAAATGAACGGCGAAAGCTACAGGCTAAAACACAGCCGCAAAGCCAGACAATAATCAAGCACCTTCAAGATCAGAACAATGTTGGCCCCTTGGGCCAACATGCGCTTTGGCACGCGTTAGCTTCATGGGGAGCACTCGCGCCAAAGCGCGCAATAACCGAAAACTCAGTGGCCCAGTTTTACGCCGCTATATGGACCCTTTTTACTCTGCGATTGACAGAAAATTTGCCGTTTAAAAAACCGTCGTAGCTATCCCAAGAAAAATTATACCAAAAACCATCAATTCTTGATTGTAATTTTCTAAACATCCAACTCCTCCACAAACCGTGCGTTCTCTTGAATGTACTGGAAGCGCAGCTCGGGTTTTTTACCCATTAGGCGCTCAACCAGATCGCCGGTTTCGCCGGGTTCGTCCTCGTCTATGGTGACGCGGATCAGGGTGCGGGTGGCGGGGTCCATGGTGGTTTCTTTTAGCTGCGAGGGGTTCATCTCGCCCAGACCTTTGAAGCGGGAGACGTCGATTTTGCCGCGTCCGCCTAGGCCTTTTGCGAGGTATATGTCTTTCTCGGCCTCGTCGAAACAATAGACGGATTTAGGCCCCTGAACCAAGCGGAACAGCGGCGGGGAGGCGAGGAACAGGTGGCCCGCGTCGATTAGTGGGCGCATCTGGGTGAAGAAGAAGGTCATCAGCAGGGCGGCGATGTGGGCACCGTCGACGTCGGCGTCGGTCATGATGATGATGCGTTCGTAGCGCAAGTCGTTGACGTCGAATTTCAAGCCCGTTTGCACGCCCATGGCTTGGCAGAGGTCACTAATTTCCTGATTTGTGTTCATTTTGTTGGAGGCCGCGCCAAGGACGTTGAGGATTTTGCCTTTGAGGGGCAGGATAGCTTGGGTTTTGCGGTTGCGGCCTTGTTTGGCGGAGCCGCCCGCGGAGTCGCCCTCAACCAGAAACAATTCGGTGTTGGCGCGGTTGGAGCCGGAGCAATCGGAGAGTTTACCGGGGAGGCGGAGTTTCTTGGTCGCCGACTTGCGCTGTGTTTCTTTTTCGGCGCGGCGGCGCAGGCGTTCATCTGCGCGTAAGACTAGGTAGTCTAGGATGGCGCCGGCGGATTTGCTGTCGCCTGCCATCCAGTTGTCGAAGTGGTCTCGGACGGAGTTTTCAACGAGGCGAGCGGCCTCGGTGGTGGCGAGGCGATCTTTGGTTTGGCCGACGAATTCAGGTTCGCGGATGAAGACCGAGATCATGGCGCAGCCACCCACGGTCAGGTCGTCGCGGATGATTGTCACGGCTTTTTTGTTGTTCACCAGTTCGCCGTAGGCGCGGATGCCCTTGAGGATGGCGGCCCAGAAGCCGGCCTCGTGGGTGCCGCCTTCGGGGGTGGGCACGGTGTTACAGTAAGACGAAATGAAGCCGTCACGGGCAGGGGTCCAGTTGATCGCCCATTCGACTTTGCCGACGGTGTCGGGGCCAAAGCGGGTGGCAAACTCGACCGTTCCTGCGAAGGGTTTTTCGGAATAGGTGGAGGAACCCTCTAAGGTTTCGTTAAGGTAATCCGAAAGGCCGCCCGGGAAGTGGAAGGTGGCGGTCAATGGGGTTTCGTCGCCTGTTCGGATGGTCTCGGGGGCGCATTTCCAGCGGATTTCGACGCCGGAGAACAAGTAGGCCTTGGAGCGCACCATTTTGAGCAGGCGCGCGGGTTTGAACTTTAGCAGAGTCCCGAAAATTTGCGGATCGGGGTGGAAGTTTACCGAGGTTCCGCGACGGTTCTGGGTGGGGCCGAGTTTTTCGATGGAGCCTTGCGGGATGCCGCGTGAGAACGTCTGGCGGAAGAGTTCTTTGTTGCGGGCAACCTCGACAGCGACGTGATCGGAGAGGGCGTTGACGACCGAGATACCGACGCCGTGTAGGCCGCCCGAAGTTTGGTAAGCCTTCCCGTTGAATTTGCCGCCGGAGTGTAGTGTGCAGAGGATGACTTCGAGGGCGGATTTGCCGGGAAACTTCGGGTGTGGGTCGACGGGGATGCCGCGGCCGTTGTCGCGGATGGTGACGGAGTAATCGGCGTGGAGTTCAACCTCGATGCGGTTGGCGTGGCCTGCGACGGCCTCGTCCATGGCGTTGTCGAGGACCTCGGCGACGAGGTGATGCAGCGCGCGCTCATCGGTGCCACCGATATACATACCGGGGCGCATTCGAACGGGTTCGAGACCCTCAAGAACTTCGATAGAAGAGGCGTCGTAATCGCCGGAGCCGGTGTTTTCGTTGAAGAGACCGCCGGTGTCTTGATCTGAAGTCATGGGTGTTCCCGATTCTGTTCTGCTCGATTTTTTTGGCAGTATGGCAGAAGCGGGTGGGGGGCGACAATGTAGTTCGAAATTGGAATGCGAGATTTAGAAAAAAAACGCCGCGAGAATTTCGCGGCGTTTATCTAATTGGTTTTAGCTAAAGCCAATATTATCAGTAATTGTTTGTATCGTCCGAAGACGTCACCAAAAAGATTAGTGCAATGGCAAGCAATGGAATCAACCAAAGGCCGGATCCACCCATGGAACCGGATTCTTCTTGAACCATTTCAGTAACAACTGGTGCTACATATGCTACAGAACCAGCAATTGCCGCTGTGGATGCGAATACACCCGCTGCGGCCAAACGAATAACTTTGATCATTGTATTCTCCGATGTTTAAGTCAAAATCTTATTCGTAATATATACTTAAAGTTACGATGCTGAGTCTAGAGAGAATATTAAATGGAGACCTCAGTATAAGGCCTATATTTCAGTTTGATATTACCGAGTTCGAGATGGATTTCCAGTAAAATCAGTTAATTGCGGTTTTGAGGGTTGGATATGGTCAATTTGGCGTGATTTCACACCTCATTTCTGGATTTTGGCCACACTTATCCAGCACAAGCCGGGTCTGGTAGGCCATAAAGGGTCAGGAACTTGGCCCCTTTGCGAAGGTTATGGGCGATGGCTGCAATGCCGTAGGCTGTCATATTTTTGGCCAACCCCATAAACCGTGTGCGGGCTAAGCCATAGCGACTTTTGTAAGTGGCGAAGGGGCGTTCGCCACCAGCGCGGATAACGGAAATCTCGTCATTACGGATGCCGTCGTCGCGCGACAGAGGTTTGTTGCGGTAGCCTTTGCGTTGCACCTGATCTGCAATGCCAAAACGTTCCAGCTTGTCGCGCGTCTCTTTCGAACTGTAAGCCGCATCCGCGTAAAGGGCGGCCTCATCGCCCAGCAAAAGCGTATCGCGCTCAATGCTGTCGTGCACATTGCCGGCTGTGACTGTTTGGCGTTGGATAAAGCCATCCTCATCCACGCCTGTATGAACCGAGTAGCCATAGGTGGATTTTAGATTACCACGGCTGTCTTTTTTGACATGCCACCCTGCTTGCTTGTCACGTTTTGGCTGGCCGTCTTTGCCTTTGCCCGACCCGGATTGCGCTGCCTCAATCGGTGTTGCATCAATGATGTTAATGCGGCCCTCTGTCAAAATAATGTTCTTGGCTTCAAGCTGGCGGTTGATCTCTCCCAAAAGACGTTCCCACAGATCGTGCTCAACCAAGTGATTGCGAAACCGACCCAATGTTGATGCCTCCGGGACATCGCCGCCCAGTTCAAGGTGGCAAAACTTACGAAACAACAGATCGCGATAAAGGCATTGCGATAATTGAACATCCGACAACCGATACCAAACTCCCAGCAGCAAACCTCGAAACAAGGTCAAAAGCGGATAGCTGGGGCGGCCTGTTTTAGAGGCGTAAATCGAGGACAAAATTGGTTCTATCTTAGTCCAATCCAAAACCGCCTCGGTGTCGTCAAGCGCATGAAGGGCAGGATGATCGAGGTCGCGGGTGGTGACAAAAAGTTCGGGTTGGGTGATGAAAGGTTTCTGCATAACCCACGTTACCAAATATTCCCAACGTTGGGAATCCTCAAGTTATGCTGAGGTCTCAGAAAATCAACGATATGGTTCATTTGGTCATAATCGGCATGGTTCATGATCTCGCGGCCCTGCTTGGTTTGGATCACAAGGCCCGCGTCCACCAAGGTGCGCATGTGGTGTGCAAGGGTCGAGGCCGGGAGGCCCATATGTGCGCCAAGATCGCCAACGGTCAGCCCTGAGCCACCCGATTTCACCAAGAGTCGGTAAATACCAAGGCGGGCGTCATGGCCAAGAGCGGCGAGGGAGCGGGCGGTGGGCGTGGCTATTGTCATGCATCCTAAATAACTAGTTTTGTAGTTATGTCAATGCAAAACAATCAGAACCATAGTTTGGTGCTTTGGTCGCGCATGACGGAATAGAGAAGTATCCCGCATTTCTCGCAGAAGTGGTCGCTGGCGCGTTCATCGCAGTAGGTTTGCAAGCAGTCTTGACCGTTGGTCAGGCGCAGTTTGCCGATTTAGATTCTGGCATAGGTTTTGTTTGCGGCCCCGGTTGAGCGCCGACACAAGGAGCAGCGGCAGATCAGGGCATAACCGAATTCATCGGCGACAGCGTAGGTGATGGCGGTACACATGTACTGCCCCTGAAGTGATCTCATCCAAGCCACTCTGGCCCGATAGATAGCGGGTCCAGCGTCTGCCAACGAAAAAAGCCGCGCCCGGTTGGGCGCGGCTTTCAATTTGTTAGCGATGGGGCGATTAGGCCTCTTCGTCGTCCGAAGTTGCTTCGGCTGCGGGCGCGGGGGCCGCGTCGTCGCCAAAGTCGTCCATGCCTGCGGCACCGATATCGTCAAACAGCTCCTGAATTTCAAACTCAGCAGCGGCTTCTTCTTCGGCGGCCAGTTCCTGAATGGATTTACCAGCAGCTTGCAGTTCGGCTTCTTCAACGGAACGTGCGACGTTCAGCTGAATTTCGCATGTCACTTCAGGGTGAAGCGAGACCGTTGCGGCGTGAATGCCAAGGATTTTCACCGCACCTTGCAGGATGACCTGCTTTTTGTCGACGGTGAAACCGGCCAAAGTTGCGGACTCGGCTGCGTCACGTGTGGTGACGGACCCGTAAAGGTTGCCGCCATCTGATGCGGACCGAATCAGGATGAAAGATTCACCGTCCAGTTTCGCAGCCAGACTTTCGGCTTCTTTTTTGGTTTCAAGGTTGCGTGCTTCCATCTGGGCCTTGTCAGCCTCAAAGCGGGCAAGGTTAGCTTGGTTGACGCGCAAGGCTTTGCCTTGGGGCAGCAGGAAGTTACGAGCGTAACCTTCTTTGACGGACACAACTTCGCCCATCTGGCCAAGTTTGGCGACACGCTCAAGTAGGATGATTTGCATGTGCTTTCTCCTTACTTAACAGCGTAGGGCAGCAGGGCCAGAAAACGCGCGCGTTTGATGGCACGGGCCAGCGCACGCTGGTTCTTGGCGCCAACGGCGGTGATACGGGATGGCACGATCTTGCCACGCTCGGAAACGTAGCGCTGGAGTGTGCGTGTGTCTTTGTAGTCGATCTTGGGAGCGTTATCGCCCTCAAACGGATCAGACTTACGGCGACGGAAAAATGGTTTAGTAGCCATGACTTATGGTCCTTTCCTGATCTGAATTAGCGACGTTCGCGGCGATCTGGCCGCTCGTCACGTTTTTGCATTTGAACCGAGGGGCCTTCCTCGTGGGCGTCGACCTTGATGGTCAGCACGCGCATGACATCGTCATGCAAACGCATCAGACGCTCCATTTCCTGAATAGCCGCTGCAGGTGCATCGGTGCGCAGGAAGGCATAGTGGCCCTTGCGGTTTTTGTTGATCTTGTAGGCCATCGTTTTGATGCCCCAGTACTCGTTTTCAAGAAGTTTGCCGCCATTGTCGGCAAGAACGGTACCAAAGTGTTCAATCAGGCTCTCAGCTTGCGTGTTGGACAGGTCCTGACGCGCAATCATAACATGCTCATACAGCGGCATGTGATCTCCATTCATATCTATCAGCGCATTTCAACGGGCGGGAGGTTAACCTTTTGCGCCCCACCCACGAGAGACTGCGCAGTTATTAATACTTGCAAAAGGTAGCGGCCTTATACAGGTGCCATGCGCCGGCGCAAGTCTTGTGGGATTTCAACCTTTACGTTTAGTCCCAACGAAGCGTTCTGCCCTAAGGTTAACGAGAACTTACCGCCGCATTGCCGCGGGTCTGCCTCTATCTTGCCCTGTTTGGTGACGAACGTAGGTTAACAGACATGAGCAAAGGATGACCGTGATGACCGCACTTCCAGATATCAACGCTTTTGGCCGGTCCGGTCTTGGCTATAGCCAGTCGCCATCGTCTCGCGATGTCATCAGCGTCGACGAAACCTTTTGGGGCTACATCGTCAAAGGGTCGTCGCGTGTGCCAAGCCATGTACTGATCATTACAGGGCTTGCTTGGCTCATGGCGGTAGGCTTCACAGTCGCGGCACTTGGTCTTTGGATCATACCTGCCACGGTGTTCGCCGGTATCGCATTGACGACCAAGTCATCCGCGTCGATCCTTATGGTTTGTATGGCGGCGATATTGTTGCGCTATGCAAGCCGCGGCACACAAGCCGAGATGCAGGTTGATACGGTGCTTGGTGAGGTACGCGAAGTTGTGCGTAACTCGGCAGGGCGCAGCACGTTGATTGGCCGCTACGGATTTGACGCGATTGAAACAGTTTATTTAGACCGCGGCATTGTTAACAGCCGCTTGATGATGGCGCCGCGCAACAGGTCCAACCCAATCCAAGTGGTCGCCGGTGCGACCCGCGATCTGGATCGACTGTGTAATCGTCTGGGGCGTGACATTATCATCACCAACAGCGTTGACGCCAGCCGCGAGGCGCTGCCGATGCCCAAACCGCGCTGTATCGCCTAAGATCCTTGCGAATTGTTGTAAAAAGGGGTGGCCAATGGCCGCCCCTTTGGCGTTTCGTGACGTTTGTGAACAGGGCCTGTTCGGATTTGCGCAATTTGCCCTGACGACGGGCTGACTTAGGTAGCGTTTTGCAACGTAACCCAAAGGAATTAAAACATGACCCGTAGTTTTTTCGCCGCTGTCGGCCTGACCGCAGCAACCCTTGCCAGCCCAGCAATCGCCGCCCCCGAAGCCTATGTTCTGGACGCCGGCCACAGCCAGATCGTGTTCAGCTATGACCACCTTGGCTATTCGACCAGCTATGGCATGTTTGGCGGTTTCGAGGGCGAAATTGCGTTTGACATGGACGACCCCGCTGCGTCTTCGGTGACCGTTTCGATGCCCGTAATGTCGATGATGACAGGCTGGGAAGCGCGCTATAACCACTTTATGTCTGGTGATTTCTTTGATGCGAGTGAAGACGAGATGGTGACATTTGTGTCCACCGGCATCGAAGTTACAGGCGACAACACAGCGATGATCACTGGCGATCTGACGCTGAACGGCGTGACAAAATCTGTAGTGCTTGATGCCACATTGAACCAGGCGGGCAATCACCCAATGGCGGAAAAGCCATGGGCGGGTTTTGATGCGACGACGACGCTGCTGCGTTCTGATTATAACGTTGGTGCTTTTACGCCCTTCATTGGTGACGAGGTCAGCGTGATGATTTCCATCGAAGCGATGAAGGCAGACTAAGCTTTTTGCCAGACTGATAGGGGGCCGCGCGATGCAGATCGCGCGGCCCTTTTTTTATTGTGTGTTGCGCGTCGCGGTCAGGGCGATCGCCACATCCACGGCAAAGCCAAGGTTGCTTTCTTCGGGCATGTTGTCGCCAATCGCGAAGGCGCGACGGTCGAGGGTGGCTTGGCCCGCCATGGTTGCCGTGTCGCCGTCGATGCCAAGGGTGAAGTCAAGCGTCACAGGAACCTCTGCGCCTTTGAGGGCTAGGGTGCCGCTGGCGCGGTAGGAGTCGCCGTCTACAAGGATCGGTGCGGTAAAACGCGCGGTGGGGAAAGTGGGCGCGTCAAAGAAATCAGCACCCATCGCCTGATCGGTGACCGACCCCAAGGTGAGAGAGCCAATGGCAATCGTGGCCGTGACATCGCCCGCTGTGTCCAACGCAGTTTCATCAAAGCGGATCGCGGCGGTCCAATCGGTAAAACTGCCCGTGACGGGGCTGCCAAATTGCGTGACGGTGATGCTGAGCGTGCCGTCTTGCACGGCCCAGTCTGATGCGACCTCGCCGAGCGCTGCGCGGGCAGGGGCATCATTGTTTTGGGCGAAAAAGCCCAAGGCAGCGCCGATCCCCAGAGCGATAGCATAAACGCCCGCTGCGCCGATCAGTGGGGTAAGGGTGTGGCGGGTGTCGGGGGCAGCGCCGCCTATGACGTTGCCAAACCACATCCGGCGCAGGGTGATATCCTTGTCGACAAAGTGATGTTTAAGCGCGCCTGCGACGTGCAGCAGTATTGAAACGATCATGACACGTTCAAAGAGGAAATGCAGGGTAGAAAAGGTATCCGAAACGGCTTCGTTCTTGGGCACGAACGGCAGGGATTGCCCGAATGGCCAGAAAATCGGCGCGAATCCGGTACTGGCGGCGTGATGGATCCAGCCAGTGAGCGGGACCAGCACGAGCGAGGCGTAAAGCAGCCAGTGGACGGTTTCGGCCAAGGCTGTCTCGGCTTTGCGATCTGGATGAAGGCCCGCGGGTTTGGTTTGCGTTAGCGCCCAGAGGATGCGCGCAAGGGCCGTGAAGAAAATCGCCACGCCGAAGGTTTTGTGCAATGAAAATAGCAGCGCCTTGCGGGTTAGCTCTGCATCCGTCGCAAACGGCGCGTCATTGGCGAATATCCCAAGGGGAACCACCGTCAATATTAGCAAGGCGGTGAGCCAGTGAAAGCCTTTGGCGACGCTTCCGTAGCGGCTGGCGGTGTTGGTGATTGGCATGAGCTTTCCTTTGTGGTGTTGGGCGCAGTCAACCCTGCGCCGCGACTGCGCGCAATTGGCGATCATGCGCGCACCCTTGTGCATGCGCGCACTTTCTTGTTGTGTCGCAAGGGACAGGCTAACAATTGCAAAACGAGACAAATTAAGGGGGAGACCGCGATGCGGGCATTCGTATTTCCAGGACAGGGCGCGCAGACCATTGGCATGGGCAAGGCGCTTGCCGATGCTTATCCCGGCGCGCGGGCGATTTTTGACGAGGTTGATGATGCCTTGGGGGAAAAGCTGTCCACGCTGATCTGGGAGGGCGATATTGCGGATTTGACACTGACGGCGAATGCCCAGCCTGCACTGATGGCTACGTCTTTGGCGGCGCTACGCGCACTTGAGGCCGAGGGCGTGACGATCCAGGCCGCGTCTTATGTGGCGGGTCATTCGCTGGGTGAATATTCGGCATTGGCAGCGGCTGGCGCACTAAGCGTGGCGGACACGGCCCGCCTGTTGCGTATTCGCGGCGCGGCCATGCAAGAGGCGGTTCCGGTAGGTATTGGCGCGATGGCGGTGCTGCTGGGGATGGATTTCGAGGCAGCACAGGCTGTCGCCAGCGAGGCGGCACAGGGCGAGGTGTGTCAGGCGGCCAATGACAACGACCCCTCGCAGGTTGTTGTATCAGGCCACAAGGCGGCAGTAGAACGCGCTTTGGTGATTGCCAAGGAAAAGGGCGCGAAACGTGCGATGCTATTGCCAGTTAGCGCGCCGTTTCATTCGGCCCTGATGGCACCGGCCGCTGACGTGATGGCGCAGGCTTTGGCCGACGTCGCGATGTCTGCGCCCAGCGTGCCCTTGGTTGCCAATGTGCGGGCGGAAGCGGTCAGTGACGTGGATACGATCCGCGCGCTGCTGGTTGAACAGGTCACGGGATCTGTGCGGTGGCGCGAAAGCGTGATCTGGATGGGCGCGCAGGGCGTTAGTGAGGCTTGGGAGATCGGCGCAGGCAAGGCGCTGTCGGGGATGATCAAGCGGATCAATCGTGATATTTCGACGCGCGCGGTCGGTACGCCCGAGGATGTTGTGGCGGCTGCGGCTGCACTTAATTCATAAGATGAATGATAGAGAGGGAAGAGCAAGTGTTTGATTTAACAGGAAAGAATGCGTTGGTCACGGGGGCTTCCGGTGGCATTGGCGGCGAGATCGCGAAAATACTGCATGGTGCTGGTGCGACTGTGGGCCTAAGCGGCACACGCGTCGCGCCGCTTGAGGCGTTGGCGGCTGAACTGGGAGAGCGGGCGCATGTGCTGCCCTGTAACCTAAGCGACGCGGAGGCAGTGACCAATCTGCCCAAGCAGGCGATTGCGGCGATGGGATCGGTTGATGTGCTGGTGAATAATGCCGGAATCACCCGAGACAATCTGTTCATGCGGATGTCTGACGAAGAATGGGCGCAGGTGATCGAGGTGAACTTGACCAGCACGATGCGTCTGTGTCGCGGGGTTATGCGTGGAATGATGAAGGCGCGCTGGGGCCGGATTATCAACATCTCGTCTATTGTCGGGGCTACGGGCAATCCGGGGCAGGCGAACTATGCCGCGTCCAAAGCGGGCATGGTGGGGATGAGCAAATCAATTGCGTATGAAGTCGCCAGCCGTGGAATCACGGTAAACTGCATCGCGCCCGGATTTATTGCAACGGCGATGACGGATGCCCTCAGCGATGATCAGAAAGACAAAATCAACGCGCAAATTCCAGCGGGCCGCATGGGGACACCGGAAGAAATTGCTGCAGCTGCACTGTATCTGGCCAGTCCGCAGGCGGGTTATGTCACTGGCGCGACCTTGCACGTCAATGGCGGGATGGCCATGCTGTAAACGACCGCTTCGTGAAATTGAAAGCGTTTGCCTTGGCGGAAATCTCTGCTAAAGGGGGCGCAGATTTGCCGGAAGGCGCGTGAGCGCGCAGTCGGTTTCGCCCCTAAGTCGGGGTAAAAGAGCCGCCCTGCGGGGCAACGCAAAACGGGTGAGAGCCCAGCACTATGTAAGGAATAAACATGAGCGACGTTGCAGATCGTGTGCGCAAAATCGTAGTTGAGCATTTGGGTGTGGAAGAGGACAAGGTAATTGAAAACGCCTCGTTCATTGACGACCTTGGTGCAGATAGCCTTGATACCGTTGAGTTGGTCATGGCCTTCGAAGAAGAATTCGGGATCGAAATCCCTGATGATGCTGCCGAAACGATCCAGTCGTTTGGCGACGCAGTAAAGTTCATCACTGAAGCTTCCTAAGCTTTCACAGATCGTATTACGGAAACGGCGTCCCACGGGGCGCCGTTTTTGCATTCGAGGGGCGAGAATCCGCTGCACCCCAGCCCTTGCCCCTTTGCACATGCCTGCGGTATCACAGGCATAACGAAACCCAAAAAAGTAAGGGCAGAATATGCGTCGAGTTGTCGTAACAGGATTAGGGTTGGTCACGCCGCTGGCTGATGGTGTCGAAGAAAGTTGGAAGCGCATTCTGAATGGCGAGTCGGGCGCTGGGCCGATCACGCAATTTGACCCCGAAGGCTATGCGACGACCTATGCCTGCGAAGTAAAGCACGGCGATGGCACCGACGGCACGTTTAATGCCGATACCTACATGGAGCCAAAAGAGCAGCGCAAAGTTGATACGTTTATTCTGTTCGGCATGGCTGCGGCACAGCAAGCCGTCGAGGATTCAGGCTGGAAGCCGGAAACCGATGCGCAGCGCAATCGCACGGGCGTCTTGGCGGGCTCTGGTATTGGTGGGCTGAATTCGATTGCCAAAACGGCGATTACTCTCAAGGAAAAAGGGCCGCGCCGCGTGTCACCGTTCTTTGTGCCTGGCGCGCTGATCAACCTGATTTCGGGTCAGATCGCCATTCGTTACGGCTTCAAAGGCCCCAACCACGCGGTTGTGACGGCTTGTTCGACGGGTGCGCACGCGATCGGTGACGCCGCAAGGATCATCAAATACGGCGCTGCCGATGTGATGATCGCAGGCGGGGCCGAGGCGGCGATTTGCGAGATTGGCATTGCCGGTTTCAACGCCTGTAAAGCGCTATCAACCAAGCGTGCCGATGATCCCAAGGCCGCAAGCCGCCCCTATGATGCAGATCGCGACGGGTTCGTGATGGGCGAGGGCGCGGGCATGGTCGTGCTGGAAGAATACGAACACGCCAAAGCGCGCGGTGCCAAGATTTACGCCGAAGTGCTGGGCTATGGCATGTCGGGCGACGCCTATCACATCACCGCCCCGTCTGAAGATGGCGAAGGTGGCGAGCGGTCGATGAGGGCTGCGTTGGAGGATGCGGGGCTTGAGCCAAAAGATCTGGATTACATCAACGCGCACGGCACCAGCACGATGGCCGACACGATTGAACTGGGCGCTGTCGAACGGATGATGGGTGAACATGCGGGCAAAGTGACAATGTCATCAACCAAGTCGATGACGGGTCACTTGCTGGGCGCGGCTGGCGCGATCGAGGGGATTTTTTCGATCCTTGCGATCCGCGATCAGGTCGCCCCACCGACCATCAACCTTGATAACCCTGCCGTGGAAACAGCGATTGATCTGGCGCCCAACAAAAAGGTTGAGCGCGAGATCAATGTGGCGCTGTCCAATTCGTTCGGGTTTGGCGGCACTAACGCGAGCGTATTGTTCGGGAAAGTCCGGTAAATGTGGAAGCACATTGCAGCGAATGGGCTAACGTTTCTGATCGTGGCGCTGTTCCTTGTGGGCGGTGTCGTGCTGTGGGGTATGAAGGAATACTCGGCTGAAGGGCCGCTTGATCAGGCGATTTGTTTGAATGTTGGGGACGGATCGAACATGCGCCGCGTCAGTGAACAACTGGCGACGCAGAGTGCGATCAGTTCTGCCACCATCTTTCGGTTGGGATCAGATTATTCCGAACGCACCTCGCAGCTTAAGGCGGGCAATTTTCTGGTGCCGGAACGTGCCTCGATGGAGGATATCGTTGGCATCGTGACGGGCACGGGGCGGAGCACTTGCGGGACGGAAGTTGTTTATCGCATCGGCGTGGTGCGCAATCAGGTGCAAATCCGCGAACTTGATCCGGCGACGAACCGTTATGTGGAACTGGCGGCGTTTGATCCAGAAGCCGGGGATATTCCAGCAGCCTTTGAAACCGCGCGCACGGCGGGTGATACCCAGTATCGTGTGGTTCTGGCCGAGGGCGTGACCAGTTGGCAAGCGATGACGGCGTTGAACAGCGTGGATGTCTTGACTGGTGAAATTGGCGAGGTCCCTGGCGAAGGGACTCTTGCGCCCGATAGCTATGAGTTTGCGCCGGGGACAGACGTGGCCGAGATTTTGGATGCGATGGTATCGTCGCAGGCCGAGATTTTGGCGCAGGCTTGGGCGAACCGCGTGGATGGATTGCCACTTGAGACCCCCGAGGAGGCGTTGATTCTGGCGTCGATCGTGGAGAAGGAAACCGGCGGCTATGACGAAGTTGGCACTGTGGCGAGCGTGTTCGAGAATCGCTTGCGCCAAGGTATGCGTTTGCAGACTGACCCGACGGTGATTTATGGCATCACGCGGGGCGAAGGTATCTTGGGGCGCGGTCTGCGCCAAAGTGAACTTCGCGCTGAAACGCCATACAACACCTATGTCATTTCCGGTCTGCCGCCGACGCCGATTGCCAACCCCGGACGGGCCAGCATAGAGGCGGTGATGAACCCTGAAGAGACGGATTATATCTTCTTTGTTGCCAAGACATTGACCCCAAGTGACGGGCATAATTTCGCGGTGACCTTGGATGAACACAACGCCAATGTTGCGATATACCGTGCGCTTGAAGCGGCAGCGCAGTAGGTTATGGGTTAACAAAACGTAACGATTACGGGCGCTTATGGTGCCCGTCAATTTGACAGACCGCACGATCCAATGTAGGTATTGTGCCATGCTAGAAGAAGCATAATGCGGCCTTTTGGGTATCCCCCCGAAGGCCGTTTTGCGTTTCGCTCAACGGCGGAATCCCAAAAAAGAGATCATTTCCACATGATTGAAAATGGCGGAGACCAACAGGCAAGCGCAGTCGCGGCTGCAAAACGTGTCAAAGAGGCAGAGCAGCTTTACCGAAGCGTCAATTCGACCCTGTCAAAGATTCTGACCCGTATCAAGGGCGGCGATTTGAGTGAGATCAAGAACCTGCCCACAAAAGTGAGCGAGTTGGAGACACAGATGGGTCGTCTTACAGACTTGGAGCTGAAATATGAGCAAGCCCATGGAAGTGGTGTGTCCAGAGACGAAATCGACTTTGACGCCATCCGACGTCAGATCGGGTGCCGCCTTGGTCGCCTCAGCACCTGTTGCGGCGCAGAGGGACTTTCTGGAGGGGCTGAGTGAGGCGGAACTGCTTGCCCTGCCGTATTTGTTTGCGTTTTGGGCGTTAGACCACCAATTGCCGCCAGCGGGGGACTGGCGGACATGGGTTGTCTTGGGTGGAAGGGGTGCGGGTAAAACCCGTGCCGGTGCTGAATGGGTGCGGTCGATGGTCGAAGGATCACGACCGCACGACGAGGGGGCGGCGCGGCGCGTCGCCCTCATCGGCGAAACGATTGAACAAACGCGCGAGGTGATGGTGTTTGGCGAGAGCGGGATTCTGGCCTGCTCGCCGCCCGATCGTCGCCCTGAATGGATTGCCGGACGGCGGATGCTGGTCTGGCCAAACGGGGCCGAGGCGCGGGTTTATTCGGCGCATGACCCCGAGAGTTTACGCGGGCCGCAGTTTGATGCGGTCTGGGCTGATGAATTGGCCAAGTGGAAGCGCGCCGAAGAGGCGTGGGATATGCTGCAATTCGGTTTGCGTTTGGGGGATCATCCGCGTGCTTGCGTGACCACCACGCCGCGCAATGTTGGTGTGCTGCGTGACCTGATGGCCCGCGGCAGCACCGTCAGCACACATGCGCCGACCGAGGCCAATCGCGCCTATCTGGCGGATAGTTTTCTGGAAGAAGTGCAGGCGCGTTACGCGGGCACGCGGCTGGGCCGTCAGGAGTTGGATGGCGTGCTGCTGGCTGAGGCTGAGGGCGCGTTGTGGACGTCGGCGGCGTTGCAGGGCGCGCAGGTTGATGCGTTGCCGGACATGGACCGTGTGGTTGTGGCCGTTGATCCACCTGTGACCGGGCACAAGGGGTCGGATGCTTGCGGGATTGTCGTGGTCGGCGCGGTGACGCAGGGCCCGCCGCAAGAGTGGCGCGCATATGTGATCGAGGATGCGACCGTTTGTGCGGCGTCCCCCGCCGAATGGGCCAAGGCGGCCGTGGCGGCGATGCAGCGGCATGGCGCGTCGCGGCTGGTAGCCGAGGTGAACCAAGGCGGCGATTTGGTCGAGAGCGTCGTGCGCCAGATTGACCCGATGGTGTCGTATCGCGCGGTGCGGGCCAGCCGTGGCAAGGTGGCCCGCGCGGAACCTGTGGCCGCTTTGTATGAACAGGGGCGGGTGTTTCATGCGCGGGGGCTGGACGCGCTGGAAGATCAGATGTGCCTGATGAGTGCGCGTGGCTTTGATGGCACGGGCAGCCCTGATCGGGTGGATGCGCTGGTTTGGGCCTTGCAGGAAGTCATGATCGATCCCGCAGCGCATTGGCGCCGGCCTAGGTTGCGGGTGCTTGAGTAGGGCGCAACACCCACCGCGCGGTGCCTTTCACCCTTCGTAATCAATTCGGCGCAAATTGTTTTCATGGAACGCAGGGACTGTCCGCCAGTGCGGCAGGAGCGAGGAGATGTTGATGTTTGATTTTCTGAAACGCCCTGAAGCTGGCAAGGCTGATACGGCCCCCGAGGCCAAGGCTTCGGCCACAGGCAAGATAGCAGCTTGGGGCGCGTCGGGGCGTGTGGCGTGGAGCCCGCGTGATGTGGTCAGCCTGACCCGCACGGGGTTTACAGGCAATCCGATCGGCTTTCGTGCAGTGAAAGTGATTGCCGAAGCCGCCGCTGCCTTGCCGCTGGTGCTGCAGGACCGCGAGCGCCGCTATGACACGCATCCACTGCTTGATCTGATCAGCCGCCCGAATGGCGTGCAGGGTCGCGCAGAGCTGTTCGAGGCGCTTTATGGTCAGTTGTTGCTGACGGGCAATGCCTATCTTGAGGGGGTCGCGGGTGATGCGCTTCCGGTGGAAATGCATGTGCTGCGCAGTGACCGGATGAGCATTGTGCCCGGTGCCGATGGTTGGCCTGTGGGATATGAATACAACGTTAATGGGCGCAAGCATCGCTTTGATATAGGCGAGGGCCCTTCGCCGGTCTGCCATATCAAAAGCTTTCATCCGCAGGACGATCACTACGGGTTTAGCCCAATGCAGGCGGCGGCGAGCGCGGTCGATGTGCATAATGCGGCCTCGCGCTGGTCCAAGGCGTTGCTCGATAATGCGGCGCGGCCCAGTGGTGCGATTATCTATCGTGGGGCTGACGGGCAATCGGCGTTGAGCAGCGATCAATATGATCGGCTACTGAGCGAGATGGAAAGCCAGCATCAGGGCGCGCGCAATGCGGGTCGACCAATGCTGCTGGAAGGTGGTTTGGATTGGAAGCCGATGGGGTTCAGCCCCTCGGATATGGAATTCCAAAAAACCAAGGAAGCCGCCGCGCGCGAAATTGCGATTGCCTACGGTGTGCCGCCGATGATTTTGGGTATCCCCGGTGACGCGACCTATGCAAATTATCAAGAAGCCAACCGCGCGTTCTACCGCCTGACAGTGTTGCCGTTGGTGACACGGGTCACGGGGGCCGTGGGTGATTGGCTGTCCGATTACACCGGTGAATGGGCCGAGTTGCGCCCCGATTTGGATCAGGTTCCGGCGCTTGGAGCCGAGCGCGAGGCGCAGTGGCGCCGTGTCGGGGATGCGACATTCCTGACGGACGCTGAAAAGCGCGCTTTGTTGGGTTTGCCAAGTCTTGAGGTGGGTGATGGCGCGTGAACCCCGACGCTATGGATTCGAGAGTTTTGCCTGCGCGCCAGGGATGCGGATCGAGGCGTTGGAGCAGCTAAGTGCGGTGCAACTGGCGCAGGTTCATGCGCAGGTGGGTCGCCTTGAAGTGCAGGTTGAGCGGCTTGAGCGACGCGTATGGGTCACGGTGTTTTGCGTGGTGGTGATGGCGGTGATTGCGGTTGCGCAGCAGCTGACGATCGCCCCCGCCTAAGATGGAGAGAATGATGGATTTGGAACACAAATATTGCCAGTTGGGCGGCACCGTTGAGGTGACGGATGGCACCACTATTTCCGGCTATGCCTCGCTGTTTGGCAAGTGTGATCAGGGTGGTGATGTGGTCGAGGCAGGGGCCTATCTGGGGTCACTTGAACGGCTGAAAACCAAGGGTGGCAGCGTCAAGATGCTGTGGCAGCACGACCCGTCCCAGCCGATTGGCGTATGGGACGAGGTCCGCGAGGACGCCAAGGGATTGTGGGTCAAGGGCCGTATCCTGACGGATGTGGCTAAGGGCCGCGAGGCGGCGGCGCTGATCGGTGCGGGGGCGATTGACGGCTTGTCGATTGGCTATCGCACAGTGCGCGCTACCAAGGGCGACAAGGGCGGTCGCCGCTTGTCCGAACTGGAGCTTTGGGAGGTGTCGCTTGTGACGTTCCCCATGCTTCCCGATGCGCGCGTGGGGGCAAAGGGCGATGATCCCGCAGCAGCCGCGATGCGCGAACTGGCGGCAGTGTTTGAAGATGCACGCAGCCTGCTGGGCGGGTCAAACCCCGACTAGCTGAACCCATCAACACGAAGGACAGATTGATGAGCAAACCCGAGACCAAATCTCGGGCCGGGGAAGATATGTCTCCGGCCAAAGAACTGAAATCCGCGATGGCGGGTTTCATGAACGACTTCAAAGACTTCTCAGACGGCATTCATGCCAAGTTTCAAAAGCAGGACGAACGAATGAACAAGTTGGATCGCAAGACAATGACAGCGGGCACACGCCCCGCGCTGGCCGCTGCTGCAAGCATGGAAGCCCCGCACCAAAAGGCGTTTTCTGCCTATTTGCGGTCGGGCGATGATGATGCGCTACGTGGCCTTGAGATGGAAGGCAAAGCGATGTCCACAGCCGTGGCCGCCGATGGTGGTTATCTGGTGGACCCGCAGACATCCGAAACCGTGAACGGTGTGCTGAGCAGCACCGCGTCTATCCGCGCGATTGCCAACGTAGTGGCCGTCGATGCGACGTCATATGACGTGCTGGTGGATCACACTGAAATGGGCGCCGGTTGGGCGACGGAAACCGATCCATCGGCTGAAACCGGCACGCCTGTGATCGACCGCATCACCATCCCGCTGCACGAGCTTTCGGCCCTGCCAAAAGCCTCGCAGCGTCTGCTGGATGATAGCGCGTTTGATATCGAGGGCTGGTTGGCTGGTCGGATTGCCGACAAATTTTCCCGTTCCGAGGCATCGGCGTTTATCAACGGTGACGGCATCGACAAGCCTGTCGGTTTCCTGACTGCGACTAACGTGGATAACGACATATGGACCTGGGGAAATCTGGGGTATGTGGCGACCGGCACTGACGGCGATTTCGACGCCATCAACCCCGGCGATGCGGTGATTGATCTGGTCTACGCCCTTGGTGCGCAATACCGCGCCAATGCGTCTTTCGTGATGAATTCCAAGACTGCAGGCGCTGTGCGCAAGCTCAAAGACAACGATGGCCGTTTCTTGTGGTCCGACAGTTTGGCGGCGGGCGAGCCTGCGCGTTTGCTGGGCTATCCGGTGCTTATCGCCGAGGACATGCCTGATGTGGGATCGGATGCGACTGCCGTTGCATTCGGTGATTTCGGGGCTGGTTATACGGTTGCCGAACGTCCCGATCTGCGCGTGCTGCGTGATCCGTTCAGCGCCAAGCCGCATGTGTTGTTCTATGCAACCAAGCGCGTGGGTGGCGGGATCAGCGATTATGCCGCGATCAAGCTGTTGAAGTTCTCGGTCGCCTAACGGCCCGAGCGAGGGGTGCCGCCGTCCATGTGGCGGCGGCATGGCCCGGGCATGTGCCCGAAAAGCGCGCATTGTCTAGCTGTTCCCTTCCGTCCGAGCAATGCGGGGGGTGCGTGTCCGGGTTCAATCACAAAAATCAGGCCGGTTTGCGGAGTAATTCCATGATGTTAGTCGAAGAGACCACAGTGCCACCAAGCGCACTTCCGGTCACCCAATTCAAAGACCACCTACGCCTTGGATCGGGGTTTTCCGACGATGGTTTGCAGGACGGTCTGGTTGAAAGTTTTCTGCGCGCCGCAATGGCCGCAATAGAAGCGCGCACAGGCAAGATCCTGATCGAGCGCGAGTTTAGCTGGACGTTGAATGCATGGCGTCACGGTGCCCGGCAGGCGCTGCCAGTTGCGCCGGTGAGCGCGATTTCCGAAGTTGTGACGATCTCGCGGCTTGGAGATGAAACGGTGGCAGGTGGGGCGGCCTACCGGCTTGAGCCGGATATGCAGCGCCCCTGTCTGGTGGCAACGGGGGGCACGTTGCCCGCTGTGCCTCTGGCCGGGTCGGTGCGCGTCGGGATTCTGGCGGGCTTTGGTCCCGATTGGGGTGATCTGCCAGCTGATTTGGCACAAGCCGTGATGATGCTGGCCGCGCATTACCATGAATATCGCCATGAAACGGCGTTTGGCGGCGGCTGTATGCCCTTTGGTGTTTCGGCGCTGATCGAACGCTATCGCACGGTGCGTTTGTTTGGTGGAGGCCGCTCGTGAGGGTGCCGCATCTGAACCGCAAGCTGGTGCTTGAAGCGCCAGTGCGCGCGGCCGACGGCGCAGGTGGGTTTACCCAAAGCTGGCAGGCTTTGGGGGTTCATTACGCCGAAGTCATCGCCCGAACGGGGCGTGAAAAGGCTGGCGTGGCGGTGCCATTGTCGCGGGTTGCCTACCGGATTGTCGTGCGCGCAGGGCTGGTGGGGGCATCATCGCGCCCCTTGCCCGAACAGCGGTTTCGCGATGGCGCGCGCGTGTTCAACATCCTGGCCGTGGCCGAGGCGGACCCACTGGGGCGCTATCTGACCTGCACCGCAGAAGAGGAGACAGTTACATGAGTTATGGCGTGGCAGAGGCCCTGCAAACGGCCGTTTATCAACACTTGGTCGCGGATGTGACGCTGGCCGGATTGGTCGGCACGGCGATCTATGACGCGTTGCCAACGGGTACGCTCCCGCCAATCTATCTGGCGCTTGGCCCCGAGATCGCGCGCGATCGGTCCGACAAGACTGGCGGTGGGGCGGAGCATGAATTTACGGTGTCGATCGTCACCGACGGGGCTGGATTTGCAGCCGCCAAGACGGCGGCGGCCGCAGTTTCGGATGCACTGGTCGATGCCGACCTGACTCTGACGCGCGGCGTGCTGGTGTCGTGTAATTTCTACAAGGCCACGGCGGCCCGTGTGGGCACAGGCGATGTGCGCCGCATCAACATGATTTTCCGCGCCCGCGTCGATGACGTGTAGCGCAAGATTTAACCAAGCGGAGATATGGATATGACAGCTCAAAACGGTAAAGATCTTTTGATCAAGATCGATATGACAGGCAACGGTTTCTTTGAAACGGCTGCCGGTTTGCGCGCCTCGCGCATTAGCTTCAACGCCGAAAGCGTGGATGTGACCAGCCTTGAAAGCCAAGGCGGGTGGCGCGAATTGCTGGGGGGTGCAGGCGTGAAAAGCGCCGCGATCAGCGGGTCGGGCGTATTCAAGGATGCCGCGACAGATGAACGCGCACGCCAGATTTTCTTTGACGGGGAAACACCCAATTTTCAGGTAATTATCCCTGATTTTGGCACCATCGAAGGCGCGTTTCAGGTCACGTCAATCGAATATGCCGGATCGCATAATGGCGAGGCGACCTATGAAATGTCTCTGGCCTCGGCGGGTCAGCTGACGTTCACGGCTGCGGTCTGATGGCGAACCCCTATGCGGGCGAGGTGGTGCTGCACATCGACGGCGTGGCGCGTGACTGCAAACTGACGCTGGGGGCCTTGGCCGAACTGGAGGCCGCCCTTGGTGCCGACACGCTGGTCGCACTGGTCGAACGGTTTGAGGGCGGCGCGTTTTCAAGCCGCGATGTTATGGCCCTTCTGGTCGCAGGGTTGCGTGGCGGCGGGTGGCGCGGTGAAGCGGGTGATTTGCTGAGTGTCGAGATTGCGGGCGGGCCTGTGGGCGCGGCCAAGGTTGCGGCGCAACTGCTGGCGCGTGCCTTTGCGCCACCGCAATGAACGGGTTTGATTGGCCCGCCCTCATGCGCGCGGGGATGCGCGGAGCGGGATTGCGGCCCGCGGAATTTTGGGCGCTGACGCCGGCGGAATTGTTGATTTTGCTGGGCGTGGGAGAGAGGGAAGCACCGATGGCCCACGCCCGCCTGCAAGAATTGAGCCGGGCATTCCCGGACGAAGGAGTAAGAGATGGACGAGATTGAACGCCTTGGCGATTTGGATACCGGAGTGGCTGCGTTGGAGCAAACCCTTGGTGATGCCAGCCAGATGACGGCTGCTTTTGGCACGCAATTGCGCGATATGCAGGGTACTTTGGGCCAAACGACCCGCGAACTGGGCAATCTTGAGCGCGGGTTTTCCGGTGGTCTTAAACGTGCCTTTGACGGGATGGTTTTGGACGGGATGAAGCTGTCTGATGCCTTGGGCGTCGTCGCCAAGGCGATGGTGGACACGGCTTATAATGCCGCCGTGCGCCCTGTGACGGATCATTTTGGTGGGTTGTTGGCGGGGGGCGTCAATGCGCTGTTTTCCGGCACGACGCCGTTTGAAAATGGCGCACCATTCAGTCAGGGCCGTGTCATGCCGTTCGCCAAGGGTGGTGTTTTGTCGGGACCGGTATCGTTTCCGATGCGCGGCGGCACGGGTCTGATGGGCGAGGCCGGACCAGAAGCGATCATGCCGCTGTCACGCGGGGCGGATGGCCGTCTGGGCGTTCGCGCAGCGGGCGGCGGCGGGGCCGTCAATATCACCATGAATATCAGCACGCCTGACGTGCAGGGATTTCAACGCTCGCAGGGTCAGATCGCGGCGCAGATGTCGCGCGCTTTGGGCCGTGGCCAGCGTAATCGGTAAGGGGAAAAAAGATGTCATTTCACGAAATTCGCTTTCCGGCGTCGCTTAGTTTTGGCTCCATTGGCGGGCCGGAACGGCGCACCGAAGTTGTCACGCTTGATAACGGCTTTGAGGAGCGCAACACGCCTTGGGCGCATTCGCGTCGTCGCTATGATGCCGGGCTTGGCTTGCGGTCATTGGATGATGTCCAAGCGCTGATTGCGTTCTTTGAGGCGCGTCAGGGGCAGCTTTACGGGTTTCGCTGGAAGGACTGGGGCGATTTCAAATCAAGCCTGCCGTCAGGCGAAATTACCCCGTCGGATCAACCGCTTGGGGTGGGTGACGAACTGCGCGATACCTTTGCCTTGATCAAGCGTTATGGCTCGGCCGGGATCAATTATGACCGGCCTATCATAAAGCCAGTGGCAGGCACGGTCAGGATTGCCGTCAGCGGCGATCCCCAGCAGGAATCGATTGATTATGACGTCGATCTGACCACGGGATTGGTCACCTTTGCACACCCGCCCGACGTGGGCGCGGAAATCACGGCAGGCTTTGAATTTGATGTGCCTGTGCGTTTTGATGCGGACCGAATACAGTCTTCCGTCGCAAGTCTTCAGGCGGGTGAAGTGCCCAATGTTCCCGTGGTCGAGGTGCGGATATGACCGCGTTGATTGATCATCTTGCAAGTGGGCTGACGACGATCTGTCGCTGTTGGGCCGTGGTGCGGCGTGATGGCACGACTTTCGGGTTTACCGATCATGACGGGGTGCTGGAATTTGACGGGATCAGCTTTCGCCCCGATGCGGGTTTAAGCGCGCGCGCGATTGCAACTGGGACCGGTTTGGCCGTGGATAACACCGAAGCGATGGGCGTGCTGAGCGATAGCGCGATCACCGAAGCCGACATTGACGCGGGCCGCTTTGACGGGGCGCAGGTGCGCGCATGGCTGGTGAACTGGCGCGATTTGGATGCGCGGATGTTGCGATTTCGCGGAACGATCGGCGAATTGCGCCGCGCGGGTGGTGCGTTTCACGCTGATCTGCGTGGGCTCAGCGAGGCGCTGAACCAGCCACAAGGCCGTGTTTATCAGAAACCCTGTGCGGCGGTGCTGGGGGATGGTCGCTGTGGCTTTGATCTGAACACCGACGGGTTTATGTCCGAACGTGGCGTCGCAGTCATTGAAAATACGCAGGAATTCAGGTTCACGGGTTTTCGCGAGTTTTCGCCAGCGTGGTTCACGCGGGGCCGCCTTTCGGTGATATCGGGGACTGGAGCGGGCGCGCTCGGTCTGATCAAACGCGACTGGTTCGACGGTGACGCCCGTGTGCTCACGCTTTGGCAGCCATTGCGGGTTGAGATCGCGTCCGGTGACATGGTTCGGATCGAAGCGGGCTGTGACAAGCGCAGCGAAACCTGCCGCCTCAAGTTCAGCAATTTCGTCAACTTCCAAGGCTTTCCCGACATTCCAGGCGAAGACTGGCTGATGAGCGTGCCAAGCCAGAGTGGCGACAATTCTGGCGGGAGCCTGCGCTGATGAGCGATGCAATTGTGGGTGCTGCGCGCCGCTGGGTAGGCACGCCCTATCATCATCAAGCCGCGACAAAAGGTGCGGGCTGTGACTGCCTTGGGCTGATCCGTGGTGTCTGGCACGATGTGATTGGCGATCTACCCGAAGCCGTGCCGCCCTATGCGCCCGATTGGGACGAGCCGCAGGGGCGCGATTTGCTGCTTGCGGCCTGTCGGCGGTTGCTGCTGGTCAAGCCACTGGCGACGGCACAGACGGGGGACGTTGTGGTTTTCCGAATGCGCGCGGGCAGTGTTGCCAAACACCTTGGGATTCAATCCCAAACCGGCAGTAGTGCTGCATTCATTCATTCATTTCAGGGGCATGGCGTAGTCGAGAGCCAGTTTTCCGCCCCGTGGCAGCGCCGCATTGCGGCGCGATTTGCTTTTCCGACAAGGGGATAAAATATGGCGACGATTGTTCTTTCTGCGGCGGGCATGGCCCTTGGTGGGTCTATTGGCGGCTCTGTTCTTGGGCTGTCGGTGGCGGCGATTGGCCGTTTGGCAGGGGCCTCGCTGGGGCGCGTGGTTGACCAACGCTTGCTTGGATCCGGGAGCGAGCCGGTTGAAACGGGCCGCGTGGACAGGTTTCGCCTGACAGGTGCCAGCGAAGGCGCAAACCTGCCGCAGGTCTTTGGGCGGATGCGGGTTGCGGGACAGGTTATCTGGGCCACGCAGTTTCAAGAATCCGCCAGCCGGTCCGGTGGCGGTAAAGGGGCCGCGCCGCGCCCGCAGACCACGTCGTATTCCTATTCGGTCAGCCTTGCGATTGCCCTGTGCGAGGGCGAGATTGCCCGCGTGGGTCGCGTCTGGGCGGATGGTATCGAAGTTGCGCGTGATGATTTAAACATGCGCGTCTATTCCGGTGCTGCCGATCAACTGCCTGATCCCAAGATCGAGGCTGTTGAAGGCGCGGGTCAGACCCCTGCCTATCGCGGCGTGGCCTATGTGGTCTTTGAGGACCTTGGCCTATCTCAATTTGGCAACCGCGTGCCGCAGTTCACCTTTGAGGTCGTGCGCGCGGGCGCCAAAATGGCACCGGACGGGGCCGCCGATCTGGCGCAGGTGGTGCAGGGTGTGGCCCTTGTGCCGGGCACGGGTGAATACGGGCTGGCGACCACGCCGGTCTATCGCAATGACGGCTTTGGCGCGCGCACCGCTCTCAATATCAACTCGCCCTCAGGCAAGACTGATTTCGTGACCTCGGTCTCGGCCATGGAAGAAGAACTGCCCAACTGTGGGTCGGTGTCGCTCGTGGTGTCGTGGTTTGGCAATGATCTGCGCTGCGGCGCCTGCACGTTGCAACCGATGGTCGAGACGACCACAGGTGATCCAAGCGCGATGCCTTGGATGGTTTCGGGCCAAACGCGGGCAACTGCCGCGCAAACGCCCCAGATCAGCGACCGGCCCGTCTATGGCGGCACGCCGACGGACGCCTCGATTATCGAGGCAATTGGCGATCTGAACACGCGCAGCAAGTCGGTGGTGTTTTATCCATTCATTCTGATGGATCAGATGGCCGACAATGGTTTGGCTGATCCTTGGACGGGCGCGCCAGATCAGCCGACGTTTCCTTGGCGCGGGCGGATCACGCTTTCGGTCGCACCGGGGCAGGCGGGTACGCCGGATCAAACGGCTTTGGCTGATACGCAGGTCGCTGCGTTCTTTGGTCAGGCCCAGCCAAGTGATTTTACCGCCGCCGGCACGAGTGTGTCTTATAGTGGCCCAGCCGAATGGTCTTACCGCCGGTTCATCCTGCACTACGCACACCTTTGTGCGATGGCGGGCGGCGTTGACGGGTTTTGTATTGGCTCTGAAATGCGCGCGCTGACGCAAATTCGCGGCGCCGCAGGCTTTCCTGCGGTGGATGCGATGCGCACCCTTGCGGGCGATGTGCGCGCCATTCTGGGGCCGAATTGCAAGATCGGCTACGCGGCTGACTGGTCGGAATATCATGGCTATCAGCCCGTTGGCACGGGTGACAAATTGTTCCACCTTGACCCGCTTTGGGCCGATCCGAACATCGATTTCATCGGCATCGACAACTATATGCCGCTGGCCGATTGGCGCGACGGCGAAGACCACGCCGATGCTGATGTTGGTTCAATCTACAACCTTGATTATCTGCGCTCCAATGTGGCTGGCGGTGAAGGGTACGACTGGTACTACCATTCCCCTGAGGCGCGCGATGCTCAGATCCGCACGCCGATTTCCGACTTCTGGGGCGAAGATTGGGTCTGGCGCTACAAAGATTTGCGCGGCTGGTGGGCAAACCCGCACCATGATCGCCTGGACGGGCAACGCAGTGAAATCACCAGCCCTTGGGTGCCGCAAAGTAAACCAATCTGGTTTACTGAATTGGGCTGCGGGGCCATCAACAAAGGCGCGAACGAACCCAACAGGTTCTATGATCCGAAATCATCCGAAAGCGGTTACCCGCATTATTCCAACGGCTTGCGTGATGATTTGATGCAAATGCAATACCTGCGGGCGGTGCATTCGTTTTATGACGACGCGGTCAATAATCCGCTGTCGACCGTAGACGGACAGCGAATGGTTGATTTGGGGCGCACCCATGTTTGGGCGTGGGATGCGCGGCCTTATCCGTTCTTTCCGGCCAATCAGGCGCTCTGGTCGGATGGTGCAAATTATCCACGCGGGCATTGGATCAACGGGCGGGTCACGGCGCAGGCGCTATCGTCCGTCGTTGCGCAAATCTGCACCGCCTCTGGGGTGGAGGCCTTTGATGTGTCGCGGCTTTATGGCCATGTGCGTGGCTATGTGTTGCGCGATGTCCAAGCAGGGCGGGCGGCCCTTCAGCCGTTGATGCTGGCCTATGGCTTTGATGCTGTTGAACGCGACGGCGTGTTGCATTTCATCACACGGTTGGCGTCCTCTGGCACCAAAATTGACAGCTCGCGGCTGGCCATTACAGCCGGCACCGATAGCGCGCTCGAATTGCAGCGCGCGCCATTGGCAGAACTTGCGGGGCGTGTCCGGCTTGGCTTTATCGAGGCGGATGGCGATTATGAAATCCGTGCGAGCGAGGCGGTTTTTCCTGATGACGATACCATGTCGGTTTCGCAATCCGAGCTGCCGCTAGTTCTGACCACGGGGGAAGGGCAACGTATCGCCGAACGCTGGCTGTCGGAGGCCCGCGTGGCCCGCGATACCGCGCGTTTTGCCCTGCCACCCTCGCAAATCGGGATCGGTGCGGGGGATATTGTGCAACTAGACGGGGCAGGCGGTGCTGCGCTTTATCGTGTGGATCGTGTCGAGCAGACCGAGACCCAGATGATCGAGGCTGTGCGCATCGAACCGGAATCCTATCGCCCGCATGATGGCGGTGAAACGGCCCCCGCTCTGCGCCCCTTTACGGCCCCTGTTCCGGTCGAGGCGATGTTTCTTGATCTGCCATTACTAAGCGGGGACGAAGTGCCCCATGCACCGCACATCGCGATGACAGGCGTGCCCTGGCCCGGATCGGTGGCACTTTATAGTGCCGCGCAGGATTCCGATTATGCGCTAAATGCGCTGGTGGCGCAGCGCAGTGTCGTCGGGATTACGCAGTCGGCGCTGTTCGCCGCCCCGTCTGGGGTTTGGGATCGTGGCGCGGCGCTGCGGGTCAAACTTGTGTCGGGGCAACTGGCATCGCGCGATATGGCCGAGGTTCTGACCGGCGCAAATCTGGCTGCCATTGGTGATGGCAGTTCCGACAGTTGGGAAGTGTTCCAGTTCGCCAGTGCCGAGTTGGTGGCGCCTGACACCTATGATCTGCGGATGCGGTTGCGTGGGCAGGCGGGCAGTGATGGCATGATGCCTGCGGACTGGCCCGTGGGGTCGCGTTTTGTCTTGCTGAATGGGCAGCCTGAACAAATTGACCTCGCGGCGGCGGCGCGCGGCGTCGCGCGGCATTTCCGATTTGGTCCGGCGCAAAAGGCGCTCGATGATCCTTCGTATCGCTATCGCGTGGATCGCTTTCTTGGCAACGGGTTGCGCCCTTATTCAGTCGCCCATTTGCGCAGTGATGGCGGCATGAATACCACGTTTAGCTGGGTGCGGCGAACCCGCATTGATGGCGATCCATGGGAGGGGCTGGACGTGCCCTTGGGCGAAGCGCGCGAAACCTACGTGGTCCGCGTCATCGTGAATGGCAACGTCGTGCGCGAAACGCAGGTTATATCGCCCAGTTGGACCTATAATGCGCCACTGGCCCTTATTGACGGGGCGACTGGACACTACAGCGTCGAGGTCGCCCAGGTGTCAGAGCGCTATGGTGCAGGTCCAACGCGGACCCTCGTCGTGGCGGCCTGATGCGCGGCGTCTTGGTTGGGGATCTGGAATACACGGTGGCAGCCTTGCTATCGCAAGACCCTGCCATATGGGACGATATCGCGCGCGCGATGATTACGCAGGCGCATTTGGCGGATTGCGCGCGCAAGCGGTTGGGTCGCGCGCATCCGCAGTTTGGAACAGGGTCGTTGATGTCGGCGGCGTCCAAACGGGCGCGATCACGGCGCCGTGATCGCTGTGACGCGACATACTGTGCGGCCCTTGCCGTTGTTCTGGCGGCATTGCGTGACTGGCGCGCCGACCCTAGCCGCGGATGCACGACATGCAGCGCGGCACCGTTGGGTCAGCATTCAGGCGGGCAGGATCCAGGTCATCGCCACAATCCGTGCAGTAGCCGTATTCGCCTGTCTCCATCCGCGCCAGCGCACCCTTGATGCGTTGACGCTGTGTGGCGCGCCGACCGGCCTGCGCCTTGGCCATTGCTTGATTTTGCAAGGCATCCATGCGCGACAACCGCCCCACGGCTTGCTGATCCAGCGTTACGGTTTTTTGCCCTGCACTCCCCAGTGCATCCTCGCCGTCCAAGGCGGCCAGCGCGGTGGCTAATGCGGCGCGGTATGTGGCCAGATCGCTCTCATTCATTTTTGTGTCTTTCGTGATCACGGGTTTAATCTTGGCCCGCGCCCCCTATTTGGTCTAAGACGAACATGAAAGTGAGGGCGATGTCATGGCAAATCCGCGCGCAAAGCTAAGTGAAGTCGATCCGGTATGGTCGCAAATCTGCAAAGAGGCCGAGGCCGCGATTGCAGATGAACCGCTTATGGGTGGTCTTGTGCATACCTCTGTGCTGCACCATGGCTCGCTTGAATGTGCCTTGGCGTATCGTATCTCCATGAAGCTCGCTTCGCCGGAAATGTCCGACCAGATGTTGCGTGAAATCGCGGACGAGGCTTATCTGGATGATCCGACGTTGGCCGAAGCGGCGCGCGCTGATCTGACGGCGATCCTTGATCGCGATCCGGCGTGCCATCGATATTTGCAGCCGCTGTTGTTCTTTAAGGGCTTTCAGGCAGTGCAGGCGTATCGCCTTGGCCATTGGTTGTGGCTGCACGGACGGCGCGATCTATCCTATTACGTACAGATGCGCGTGTCCGAGATTTTCGGCATTGATATCCACCCCGCCGCGCGGATCGGCAAGGGGCTGATGATCGACCACGCCCATTCCATCGTCATAGGTGAAACGGCTGTCGTCGGCGACAACGTGTCGATGTTGCATTCGGTGACGCTGGGCGGCACCGGCAAAGAAGAAGAAGACCGTCACCCGAAAATCGAGGACGGCGTGCTGATCGGGGCAGGGGCCAAGGTCTTAGGCAATATCACCGTCGGCCATTGCAGCCGCATTGCCGCTGGGTCCGTCGTGTTGATGGATGTGCCACCGTGCGTGACAGTTGCAGGCGTCCCCGCCCGTATTGTGGGCGAGGCGGGCTGCGATCAGCCCTCCGTGTCGATGGATCAGTTGCTGCACGAAAAGGCTTAGGCCAATTGGTCGTAAGCCTCGAGCGCTTTGGCACCATACATAAACGACGGGCCGCCGCCCATCATCATGCACACGCCAACGGCTTCGACGATTTCTTCGCGGGTGGCGCCGGCCTTGATCGCTGCTTTGACGTGAAAGCCGATGCAATCGCCGCATTGTTTGGCGATGCCAATTGACAGGGCGATCAGTTCCTTTTCCTTCATACCCAGCACGCCGGGTTTGATCGTTGCCGCGTGCAACCCGCCAAAGGCTTTGGCGGCCTCTGGATGTGCTTGGCGCACCTGGTCAAGGTTGGCGTTTGTCGTGGCAATTTCGGTTTCCCCGTCCGTCGCCGATTCTAAGTGCTGAGTCTGATCTAGATCGGGCAGTGCAAGAGCACGTGGCGCCAGATCAAACAAAAACGCCCCCGTCGCGAAACGGGGGCGTTTTAAGCAATATTTTTGGTTGTTTACGCCAACATCATCATCGGGTTCTCAAGGTTTTCCTTAATCGCATTCAGCAGATTGGCCCCCAACGCGCCATCAATCACACGGTGATCGACAGACAGGGTTGTGGACATGACGGTGGCCACGGCCAATTCGCCATCGGTCCCAACGACAGGCTTTTTGATGCCCGCGCCGACCGCGAGGATCGCACCATGCGGTGGGTTGATGATCGCATCGAAGTTGTCGATGCCGAACATCCCAAGATTGGAGATCGCAAAGCTGCCGCCCACATATTCATGCGGTGCCAGTTTGCCATCGCGTGCACGGCCAGCAAGGTCTTTCATCTGCGCTGACAGAGCCGAAAGCGATTTGTTTTCAGCGTCTTGAAGCACGGGCGTGAACAGCCCTCCTTCGACGGCAACAGCCACGGCCACATCCGATGCGCTGAATTTCAGCGTCCGGTCACCCGCCCAAACGGCGTTCGCGTCCGGCACCGATTGCAACGCCAAGGCACAGGCCTTGATGACGAAATCGTTGACGGACAGTTTGACGCCTTTGGACTCGAGCTGCTTGTTGAGTTGGCCGCGGAATTTCAGCAGTGCATCCAACTGGATGTCGCGACGCAGATAGAAATGCGGCACCGATTGCTTGGCTTCAGTCAGACGGGCGGCGACAGTCTTGCGCATCCCGTTGAGTTTGACCTCTTCAAAGGCGCGGCCCTCGTACATTTTGAGAACCTGATCCGTGCTTGGACCAGATGCCATTGCAGCACCCTTGGCTGCAGCAGCAGGCGCTGGCGCAGCAGACGCAGATGCGGCTGCAGCGGCTTGACCGGGCTGCGCTGCTTCCACGTCGGCCTTGACGATCCGGCCATGCGGGCCTGATCCTTTGACGTTTGCCAAATCCAAACCCTTATCCGCAGCAATCCGGCGGGCAAGTGGCGTTGCAAACACGCGCTTGCCATCACCACCTTTAGGGGCGGCGGGGGCAGGGGCGGCAGCAGGTGCTTCGGCCTTGGCAGCGGGTGCAGCGGCGGGCGCAGGTGCCGCGCTGATATCAGCAGCACTTTCACCATCTTCCAGTATCACGGCGATTGGCGTGTTCACTTTGACGCCTTCCGTGCCTTCCGCGATCAGGATCTTGCCAATCACGCCCTCGTCCACGGCTTCGAATTCCATCGTTGCCTTATCGGTTTCAATCTCGGCCAAAAGGTCACCGCTTGATACGGTATCGCCTTCTTTGACCAGCCATTTTGCCAGCGTGCCTTCCTCCATTGTGGGGGACAGGGCGGGCATCAGAATTTCTGTAGGCATTGCTCTCGCTCCTTAACGGTAGGTGACTTGCTTGGCTGCATCGACGATTTCGTCGACGGTGATCAGCGCCAGCTTTTCAAGGTTTGCAGCGTAGGGCATCGGAACGTCCTTGCCTGTGCAGGTGATGACAGGGGCATCCAGATAATCGAACGCTTCCTGCATGATTACGCCGCTGATGTAGCCGCCAACGGACCCCTGCGGCCAGCCTTCTTCGACTGTGATACAGCGGTTGGTTTTCTGCACGGATGCAATGACCGTGGCCGTATCCATCGGGCGCAGGGTGCGCAGGTTGATGACTTCGGCACTTATGCCTTCTTCAGCCAGCTTTGCAGCCGCCTTAAGCGCGTGGCCGACACCAATGCCAAAGCTGACGATGGTCACATCATCGCCGGACCGTTCGATCTTGGCCTTGCCAAACGGCAGGGTGAAATCCTCGATGTCAGGTACATCAAAGGTCTGACCATAAAGCAGTTCGTTCTCAAGAAAGATCACCGGGTTCGGATCGCGGATCGCCGATTTTAGCAAGCCTTTGGCATCTTCTGCCGAGTAGGGCATCACGACTTTCAGGCCGGGAACCTGCATATACCATGCGGCGTAACACTGGCTGTGCTGCGCACCAACTCGGGCAGCGGCACCGTTAGCTCCACGGAACACGATCGGCGCACCCATCTGGCCGCCGGACATATACAATGTCTTGGCTGCCGAATTGACGATCTGATCAATCGCCTGCATCGCAAAGTTGAAGGTCATGAATTCGACGATCGGGCGCAGACCACCAAAGGACGCGCCAACTGCGATACCTGTAAAGCCGTGTTCGGTGATCGGCGTGTCGATTACGCGCTTTTCACCAAATTCGGCCAAGAGCCCTTGGCTGATCTTATAAGCACCTTGATATTCAGCGACTTCTTCGCCCATCAAGAA
>FLOH01001090.1_pt1 | contig 44970 bp, 41 predicted proteins | sample 756751 | NCBI WGS metagenome assembly FLOH01 (sample SAMEA4026879, study PRJEB14308) | marine metagenome | biome: coastal water; material: water | depth 74 m
CCGCTTGGGGCATTCTCACCCCCTGAGGCAAGCGCGAAGAAAAATCGTCCAAAAAGGCATCAGGATCGGAAAAACGAGTGTAACCAAGAGACCGATATGATGACGATGAGGTGACAACGCAAATGATCGTCGGATCCATGAGAGACACACGAATAACATCGCTCCATGAAAAACGAGTCGATTCCCGCCCCCAACAATCATAAAAAATAATAGCGTTTGGAGTGAAGGTAAGTTTGAGTCTGCGGTTATCTAGACGGTGAAACCACAAGACAATATAAGCGACGGCAATAATCGAGCAGAGGAATAAAAATACAATTCCGACAGTGGAAATGGTTATTGAATCCAATAAATAAAATATGCCCTTTAGAAGCCATGTTGCATAAATAAAGATGCACAGTATAGCCCAGAAAGACAAGTCCCGAAAATTTATTTCAGGAGCTTCATAAGTGGTGGAGTCATTATCCATCGACTCAACCAATACACAAGTTCTTGTTTCCCGTAACTTCTGAGGAACGCTCACACCATCAGGTAAACGCGTCACAATATCATCCAGTAGCTCTGTTGCGTTGGCAAAATGAATAAGTTGGATAGGACGTGTCGTTGTTTTTGTGACGATTAAAAAATATTTTGGACTCATATAACTAAGGCGCGTGATATCCTGCCAAGCAATACGCCTCGATTCCCGACCCAAAATAGTAAAAAAGACTATGTGATCCGGCGTAAACATAAGTTTTAGAGAGTGCCGATACACTTTTCCAATCTGATAGACAATACTTACCACGATCACAAGAAAAGAAGAACAGAAACAAGCTTTCTCGGGTGCTTAACACATAGTAATCATCGACCAAGGAGATGAGTCCCCTCGAAATCAATATAGAAGCCCCTAAAATCCCCAGGAAGGTTTTACTGAAAAAATCTATTTTGCGCGGTGTATAAAACACCATCCTATCGATTAGCGACATCCGTCCGTCTCGCTTCCGTGTAACCCGCCCATACATCCCCTAATCATCGGTCTGCCTCGGGGGCTGCTTCCGTTTCTGCCTCGGCGCAGGGCTAATCACCACCCCCGCCAAAGCCTTCGTCGGTTGATTAAAGCCCACCACCTTCTTCCCATTGATCCACACAAAATCCACCCCCGAAGCATACTGATGCGGCTGTAAATACGTCGCCCGATCCCGAATGTTCTCCGGATCAACGATCACAATATCCGCCTTGAACCCAGGGCGCACAAGTCCCCGATCCCGAAACCCCAATATCTCCGCCGGCAACCCCGTCATAGAACGAATCACCTCTTCCTTCGTCATGAAAGCATTATTAATCGCGAAATGCCGAATCTTGCGAGGAAAAGTCCCATAATACCGCGCATGAACAAGCCCATCCTCATGCAACGCAATCCCCGCATCCGACGCCGTAGCCACCCAAGGCTGCCGCGCAAAAAGTTCAATATCCTCCATATGCATCGAGAAGCCCCGCAACACCGCCCCCCCAAAGCGATTACCGTCCCCCTCCAATTGCAATAGATACACCATCTCCACCACACTCACCCCGCGAGCCTCAGCCAATTGCGCCAGACTCTTCCCCACGAAATTCGCTTCGGGATGCCTCATCACCAGAATCCGCTCCGCTCCGCCCCGGCGTCGCATTTCATGCTCAATATCCCGATTCAGCACCCGCGCCCGCTCAGGATCCCTCAGCACCGCCCTCAAGGCCTCCGCATAGTCAGTCCCTGAACCCTCATGCCCCTCCAAAATCCAATACGGCAACAACACAATCGAGCCATCACTCCCCGAAGACGTATACGGATACTGATCCGCATAAATATGGACCCCCCGTTTCCGCGCCGCATTGATCGCCTCCACCATCGGCGCACTCTTTCCCCAATAATCCATCCCCCGCGCCTTAATGTGCGTCGCCACCACCGTCGCCCCCGTATCCTCGCCAATACGAATCACCTCAGCAATCGAATCCAGCATCGTCGGCTGCTCCGTCGAATCCTGACTCGGCACCACCCACATCGGGTCCAGCCCCGAACTACGCTCATGCGCGATATACACCCCACCATACGGAACAATCTCACGCACCAACGCCGTCAGCTCCTCAGGCGTACTCCAAATCCCCGGCTCATATTCCAGCCCCGCGCTCAAGCCATACGCCCCCGCATTCATCCCCCGAAGCAGCAAAGCACGCATCCGCTTCAATTCCTCAGGCGTGACCGGACGCTCCTCATTATGGCCCTGCATCGCAGTATGGCGAATCGTGTTATGCCCCACCATCAACACCGCATTCAGCCCCATCCCATCCTTCGTCAGATGAGCCTTCTGCCGCGCAATATCCAAGGGACTACGCCCATCCTGATTCACCACCGCCGTAGTAATCCCCTGAGTCACCAGATTCAACGCCGCCCGCCGCGTCGGATTATACGAACGCAACCCCGTGTTAATGTCCGCCCCGTCACTGTGACTGTGCAAATCAATGAAGCCAGGAACAACCCATTTCCCCGAAACATCAATCCGCTCCAACGCCCGCGCCTTAGAAAGATCCCCCACACGAACAATCGTATCGCCCCGTACCCCAACATCCGCCTCGAACGCCCCCGCGCCCGAACCATCCACCACGAGACCCCCAGAGAGAATGAGATCATAAGGAGAAGAAGACGCGCTAGCACCAAAGGCCAATGAAGACAAGGCACACAAGCACACCGCGCACCAGCCTATCGTACGATACATACCTCCCAATCCTGCCATCGAGTACCCTCTATCTGTAGCCCCCTCAGAATCACCACCCCCCGCAAGGGCGGACCTAGAGGCCCGCCCGCCTACAACGGACGGACTACTCCAGCGTGAATTCCACTGAGCCACCCTTTACCTTACACTGACAGACCAGACGCTGCCCCTTAGACAGGTCAAAATCAACTTCCTTCTCCGTCTTAGGTGACAGATTAAAGGCACCCTCAGAAACCAACGACATACACGTTCCACAGATGCCATCCGTACACCCAAAAGGCAACCCCATATCTTCACAAGCCGCCATTGGACTCGCGCCGTCTTCAATTTCTCGCTCTTCATCTTCAAATCGTATAATAGCCATGACAGTGTACTCTCTCCTAAATTTGGTGGACTGATCTACTTACTTAACCCATATTTTACGAAAAAGAGCCAACAATAACAACCATCTAATCCTTTTTCTCAGGGAACAGCATCCAAAAGTTTCCCCGGACAGGCCAAAAAAAAACCTTGACACTCAAGTGTTCACAGTGTATGCTCTATATGTGTACAGTAAAGGACACCCATGTATATCCACATCGACCATAACTCCGGCATCCCCATCTCACAGCAAATAGTCGAGCAAATTAAGTACCTCGCCGTCTCCGGAGCCCTCAAAGGAAACGAAAAAATCCCCTCCGTGCGCAGTCTCGCCACACAGCTCAAGCTCAACCCCACCACCGTCGCCCGCGTCTACCGCCAACTAGAGTCCGAAGAAATCATCTACACCCAACGCGGCAGCGGCACCTTCATCGCCCCCCGACGAAGCGGACTCACCGACGAAGAAAAACAACGCCGCATCGCCGGAGACGTCCGAAAACTCGTCCTCGAAGCCGGGCGCTTAGGCATGGAAGAAGACGAACTACTCTGGATGATCCAGCAAGAATTCGAACACCTTCACGGATCGCAAGCCGACCCCGAAGATCCCCACTACCCTACAGGAGACGACCACGCATGAACATCATCGAAATGGAACACGTCAGCCGATACTTTTCAGTAACCCCGGCCGTAGTCGATTTGAGCATCACCGTTCCCAAAGGCAGCGTCTTCGGACTTTTCGGCGAAAACGGCAGCGGCAAAACCACCAGCATCAAAATGATGATGGGCGCACTCATCCCCCACGAAGGCACCGTCCGCGTACTCGCCACCGATCCCGTCGGCATGGCCCCCGAAATCCGCTCACGTATCGCCTACGTCGCCGACGAAATGGAACTACCCAACTTAATGTCCCTCTCCGAAGCCATGAAGATCCACGCCTCCTACTTCGAACACTGGGATGAAAAACAAGCCCTCGAACGCCTCCGTAAATACGACCTCAACCCCACGCAATCCTTCGGCACCCTCAGCAAAGGACAACAACGCCGCTTCCTCCTCACCCTCGCCCTCGCCCAACAACCCGAACTGCTCATCCTCGATGAACCCGCATCCGGACTGGACGTTGCCGTGCGCCGCGAATTTCTCGACACCCTCATGGAACTCGCCAACGAACGAGAAGTCACCATTCTCCTCTCCTCGCACATTCTCTCCGACGTAGAACGCGTCGTGGATCACGTCGCTTTCACCAAAAAAGGCGGACTCATCAAGCAAGGCAACTTAGAAGATCTCAAAAGCGAGGTGAAACGATTATGCTTCACCACGCCACCCGAAGAAACGTGCTTCGCCGAAGAATTCAACATACTCGCCACCACCCACAAAGGCGGCGAATTCCAAGCCGTCGTCAACGATTTCGCCCCCGAAAAACTCAACGGCTTCGACTGCCAAGTCGAACACCTCAACCTCGAAGAACTATTCCTCATCTACAACGCCCCCAGTGCAGCGGAGAAAACGCTATGAGCAATGAATTCTATAGTCCCCAAAGGCAGTTCATGCGCGAGTGGCGCGTCCTCTGGCGGATGTACGGACTAGACACACTCCTCGGCGGACTCTATGTCGTAGTGGGCTTCTATGCGGCTCATCGTACGGGGTATAGCCAAGTATACAATGTCATCCTGCCATTCGTCATCGCCAGTATCGTTACGGGCTATTTGGCCTATGCCATCATCGCCCCACAATCTCGAGGAAAAACCCTTCCCTACTTCTCCAATCTACCCCGCGCTCGTATGGTGATCTGGAATGCGCACTTGGCTTATCTTGTGGCTGCGATTGTGTGGATGGAAGGAATCATTATGATGGGCGTACTCCTTAAACTCGGCGGCGCAGGAATAACACCGTTTTATCGCTTGCACCCCGAAGCCTTCGCCTTCCCGTTTCTGGTCATTGCGGCAGTGTATTCCTATGTACACTTTCGCTACTCGGCTCGGCACATTATAGGCTCATTTTTCACCTATATGGTTTTTGCGATAGGGGGGTATTGGTTGGGCTGGGTCGGGTCTATGGAGGACGCCGAGGCATTCAACAATTACTTCCCGCCCCGTGGATTCGCCTTGAGCCACCAGTTCGGATTTGCTGCGCTACTACTGCTTTTCATCGCCGTGATATTGAATTCGATTCGAGGCGACTGGAAACGCCGTGAACTAGGAGAAGTTAAATGAGATCATCCTGGATGTTAATCAAGACACAACGAAGAACACTAATCATAGGATCGATCCTATGCTTTCTCGCTCAATTCCTATTGGCCTTTGACCTTAAACCGTCATATACGGAAAAAGTAGCTACACTCATCGGTCTTTCACTGGTATTTTCCACGGTTGCTTCTGCCATTGGAGGACTTCACACAAAATTGTTTAGGCTACCCTTTCCAGTAACAAATCGGCAGTTGGCTTGGCTTCCCACGCTCTTCTTGGGAATCCTCTATATAGCGGGGGGCCTGGGTATGCTGTGCGGTCTTATCGCACTAAGTACACTGGGAGTTCGGAGCTATAGCTTTTCCCAATGGGTACCCCTGTTGCAGATATTTCTAAAACTCATTCCCATTACTTTTCTTTTTTTATCCATGAGTGACCGCCTCCTACGCTATTTCGGATTTAACGCTGTCATGTTTTTATTTGTCCTGCAACCCATGTTCTTTTCAAAAGAAACAGTAGTCATGGAATACCTCATCATGCTCTACACCTACGGGTGGCCCCTATGTATCATGCTCGGCATTTTTTTATTCTCGAAGCACCCACCCACATCGCCTCGATGGATCGTCCTCACTTGGTGAACCAAGGGCTGGTGAAGACATACATCCGCACACCCCAAGCCCCCCATAAAACGCCGATTATAAAAATGCTGGCCGATCTATTCATGTGCTTGATGTTCGGGGTGCTTGCGCTTCTGTATGTAGCAAGGCTGGGTAGTTTTTCGGGTTGGGACAGCATGGATCTTTTTGCGAAAATATATATGCTTGGCATCAGTACAGGCGTGTTATTCGGCATACGTTACTCATGGCGAAGTGCGCAAGCCAATGGCTTTAGCGCGGGAAAATCCTTGGTTATTTTCCTCTTGCAATGCTCGGTTGTCCTGTTTCCAATCGCTTGGGCATTGGGCTCCAAACGAGGCTTCACCGCTACCTGTGATAAATGCAGACAATACAAATTTGTTTGGGCGAGACAATGTCCCCAGTGCGCACATGCGAACCAGGGCACAATACTATTCTTTTGGGGATCGCTGCCGTGGAAAAAAGACAAGACTCAACAACAAACACCGCTTGGGCAAAGAAAAATAGCTGGACGCACGGTGTATCGAGTGGTGCTTCCTATGTATTTAATAATATTTACTGTTTTTATTTGCGATGGGGTATTTCAGAATGAAAAATTCACACTGCTATTGAACAAAGAGGGTGTTGTCGCCTCTGAAAGGACTTCCCTTGAAATCAGAGAATATTTAACCGCACAGGAAGATGTCGAGGCGTGGCTGAATCAAGCCGGTGAAAAACCGCTGTTATTACCAAGTCGCTTTCGCATCGAGGTGAGACACTTGGGAGTTCAAGTGATTGAAGTGCATTGCTACTCGTTACGATGGGAAGAGTCGGAGGGAGTAGCCGAACGCATCATAACGAGGATTATGGATGAATTCCCCGATGCCCCCATAACCACGAATATAAGTGCGTACAGGAGCCCCCAGGCACGTGCCGAAGTGAATCGATTCGAACTATCCACCTTCCTCGACGGAGAAATCCACTGGAAAGAACGGAAAAAATAAGCACCACAAGAGTTCATCTAAGTACATACGAAAAAGAAACTTACAAATCATCGTCCATTTTCGTACCCCATTGTTTCCAGCACAGCCAAGTCCCAAGTGCAACACACCTACACAGTATATAGGGGACATCGCTACGACCACCCTCCGTCCCAAAATATGCAACGCAAAAATAAAAGGCCTGTTGCGCGTTTGTAAGCTTCCCTGTCAAGTGGACAGTTCTAAAGTAGAGAGTTCTTGGCGTTTTTGGGTTTTGAGTTGTTGTTCAATTTGCAATCGGTAATGGGTTGGTGGGATGTTATTGGTGGCGGTGTGAGGCCTCTCTTCGTTGTAGTCCATCATCCACCACCAGGTGATTTCACGCACTTCGTCTAGGCTGTGAAACAGGTGGGCATTGAGTACCTCCTCTCGGTAGGTCTTGTTAAAGCGTTCGATGTAGGCGTTCTGGGTGGGTTGGCCGGGCTGGATAAAGGCCAGCTTCACTTTGTGCTCTTCGGCCCAATCACGCAGTGCGTGAGCGATGAATTCAGGGCCGTTGTCGAGGCGGATTTGGCGGGGCAGTCCGCGCCATTCTTTCAATTGGTTGAGCGTGCGCACGACACGTGAGGATGGCAAGGAGGTGTCCACTTCGATGGCCAAGCACTCGCGCATACCTTCGTCAATGACGTTGAAGGTACGGAATTTTCGTCCCGTGTAAAGCGTGTCCTGCATGAAGTCTATCGCCCATTGCGCGTTGGGTTGATTGCTAACCTCGAGGGGGATGCGCTCGCGATTGAGCACACGTTTCTTGCCACGACGTTTCTGATTCAGCCCCATTTTACAGTACACCCGATGCACCTTCTTGTGATTCCATACCGATCCTTTCCAACGCAAATACTTGAAGCACGTCCAAAATCCCCAACGGAAATGACGTTCAACTAGAGCGTTCAATGCGTCAATCACTTGCCCATCTCGCACACGCCAGTCGGTCACAGGACGATAAAATGTAGAACGACTCAGCTTCATCGCTTCACACGAGCGAGCAATGCTCAACTCATGCTCCCGATGCAGATACTGAACCATGTCCCTGCGCTCAACTGGCTTTACAACTTTTTTTCGATGACATCCCGGAGCGCGTAATTCTCATGCGCCAGCTCGGCATACATGCGCTTGTACTGCGACAATTCCGACTCCAGCTCCTTCATCTGCTTGAGCTGCGAAGGCTCCATGCCGCCATACTTCGAGCGCCACTTATAATACGTCGCCGAGCTAATGCCATGCTTGCGGCACACCTCATTGATCTTCACACCTGCATCCGCCTCTTTCAAGATAGAGACAATCTGACTTTCAGTAAATCGTGACTTCTTCATAGTTCCTCCTGACATCATTGTGCCAGAATTCTCTACTTATATCCTGTTCCATTCTAGGGGAAGCTTACACGTTGCATGTTGCAAAAATCCAGCATGGGTCGCACGAAAAATATTTGATAACACTATACTATAATAGAACTTAACAACAAACACGAATCCAAGCCCGACAATGAAATCCAGCAGATTCTGCAACAAAACGGATCGAGTTATAGGGACTATCGTGTAAAAAACGGTACTAAAAAAACACCTGTGTCCATTCGGGAATCAAAAAAAATCCAACAATAAATCAGTTCTCCACAAAACCTGCAACACACCTGATCAGTCTATAGGGGAACATCACAAAACGAGAGGGGCAATCATGAAAACCAACGTAAAACCTAAGACCATCACACCACACCCCCACCTAAGTAGCTCTGCAACACCCTTGTCGCCGCCCAAGAGATCGCCCCCTTTCAAAAAAAGGTCGTGTTGCGCGTTGCAGGTGGAAGAAAGAGGCACCCGAACTTTGCGTTCATACGAACTATTTGCTACATTACAATCCAGCAACTAACCCCATAACCCAAAAGGAATAGACCCATGACAAAGTGGCTTGAAATGATGATGACAATCGTGATGCTACTGGGATTATCCGCGTGTTCAGGAAATGATTCCGCGCCCATCGATGAAGCCCCGGCAACTCAGGAGCTAACGCAAGTCGAAAAGGCGACCGAAGAAGGTAACGAAAGCCCTCAAGCCGAGACAGCCGTCACTGCCAACCCACTCGAAGCCGGCATCGCCGTCGTCAACATCACCCCCGACGTGCTCAGCCATCACACCCCCCTCGGCGGCTACGGCGAACGCGAAAATGCCCCCGCCGAAGGCATCCACGACTACACCCTCTCCAAAGCCCTCATCCTCAAACAAGGCGACAAAAAATTCGCCCTCGTCACCCTCGATCTCCTCGGCGTACCGCGCTCTCTGCGCGACGAAATCCTCCTGCGCATCCAAGACACCGGCATCGTCTCCGAGAATTTACTCCTCGCCCCCAGTCACAGCCACGCCTCCGTCGAAATGCTTGCCATGAACCGGAACAACGTTTTCCAAAATAAAAATATCGGCATCTTCGACGAATTCCTCCTGCTCTACACCGCCGACAAAATCGCTGAATCCATCATCGCCGCCAACCAGTCCTTCGAGCCCGTCAGTGCCGGTACCGCCTCCACCATCATCGAAGGCATGAACGCCAACCGACGTGGCAACGTGCGCACCGACAACGAAATGGTCATCCTCCGCCTCGACGATGCCCAGGGCAATCCCAAAGTCATCTTCATCAACTACGCCGCCCACCCCACCTTCATGAACGAACACACCATGCACGTCTCCGCCGGATGGCCCGGCTACCTTCAACGCGAAGTCGAAGGCTTCATGGGACCCGACACTATCTGCATGTACGCCAACGGTGCCGAAGGCGATCTGCGCCCCAGCGGTGTGAGCGGGCCCAGCGAATTCGCCAAGGCCGAAGCCTACGGACGCATCCTCGCCGTGCGCGCGGTCGATGTCGCCCAAGGCATCAAGACTTCCCCGGAAGCCGAGCTTAACTTCGCCTTTCACACCCTGAAACTGCCCCCGCGCACGGCACCCAAAGCGCTACTTGATTCCGCAGGCCCTGAATACGGTCTCACCGCAGACAACATCCAGGCCCTCATTGAAGCCCTCGCGCCCGAGACCTCCTACTTGACCACCCTGCAAATTGGCGACCTGACCGCCGTCTCCATCCCCGGCGAAATGACCACCATCCTCGGACTCGAAATTAAAAACACCCTGCGCGAATCCGGCGCCAAACACCCCATCATCGTCGGACTTGGCAACGAATGGATCAGCTACATCCTCAACACCGAAGAATATTATCAAGGCGGCTACGAACCCGGCGTCTCCTTCTACGGCGATCAACTCGGCCCCATGATCACCCAACAAGCCATCGCGGCAGGCAAGGAGTTATTGGCAAAAGAATAGAATCATGCCCTACATAAGAATGATCGCACCTGTCATAAAATACCCAATAACAAAAACAGAAATGAAAATAATCACAATATTTCGACTGATAATATCGAGAGTAAGCAGCACCTCTGCATACAGCATTTTCCCGACGCTACCGAAGGCGGCATCCAAGGTGCCGCTCTCCTCGCCCATCGCAATACTGGAGTGATGCTCCTGAGGAAAATACTGAGCACCGCGCATGGCCTCTGTAAGCGTCTTGCCATTTTTGATGTGTTGAGCCATACGCTTAGCCTCGTCTTCAATGAGGCCGCTCCCAGTGACGCGCGAGGCAATGACCAGCGCAGCGGGAAGCTTCATGCCTGTTTTGCACAGCAGTGACATCGCCGTAGAAAAGCGCGACATCAGCATCTTACGCACCGGAATTGAAAAGGGCCAGAACCAAATAAAGATCGTCTCCATGGAAACGATCTTGAAAAGAAGGCGCAGGAAAATTAAATACGGTAACAAAGACAAGGCAGAGAAAATGAAGGCTTTTAGAAACAACCAACATAGTTTCGTGAAGGGAATGTCTCCCCCGGCCACATAGGCATGACCAATTTGTTCAAAAAATGGAATGACCCAAAAGGCAATGAGCAGAACCACAATCGGATACATCGATTTGCGTTTAATGCGCTGCTTCGCTTCGTAGATGTCTGTGTAATACTGATCCAAATGCTTGAACATTTCGCCCAGCGTGCCACTGCGTTCGCCCGCGCTCACCATCGCCACAAAAAAGGGCGTGAGTAGTTTGCGCTGCTTATAGCTGGCCTCGGCAAAGGTATCGCCGTGTTCGATATCATGACGCAGATCGCGCGCCAGATATTTCAGCGCTTTCTTCTCTTTGTGATCCTCCAGAATCTTCAAGGATTGGAGGAGCGACAGATCACTCTCGATCATCGTGCTCAGACTACTGCACAGCACCATCATGTGTTTACACGACAAGTGTGACGTGAATAGTCCCACGACTACGCCTTAGTCTTGTCGACTTCCGAGTCCTGATGAATCCGCGATCCCGTCGTCTCGCGCTGGCCTTGATACTTGCCGCGATAGGGATTCTCCACCACGTCGTCCGCCTTCGCCATCACCAACTGACAAATGCGTCGCCCGGCTTCAATCCGCATCGGCGCGTGGTTCGCGTTAAACAGTTCCAAGGTGATCGCGCCTTCAAAGCCCGGATCCACCCAACCTGCATTCTGGATGAACAAGCCCAAACGTCCGACCGAACTACGGCCTTCCACAAACGCCGTCAAGTCATCGGGGATGCGTATATATTCCATTGTGGTGGCGAGCACAAAACCGTGCGCAGGCACAATGAAATCCTCGGCGGTGACTTCCTCATACTCCGGCGTCTCCGACATCGAGTGAATCCCCGAAGTCGTTCGCGGCACCAGAAAGGTGTTGCCCAAGCGTAAATCCACCGAAGCCGGTTCAATCTGATCCATCTCCATCGGGTCAATGCCCAATTCGCCCGAGGCCAACAATTTTTTAATGCTTCTATCCGAAAGAATCACGAGGAAAAGTCCTTATTTATTGAAAGTATACATCCGCAACACCAGAGCCTATTCTATGCCACACGGGCAGGAAAAGGCAACCAGCACGCACTTGTAATATTCAGTCGTGGATGCTATATTCATACTTTATATAGTTATGGGGACCTCTAGAAATCCCATTTTCAGCCGGGTTTAAGATTTCGTCGTGAGTTTGTGTGGGAAATTTAGGTGATGGTGGAAAACTACTGGGGATGGAGAGTATTTTTTAGGGCACGAAGTGTCTGTGTTGACTTTCGCACCTTCGTCTCGCGTTGTTTTTCAGGTGGCTCGGATGAGGGTGCCGAGTCGTCCCATGTTGTAGCTGAGATTGCGTAGTGTGATGTTTATTTTAGCTCGCTCAAGGCCGATGCTGCGCAATAATAAATTCCCCGCGCGGACGAGTTGCGCACCGAAAATGTGTTCGACGCGGGAGCGGGTTCGGGAGCGTGTGGTGTTGCCTTTAATTTCACGCGGGGTCAACGCTTTGCCGCGTTTGCCTTTGCGTTGAATCTTGGGACGAAAGTTTTTGTCCTCGAGTTTTTCGACGCTGGCTTTGGATTGGTAGGCGGAATCGGCCCACACATCGCGGCTAGAATTGTATTCGTCGAGCAGCTGCTCGAAGACTTGGGAGTCGTGCACGGCGGCATTGGTGACGGCGCAGTCGCGGATGAATTTATGTTTCGCGTCGACCTGAATATGATTTTTGTATCCGTAGTACGTTTTAGAATTTTTCTTCGTCCAGCGTGCATCCACGTCCTTTTGACGGGCCTTTTGCGCGCTCCAGCCTTCAGGTTCCTCGTCGCTTTTGATCTGTTTATTTTCCTCACGCGAGTTGCGCTGCTTCGGCGTTTGCACGAGCGACGCATCGACAATCTGCCCCTTCTGCGCGGCGAAACCGTTCACGCGCAAGTAGGTATCAAACTGCTCAAACAAGGGCTGCACCAACTGCGCCTTGCCCAACTGCTCGCGAAACAACCACACCGTTTTCGCATCCGGCACCCGCGCACCCAGCGACAAATTCAAGAAGCGCATGAACGACAAGCGATCACAAATCTGATACTCCACCGCGTCATCACTCAAGTTATACATCGATTGTAAGATCAAGATTTTGAACATCAAGATCACATCAAAAGGCTTGCGCCCCGCCTTCGATTTGCGCTCCTTGATGCGCACCTGATCCAGCGTCTCCCGAAAAATATCCCACGGCACCACGCGATTCAAGACCTCCAGCGGATCCCCCTGCTTACTCAAATTCTCAAGCCGATTTTCCACATCAAAAAAACCATCCAACATCGCGCCATCCCCCTAAAAAAATATCGCCAATTCAGTACGCGATCATCTTAGCAGATTCACACAGATCGGTCGAGGGAAAAGATGTATTTTTAGAGGTGCCCCAAAGAGATTTTAAGGTGTCATCGGTTGTATGCCCAACACAGTAAATCAAGTCTTTTTCTTTCCAATCTTCACAATTCCGACATTCTTCTGTAATCATAGGGCTTGATGAAGATATATTTGATTTAGGGTACGAACTATTTAAAGCTAAATCGGATTTAGCGGATTGAATTTTCTTTACTTCAATAGCATCTCCACCCTTTATCATAATATCTGGTGGATGGTTTTGAACTCCTAACCAAGAAAACTTTGTATTAAATATCTCTAGCTTATTTTTCATTTCCTCCACATCAAGCGTATTAGCAAATGAGTCCTTTATATAAAGCTCTAACGCCTCTCCTACATTATTTGCTCTGTTTTTTCCTGAAGCGTGTTGTGTAATTTTAAAGCTAGAGTTTTCTACAATGTTTACTATAGCCTCTAAAATATTTGTCATAATCCAACAGCCTCAAATTGATCTGGCGCGCATTTCTTTAAGGATTTCTGGTTTAATTGTTTCATGATGCTCGCGGCCAAAAAACTCGCTAAATTTACAGGGACTGCATTCCCAATCATTTTATAGCCATTAGCGATCTGCTTATAATAAAAAACAAAATCATCGGGGAAAGTCTGAATTCTTGCACATTCCCTGACACTCAACCTTCGATATAGGTGTTCTTTCCCTGGCAGGAATATTCTATCGTTCTGAGAAACCATTTTCATTTTTGGAGCTTGAGGGTGAATAGGCGCATGACGTCCACCTGCTTGAATTGTAAAGGATTGTTCGTCCCAGCTTCGGACTCTGTTTCTTGACATGTAGATTGTTGAAAAATTTCCATTCATATATTCATGGTTAGAAACTATACATTTCTTACCATTAGTATGATTAAATTCTGTTGCAGGCATAACATTGTCTTTCAAATCGCCTATTGCACTCATTAAGTCTATCTTCGGAAACGTTTCTTCGGGAAATATAAATTTTTTCTTTAAGTCTTTTCTTATACCGATAAAAAAGACCCTTTTTCTATCTTGTGGAACATTGTAATTGCATGCATTTAGCAACTGAAATGATAGCTCATAGCCCGTTCCCGCATTTTTAAACATCTCTTTACACTAGTGTCCGGTTAAAAACCCAACAGATTCAGTTGCTTTGTAGAGTTGTCGTTTTTTGGGTCGTCGTCGTTTTTAGAAAAGGCTTGTGTAATAAGGGTTTTCTCGAAAAGTGAGACGCTCAAAATCTGTAGGATTGTGTAGAGGCTTTGAGGGATTTGGAGCTTCTTTTTGATGATGGCGATGAGTACGTAGACGCACACGGCGCACCAGATTTGGGTCTTGGTGGCGTTTTCGGAGGTGCCGAAAAAGGTTTTGATGCGCAGGTGTTGCTTGATCCATTTGAAGAAGAGTTCGACTTGCCAGCGAGCTTTGTAGAGCTTGGCGATGCTGAGTGCGGAGAGGGAAAAGTTGTTGGTGATGAAGACGTATCGCTTGTTAGTTTCGAGGTCGCGGTAGACGATTCGGCGCATGGCTTCGGGGTAATCGTTTCGCGAATTGATGCCTGTCAAGATAATGGTTTGGTCGCACAGTACTCCCGTGCTTTTGTCGACGGGATGCGAGTAGCGTCGCTGAAATTTGAAGTTGGATTTGGCGCGTGTGATGAAGAAAGCTAGCGCTTGGTGCAAGGAGTAAAGTCGTTTGAAATCGACGTAGCCCCGATCCATCACATAGATGGATCCGGGGTCAGGAAGGAGGATATCGAGCACATTCACGTCGTGGAGTTTTCCGTCAGAAAGATGAATGAATTCAGGGATATTACCACGAAGATTGAGCAAGGTATGTAGTTTGATTGCCCCCTTCGCTTGGCGGAATTTTGCCCACGGAAATGTGGCGAGACACAAATCGATGGTACTCGAATCGAGCGCGTAAACCGTGTTGTCCAGTTCAACTCCAAAGTCCTCATTGACATACAAAGTCTTCGCCTCTGCGATGAGTACTTGCGCCAAGTCAGCATAGATTCGCCAGTCCCGTTTTTCATTGGCCTCGGCCAAAGTGCTACGCGAAACGGATCCGCGAATGCCGACGTGATAGAGTTTTGGGCTGAGTACTTCGAGGCAAATAATGCTGTCGCGAAGGCTACTGCGATACGTCAGTTGCGCAAACGCCATGCACAACCACTGGTCATAACACGAGAATGTTCGCGCACGATAATTACCTTGATATTGAGCCACACATCGGTTAAATTGATGGCGTGGCAAAAAGTCCATCAACTGAGAAAAAATAAAACGACCGTCATACATAAAAAAATCCTTTCTAAATTTAGAAAGGATCATGACGGAAAATGAACTTCAAGTCGAAAACGCTTGTTTTGGATCGTAATGCGCTGTCGTTATTGAACTTATACTGATTTAAAAAAAGCTTAACCGGACACTAGTGATCTCTTTAATATTTTTTAAGGCTTCGGAGTGCCTAGGAAGAAGCATTCCGCTAACATTTTCAGCCAAAAAGAATTTGGGCTGTTTTGCTTCCAATATCCTTATGAAATCAAAAAATAATTGTCCTCTTTTATCCTTGATTCCCCTTAAAGCCCCTGCTTCACTCCAACTCTGACAGGGGGGACCGCCAATTATCCCGTCACACTCTGGAACTTCTTCCTCTTTTATATGAACAAGACTTCTTCTATCAAGAATAGTTTGAGGATGATTCTTTTCGTAAGTTTCCCAAATGTCTTTGTCATATTCATTTGCCCACACAACATTAAAACCGGCATTTTGAAATCCAAGATCAAGCCCACCTGCACCTGCAAAGAATGAAACTACTTTCATAATTTTCCTTTAGTAAATCTATGTTATAAGATTGATATTTTTTAGGAGTTTTTAATCACCCAAACGGTCAATAGATTACAGAATTAGTTATAGGTGATTCAATCTTCGAATTCTTAGAAAAGCTATAACCCCCACGGTCTTGCGACCGTGGGGACATATTAATCCTAATTAAACCTACTCTTCCGCAGCGACGGTGTTACTGGCACCGCCCTCACCAGATTTATTGACAGAGATGACGCGGAATCCCCAGCCTTTACCGCGTTCTTGATTGTTGAGCGCGACTTCAAAATAAGGGAAAGCCCTCTATAGCTTCATCTTAATTTCATTCCATAACGATATCACGTCAAACCAACGTTTACAAACCAAAAGAAAACAAAAAATATTCGTGCTAATTAGTGTCCATTCGGGCATCAAAAAAGCCCTCACCTCCGCCCATCGGCGAAATCGGCGGACAAACAAAACCCCTATAAACATTATCTAAAACCCACCCGCACCCCTTTGTTTCCCCACCCTTATATCTTCCCTCCGTCGCTCGATCCCACTATACCCACCGGCAGGTGTGCAACACACTTGACAGGTATATAGGGGCATATACTAACTAGGGGCTACCACCATGACCAGCGCATTCGACAAATCCACATCGGACACCGCCACCACACTCGGCACGCCCTGCTCCAAACGCTGGGACGCGGAATGGATCGACGCCGTCAACAAGACCGAAGCCGAAGTCGGTCACCGTTGCTGTGGCGCGCATGCGCCCGACGGACACCCCTGCCAACTCCAATCCGACAACCCCAACGGACGTTGCCGATTCCACGGCGGGGCGGTCGGCATCGGTGCGCCCCACAACAACACCAACGCCCGCATCCACGGGCTTTATTCGCGTCGACTGCAAAGCTGCGGCGACCACTGTCCGCAATGGAAATCGTGTCCCTTTGCGGGTGCCGACATCCTCAAGCTCAAGGCCGCCCAACGCCCCCTCTGCGCCTACGAACAGGCCGAATTCGAAGTGCTCACGCAACTCGAAGAAGACAGCGCGCCCCAGATCCGTGAACGCTACGAAGGCATCAGTTACGGCGATCCGCACCCCATGATCCCTGAGATCACCAGTCTGCGCCAGAACCTCAAGACCTTACAGATCATGATCACCCGCGCCACCGCGGCCTCAAAAGAAGGCCTCACCCAGGACACCGATGTCCAAGCCGAACACTATAGCATGACCACGAGCAAACCCAGTGCCGCCCTCCAAGCCCTGCAAATCATCACCCGCGAACACCGCAGTACGCTGACGCTCTACGAACGCCTCATTCAGAAATACGGCCATCCCGCAGCAATCAAGATGGTGCCGCATCCGCATCCCGAAATGCTCGAAGAAGGCTACATCCACCCCTCCATTCTAGAGATGGAAGAGTCGGATCGAGCTAGGAGAGAGAAGCAGCAAAATCCGGATTCAGGCTACGATGCAGCCCTGGCGAAATATGGTATAAAGCTATAATTATAGATTGCATGCGCTTGGGTTTATGGGATGGTGCGTGGGTAGCGTATGGTGCTTAGCGCGGAGTCATGGGGGCGAAAGATTCCCCGTCAAGCGTGGAATGACATCAGAAAGAAGGCTCTAGTGTAGAATCAGTAGTGAAACGACGAGTAGTACAGCAGTCAAAAGGCTTGACCCCTCAGTGACGGAGCAATTATCATAGGGGTACTACAGTGTACAGTGCTTCGGGGGAACGATTGAATGCAATTGGAATTAATGGCGGTGGACGAGAGCGCGTTGCGTGCGCGCTTAGTGGCGGATACGGGCCTGGCCCTCGATCTAGTGATCACGGACAATCGTTCGAGTATGATTTCCTTCAAACCGGGTACGGCGAAGGGTGCGACGTTGCGTTTGCACCGTATGTTTTTGTCCGCGCCCCCCGAAGTGATTGATGCGCTCGGGCGTTGGTTGCACCGACGCCGATGCAAGCGATCGGGCGAGATCATTGATGACTTCATTAAGACGCATCGGCACCATATCGAAAAACCGCGTTGGGTGCCCAAGCAAAGCACTGCATCAAGAGCGGGGGAAGTGCACGACATCCAAGCCCTCTACGACGAAGTCAATCGCGAGGAATTCAACAATGAAATCGATGCGCCGATTGTTTGGGGAAAACTCCCGACGAAACGTCGTCGCCGATCCATTCGACTGGGCAGTTTCTCGGAAGAAGATCACCTCATCCGTATTCACCCCTATCTCGACCAAAAGCGCGTGCCTGAGTTTTTCGTCAAATACATCGTCTTTCACGAAATGCTTCACGCGCACCTCGGCGTGGAAGTTCGACCATCAGGACGACGCGACGTGCATTCCAAAGAGTTCAAGCGCATGGAGCGTGCTTATGGTGATTACGATCGCGCGGTGGCTTGGCAAGACAGCCCCAAGAATCTGGGTCTACTCCTGCGCACACCGCCCAAGCGACGATTCTTCGGCTTAGCGTGACGGCAAGTCAATGAGCATCAATGCCGGCTGAGACGCTGTCCCACCTCCCACCAATAATCGATCCGGCGTAGACATGACCGTTCCCAAGGTGCGCACACCATCCTCTAAAAAAGTCTGTTGCTGCTTGGTCAAGCGTCCATGAACCGACACTTTCCAGACTTGCAACACGCCCTTTGAATCCGCCGCCAAGACCAAGGCGTCTTCTCCATTCGGGTGCCACAAGGCCTCCACGGCTCCCGCATACACCGTCGAAACTTCCCCGGTCTTCACATCCACGAGCACCGCCTCTGTCGCTCCAGCCGTGTCACTATGTACCGCCAAGACTTCGGCGCGCTCAGGATGGTATGCAAATGAATTCGCGCTTTCAAGGGAGCGTACGAGCGACTCAGTTTTTTTCTTCACGTCCGTCATGGAGACCGTATACAAATGAAGTTGCCCATCGTCCCCCCGCCGAGCATAGGCCAGCCCGCCCGCGCCCAGCGCCAATGCTTCGATGGGCGCTCCCGTCACCACCAGCGAATTCCCGACAGGCTTATCCGACGACAGGATATAAATCCCCCATGCGCCTTCAGCCTCTATTAAGGCCCCCGCACACACAATCTCCCGCGTATAGCGCGCCCGCTCAAAGTCACCGATGCGACTGAATTTTCGGTGGGGCACCTTCCCCCACAAAGCCGCATAGGCCGTGCGCGTCAGCCTAGCATTCTCCTCACGTACAGAATACACATACACTTGCCGATCATTTTCATCCAGCCCCGTCAGTTGGAAGACAACCTGGCCGAAGTCGGCGTTATAGGAAGCCACTACCATTTCATGCAGAGGACTTGGCGGCACAAGAATGCGCGTTTCACGACGCGCGTGATTCACCTCAATCAACCCTAGACGCCCCGTGCCGCCCGTCTCATCCTGCTCCTCAATTTGCACAAGACACACATCATCTCCTACCGAGACCATCGGAGTCGGCAACCAAGTCTTATCACTCAAGTGCATGACCAACACCCCGGGCAACTCATCGTAAAACGAGGCTACGGGTTCAATATCCTTCCACTCTATCTCCGTCGCCCCCAGCGAGCGCGCCAATTCCCCGGCATGTTCAGGCGCACGATACACCGCTTCCCGTCCCCCGAAGAAAATCCCCATCAACACCACCAGAGTCCCCAGTATGAACGTGCGCACATTCAATGACCAATTCAGCCATACCGCCTGCACACGCCACCACCATCGCTCCTCCTCCATGGTGAAATGGGTATCGGAAAACGATGAATGTGAGCCACTCGGCAAACTCGCCCGAAGTTCCCGCAAGGAAGACTGGAAGCCCGCACCGTCACTGCTCAAGGCCTCGCCCGCCCGCACCCGTCGACTCAAGGCCACCCACTCTGCGGCAGACTGAGGACGATTCTTCGTTTTCTTCTCGATGAGAAAAGCCACCAAGCGTTCCACATCCTCAGGGATATCCGGCATAAAATCCGACAGACGTTTGGGAGGATCCATGACTATTTTACGAATCAACTCTCCCGTATCCTGCGATTCATAGGGCAAACGACCGCTAATCATCTGAAACAACATGACACCCAATGAATACAAATCGCTCGATGCACTCCCGGTCTCTTTACGGCATCGTTCGGGCGACATATACTGCGGCGTGCCCAACCGCGATCCTTCAATCGTGAGTTGGGTTTCAGCGGTCAAGACTTTGGCAATCCCAAAATCCGTCACATAGGCATGTTCGTCCGGCGAGAGCATAATATTGCCCGGCTTAATGTCTCGATGAATAATCCCGACCTCGTGCGCACTGCCCAAGCCCTCGGCAATTTGTTCGGCGATCATCAGAGCACGTTCCCAGGGAATACGCCGTTCGCGTTTCATCGTCACGCTCAACGTTCCGCCTTCGATAAATTCCATCGCGATATACGGGATCTGCCCCACCGCGCCGACCGAATAAATATGCACGATATTGGGGTGATTCAAGGTCGCATACGCTTCCGCTTCTCGTTGAAAACGAGCCACCAACGACTTGTGCGCACGCAAATCATCCTTGAGGACTTTCAATGCCACGACACGCCCCAAAGAGGTATCCATCGCGCGATACACCACGCCCATACCGCCTTGCCCCACGGTCTCTATGATATCGTAATCACCAAACACGTCAGCCGATTCCTACTGTCATAATTCAAGATCCAATGCATCCCACTCCAACACCACTACCGACGGAAATTCGGTGCCTCCACTCACCACGGCCAAGTGCTCACCATCGGGCGATATCGCATACGCCGAAGTGACTCCCCCTTCACGGCGCGTCACCACAACCCGCTGCTCCGTATCCTTCACATTCACCGCGACAAGCTGCGGTTTTATGGCACCGTCTATGTACAACGATTGCTGCATCAATAAATAATCTTCGGTCGGATGCCATGCATGACGACTCACCGTGCCCTCCCCCAGGCGATCCACGATCGTGCCCGTGCGCACCTGCACGATCACCACCTGCGGCGCTCCTCCTTGAGCATCGTCATACTGCACCGCCAGCATTTCACCATCGGGCGATAGCGCATAATCCTCTCCCACAACCCCGGAGAGAATACGTATCCCATTGATCTCGCTGTCTTCGGTGGCAATTTTCCAAAGTTCGGCTCCGGTACCTTCGCGTTTACGCCAATACAATAACTCCGCCCCATTGGGGGTATACTGCACCGTGCCCGGAATGATGTGATTGCCCTGCGAAGTACGGGGAATGCCTGCATCACGATACGCATGTTCAGTGGTCTCCAACGATTGCTCGCTCAAATAGCTATACTCTTTTTCCGCATCGTAGAGCACATACATAACCGAGGTTCCCTCCGGGTGTAGCAGGGCACTGCCGTATTCTGCGGCCAATACATCGTCTTTTTCACGCCAGACCCACTGCTCGCGCGGGATCCGCAACAAGACACGCGGATCGGGGTACGCCCGATTCCATGTCCGGGACAGTACCACCACTTCATTCTGCGCAGGATCACTAGCGCACACCAAAAACTCCGTCGAGCGGGTAGCACTTTCCGGCACCGACGAAAAATCAACCCGCTTCATACTGCTCAAATACACCCCATCCACATCGGGCGTGAGCAAGGGACTCAGCGGCGGCAACACGGCGTAGCCCCGCCCTTCACTCAGGTCAACCGCCAATCCGCCCACTGTACCCTGCGCCATGCTCCCCGACTGCCCCCGCAATCCCATCCACAATGTTTCTGCATCGCCCAGCCATTGAAGATCACTCACCGTATACTGTGGACGATTCAGTTCAATGATCGACACTCCCGCATCCGCCTTATGGATATTAAGAGCATCCACCCCCGGCACAATTTGCGTGGCATCAATCTCCACCCCTGGCACCGTGTTCAAGCCTATCCAATACGCGATGATTCCCGCCAACATCACCGCCGTCGCACGCAGGAGATAGGAAGAGACAAGATGCACACGTGCACGGCTCTCTTGTCGTTCTTCCACGGTCTTAGGGGGTTTGAACTTCGTCGTTTTTTGCTGCACGGTAGAAAACGCGGACACTTCCATCTCTGTCTGAATGAACGAAGTGATCGTATGACTCGTCGAATTCAGCTCACCCTTTTGCCGTAACAAACGCGCCGCCATCCCATGCACCACTTTGGCATTTGCAGGACGATGCCGGGATGTTTTTCCCATCAGATATGCCACAAACCGCGCGACATCGTCCGGCACTTCGGCATTCAAGGTGTTTAAGCGCGGCGGCTCATCGTTGCAAATGCTATTGATCAACGCCAACGGCGATTCACCCGTAAACGGCATCTCTCCCGCGATCATCTGATACATCGTCACGCCCACCGAATATAAATCACTCGTCGGCCCCACCTCGCCGTTACGCGCTTGCTCTGGCGACATATACTGAGGCGTTCCCAGAAAACTATGCCCCCCCTGCCCCCCGCCTTCGGCATGAAGCGTCGCAATCCCGAAGTCCATCAACCGAACGCCCCCGTGCTGATCCAACATGATATTCGAGGGCTTAATGTCCCGATGCACGATACCGCTGTTATGAGCACTCTCCAAAGCCTGCGCCAGTTTTAAGCAAATATGGAGCGCGACATCCCACTTAATCGTCCCCTTGCGTTGCAGAAAACGATCCAGCGGCTCGCCCTCCACATACTCCATCACAATAAAAGGAATGCCCCCCTCGGTTCCCGCCGAATACACCCGCACAATTCCCGGATGATTTAACGGAGCCGCCGCCTGCGCTTCCTTATGAAATTGTTCCACCAACGATTGGGTGCGCGACAAACTCCCCAGCAAGACTTTCAACGCCACCCGACGATTCAGTTTCACGTCCCGCGCCAGATACACCGTCCCCATCGCGCCACGCCCGATCAGTGCCACAACTTCGTAGCCCCCCAGCGTAGCCCCAATTAACGATCCAGGCCCTTTCGATGATGACTCCATAGCATGCACCCCAATAGGCATAAGCACTGCATAAAATACCACTAAAAATAGCACGTTGGACAGCAAGGATCAAAACAGGCTATAAATTATTTAAATTGCTCTATTCATCCAACAAAGGTTCTATGTCCCGTGCGGCGTTGAACACTCGTGCAATGATAACTCCCCCACCTTCCTCGTTTGGATAATAGAGAATGACATAGTTTCCTGTGGGGAAACTGCGAAGGCCGGGTATAAGTAAGTCTTTACTTCGACTTCGTCCTATTTTCGGTGATTCAAAAATAGTGCAGAATATGCTTTCCAGTTTTTCTAAAAAGCCGTCCGCAGCATCAAGGTTGTCATGAGCAATGTAATTCCATAGTTCAAAGAGGTCTTGATCGGCAAGCCGTGTCCGTGGGACGATCATTGAGAAGAAAGGTGTTGTTTTCGCCGTGCTCTATACTCGGCCTTCGTATCCTCAATGCTTTTAGGGGTGATGAGATCACCGTCCTCTATTTCATCCATCGCGGCACGGGCATCGGCACGCAAAGCACTAAGTTTTGTCTCATGCTCATCAAGAAGATGCAAAGATAGTTTGATAATCTGCTCTGGACTCTCCCCAACGCCAGAGGCCAGTAGTCGGTCAATGACCTTCTCCTCAGAATCACTCAGTACGACTTTTTTCATGCCTGATTTTCCTTATTTCCCTGTATTAAAGGTACCATGTATCCCCTCATTGCGTCAACGAGGGGGCCAATCCTTTCCACCCCCTCCTGCAATACTCTGCACCATCACGACAAAACCCTATTGTTTAGGGCAACTATTAGATAGTGTCAAGAAGTTTCTGTAAAAGTATCTTGGTGATTTTTTAGTTTAGTTTATGCGGCTTCTGCTTGCTCCGTTTTAGGTTCGTGATCTTCGAGGTGGTTCATGACGAGGTAGCGCATTTTCTCACAGGCCCAGGTCTCGTGACGTTCGATGAGTTGAGCACCGATTAAGCGGTCGGCGGATTCGGGGTTGGGGAAGATGCCAACGACGTTGGTGCGTCTCTTCACTTCGCGCATGACGCGTTCAATCATGTTGGTGGTGTAGACTTTGCGGCGGTGTTGCTGGGGCAAATGATGCACCGCGAGGGTCTCTTCGAATTGCGCACGGATTTGTCGAGCCACGCGAGGATAGGATGTCTCCCAGCGTTCACACAGGCGTTCGGCTTCACAGAGACACACTTTGAGGTCGTCGAATTTACGGGTGGCACTGAGTTCTTTGGCGAGGGAATCTTTGTGCTTATGGCCGACTTTCCCCAGCGCGTTACGCATAAAGTGCGTCCAGCATCGTTGCCAACTCGCGCCGTTGAACTGAGTGCGCACCGCCGCTTGAATGCCTAGGTGGCCGTCGGAAATAATCCAATTAACACCGTTCACACCGCGCTGTTTGAGTTCTCTAAACACTTCGGTCCACGTATCCTCAGATTCCACATCGGCCGTACGCCAGTGCAGGATTTCACGCCGCCCCTCGCCGTTGATGCCTGCAATAACCAGCATCGCTTGGCTCACCACACGCCCATTCTTGCGGGCTTTAATGTAGGTCGCATCGACCATCAAGTACGGCCATACCTGCTCATCTAATCGGCGACGACGGAACTCGGTTAGCTTCTCGTCGATTTCTTGAGCCACACACGATACCGTGCTCGCCGACAAGTCAAAGCCGCCCATCTTCTGCAACACATTCTTCACCTTACGCGTCGACACGCCCATAAAATACATCTCCGCACACGCCACTAAAAGTGCCCGTTCACTGCGTTGCCATTTCGCAAAGAACATTGGTGAATACGGCTCCATGCCCCGCGACTGAGGCACCTGTAAATCCAGTTCACCCACCCGCGTTTTGAGCTTACGAGGCTTATGTCCATTGCGATGACCCACGCGATCTGGGCCCCGCTCATGACGTGACGCACCCACATGACGTGCCAATTCATCCTCCATCACTCGCTGGCACATCACCTCCAGCATCGTTTTGAACACATCGCCATTCATATTCGCTTGAATCTCATCCAAATAATCGTCATCATAGTTCTTGGTCATCGTGTGACTCCTTTATCTTAGTTTAGTCACCAAGATTGGAGCACACGTTGGCCACCATTGACCAGCTTGTACCACTTTTACAGATTTTAGTTTACGCTATCAAAAAAAATAACCACTAGAAATTTATTGTCTCAATAAACGTGCTGGGGTATAGTGTAGTCTTCTAGTCGCATTAAGCATGGGGAGGATCAACGGTGCAGGTAACAGTTTCACCTGAAATCGGTAATTTGATGGATGCTGCGGCAGACATCAGTAGACGCTACGGTAAATACTATGTAGGAGTGGAGCATTTATTCGAGGCCATCGTTGAAAGCAACCGCCTACTCCCCACAACGATCGCTGAACACTACTTGTCCATCCTCCAACAGACCGCTAAAGTCACACAAACCCAAGCATGGAAAGGGGTTCCGCCTACGGTGGACGGCGAGGTCTATTACACCCCACGCTTTGCGACACTAATGAACGATGCTTCGCGCATTGCGGATCGCCTGGGCAATTTCGAAGCCGTAGTGGGGCACATGCTACTGGCCATTTTAGCCGACCCCCATGCCCTCCCCGCTCGGTGCCTCGATCAACTCAGCGATAATCGTGCCACCATCATCCAGGACTTGCGCAATGAGCTGGTCCGGACCAAGGTAGCAACCCCCGCGCCCGCCCAAGCATCTGACGCGGCTCCCCAAGCCCAGCCCTCCTCGTTTGTGTCCACGAAGTTAGCCAGCGAGGAATCGCCCGAAACGGAAAAGAAACCTACCGTAGAAGAATTCACCCGCGACCTCACCCAGCTCGCACTGGACGGGAAAATTCAAAAAGCCGTCGGCCGACGAAAAGAAGTCATGGAACTAGTCGAAATCAACGCGCGAAAAAGTAAAAATAATGTCATACTCGTGGGCGAAGCCGGCACCGGGAAAACCAAGATCGTGGAAGACTTCGCCTATCGTCTGGCGAAGGGACGCTTTGAAGGCGTGATTGAGCAAACGCGCATCCTTGAATTAAACGTCTCCGCCTTGATGGCCGGTACGCAATACCGGGGCGGTTTTGAAGAAAAAATTATGACCTTGCTCCATGAATTGGAAAATCGCCCGGACACAATCTTGTTTATTGATGAGATCCATTTAATCATGGGTGCGGGAGCCACAGACGGCGACTCCGTCGACTTAGCCAATCTCCTAAAGCCCGCACTCGGGCGCGGCGACATTCGCTGCATCGGTGCCACGACCTTGAAAGAATACCGTAAATTCATCGGGAAAGATCCCGCCCTGGAACGTCGCTTCCAGATGCTGCGCGTGGAACCCTTGTCTCCGAAATCGACCTTGAAGGTACTCCAATCACTTCAACCGATTTTAGAAGAACACCACAACGTGCAAATTTCCCCCGAAGCCTTGGAAGCCGTCATCCAACTCACCGAACGCTACATGCCCAACCGTACCTTCCCCGATAAAGCCATCGACATGTTGGATCAGGCCTGTGCGCGACACCGCATCAATTCCCTCATGCGCAGTGGCCGTCGCGACGCACAAGCGGTCGGCAATCTCGTCACCCCTCACAGCATTCGTAAAGTGGTGAGCCAAGCCGCCGCCGTCCCCATCGGCGACATTACCCGCGACGACCGCATGCACCTCGCCAACATGGGCGACAAATTAAAACGACGCATTATCGGTCAGGATGAAGCGGTGGACAAAGTAGTCTCGGCCATTAAAAAATCCCGGGCAGGCCTGTCCGATCCCAATCGCCCTGATTCAGTCATGCTCTTTCTCGGCCCGACAGGCGTGGGCAAGACACAACTCGCCAAAGAACTCGCCAAGTCCGTATTTGGTGCCGCCAACCACCTCATCACCTTTGACATGTCCGAATACGTCGAAGCGCATTCCGTCTCCAAACTCATCGGTGCCCCCCCGGGCTACGTCGGCAGTGAGCAAGAGGGTTTGCTCACAGGCGCGGTACAGAACACGCCTTTTTCCATCATCCTCTTCGACGAAATCGAAAAGGCCCATCCGCAAATCTTCGACATCTTCCTCCCCATCATGGACGAAGGCCGACTCAAGGATTCGGACGGTAAGCTCATCGACTTTAAAAATACCATCATCATTTTCACCTCCAATATTGGCGCAGAAACATTAGGCCAAGAAGAGCCAGACACCGGGCATTCCGAAGTGCTCGATGCCCTCCGCGAACATTTCCGCCCCGAATTCATCAATCGCATCGACGAAATTGTCCCCTTCCATCGCCTCGTCTTCGAAGACGTGCGCACCGTACTCCAAATCATGGTCAACGATATTCGCCGCCGCATTCACGACCGGGGCATGGGCATTCGCATGTACCAACGCGCCTACGAATTCCTCGCCGAAAAAGGCTACAACCCCGAATACGGTGCCCGCGAACTCAAGCGTACCGTTGAACGCTACATCGCCAACCCCATCAGCGAACACATCATGGACAACACCTTCGCCGACGGCGACATGATCGACGTCAAGATGGAAAACGACGAACTCACCTTCACCAAAGGCGAAGCCCGCGAGGTCAAAAAGACGGTGGAAGCATCATGACACCTCTTGGCTCCCCCGACGTATTTATCGTCCTCAACGGCCCGCAAGACGGCACCGAATTCCCCGTGGCCGATCGACAAATCCACATCGGACACGGCTCCGAATGCGTCATCAACCTACAGCTGGATCGTAACGTGCATGAATTTCACGCCACCGCCACCGCCACCGCCGACGGCTACCGCATCCGCGCCCACGGCACCGCCCCCGTCACCGTAAACGGCAAAAGTGCCGGGCAATTCAAATCGCGCATGTTGCACACAGGCGACATCATGCAAGTCGGCTACACCGAAATACTACTCGAGTGTTCCCCCGACGGCATCGCCCAACGAAGCCGGGGCATCGCCCTACAAAACGATTTCGCGTGGGCCTTCAAACATTTCAGCACCCGCCTACTCTACCTCATCAACCGCATCGGATACACCGCGCTCCAACTCCCCAAACTCGCCTGGCGCCACAAAATCATCACCATCATTCTCCTCATCATCGCCGCCCGCTACATCCCCAGCGTAGCCTACTTCTTCGACTACCTCCGCTGGCTATTCAAATCCATCCTCGCCAACTTCCTGAGACGGTAGAACCACCACCAAAGACCCAAAAGCCTCCCGCCAGTGTCATTGCGAACTATATACCGTACGCCAGTACCCCCCCAAAAACTATCCTCCAGTGTCATTGCGAGCGAAACGCAGTGTAGTGCGGCAACCTCACTAACCCAAAAACCCACCGCCGAAGGCCACAAAACCTCCCGCCAGTGTCATCCCCGAATGTCCTTGTCGGGGATATCGTCAGCCAAAAGCCCCCACCGCCAAAGGCCAAAAAGACTACCCTTCAACCAACAAACCAAATATACCTTACGGCAGTACTCTGCAACATGCAACACGCAACACGACCTTTTTTTAAAAGGGCGCACTCTCTTGGGCGGCGACACCCCTGTTGCAGCCCTCCCGATTTTATCCAAAAACCGCTGTGTACTGCTTTGATCATTCATACCCCCGTCCTCCCCCCAGTGATGATACCCCTATATACCGATCACACCCGTTGCACCCCCTAAACCCAAAACAGACGGTCAACTTCCTTCTATTTCAGACGTTTCGGATTTCTTTTGAGTACGACAAGCTGATGGCGTAATGCGATGTTCTCCACAGTAAAATTCCCGATACTATTCAGGTGATCAGATACCTAAGAACAACACTTTTTGATAAAATTTAGCATTCATAAAGCTTACACGCCAAGTCAGAATAACCAATAATAACAGCGTCGATAATTCAAATCGTGACACAGCATATCAAACATGAAACGCCGTTTTTCCGCCAAAAAACCCGCTCAGAAAAGTGTAAAAAAACGCCCTCCTTAAAACGCTTGACATACGTAGTTTAATAGTATTAGCCTCGAACAAACAATCATGACTTACGTAAGTTGTAACGAAGAGATGCTGCGGAAAAAACACCCAGGAAGGTAGGAACGGCTACATGCCCAGATTTCTAGTTCTCTCAGTTCTTTCGACTATCTTGTATGCTATTGGATGGATAATGGCCATTGTCAGTGTCTATTTCTTGTATGAGGGCATTATCGAACCCAACTTTCAAGGCCACTCCTTTCTTAATGAAGATAAGGTTCAACTTGCTGTTGGTGTTATTGCTCTTACAGTTGGTCTTCTCTTGGTCGCTTTTAGCGAATTAGTGGGTGTTTTTTTTGCTATCGAAAAGAATACGCGCTCGCATGATGAAGGTACCAACACTCTGGGAGACGCGAAATGAAAAAAGCGCTACTTATTCCCCTGTTCTTGACACTTCTGTCCGTGTGCTCCTTAGTGTTCGTCAGGGTCTCGTCAGTCGAAGCCGCTGAGGACAAATTACCCGAGTACTTTGGGGTCTATCTGCTAACCACAAATGGCGATCTGGTAGAACTCAAGTCCGTCACTCCGTTTCAGTACAAAGTATTCGAAAAAGCGTCGGGTGAACTCAGTAATCAGAACAACGATATATTTAATGCATTGAGCGCATCGAGTGCTCCCGCGAAGAAGTACATCAGCGGAAAACCCCAAGTAGAGATCCGACCATCTGAAATAGCTGGCTTCTACGTATACGGGGATTACAATGTCAGCTCATTCTTCTTAACTATATTCAATCCTGCTCACATACCATCCGATACCATCCTCATAGCCGACAGCGATACTGGTCCGGGCATTCGTAAACCTGGCAATTATGTTGATTTGAGAAAGGGGTGGTCTCTCGAAAAGGCTTTTCGTTACGTAGAAAAAAAGCCCAAGCTATTCTGGATCGCACCTCGTGAAGGAATAGACACAGAACTCTCACAAACGAAGGTGGGGTTTGTGGCAATCGAATTTGGTGGTGCACCCTACTGGCCATTCGCTTTTTCCGAAGAGGAATATAGGTCTTTGTTGAACGAAGCGAGAAGCCTCTACGAACAAAAGAACTTCAGCGAATGCTTGCGTCTTGCGGATAAATCACTGACGATTAAACCCACGGGGGAAGCCTATCACTGGATCGCCTGGAGTAACCTTGCCCTGAACGACACCGAAAAGGCAAAGCAGACCGTCGCACAGGGTCTCAAGGATCTGCCCAATGATATTGTCCTGAAGTTTCTTGAGGCCGACATAGCCTTGGCAATGGACGAATATGTGAAGGCCGAATCTATTTACGAGGAAATCCTAGGGCCTGGAGGCTTCGGAACCTCCAATATATACAACGGCCTTGCGTGGGCTTATATCAAACAGGGTAAAAATATCGATGAGGCAATTAAACTTGGCAAAAAGGCACTGGATGTTGCAGATATAAAGGCTCCAATTTATAACACGCTATCCGAAGCGTATCGCCTAAAAGGAGACCTTAAGACAGCAATGAGGTATTGTGAAAAGGCGCTAAAAGAAGCACCTTCGCCTTATTTTGAGCGCTGGCAGCATGAAAAACAGAAGGCAAGGATCCAGTTCGATCTTGATTCCAAACCCATGAAGCAGGGGCGCTTTGGGAAGAAGGAACAGGTAGAAATTGATACGGAAAAGCTCTTCAGTGCTGTTGTTGGTACATGGACTGGGACCTATTCTTTTGGTGACGGAACCGTAAACCTGCGTTTGGAGGTGACGGCAGATGAACAGACGAATGAGGTCGCTGGGGAATTTCATTTCAAGAAAGACGCTGATCCTCAGTGGGGTCTGCACAAGATGAAGGGCTTGTTTAATTTGAGAACAAAATGCGTCCTGCTATCCGGACAAGAAAGGGTTGCTGATCCAGGCTGGCGGCCAGCAGTGCTCGACGTATATGCTGAGCTTGATGACGACCTGATAGCGGTTAGCTGGACATGCCCTGGCTCTACAAGCTTCGACCTACATAAAGTCGATTGATGCAGATGAAACCACAAGGAGAACCTCCCCTTCAACCCAAACCTCTCTGCGTCCCTGCATCTCTGCGCCTCCGCGTCAAGCAGTCAAAAAACGTCCGTGTCGTCCGTGGTAAAAATCTGTGTCCATCTGTGAAAATCTGTGGATCAAAAAATTCCAATCATAAAAATCTACGAAATCTGCGGTTAAGTGATTGAAAACACCCCATTCCGTCAACTAAACACCCATTGTTTCCCCAGATCACATCCCTCCCAATCCCCGTAGGGGCGGACCTATGTGTCCGCCCAAGTACTCCAATATACCCTACGGCAGAAGCACTCACCCGAAGGTATGCAACACACGTGATCTATCTATAGGGGACATTCCCCACAACCCACTCCCCCATTCGTGCACATTAGTGTCCATTCGTGGTTCAAAAAAAGGAGCATCCATGAAAAACAAAGCAAAATCCAAAACCATCACACCCCACCAGCACCTAAGAACCCCTGCAACATCCCTGTCGCCGCCCAAGAGACTGCGCCCTTTCAAAAAAAGTACGCGTTGCACGTTGCATGTTGCACGCCAACACACAAACCCCTATTGTTTAGGGGACATAAAAATTCCAACAAGGAGAAACATGCAACAAAAAGCGACCAATTATAGTAAAAACGTGCAAAAAACGAGCACTATACGACCAGAATACATAAAAACAGGAAAGGCTAGAGCACATTACCTAGCCCTCCTCATATTCCTTGAGCTTATTGCGCAGGGTGCGCACGGAGATGTCGAGCATTCCGGCGGCTTGGGTTTTGTTGTCGCTACAGGCCTCGAGCGTGACGAAGATGAGTGCGCTTCCAACTGCGGCATCTCCAAGCCCAGTAACGTGCTGACAGGGAGGAATATGATGGGCTTCATCCACCCCACGGTCGCGGGCATCCTACTCATCATCGCCCCGCGTTACGCAAAAAGTAAGAGCAAGCTAGATATCAACTTAGGCAATGATATCGTGTATTACATTTCCATGTACATCAGTTAGGCGAAAATCGCGCCCGGCATAGCGGTAAGTGAATCGTTCGTGGTCAAAGCCTAGGAGGTGCAGTATCGTCGCGTGCAGATCGTGTACTTCCATGACGTTCTCGGTGGCGCGGAATCCGAATTCGTCCGTGGCGCCGTATACCGTACCGCCTTTGATCCCGCCGCCTGCCATCCACATGGAGAAGCCATAAGGGTTGTGGTCACGTCCCTTGGTCACTTTTCCCGAGGCTTCTAATTCGACCGTAGGCGTACGCCCGAATTCGCCGCCCCAAATAATTAGGGTGTCCTCAAACATGCCGCGCTGTTTTAAATCGGTGATCAAGGCTGCAATCGGCTGATCAATTTGACGCGCAAGCGTGGCATGTATGTTAATGTCCGCGTGGTTATCCCACGGCTGCCCGGCGCCATGCCACAACTGCACGTAGCGCACGCCGCGCTCCAGTAAGCGGCGCGCAATCATCGTCTGGCGTGCATGAACGCCCTCGCCATATAGGCTGTGAATATACTCGGGTTCTTTTTCAATATCGAAGGCATCGGTCGCGGCCATTTGCATGCGGTACGCCAGTTCGAAGGATTTAATTTGCGCGTCCAAGTGCGCATCATTGACCCGCTTCGCGGCGTGTTCCTCATTCATGGCGTGAAGTAAATCAAGTTGCTGTCGCTGCTCTTCGCGCGTGGTATTGCTGTTACGAATATTCTCGATTAACTTATCAATCTTCGTATGCTTAGAATCAATAAATGTGCCTTGAAAGTTTCCCGGTAAAAAACCCGCACGCCAATTGTCCGCCTCTTTAACGGGATAGCCGCCTGGACACATCACCACGAAGCCAGGGAGGTTTTGGTTATCACTACCGAGTCCGTAATTGATCCAGGAACCCATACTGGGGCGACTCATGACGGCATCGCCGCTGTTCATCAGCATAAGCGAAGGCTCATGGTTGGGTACCTTGGCCTTGAGCGATCGCATGACCGCGATGTCGTCAATATGCGCCGCTGTTTTGGCAAAGAGGTCGCTTACTTCGATACCGCTTTCGCCGTAGCGTTTAAACTTGAACGGGGAAGGGAATGCCGCGCCGGTCTTGCGCTCGGTCTTTAAGTTTTCCATCGGGAGCATCTTGCCGGCATACTTTTCGAGAGCGGGCTTGGGATCAAAGGTGTCTACATGCGAGGGCCCGCCATTGCAGAAAAAGTGAATCACTCGCTTCGCTTTTCCGGGGAAATGCGGAATAGTCAGCGGGGTTTCGGCGGAAGCCGTCGGGGCAAGCATACTGCCCAGCGACAGTGCGCCCATACCCATCCCGCTGGTACGTAGAAAATCACGTCGTGTAAAAAAGGCCTCTTCAAGTCGAGGTTTATGGTGCGACATTTCGTTTTCCTTGTGTGTTAATCCACATACAAAAACTCATTTGATGATAACAATACCTGCGCAAATTTATCCCAAGGCCTCAGGGGAATCGGTAGGAATTCAACTGGTGCGGCAAAAGCCAATTGAGCGTTCCAAACAGGAGCATCTTCCTCCTCAGATGCCAAGTGGATTTCAGGCACCCAGAGAAACTGGTTGCTATTGAGTCCGCTCTTGATCTCCACGATAAAGTCTATGGTGTCTCCTCCCTCCACGGCGATACCATAGAAGTTGGCATCCGTCTCCGCCCCATGCACATGCCATGCGCCTAGCGTTCCGAGCCGACTGCTCACCACGCGCGCCAGGATGCCGTCGCCCACGGTGGGTTCATGTTGAATGCGTCCGCTGATATCCAGTTTGCCCGTCACGGGCGCGATCCAGCGACGGATGACGGCATGATCCAAGTCGTTTCCAGGGTGGCCCCCTTCGGCGGTCAGTTGTGCCCAACCCAACGACGCATCCGGCCATTTCGAACCGCCTTGATAGGCAGCATTGGAGAAATGAGGCAAGGGCGTAAAGGTTCCGATGCGCTCCGTTGCTGTATCGTATCGTCCATAGCCATAGGACCACTGAGTTGGCTCAGGTTCTGGTGGAGGCGGGGGCGTCGAGGCTTCTGCTTCTTCGATGAAGTTCAATGCCCGTTCAATTTGTTCGGGGGTGGCCACACGCTGATAGATGTTCTGATACATCCAATCCACGCGACCCGCATCGGGTGTCTCAACGGCTTCTGTCGCCCGATCGGAGAGGGCACGGGATTGGGCTTGTACAAAGCTATTGTTCATGAGGAACAATGCTTGTTGCGGTACGGTGGTGTTTCCGCGTTGCGGGCTGTGCATGTCTGGATTCGGGAAGTCGAAAACGCGGAATACCGTGGGTAAAAAGCGTCGGTCTACTTTTCCGTATAAGGTTCGCTGCACAGGGTAGGGGTCGGCAACTAAATTAACGGGCTTCCCGCCCACGGTGAGATCAATTTCATCCGACACGAACAGCAAGGCATCGCGCAGGGATTCAAAGTCGAGTCGGGAACGATTAAAGTGCCACAGCAATCGATTTTCCGGGTCGAGTTCAGTGGAAAGCTGGATGCGCGCCTCGTCCGGCATAGGGGCACTGCGCTGGCGATAGGTCGCGGATAAGAGAAGTTGTCGATGCAACTGCTTAATCGACCACCCTTCTTTTACAAAATACCTCGCCAACCAGTCCAAGAGTTCCGGATGACTGGGGGGGGGGGATCGCGTGCCAAAATCACTCGGCGTGGCCAGCAATCCCACACCGAAGTGCCAGCCCCATACGCGATTGACCAGTACCCGTGCCGTGAGGGGGTTGTCGGCGCTGGCAATCGCTTCGGCCATTTGGCCTCGCCCGCTTCCTTCCGAGAAAGGTTCTCGCGCATCACCACTCAACAGTTCCAGAAACTGACGAGGAACTTCAGCGCCTGGATTGGCGGGGTTGCCACGGTGAAATACGCGTGCAAATTTCATCGTCGATTTATCGGCCAGAATTTCCGCATACGGCGGGGCTTCTTTGGAATTAACGATCCAGCGTTCAATGGCTGCATTGAGGTTGCTGATTTTTACACGCGCTGGTTCGGCAAACATCCATGCCAACTCATTAAACGAGCCTTCGGGTACACGAATTGGAGAACCCTCTGTAAACATAACGGAGCGTATCGCTTCGCGTTCAGGATTCGATAATGATGTAGCCGCTAAGTCCTCGCCTTTCTCAGAGGGAACCGTCGAAGCCACCAACCAATTTTCATTGACCTCCTTGAACACCGTTGCATACACCCCTGCGACCTCCTCAAAGGTCTGGGGCTTCGCGTCAATCAAGGCCTTTACGATCACCGCATTTTCCGTAGCATCGGCGGAGGTCAATAGTGCTGTAGCTTCTTGCACGAATTGTTCTGAGTTGATGATTTTAAGCCTATTCCATAATCCGAAAATGGAATCCTCCGCGCCTTGCTTCTCAATATACGCATCCCAAAGCCGTACAACGGTTGGGTTAATATCGTCTGCGTTTAGAATTTCGTAAAACTCATCGGTAGGGAGTGAAGCCGCTGTAGGCACCGCCAAGAGATAACGATCCACTTGACCTCGAAGCCTGAGTTCCAGCTCGGCACTCACCTCGTCAAATGCTTTTTCTAACGTGGCTTCACGCTCCTGCAACCCTGCGGTGAACTCACTGAATCGTTCCTCCTTCAACGCATCGGGAGTCAACAATACCCGTTGTTGATCGCTCGCCGAAAACACACCGTAGAGCGAATAATAATCTTCGGTGGGGACGGGATCGAACTTGTGATCATGGCACCGTGCGCAACTGACGGTCAGACCCATGAGTCCTCGCGAAACCGTATCAATACGATCATCCATAATGTCCGGGATGACCCCAAGAAAACGCTGCCCCAGTGTCAGGAAGCCCATCGCCGCCAAATCCTCGCGCGAAGACTCATCGGTGAGGGTATCGGCGGCCAACTGAAGTTTAACAAACGTATCGTAGGGCATGTCCTTATTCAAGGCACTCACAACCCAATCGCGATAGACATAGCTATGGGTGAAATTTAATTCTTCCCGTCCGTAGACATAGCCCTTGGTATCTGCATAGCGCGCGACATCCAGCCAATGACGTCCCCAGCGCTCTCCATAGTGGGGCGAAGCCAAATAGCGATCCAGCAGCTTGGTGTACGCCTCTGGATCCGTGGATTCCACAAAGGCCTTCACCTCCTCAGGAGTAGGGGGCAAGCCCAGCAGATCAAAAGACAAACGACGGATCAAGGTTCTGCGATCGGCTTCCTTGGACGGCACCAAGCCATTCGCCTCCAGTTTGGCTAGAACAAAATAATCGATATCGCTGCGCGGCCATGCCGTATCCTTCACCGCAGGCAAGGGATACTCCTTGGGGGGATGAAAAGCCCAGTGCTTACGCGCAGTCGCCATCAGATCAATCGGGGCTTCACTCTCGGGAAATACCGCGCCACTTAAAATCCACTGCTCAAAATCGGCGACCGTGGATTCAGCAAGGGCTTCTTTCGGCGGCATTTGAAAATCAGGGTTTGTATAACGGATGGCCTCGAGCAGTGGCGACTCCTCAGGTTTACCCGGGACAAGTGCGGCAATTCCCGATTCACCCCCCTTGAGTAGTCCCTCGCGGGAATCGAGCAACAATTCCCCTTTCAGAGAATTCGCCTCTTCACTATGGCAGGTGTAGCAACGCTCGATCAGGACAGGGCGTATACGCTCCTCAAAGAAATCATCGGCATAAAGACCATGAGACCACGATAGACATAAGAGTAGCGACCCTAAATACATAAGACCCTCTTTCTTGAGGGGAGACAAAAACATCAACATTATTCTCCTTCAATCAGCCTAGAACGTCCTATGAGTGTAGCAAATAGAGGGCTTCAACCCGTAATGCAGAACGAATACAGTATGCTTAGCCGCTCGACTTCTTATAGACCTTGCTAGTGCTCACAGACAACATTCCTATCCAAAACTCTCTGCGCCTTAGCGTCTCTTCGGGAGATGCTCTTTAGGGATTCGTGTATCAAAAACAGGAAAGGCCACTACCTATCCCTCCTCATATTCCTTGAGCTTATTGCGCAGGGTGCGCACGGAGATGTCGAGCATTCCGGCGGCTTGGGTTTTATTGTCGCTACAGGCCTCGAGCGTGACGAAGATGAGTGCGCGTTCGGCTTGGGCGACTGTCATGCCCGCGCGGAGTCCGCCCGAGTCACTGCCCATGCCTATCCCGGCATCGAGCAGCGCGAAGTCGCTGGCGCGCAGTTCAGCGGCATCGGACAATACAACGGCACGTTCGACGCTGTTCTGCAATTCGCGCACGTTACCGGGCCATTGATACGCACAAAGACGCTTCATCGCATCGGCGGCCACTTTCATTTTACCGCGCCCGTTTTCGGTCGCGTAATGGTCCACATAATGCTCCACCAATTTAGGAACATCCTCGCGGCGATCCCGCAGGGGCGGCAACTGTAAAGGAATCACATTCAAACGAAAAAATAAATCTTCGCGAAAGTTACCGTCCGCCACTTCCTTCTCAAGGTCGCGGTTGGAGGTGGCGATAATGCGCGTGTCTACCGAGATGGGGTCATTCCCGCCGACGCGATCAATCTCACGCTCCTGCAACGCCCGCAAGAGTTTGGGCTGCAACTCCATCGACATTTCGCTGACTTCATCCAAGAGCAACGTCCCGCCGTCGGCCAATTCAAACCGCCCGATCTTGCGATCGTGCGCGCCCGTAAACGCGCCTTTTTCATGACCGAAGAGCTCGGATTCCAAGAGTCCTGCCGACAAGGCCGCGCAATTCACCTTGATAAAGGGCTTGTCTGCGCGTGGCCCGGTGTAATGCACCGCACGCGCGACGAGTTCTTTTCCCGTCCCGCTTTCGCCCCGAATAAACACGGTCGATTTGCTCTGCGCCACTTTTTCAATCTGTCCGTACATCACATGCATCGCATCGCTCAGACCGATCATCGAATCAAAATTATACTGCGCATTTGACTCCGACCGCAGATACTGATTCTCCGCAATCATTCGACACTGCGCCAAACTACGCTCCACGCCCAGCTCCAATTCCTCCGGCGAGAAGGGCTTCAAGATATAATCGTCCGCGCCTTCCTTCATCGCGGCGACGGCGGTATCGACAGTGCCATAAGCGGTCATTACGATCACGCGCGTGGTGGGCGATAGAGTACGCACCTGCTTGACGACTTCCAAGCCGTCCATCGGCACCATCTTCAAGTCCGTCACCACCATGTCATAACTGTGCGCTTCCACCAGCGCGATGCCGTCAGCACCATTCGACGCAAAGTCCACGCGATAGCCGCCGCGCTCCAGCAGCTCCACCACAAACTCGCGCATCAACTCTTCATCGTCTATCACTAAAATTCGTGCATTCGCCATCGCTCGCTAAACTCCTCTGGGAATCGACACAATAAAGGTCGTCCCGTTATCCACTTCACTTTCCACGCGTAACGAACCGCCGTGCGCTTGCACCGTCTTCTGCGCCGCCGCCAGTCCTAAACCCGTGCCTTTTTCCTTGGTCGTAAAGAAGGGCATGAAAACCTGCTTTAAGTCCTCCTCACTAATCCCAGAACCCGTATCCGACACACGGAAGGCCCAGCAGGAGTCTTCCTCACTCACCTCAACGCACACGCTTCCCTCCGTCTCTATACTTTGCACGGCATTGATGAGTAAATTCAAGAAGACCTGACGCAGTAAATGCGCGTCGCCCCGAAAGCTCAGGCCTTTGGGCACCCGATTCTCTATACTAATACTATCGCCCTCCAGGGGGCAATAGGCCATCGCCGAGGCGATCAGCTCGTGACCATCAATGCTACCTGGCTCCATCTCCACCGGGCGCGTGTATTCCAGCAAGGCACTCACGACACGATTCAGGTTCTTCGTGCCCGTGACAATCTTCTCCACGAGGCGATACTGCGGCGAATCTTCCTCCACATCGCGCAACAACAATGAGGCAAAGCCCTGTATCCCACCGAGGGGATTGCGTATCTCGTGTGCGACCGTCGCGGCCATTTCCCCAATCGCGGCCAGGCGATCCCGGTGGCGCACTTGTTGTCGCAGGGCTTCAATCTCACGCATATCCTGAAAGACTGTCACCGTACCAATGTCCGCGCCGTCCTTATCCACGATGGGCGAGCTTTTGACTGTGACGGGTACGGGCGCATCGTCGGCCGTGCGCAATTCGAGTTCGCGAAGCCCTGAGCCTTGGGTGAAAGATTCCCCCATCACCGCATCGCAGGACTGCCCTGTGGCCTCAGCCGGATCAATCCCCAGTACCGATGCCGCAGCATGATTAAAGGTCGTCACACGATTATCGGGATCCACCACCACCACGCCGTCCGACATGCTATCCAGTATGGAGTTCAAGTACTCCGTCGTCAACTCCAACTCGCGGTTCTTCGCCTGTAACTCCGCATCCAGCGATTGCACCCGCTGCTCCAGCAACTCATAGGCGGATTCCAGCGAGGCCGTGGTCTTCGTAAACATCTCGAAGGCCTGCGCCAGCGATTCCATTTTCTGCTGCTGCGATTCGTCCTGCTGATCTGTCGATGCTTCGTCCACCACACACTCCCCTATTCGTACCGTTGCCCGTTATGCTCCAACCAGCCATCAGGATACTCACTGTCGGGATCCGCATGCGTCCAATGCACCAGACCGCCGCGATCATTCCACTTATACTCACCGCAAAACGTCACCGTGTCCCCCTCCGCGAGAGATTCAATACGCGACACCAGATCAATATTATGCACAATCAACACCGTATCTCCGTCCGCCAACTGTACCACAAACCGCTGATGCCGACTCCCCTTCGTATCGTCGGGATGAAGTCGAAGCACCACACCACGCCCCGTGACCTGTAAAATAGAATCGCTACACGCATCAATCTCAGACATACAACACACTCCATATAAAGTATGTATATGAATATATCAAATTGGGTGTTGTATTACGAGGGAGGGCATTCATCACGCCTTCGAATCAAAGCCTGTGCTGTCTTCATCACCTCCCGGGCGATATTTGTTCATCGTGTTCCCCATGCGTTTCATCTCGTCCAATTCACGGCGTAGGTCGCGGGCTTGGGCTTGGGCGAGGGTAGCGAGGCGCTCGTAGGAAATCTGTAGATCGCGAGAGAGTAGTTGGAGATCTTCTCCTAAGAGGCGCATACGGAGTCGGTCGGGATCGGGAATGTCGCTGGTGCTGTCCCATTCGTTTTTGAGAATTCGATATTCCTCTTCCTGGGACTCGGGATTAAACGGACGGTTCTCCAGCCGTGCCAGAATATCCTCGACGGAGTCTTTTTCTTGGTCTAGTGCATGAAATACTTCGGTATGCAGGGCGGTGAGTTGTTGGAAATTACTGAGCGTCCGCCTCAGGCAATCTTCCATGCGCCACACAATGCTATGGGCGGAGGAATCGTTCATTAACCGGCATTGCGCGTTTCGGGAACGGTGATACCGCGCATCCGCTGTTCCAATTGCGCTGAAGCAAGTTTCGCCTTGGCTTCGGGACCCCACTGAGAAGCAGACGCAGACACCCGTTCATAGAGCGGGATACAGGTTTCATAATCGGACAAACGATACAAGGCATTGGCCCGTTGAAACAGACTCCACGTTTGCGTTTCTGACAGAGTGTCGTCATTCGCACGGCCTAATAACTGCGCGTCCAGTGCCATTTCGTAGGCGTTGGCCGCCGCACGATAATCTTGGCGATCATAGAGGTAATTGCCCCAAGTCGCCGCCGCACGTTCAAGGCGCGGACGTTCTTCATAGTGCTCACGCTGTGCCACATACGCGCCCAATTCAGCCACCAAGGCGCGCGCGCGCGCCGAACGATCCATCGTCAAGTTGGCTTCCAATAACTGTTGAACGCCCATCGCGGTGCGTTCCGCAACATAGCCCGCATGAGCCTGCTCCAGATACCCGAGACCTTCTTTAGCGTCAATCTGCAAGAGCGAACGGCCTTTGGTATTGAGAAAGGCGTAGGCCGTAGCATCCGACAATTGTTGCACCTCTACATTGTCGGAAATGGTCAATCCATCTTCCGTCACCCCGGCGCGTAACAGTGCGATGGTCGAGTGCGCCAGTAGCTCCGGCTCATTGGTCAACACCGCAATTTCGCCATAGGTATCCGCGATCTTCGCCATCATGCCTAAATCGCTATAAAACTCACCCAGCGCCGTAAGAATCGGTACTTGCTCCGACGAGGTGCGCATCACCAAGCGTAACTCTTCCAGGCGATCAATCGCATCACTGGGCATCCCCCCAGCGTACTCCATCTTAGCCAATTCGATGTTGCCCATGATTCCCTGCGGGGTCTTGGCGTAATTGGTCAACAACTGCTCGAAGACAACTTTACCATCCTCAACAGCCCCCGCCTTTACAAATAAACGTCCCGCAGCCAATAATAATTCAGGATCATCCGCCCCCGCCGATTCAGCCGCCACTAAAGCCCGTGCAGCATCAAGTGAATTCCCATTTTTCGCGAGGAACTCTCCAGCATTGCGCAACACTCCCGGGTGTCCCGGAAATAACTGTACCGCGTGCGTGGCATAGCGTACCGCCTCGCGCCCCAGCCCCAACTCTTCCAATACCAGTGACATTTCAATACGTGCCAAAGGGGTTATTTCAGAGATGGGGAAAAAGTCTATTAGACTGTTAAGCATATTTTTCGCATCCTCCGTGCGTCCCGAGGCACGATAGGCCTTCGCCAATAACAAGGTCACGCCGTCGTTGCCTTCAATAGTCCGAGCCGTTTTTAACCGACCTTCTAGCTCGCGAATGGCTTGATCATAATCTCCACTTTCATAGGCCAATTCACCCAATCGTGCAAAGGCATCGGCACCAATTTTATCATTGGGATGGGTCTCCGCTATGGATATGTAGGTAGCGCGTGCACTCGGTATATCGCCCACCGCTGCATAGGCATCGGCAATCAATAAACGCGCTTGGAGTGCTTCATGAGTCCCTGGGAATTTAACGCGTAATTCCTGCAAATATTTCGCCGCTTCAATAGGGCGATCGGTCTCCATTTCCAGTTCACCCAAGGCAAGCAGTACCTCATGACGATTGTCCGCCTGGGGTTCGTGCCGCAACAATTCGCGATACTCAACACGTGCCGCCTGAAGGTTGCCTTCGGACTCGTACAGTTGACCTTTCCAGAATAGCGCATCGGTACGCTTCGGGTGCAAGGGCATTTTCATCATGACACGGTCAATATCTGAATGAAGGTAATCCGTCTCACCCTCAGAAAGTGATTTGGGCAATCCTTTTAAATCGGCTTCCAATTTCACATATTCGGCATCCACAAATACAGGACTCTTGGGGTTGCCCTTCAGCAATGCACGCTCAATAACCGTGGAGGCCTCAAAATAATCCTCTTCCTCGATCAAGTATTCCGCAACAGTAATGGCGCGTTCTAAATCGCTCTCCTGGGTCATCAGAATCGGGCGATAGTCTTCCACTTGTTGAAACTCGTTTGCGGACATATAGAGGTAGGAGGACATCGCGACAATAAGTCCTGCAGCTATACCCGTAATGGCACGCCACGGGTCTTGACCTACAAACTGCACCGCGACTCCAGGTACCTTCAGGGCATTTTGAAGTAGACTCTCTTTACCCTCTACTGTTTCTTCTATTTGGGCATCTTCTTCGGAATCAGTTACCTCAGCTACTGGGATGGCCTCTTCAGCTATAACGACTGGTTCTGGAGTGACTTCAACAGTCCCTCCAACATCATCAGGTGCAGCACCCGCAGCAATATTTTCCCCGCCTACTTCCGCAAGAACCTCTTCGCTCGCAGGTTCTTCATCGGCTTCCTGCTCGACAATCTCTTCTGACTCCGTTACCGTTCCCGACAACAAAGCATCGATATCGTCCTGGGATATTTCACTTGCCTCTTCTGATGCGGAATCGTCTTCCACAACACTGGCTCCAGCAAGCAACGCGTCGATATTATCTTGGGATACCTCTCCAGCACTAGGCTCCATGGGAGACTCGTCTGTCACGCCATCCAAGCGCTCTTCCATGTCCCGATTGTCCAGTACATCCTGAGCTGTACCCTCTGCCAGCAAAGACTCCGCATCTCCTGTACCCATCGATTCCAGCTCAGCATCAGCCGAAGCATCCTCTCCCGCCGCACCAGCTAACAGAGCATCCAAATCGTCCTGATTAAGAATACCAAGGTCTTCAGCTACATCAGCAAATGCATCATCGGTTTTTGTCGCCTCTGGCTCTTCGGAGGTTGTAGCCGCAATCAGTGCATCCAAATCGGCCTGATTAAGAACGCCAAGGTCTTCAGCTACATCAGCAAACGCATCATCGGCTTTTGTCGCCTCCGGCTCTTCGGAGGTCGTAGCAGCGATCAACGCATCGATGTCATCTTGAGAAGATATGCCACTGTCATCGGCGGGGGACTCGGCTGCTTCAGAGGCTGTAGCCGCGATCAACGCATCGATATCATCTTGAGAGGATGCGCCACTAGCATCGGCGGGGGCTTCTGCTTCTTCGGAGGCCGTAGCCGCGATCAACGCATCGATATCATCTTGAGAGGATGCGCCACTAGCTTCAACGGGGGACTCGGCTGCTTCAGAGGCTGTAGCCGCGATCAACGCATCGATATCATCTTGAGAAGTGGCTGATGAATCGTCGTCTGCGCTATCTTTCTCAGACCCACCACCCGACATTAAGGCATCCAAATCGGCCTGACTCAACAATCCCAAATCTTTTTCTACGGCAATAAATTCATCATCCTTCGATTCTAATTTTTTAGGCGATGACTCTTTGTCTACCGGGGATTCGTCTCGTGTAGCCTCTCGAAGTTCCGCTTCGCGAATCAGCGCATCAATCTCTTCCTGACTAAAGGGGCCATCGTCAGTCGCTGAATCCTTAGGGGTAACAGTACCTGTTAATAATAATTTTTCAATCGATTTGTCTTCGATCTCTTCCCGCTCAATAACCGGGCGTTCCCCTTGGAATTGAGACGCGTCTACAATGCGCTCATCTTCCGTTTCCTGGCGGGCAAGTTGCGACGCGATAAGCTCATCCAACTCATCCTGAGTTAACGCCTTGCACAATCCTGTCGTATCGTCGTCCGAAGTATGGAGCATTTCCTCTCGGAAAAAAGTCCCCATCAAGGCACGTACTATTGCAGGATCATCCAGCGACTCTTTAATGATTTCAGGACGATCACCCCGTGTCAGATCGTCGAGAGAGATGGCTGAATCCTGTGGTGCATCGCTTGGAGATTCATTAAATTCCGCTAACAAGCGATCTAAATCTTCCTGACTAAGCAGATCATTCCCTTCGGAGGACTGACTGGGATTCTTATCTAGATCATCTGTTGACAATGCCATACTCCATAGACGGATTCCACCCTACGCAGATCCGAAATACACTTTACACATTGACTATTTTATCAATTTTCAGGAAAAACTACAATGAATTTAGGGGTGAATGTGTATTTAATTAGAGCGACTAAGTACTCTTACTATCGACAAAAGGTAAGCTATTCATGACTGAAACCTTCATCATTTAGCCCCAGAGGAAAGAAAGTACGCGAAGAGATGTACAGAAAAGGTTACACTGAGTTTTTAGAAGCCCTATGCGCCTTTTTAGTTTTTTGAATATTGTTTGCGCATGGTTGTCGAGGGAATGTTCAAAATATCGCGGTACTTGGAGATGGTACGTCGTGCGATGGTGAGACCATCTTTCTTCAATATATCAGCAATTTTCTGATCGGACAGGGGTTTTCTCTTGTCTTCTTCGTCAATAATTTTCTTGATTGTCAACTGAACACTCTTGGAAGACTGGTCGTCCCCGCCTTCACTTTTCAGTCCTGTCGAGAAAAAATATTTCAACTCGAAAAGCCCCTGGGGGGTCTGAATGTATTTCCCGCGGGTTGTACGACTCACTGTGGCCTCGTGTACTCCCACCACATCCGCGATTTCCTGTAAGGTCAAGGGTTTAATTTGATCCACTCCGTGATCCAAAAATCCACGTTGCACATCAATGATGGCTTTCCCAATTTTCAAAATGGTTTGCTGGCGTTGCTCAATATTGCGAATCAGCCACTTCGCCGATTCCAACTTTTCCCGCAAATAGGTACGTTCATCTTTTTCACGCTTTTTATCTTTGGACAACGACTGATAATCAGCATTCAGTTTCAGCTTCGGACTTCCCTCCTCCGT